>Ga0302311_10004550_pt1 | contig 14919 bp, 19 predicted proteins | sample III_Palsa_N1_3_FD_200449 | JGI IMG/M metagenome (GOLD analysis project Ga0302311, IMG submission 200449) | Peat permafrost microbial communities from Stordalen Mire near Abisko, Sweden - III_Palsa_N1_3 | ecosystem: Environmental > Terrestrial > Soil > Palsa > Peat permafrost | place: Sweden... | reverse complement strand
GACCAATCTGCCGAGTCCTCAGTGACCTCGGTGAGGTGGTGCTGGACGTCGCGCTCCCACTGGACCCCCTCTTCGTCCTGGAAGCGCACCAGGAATCGTGCCCGTGCTCGGGTCGTCGGCTGGCGGTCGAAGGGGAAGTCGATGCTCTCCTTGGGGCCCAGCACGACGTAGGGCAGTCCGCCCTCCACGCCGAAGGTCGAGTTGTGGAACGCATCGGCTTGAGGGTTGACGTGTCCGCACAGGACGGGCGGGGTGAAGGCGTCCGGACCGTCGAGCGCCCGGCAGTCCACGGCGAAGATGGGTCGGTCCGAGCCGTTGTGCGCCCGGACGTACTGGAGGTTCCGCTCGGGAGCATCCGGCAGGGCCATGGTGGCGCTCTCCAGGGTCACCGTGATCTTTCGGGCCTGCGTCCGGCGGTGGGTGGCGAGCTGGGCCTCTATCCACTCGGTTTGCCTCTGGGTGAGCCGCCTCTGCTCGTTGATCTGCTCCTGCTGGTCGCTGAGTTCATCGCGCTGCCGCTTGATCTCGCTGGACTGCACCCGCAGTCCCCAGGCGGTGACGGCGGCCAGCAGCACGGTGGAGACGCCGGTGATCCACCCGGCCGCGTCTCCCCAGTCGATCTGGTGGTGATGCATGGCCGGGAGCCTAGGGTGAACCGCCTCAAGCGGTCCGTGATACCGGGAAATCGCCGAGGCCCTGGAGGTCCCTGTGGGGTCCGGTAGGGGCGGGGTCGGTCTCCTCGTCCAGAGGAGCGGAATTCGGGCTGCATTGGGGCCGTGGGGCCTTTTCTCGCGCTCCCGCAAGGCGACCTGGTGAGTGTCCGGCGAATTCCCTCTGGCTGTTCCGGGGCGGGAGCGGAATCCTCTCCAGGAATTCCTGGAGTGGTTCGTGTCCGGGTGTAGTCCCGTCGATGATCCTGCCCCAACTGGCCCAGGGACGTGGGACTATCGCCTCGCGAGACGACGAAGGCCCCCGGCTGCGAACCGAGGGCCTGCTGTCGAACTCGCCTCCAGCCCCCGGAAGGGGTGGAAGCGCGGGCGGCCCACGCCAGGGGGCCTATCGCCAAGATTTATAAATCCTCTTGCTAAGGACAGGATTTAAAAATGCTGAATGGCGACTACGTCCATTCTATCGCCTCAAGCGGTTCCGGTGTCGAGTCCCGGACTCCTGCGGAGGTCGCGTCCGAGGATGCCGCCGACGGCCCCACGCTCCACGACACCCGACGGGCGCTGATGAACGGCGTGGGCGTCCACGAGGCCCGCGTGCACGCTGCTCTCGTCCACGACCCCAAGGCGTGCGGCCTGGACGCCATCGAGCGGGTCTCGGGTCTGGACCGCAAGGTGCTGACCGGCCGTCCCCAGCGCGGCACTCCCGGGGTGATCCCGGCCGAGGGCGCGTCCTCGGCCCTGCTGCTGTGCGAGCAGCGGGGTGTGTTCGACATCGACGAGGCCGAGCGTCGGGCGATGGTTGTCCGCCCGCTGCGGTACGCCGCTCCGAACTCGTCATCTGGCCCCCATCCTGTACTGACTTCAATACCTATAACTACTAAGGGGGGTGTGGGGGGAGATGATCTTGATGATGGTCATACGGCATCGCCCAATGGGGGCCAGATGACGAGTTCGGGCGACGCCCCATGGATCGAGCGGCACGCGCAACTCCTGGCTCCGGACCGAGAGCTGTGGGGCAACCGGCCCTTGGGCAACGAGACCGTCCTGGGTGACGCGGGGTGGGTGCTCGCCCTCGTCTACGGGTTCGAGCCGGTCACCATGCCGATGGCGGATGTCCAGCGGCTCCTGGCCAAGAGCGCTCAGCAGACGCAGAGGATCGTGGACCGACTCGGCTTCACCCGGACCAAGGGCCGCCATGCCGTGGTCACGATCGACCTCAGCGGATACGCGAGCGAGCTGGCCGAGCAGCAGCAGTGGTACACCCGGCCGGGGCTGCGGGCCAGGAAGAAGGCCATGGCACACCACAGCAAGAAGAAGGCGGTGGGCCGCCGGGGGACGGCCCACGGATACGCGGCGTACCGGATCGCGCAGCACCGGCAGGCTGTGGCCCAGCTGGTTGCCGACCCCGTGTGGCGCGGCTGGGTTCTGGACCTGGACGAGGAGGCGCTGGCCGAGAAACTCGGGAAGGAGGCCGACGCGGGTGGGCTGCCGCAGTGGGCTCTGGACCTGCTCCACGCCTGCCAGGAGCATCGCCGCCGGGGCGAATTGGTGCGTCCCTACGTGGAACTGCTCGACGAGGTTCAGACGCAGCAGGACCGCGACAACCTGAACAGGCTGATCAGCACGTTCTTCGATGCGAACATCTCCGACCGACTCTTCCGGATCGCGGACACAGAACGAGTCGAGCTGGACGCGCAGCCGAAGGAATCTCCGGACGAGACGGAAGCTGCTGGTGCCCAGGTACGTCTCGCCGAGATGCGGGAACGGCTCAATCGGCCGTCCTCGGGCCTCGTGATGACGGAGCCATCCGTCCTGGTGCAGCGGCGTGACCCGGTGGAGGAGCAGGCCATCGCCAAGGCGTGGGCGTCGGCCAGGGGTGAACTTCCGATCCGGCCCCACCGACGCCGACGGGAGGCGACGGTGGACACGACCATCCCTGTGGGCGCACCCGCCGTGGAGGTCCCGCAGGCCCCCGTGGGCGGGTCCGAGGTGAGGCAGGTCGAGGAGCTGCGGAAGGCGGGTACCTCGCGGGAGGGAGCAGAGGCCGCCTCTGTCGAGGCGAACGGCGGCAGCCGGCACATGGAGGAGCCTGAGTCCGAGGTGATCCACGTGTCCCTGAACCTGCTGAACGCTGAGCGCGCCGAGGAGCCCGCGGCGAGGCGAGACTCTGACGAGGAGCGGGACGCCCGCTGGGACGCCTTCTGGCGTGCCCAGCAGGACACTTACGAGGCCCGGCAGCGAGAGCGCGAGGAGCAGTCGCTGCGGGAATATCGGGCGAGGCGAAAGGCGGAGCGGGAGGCGGAGGAGGCCCAGGCCGCGCTGGTGTGACGAGAGCCCCTGGAGGGCCCTCTGGAGGCCGCTGGGCCCCAGGAGGACCATCGGGCCACCGAGGAGCAGCGGGGGCGTCAGGGGGCCTGCGGAGGAGTGCTGGAGGAGTCGCCCGGTCCATCTCCTCCTGGGCGATCCGCAGCAGCTCCCGGTTGGTGATCGCCTTCGGTTGCTCCACGGCGTACGCACCGGTGCGCCGGATGGAGGGCAGCACCTCGTGGGTGACCCACCGCTTGAAGGTGCGCGCCTGCTCCTTGCGGGAGCGCAGGATGAGCGAGTAGAGCCCGGCCTCGCTCATGACGTAGGGGTCACGGCCGCCGGGAGCAACACCAGTACTGATGGTGTTGCTGCTGACCTGCGACTTCTCGTCTTCTTCGAGCCCGACGAGGGCCATCGAGACCTCTCGGATCTCCAGGACGTCGCAGACGTCCCGGGCGACGAACCAGGGGTCGTCGTCGATCATGAGGACCCGGACCTGCTGGCCGGTCTCCGGGAATCCCAAGGGCTGGGGTCGCCGAACGTGCAGATCAGAGGCCGACCTGTTCACGATTGATCTGCGTCAGCAGTACCTTGATCGTCCAGTTGAAGATGCTCCGGCCAACCCGGTTGAGGTCGTCGGCTATCGCCTGCGCAGTCTCGTAGGCGATCGGGATCGTCTTCATTTCAGTCCGCCGCTTGCTGATCAGGGCCATGGGGGCAACTTCCGGTCCGATATGGACGTCGCCGTACGGAATCCACAGGCCATGGACCAGGTGGTTCCGCAGCGGCAGCAACCCCTTCAACTCTGAGAGCAGGCCGAGGATCTCGGTGCGCTCCTCGTCGCCCATGTCCCGATTGGCCTTGGCGAGTGCGGAGCATGTGTCGATCAGCTCGGTGATCGCGAGCCCAGCAGCGACGATCTGTGCGTACTGACTGTCCAGCAGTCCAACCATGAGCTGCCTCAAGTGCAGCTCGGCCGTAGCACTCATCTGAGCAACCTGGCCGATGATCAGCCAGTGTCGTCGCAGCGCGGCCATCTCCTCCTCGGCGGTCATGTCTCGGAGTTCCGGTCGTCCCGCGTCATCCACGTCCATGCGGGCTGACCGTACTCGTGGCCCGGTGCCTGGGTCTGCTGAATTCGGACACCTACTCTGTCCTGCCCGATACCGTTCCTGGATGGCACAGAACCGTCCCGACATCCCTGCTCCACTGAGGCGCGAGGTCCTGGAGGAGGCGGGATTCGCCTGTGCGATCCCTGTCTGCCGGGTGGGCACCACCGAGGTCGCGCACATCGAGCCCTGGTCGAAGGTCCTGGAGCACACCTTCGACAACCTGATTGCGCTCTGCCCGAACCACCACACGCAGTACGACGTTGAGAAGAATATCACCAAGGCGTCGGTGCTGCGCTACAAGGCCAACCTGGCCGTGCTCAACGGCCGGTACAGCGATCTGGAGCGCCGGATGCTCGAAGACGCGGTGCGGCCCCGGTGGAACCCCGGCACCCACAAGTCGCTGTCCGAGCCGCAGTCCTGTCGCTGGACGGTGCACCGGGGGATGAGCCTGCTCCTCTCGCATCTGGTCAAGGACGGGATCATCCGCAAGACCACCGGTCCGCGAGGTGGTCTGAAAGTCGGCCACCAGGACGTGGAGGAGACCTACATGCTGACTCCCAAGGGGGTGGAGTTCGTGCGCCAGTGGCAGGACGCCGAACCCCTGCTGGAGTGAGGTCCTCCCGGTCCCGGCCCGGTTTGTCCAACTCGAATACCTGAGACCCCTGTTCGGTGGCAGCATCGGCCTGTGCTGAACTCCCAGATCGCGGCTGACGCCGTCCCCGGGTTTCCCCGTAAGCAGCTTGACCACGCCTACTACGAGGCGGTGGTGCGCACGCCCTCCCGCATCGTCGAGGACGCACGCTGGGAAGCGACCGCCGCTCTGTATGCGGCGGTGTATCGCCACCGCCGGGCACGGGAGGCAGCGGAGGCGCTCGCACCGCTCGCGAGCCGCTCACCGCAGGGGGAGCCGCTGTGGCGGTACCGGACGCAGACCCTGCTGTTCGACTTCATCGTGGGACTCAACTCCGCAGTGGAGAGTTCGGCCTACGGGCTGTACTTCATCGGGTCGGCCATCGCTCCGCCGGGTAAGGAGTTCACGCGGGTCAGCCCCGACAAGCGCACAGGGATCAATCTGGCGTCCACGGCGAAGGCGTACGCGGATGCGTGGCCCGGGGAGGAACTGCCCAAGGCCCTGGTGGCCCTGCCGAAGGATGCGGGCTACGACGTTCTGCTGAAACGCCGCAACATCCTGGCCCACCGGGTCGCTCCCGGATTCAACTTCAGTGCCAAGACCGATACGTCCGCCGAGCTGTACAACATCGCTGTCTTCGGTGAGCCCCTCGCGGACATCGTGGAGCAGACGCTCGCCCACACCGAGCACCTGCTGGACGGTCTGTGGACCGCTGCTGAGGACTTCGCGGTCCTGCACTCTCCGGAGTTCCGCCTGTAGGTCGGGGCCGTCGCAGGTGCCCAGGCACCCTGTTGTGATTCTCGATAGCCGCACTACCGTCGGTTGTCCGTGAACAGCCGACTCCATCAGGAGGCCCAGGTGAAGCTCAAGTTCCTCGGCACGACGTCCGACGAGGGCAAGTGCCCCACCCTGTACGAGACCCCGAACGGCGACATCGTGGTCCAGGGGTACACCCTGACCGACGAGGAGGCCCTGGAGCAGCTCCGGGACGTGCTTCCCGGGGAGTCCTTCGTGGTCATCCCCCGCTCCCTGCTCGTCCAGTTCGCCCCCAAGGAGTAGCGCGGGTGCCCCAGTTCATCACCGAGGAGGAGTTCGACCAGGCGTTCCGCCTCTTCGAGCACACGGCCTGGAGGTGGGAGGCGCAGCGCGGGTACGACTCCGACCGGCACAGCGAGTTCTACCGGGTGTTCCTGCGAGGCGAGGAGCCCGTACGCGACCTGGAGCGGCCCTGGCCTCGGAATATCCGGGCCCAGACCCGGGCCGGGAAGCGCATCGAGCGGGTGCGGGTGCTGGACGACCCGCCCACCGAGGGGCAGCGCTACCTGCTCACCGGTGCCCCGTACAACATGGCCTCGGGCGAGGACATCCGGCATCTCAGCCGTGCGAAGGCCGAGGAACTGGGCCTCCCCGGATGGGACTTCTGGCTGTTCGACTCGCGGACCGTGCTGCGGCTCCACTTCGACGACCAGGAGCAGTGGCTGGGGGCCGAGCGCATCGAGGACCCGGTCCAGGTGCTGGCCGCCTGCCAGGTACGGGACGCGGCCTGGCACTTCGCCATCCCGCACGAGGAGTACAGCAGGCTCGGTACCTTCGTCATGTGAATGACTTCCAGGCCGCTCGGGTCGCCCTCGGTGTGCGTCTGCGCGAGATGCGCACCGGGGCCGGTCTGAGCGGCCGGGAGCTGGCTTCCCGCCTCGGCTGGCCGCAGTCGAAGATCAGCAAGATGGAGAACGGCAAGCAGACGGCCACCGCTGACGGTCTCGCGGCCTGGGCCGAGGCCACCGGCAACCCCGGTGAGGCCGGGGAGCTAAAGGGCCGGCTACTGGCCCTGGAGACCAGTGTCCGCAGTTGGAGGCGGCAGCTCGCCGGTGGCCACAGCGCTGTCCAGAGCGCCAACCAGCTCCAGGAGGAGCGGGCCGAGAGCATCTGCCTGTTCGAGAGCGCCATCATCCCCGGCACCTTCCAGATCGCCGAGTACGCAAGGGCGGTGCTGGAGGACGTCTCCGCCCGCCACGGCTCTCCCCGGGACATCGACGCCGGAGTGCGGGCCCGCCTCAAGCGCCAGCAGGTGCTCTACCAGCCCGGGTACCACGTGCACGCCCTGATCTGGGAACCGGCACTACTGACGGTGCGCTGCTCCAAGCGCGGCATGGGGGCCCAACTGGACCGGCTGCTGGGGCTGATGGATCTGGACTCGGTGAAGCTGGGTGTCGTTCCCCTGGGGGTTCGCACCCACGTCTCGCCGAAGAGCGGATTCTGGATCATCGACGACGCCCTCGTGGTGGCCGACACCTGGACTGCCGAGATGTGGCTGGACGGGGCCGACGACCTGGAGCTTTACCGGAAGATCTTCCGCCAGCTCGGCGAGACCGCCCTGTACGGCACAGCGGCCAAGCGGCTGATCGGCCGGGCCAGGGCGGTCATTGAGGGGCCGTGAGCATCACCGGGAAGCGCCCGACGTCCCGATCGAATCATCGCGAATCATTCCGGCAGACGGGAATCGAACGCTCCTAGCGTGCTGAGCAGGCAGAACCGCTCGCACGGAAGGGGTACGACGTGACGATCACCGCTCACTCGCGCTGGCCAGCGAAGGCAGTGCAGGAGGCTCCGGCGTGGGACCCGCTCACCACCCCCTACCTCTCCGCCGCCTGCCGCTCCGCCCGGCACCGGGAGTGCACGAGGGGGATGGACTTCTACCCGCAGGGCCTGGCCGGAGAGAGGATCCGCATCCCCTGCGCCTGCTCCGATGACCGCTGCCCCTGCGCGGGCAAAAGGTGAGCGCGCCCCAGAGCCGCCCGCTGCCGCATCCGTGGGACCTGCGGCCCGCCCAGCTCCAGTGGCGGGCCTGCTGCTGGTGCGGACGGTCGCTCGTGGGGGAGCCCGACATCCCGGCCGGGACCACAAGCGTCACCCACCAGCACGGCCGCGTGCTGGAGTTCGAGCTCAAGTCCTGTGGGGAGTGCGCGTCATGACCGAACTCGGAGTGGGAGCGTGCGTCCACTGCGGGCAGTTCGCGGCGGTAGGGGTGGTGCTGGGGACGGTCGAGCGAGGCTCGGGACCAGCCGTTGACGTGGTGGTGCACCGGGGGTGCGAGAGGCCCCACCGCAACGCGATCAGAGCCCGGCTGGGAATGGAGCCCCTGCCGCCCCTCGAAGGCCCGCAGACGGCCGCTGAGAGCGGGTGAGGGGCATGGACTTACCGCCGCTGACATCGGACTTCCCGCCCTGGCTCCGGCCGCACGGCGGCCTCACCCTCTTTCCCGTCGGCCAGTGGTGGGACCTCGTCGCCCTACCGGAGGAGCAGGGCCTGGACCTCGTACTCCAGCTCTCCCGGCGCAGGGGCGGTCTTCGGCCCGGGCCGGTCGTCCGGGATGCGTTGCCCGCTGTCCCTCGGATCTACCTGCTCGTCCCGTGCGGCACCTCCAGGTGGTGGAGGGTGCCCGGTACCCGTGCCCTCGGTCTCGGCTCGTACGTCGTCGTCCCCGGGCACAGGAGGTGCCGCCCACCGGGCCCGTACTGGGAGGTGCTTCCGGACCCCGAGTGCCGTTCGCGGCTCGTGGACGCGGAGATGCTCCACCAGGCTGTCACCGGCCGCCGGAGCCTCTGACCCGGAGCTACTCGGCGGCCTCGGAGGATGCGACTGCGGGAGCCTCGGCCCGGCGCAGGCGCTTCCTGATTTCCTGCATCCACCCTCGCTCGCCGGTCGTCGGCGACTCCACGATGCCGTTCGGCCACCAGCGGACGTGGTTCGTCAGGAGGTCCTGGCTCCAGGGGAAGAGGGTGCCGCTCCCGTCTCGGAACCACCTACGTCCGGCGCTGTCCCGGAAGCTGACCGGCAGCGCCTGTGCACTGACGATGCGGCCTTGCAGTTCATCGGAATCGAAGGGGATTTCCCCGTGCGGGGCGACGAACCCGACGTCGCGGGTCGCGGTCTTGGCCTCTTCGTCACTGGGGTCACCGACAGCGAAGGTCACCGCGACGTCGTACACGGGCAGCTCGCTCGCGTTGAGGACGTATCCGGTCACCAACTGGAGAGGCGGCACTGGGAAGCGGGACACCGTATGGTCCTCGATCCGCATGAATGCGCTGACCCGGTTGGCCTGATCTCGGATGGCCGACGTCTCCCGCTGGCGGTCGCGCTTCGCTTCCCGGCGCAGCAGACGGGCGGACACGACGAGTGCGCCACCGGTCAGCAGAGCGGACACACTCTCGGCGGCAGCGACGACGTGTTCTGAGGTGACCCAGTGCATGAGGCGGAGGGTATCGACCCGCAGCCCTGGGCCTCAGCGCTTCCGCAGATCCCGCCAGATGCCGCGCAGCACCAGGGCGAGGATGCCCAGGGCGACGGCGGCCAGGCCGATGCCGACGGCGGCCAGGGCGACGGCCAGCAGTGCGGCCACGCTGACCCCGCCCACGGCCGTCCAGGCCAGCACGGTGCGGACGTCGGGGCCGCTGCGGGCGGGAGGAGGAGCCGGGTAGTGATGGTGGTGCACCACCTGCGGCTGGTCCCGGAGGGCAGGCTCGTACGGGGGCTCCTCGGGCCAGCCGGGGAGGGTGTGCTGGTCGTGCATCTCGATCTCCTTCATGGGCGGGGTGCCGGCTCATGGGGCACGACCCCTCTAGGGGCTCTACTTCGCAGCTCAGAGGCCGTGAGGGCCCCCTCTACGGCGGTAGTGGCCCCCCACTAGATCCACGGATGCGGGTAGTGGGGGACCGAAGGCGCGGGAGGGGCCGCCGGTAGGGCCCGCCCCCTCTACGGGTCAGCGGACGGCGAGCAGTTCGGCGGGGACGGCGTTCTCCAGGTCCTCCCGGCGGTACCCGGCCAGGTTCTTGCCGCCGATGTTCACCTGCCGGGTGGTGCGCACCACCCCGGACAGCTCCAGCTCCCGGGCGAGGCGCTCGGGTTCCCAGTCGCCGTACGTCTCGTCCAGGTTCTCCAGGCGGGCGAGCAGGTCCACGGTGTGCAGCTTCGGGGAGTGGCGCATGACCGTGAGGCAGTCCGAGAGCACCGGGGAGATGGTGACCCCGCTGCCGTCGGCCACGGCGGCCACGTCGCTGACCGCATCCCCGGAGAGCTGGCCGACCTCCTGCCGAAGGGTGCGGCCCCGGGTGCACATGGCGTTGAACTCGGCAGTGGTGAGCAGGTCGTTCTTGACCGTCGCGAACGAGGCCGGGCCGGTGACCAGGACGGTCACGCCCTTGTGCTCCTCGGACAGCAGGGAGGCGTCCGCGCCGGTGGCGGCCTTGCCGGAGCCGAGCACCATGTCCGAGCTGGTCTTGTCGGTGACCTGGGTGCAGCAGCGGATGGTGATGATCTCCCGCAGTTTGGTGGGCACGGACTTCGCGTCCGGGCGCTGGGAGGCGTAGTTGCTGATGAACCCTGCCGCCGGACCCCTCCGGGCGATGCGGGCGAGGTCGTCCACCACCTCCTCGCGGTCCCGGTCGGGCAGCGCGAGGAACGCCTCTTGGAGTTCGTCGATGGTCAGGAACACGAAGGGCAGCCGGTAGCGCTCGACGATCAGCGGAGTGAGCTTGCCCTCGGGGCAGATCGAGGTGGGCAGGCTGCGCAGCAGCGCGAACCGGCGCTCCATCTCGGCCAACAGCTCCTTGAGCATGGCCCGGAAGGCGGAGATGGCGTCGTCCTCCGCGCCGAGCACCAGGCGGTGGGCCACCTGCCGCATCTGCACCCAGTCCTGGCCGCCCTTGAAGTCGGCCACCCAGTGCTGCACCCACGGGTCGAGCAGCCCGGCAGCGGTGAGCAGCCTCTGGGTGAAGGTCTTCCCGCGCCGGGGCAGGCCGCCGAAGAACATCGACTGCCACACCACCGGCACCGAGATCCGGTTGCCCCGGGCGTCGTGGCCGAAGGGCACCGGGTCCCAGATGGAGAAGGTCTCCATGCCCACCAGCGGCGAGGAGATGGGGGCAGCGAGGTAGGGGTCGTCGTCGGCCACCCACAGGGAGACCCGTCCGGCGTTGCCGCCGTGGGCAGCCCGCACCCGGGACATCACGATCTGGATCTCGTCCACGCCCAGCTCGTGCGCGATGACTTCCCGGCGGCTCAGGACGTCGGAGGCCGTCTTCCCTCCGCCCCGGGGCAGGTCGAACACCGTGGACCAGCCGTTGCCGTCCCGCACAGGGCCCATGATCAGGGTGACCTTCGGGCCCTCCTCGTCGCCCTTGCCCTGCTTGAGCAGGCCGGAGGCCCGCAGGGCGTCGTTGAGGTGCTGGGCGGACAGGTCCAGGCGCAGGGGTACGGCGGGGGCGTCCAGGACGCGGGCGTCGTCGTGCCACCCCAGAGCGGTCAGCAGGAGCACTGCCCCGGCACCGAGGACAGTGCGCCACCACACGTCGGTCAGCGCCCAGGTGGTGGTCAGGGCGGCGGCGGTCAGGGCAGCCGTCCCGAAGCGCCAGCGGCGGGCCACAGTGCGGGCCCGGTGGGCCTCCTGATGCCGCACTGCGAGATCCACGTCCTCCGGCTCGGCCCGGTGCCGGGCAGAGAGGGCTCGGACGGTCCTGGTGTGGTCGTGGGCGGACAGCACGGGCCACAACCGCCAACTGGCCCGAGCAGCACCCCTGGTGGCCAGCCAGGTGGTGCGGGCCCCGTACTTCGGCAGGCGCAGGGAGTGGTAGCGGGCGTGCCACAGGCCGAGTCGGCACATGGCTCCGGTGTTCGCGGCCAGGATCTGCCGGGACCGGGCCCAGGCGGGAAGGACCGGCACGTCGGGCACGGTCAGCCAGTCGGCCAGGGGGTTGTCCGGCCGGTCCACGACCTCGGCCGGAATGAGGTCAGCGGGTGGAGAGTCGGCCTTGTCGAAGGTGACGGCCGAGGGGTCGGTGATGGTCACGGGACGCCTCCTCTCAGGCCAGGGCAGGAGTGGTGTTGAGCAGCCGCTGGACGCGCTGGGCACGGGCCTGGCCGATGCCCAGCTCCTTGCGGATGGCCCGGATCGGGGGCACGCGGCCCTGGTCCAGGTACTCGCCCAGCAGTTCCCGGGCGGTGGTGGCGAGGTCCTCGTCCGGGGTGCCCTCGGCGGGGTCGGGTACGGGGTCGGGCTCGATGTCCTGGTCCTCGGGTACGTACTCGGCGGACGGTGCGAGACGGGTACGCCCATCGGGCCCGGCCTTGTCCTCGGCAGCGCCGAGGGCCCACTGGAGGGCCTCCTCAGCCTCCCCCTCGGCGGTCGTACCCCGAGCCCCCACGGAGGTGAGTACGGGGCCCGAGGAGGCGGGTGCGGCATCCAGCGCATACGGCTCTTCTCCCAGCTCAGGAGCCGAGTACGCGGCTCGGGACGGAGCCGCCGAGGGGAGGGTGGGAACGGCCGTCTCCTGCGGGGCGGAGGCCGGTTCGCGGACCGACTCCGCACTGGCCAGGTACGCCTCCGACGCCCGGTTCCCGGCGGGTACGGGGGAGGGCTGGCGCTCGGCCAGGTGGGCGTGGATCTGCCGCATCAGCGCGCCGAAGGCGAGCAGGGCCGCGCACGGGGGGATCGCCGACACGATGTAGTCGAGGAGGGGAGCGCGGGCTCCCGTGCCCGCGACGTTCAGCGCGATCGAACCGCTTGAACCAGTCGCGGTCAGCGCCATGGCGAACCAGTCCGGCCTGCGGGCCAGCGAGGCCCGCAGCACCAGCAGCTCACCCAGCACGATGAAGAGGTCCACCGTGGCGGGCCACGCCCAGGCACGGGCGGTGGACCGGGCCATCCCGTGCGCCACCGCCAGGTCGTGCAGGTGCTCGTAAGACAGCCAGAAGGCGGCGGCGGTCAGCAGGACCGTCACCCCGGCCGCGAGGACGGCCAGGAACGCCTGTGGGTCGCGAGGGGTGCGCTGTCCGCTCACAGGGCCACCTCCACGTCCACGACCACCAGGCCGGGCTCGGTGGGGCAGGGCTGGGGTCCGGAGGCAGAGACGGCGGAGAACGCGCCCCGCAGACGGAAGAGGGCGAGCTGCACCTCGGCGATCCCGCCGGTGACGCGGAGGCGGATCACGCCGCACCGCCGGTGAGGTCGAGGATCGCGTAGGTGATGCAGCACCACGTGGTCCCGCCCCATCGGCCCTCCACGCGCAGAGTCTGGCGCTCGATGCCGTCCAGTCCCCGGAAGGTGCTGGTGTTGGGCGTGATCTCCAGGGCCTCGGCCAGGAGCAGGGTGGCCGTGCAGCCCTCGGGGTGGTCCACCTCGATGCGGGGGTTGATGGTCCCGTCCAGGTCCACCTCCCAGCGGACGGGCAGGTGAGCAAGGTCGGGACGGATAGCGAGCAGGTGGGCGAGCGCGGCGGCAGCGGTGCTGACGTCCGGCAGAACAGAGGCGGGGCGGATGGCAAGATCGGTCATGGCTGGGCTCCGATGCACGTCGGGATTCCGGTCAGGCCCTGCCGGGTGCTTGAGACCACCGGGCGGGGCCGCTTGATACGGAGGAGACGTGCGTGCGGAGGGGCGCGTATACCCGAGCTGGAGCCCTGCTCAGAGGGCTCGTTCTGCTCCCGCAGTGCGAGAGCGATGCGGGAGCGGACGCCTCTGGACGGGCAGTCCGAAGCCGACACGGGGCGCGCTGTCAGACCCTCAATGAGCTGCGAGATAGTGGCCATCGGGGACTACTCGCCCTCGTCTGGCACGGACTCGTCGAGACTTTTAATCCGTAGGTTGTGGGTTCGAGCCCCACGCGGCCCACAATACGATCAGGCCCCGACCAGCGACTTCGCTGGGACCGGGGCCTTTTCTGCGTCTGAGAGCGGCTCACATCGGGCTCTGCCGGCGGCTGCGCGGGGCACCGCTGGATGTCGCCCTGGTGTTGTTGAAGACCTCAACCAGGCTGTTCGGGTGCGTGTCAGAAGGCGGCGCACCTGCGTTCATTCCTCCCACTGGTGCGGGCCGCCGCCGATCCACTGCACGTTGTAGTCGGACTCGAGGTCGAGGTCGTCCAGCCCGGCGCGGCGGCAGAATTCGGCGACATCCCGCAGCGAGTGCGCCTTGCCGACCTGAGTGCCCAGGATGTCCACGCGACGGAACGGTGGCGTGGCGTCCACGACGGGATGCACGACGACGTGCGCGTGGTGGTGGTCGGGCGCGTCGGGCTTGGGGCTGTCATTCATGACCCCAGAGTGCGCCCGGACGGCAGAGCGCGCGCGCCGGGGTGACACTTCTAATCGAACACTTGTCCACAGTGGTTATCCACAGTGGGGATAACTCGCATCGCTGATCCACTTTCGCCGCGCTGATCTTCGTGTGCGCGGTCCTCCACGGCGGAGGCGGCACGCCCTTCCCTCCCATTCCCGTCCCGACCGCCACCGGCGTCCCGCCCTTCCAGCACTGAAAAGCCCCGCCGGGCTCGATTGGTGATCACATAGGGGTGCCTTTCACCGGATCGGTTGACCTGTGCCGCCGTGCCCTGCTGAACCGTTTCTGCGTTGAACAGGCTGTGACGACCATCGCCCGACCGGTAGCCCTGATCCCCCGCGCGATTCCGCGCCAGTCTCATCGGCGCTGCCCGGCCGAGACCCCGTTGTACGAAACCCTTGCCGCCGAGTGGGCTGCAGTCGCCCGCATGGTGCCCGGCGACCGCGACCACGAGTGGGCTGACCTGGTCACCCGCAAGATCTGGTAGCTGACTGTGGCCGCTCGGGCAGCGTGCGCTCGGGTATCCGCGGGTCAGATCCAGCCGCGTTGCTTGGCGGACAGCGCTGCCTGGAAGCGGCTGGTGGTGTTCAGACGGGTCATCACATTCGCCAGATGTCGTTGGAAGGTACGCAGTGAGACGCCGAGTTCACGTGCGGCGGCCTCGTCCTTGTCGACCCGTGTCAGCAGCCCCAGGACCTGCCGTTCGATCTCGGTCGGCTCATTGCCCGCCGACTCGGCACCGACGATGTCCACCGACTCCTGCCAGGTGCGCTCGAACAGCTCCACCAGCCCGGACACCAGACCCGGCTGCCGCACGACCACAGCGATGATCATGCGCTGGACCGCCTCGTCGGTGCAGCGCACCTGCGCCCCGGCGGAGGCCAGTTCCATCAGATAGGCACGCGTCAGGGGATCATTCAGCGTCTGGCGTGCCGCCACCAACCGCATCCGCAGGCCACGGCGTAGGCAGCGCAGGTCCAGCGGGCGGGCCGCCTCGATGTTCTTCGCCCGCCACGGGGCGCTCGGATGCACCGCCAGTACCTCGTGGTAGGCGAAGAAGGACAGCTCGTCCAGTCGGGCCCACACGTCG
>Ga0302311_10004543_pt1 | contig 14931 bp, 14 predicted proteins | sample III_Palsa_N1_3_FD_200449 | JGI IMG/M metagenome (GOLD analysis project Ga0302311, IMG submission 200449) | Peat permafrost microbial communities from Stordalen Mire near Abisko, Sweden - III_Palsa_N1_3 | ecosystem: Environmental > Terrestrial > Soil > Palsa > Peat permafrost | place: Sweden... | reverse complement strand
GACTTTACATTGGGATTGTCACACAGCATCGGCGTATCCACCGCGCCGGGCAGGATGGCGTTGACGCGGATCCCCTTCGGCTTGCCCTCGATCGCCGCCGTGCGGGTCAGCGAGCACAGGGCGGCCTTGGCCGCCGCGTAGGGCGCGGCCAGCGGCGAGGTCTGGATCGCGTGCACCGAGGCGACGTTCACGATCGACCCGCCGGGCCGCATGGCCGTGAACGCATGCTTGGTGAAATAGGCCGCGCCCAGCAGGTTGACGTCGAGCACCCGGTACCAATCCTCGCGCGTCAGCGCCTCGATCGGCTTGAAGGTCATCACGGCGGCGTTGTTGACCACGTAGTCGATCCGGCCGAAGCGCTCCATCGCCCCGTCGAACACCGCCGCGACCTCGTCCTCATGGCCGACATCCGTAGGCGGCGCACACCAGACATCAGCGCTGTCGGCCGGGATTTCAGCCCTCGGCGCGTCGCGGTCGACGAGCACCAGCCTGGCCCCTTCCGCCGCGAGCCGCGTGCAGACGGCCGAGCCGATGCCGCCCGATGCTCCGGTGACGATGGCGACCCTGTCCTTGAAACGTCCGTCTGCGCGCATCGCCTACTCTTGAGCCCAATCCTGGACCCAGGCCAGGGCCTCGGCCCAGGTCCGATACCGGCCGCCCCCAGGGGTTATTGGGTGTTGCCGGATGCGTCTCGCGCCTTGTCGGCGGCCTTGTGCGCGGCGACATCGGTCTTCTGGCCGGCCTTGTCGAGGGCCTGCCCGGCCTTGGAGGCCGCGTCACCGGCTGTGTCGGACAGGTTTGCGAAGCCCTGCTTGGCTTCGGCGCCGAGCTTCTTGGCCTCGGGTTCGGCGTCCTTGGCGGCGACCTTGAGGGCCGCCCCGGTATCGACCGCGGCCGCCTTGAGGTTCTGGCCGGCGGCGTTCAGGTCGGCCTGGGCGGCCGCCTGGTTGGCGGTCTTGGCGGTCTTGGCGGTGTTGTCGCCGCAGCCGCAAAGCGACACGGCCATGGCCATGCCGGCGAGGAGGGCGATCGGCCGCGCATGATGTCGATGAAGGGTCAACGGCTGCAGGGACAGGGGATGCGACAGCAGGCGCGTACGAACGAGGCGGATCATGGCGCGGCTCCGAGGGAGATCGGTTACACAATCCCCCCGGAGGCCTTCGGTTCCGGCCCAGCTTGGTGGGAGGCCGGTGCTTTCCCAGCGGTGGAGAAACCGGCTATCGATCGGAACCGACGACCGGAGAGCGACCATAGCGCCGTCCCCACCCCAAGCAGCTCAACCTGGCGAGCTATCGGCCATCACCGCCCTGGCGCGACAGGGCCAGTACGAGCGGGCGGCGGCGCTGGCCGAGACCCTGACGGCGCGCTATCCGCGCGATCCGCGGCCGTGGGCGGAGCTTGCCCGCTACCGGCTCATGACCGGGCGCCAGGCCCAGGGGGTGGAAGCCATCCAGCGGCTGGAGAAGCTCGCGCCCGACGATCCGGTGACGTTCAACTTCATCGGCGGCCTCTATAGCCTGGCCGACCTGCCGCTGCGCGCCGCGCCGCATTTCAGGCGCGCCGCGCAGGCGAGGCCGGACCATCCCCGGTTCGTGTACGACCTGGCCGCCTCGCAGCGCATGACCGGTGCGCTGGACGACGCGCTCCGCACGGTGGAACGCGCCATCGCGCTCGACCCGGCCAATACCGAGGCCCTGTGGGTCCGATCCGACCTTCGGCAGGCCACCGCCGAACGGAACAACATCGACGATCTCGAGGCGCGCCTGCGGGCCCCGCTCGATCCGCGGCAAGAGGTGTTCGTCCGCTATACCCTGGCGCGCGAGTGCGAGGAGGTGGGAGACTGGGCGCGCGCCTTTGGGCACCTGCAGCGCGGCGCGGCGCTTCAGAGCAGCTTCCAGCGCTACGAGGTGGACCGTGACGTGAAGACGCTCGACGCCTTCAGGCGCCGGCACACCGCGGACGCCGTGGCGCAGGCTTCGCCGGGCAGCGAGGATGACCGGCCGATCTTCATCGTCGGCCTGCCCCGGACCGGGACCACGCTGGTGGAGCGGATCCTGGGCGCACACCCAAAGGTACGGCTGATCGGCGAGTCGTCGGCCTTCGACCGCGTGCTGCTCGACCTGGCCCTGGAGCACCGTCTGACGGGCGCGGAATCGGTTCTCGCGGAGTCCGGCCTGAGCCTGCCGATGCACCGGCTTGGAGAGGGCTATCTGGCGCAGGCGACCGCGCCGCCGCGGCTCCGCTTCATCGACAAACAGCCGCGCAACGGCCTGAACGTCGGCTTCATCCGGGCCGCCCTGCCCAACGCCCGCATCGTCCTGCTGGACCGGGGGCCGATGGACGCCTGCTGGGCCATGCACAAGGCCTTGTTCCAGAACGGCTCCTACCCTTTCAGCGTCGACCTGGCCGATCTCGCCGACTACTACGCTGCATGGCGACGCCTCGCCGATCATTGGCTGGAGGCGTTCGGCGACGCGATCGTCCACATCCGCTACGAGGACCTGGTCCAGGATTTCGCCGGCCAGGCCCGCCGGCTGGTGGCCGGATGCGGGCTCGACTGGAATCCGAGCTGTCTCGCCTTCCACAAAAGCACGCGGCCTTCGAGCACGGCCAGTGCGGTGCAGATCCGCCGCCCGCTCTACGCCAGCTCGATCGGCCTCTGGCGCCGGTATGAGACGCAACTGGCGCCGCTGGCCGATCGGCTGCGGGCCCTGGGCGTCGACGTCGATTGACTCAGTGCGGCGCGTAGATCTGGTCGAAGACGCCGCCGTTGGCGAAATGGGTCTTCTGCACCCGGCTCCATCCGCCGAGGTCGGCGATGGTGATCATCGGGACCTTGGGGAACTGACGGGCGTATTTGGCGAGCGCCGCGGCGCTGCGTGGCCGGTAGAAGGCCTTGCCGATCAGGTCCTGCGCCGGCTCGGCGTAGAGGCCGCGGAGGTAGGCTTCGGCAGCGGCGCGTGTCCCGCGCTTGTCCACCACCTTGTCGACCGCGGCGACGGGCGGTTCGGCCAGGACCGAGCTGGATGGGATCACGATCTCAACCTTGTCGGGACCGAGCTCCGCCTGGGCCAGCCACGCTTCGTTCTCCCAGGCGAGCAGCACGTCGCCGATGCCGCGCTCGGTGAAGGTGGTGGTGGCCCCGCGCGAGCCGGAATCCAGCACCGGCGTGTGCTCGAACAGGGTCTTCAGATAGGCGCGGGCCGAACCGTCATTCCCGCCCGGCCGATGCAGCGCCCAGGCGTAGGCGGCCAGATAGTTCCAGCGCGCCCCGCCCGAGGTCTTGGGGTTGGCGGTGATGATCTGCACGTCGCCGCGCACCAGATCGGCCCAGTCGTGGATCCGCTTCGGATTGCCGTGCCGGACCAGGAAGACCACGGTCGAGGTATAGGGGGTGGAGTTTTGCGGCAGCCGGCCCTGCCAGTTCGGCGGCAAGAGGCGGGCCTTCTCGGCGATGGCGTCGATGTCGGCGGCGAGCGCCAGGGTGACGACGTCGGCCGGCAGTCCGCCGATCACCGCCAGCGCCTGCTTGCCCGAACCGCCATGGCTCTGGTCGATGGTCACGTCCTGGCCGGTCCGCTTCTTCCAGTCGGCGGCGAACAGCGGGTTGTAGGCCTTGTAGAGCTCGCGGGTGGGGTCGTAGCTGACATTCAAGAGCGTGATCGGCTTGGGCGCCGCCACGACAGGTCCCGCCGCCACGCTGGCCGCCGCGCCAAGACCACCGAGGGCCAGGCCGCGCCGTGAAACCTGCATGCTCATCGAAAGCCTCCGCTCTTGCCGGCGCAGTGATGCCCAAGCTTTCCGGCTGGCGGTAACGAATAGTGGTCCGGCGCGATGCAGATTTTCTGATGGCGCACCTGAATCCCGGTGTGGCGCGTCTGAACCTTATTGCGGCGCGGCGCCACGCATGAAGCGTGGTGAAACCGTCGTAGATCGGCTGCACAATGAGGGATTCGCGCGAGTCGCCCATGCCGTTGACCCAGTCGCCGTCTCCCTTGTTCCCCACGCCGGTCGCCGGCGGCGCGCCGGGACGTGGCTGGCTGCGGCGCACCCTGGACGGACTGGCCGGCGTCTTCGGGCGGGCGGGCGAACGGGGCGTCGACACGGCGCCCACGGCGCCTGCCGTGGAGGCGGCGACGCTGCAGGAAGCCGCGCTGGAAGCCCTGCCCGACCCCCTGCTGCTGGTCGAGGCGACCGAGCCGAACGACCTGACCGGCCGGCGGATCACCTTCGCAAACGCCGCCGCGCGCGACCTGCTGCGCATTCCCGAGACCGGAGCGCTGCTGGTCTCGGCCATCCGCCACCCCGAGGTGCTGGAGGTGATCGACGAGAGCCTGTTCGGCTGCATCGCCAGCGAAACCCCCTATGAACCGAGGAGCGCCCAGGAACGGGTGTGGCGCGTACGGGCCGCGCCGCTGCCGGGGCGTGGACGCACCGCAGACGGCGAGACCACCCGCCGGGCGCTGGTGCATTTCAGCGACGAGACCGACGCGCGGCGCGCCGAACGGATGCGGGTCGATTTCCTGGCCAACGCCAGCCATGAACTGCGCACACCGCTCGCCTCCCTGTCGGGGTTCATCGAAACCCTGCGCGGACACGCCAAGGACGATCCCGAGGCGCGCGAGCAGTTCCTGCGCATCATGACCGCCCAGGCCGAACGGATGTCGCGGCTGATCGACGACCTGATGTCGCTGTCACGGATCGAACTCAACGAACACATCCCGCCGTCGGGGGCGTGCGACCTGACCCTGACCGTCCTGGATGTCGCGGACACCCTTCGCCCACTCACCGCCGACAAGGGGGTGAAACTCGACCTGAACCTCGCGGACCGCGGCGAGGCGCAGGTGGCCGGCGACCGCGACCAGATCACCCAGGTGGTGCAGAACCTGATCGACAACGCGGTGAAATATTCGCCGCCCGGTGGGACGGTGTCCGTGGAGATCGTCGCCGGCCTCACCAGCGAGGCCGCCGCGACGCACGCCTCGAAGGCGTCCGCCATGGCGGCCGGCGGCGGGGGACGGCTGTCGCTGCTGACGCCCGACCGGGTGGAGCACGACGCCTATGTCCTCGTGCGTGTGACGGACCGCGGTTCGGGCATGATCCGCGAGCACCTGCCTCGGCTTTCCGAGCGTTTCTATCGGGTCGAAGGTCAGAAGAGCGGCGCCAGCACCGGCACCGGCCTTGGCCTCGCCATCGTCAAGCACATCATGAATCGCCACCGCGGCGGAATGCTGGTGGAAAGCGCGCCGGGGCTGGGATCGACCTTCGCGGTTTACTTCCCGACACCTGCCCGTGTCGCATAACTCTCGCATCGAAACAAAAATGTCATAGGATTGTCATGCTGCGACAGCAATCGCGGAGCAGTTAGGCGGCCCTTCGATATGGGCCGGCAAAGTGAGTCGGCGGATCCGTGTGACCATGATGACGGCGAACGAACATACGCTGAAGTTCTTCGGTGAAGAGCTGCAGCAGCTGAAGGCCGAGGTAGCCCGCATGGGCGGCCTGGTCGAAGCGCAGGTCGCCGATTCCATTCGCGCCGTCGCCATGCGCGATGTGGGCTTGGCCCAGCTGGTGGTCGGCCGCGACCAGAAGCTCGACCAGCTGCAGATCGACATCGAGAAGAAGGCGATCCGCATGATCGCCCTGCGCCAGCCGGTGGCCCAGGACCTGCGCCGCACGGTCGCCGCGATGAAGCTGTCGTGGAACCTGGAGCGCACCGGCGACCAGGCCAAGAACATCGCCAAGCGCGCCCTGGTGATCGCCGAGGCCGAGCCGATCACGCCCCTGACCCGGTCGGTCGAGCGGATGGGCAAGCTGGTGCTGGGCCGGCTGAAGGACGCGCTCGACGCCTACACCAACCAGGACCTCGAACAGGCCATGGGCGTCTGGCAGAAGGACCAGGAGGTCGACGAGCATTACAACTCGCTGTTCCGCGAACTGCTCACCTACATGATGAGCGACCCCCGGATGATCGGCGCCTGCGCCCAGCTGCTGTTCGTGGCCAAGAACCTCGAACGGATCGGCGACCACGCCACCAACGTGGCCGAGATGCTCTATTACGAGGTCACCGGCGAAGAGATCGTGGGCGACCGGCCGCGCTGGAACGGGGCCGAAGGCGCCGATGTGGAAGGTGGCCTGGCATGACCCCGTATGTCCTGGTGGTGGAGGACGAAGACGCCCTGGCCACCCTGCTCAAGTACAACCTCGACAAGGAGGGTCACCGGGTGGTGGTCGCCTCCGACGGCGAGGAGGCCCTGATGCTGATCGACGAGCGCCAGCCGGACCTGATCGTGCTCGACTGGATGCTGCCCAAGGTCTCGGGCATCGAGGTCTGCCGGCGCCTGCGCGCCAAGGCCGAGACCAAGAACCTGCCGGTGATCATGCTGACCGCGCGCGGCGAGGAGTCGGACCGGGTTCGTGGCCTCGACACCGGCGCCGACGACTACATCGTCAAGCCCTTCTCCATGTCCGAGCTCGCCGCGCGTGTCCGCGCCGTGCTGCGCCGGATCCGTCCGGGCCTCGCCGACGACCGCATCCGCCACGGCGACCTGGTGATCGACCGCGTCGCCCACCGGGTGAAGCGGGACGGCAAGGAGATCCACCTCGGGCCGACCGAATTCCGCCTGCTGGACTATCTGATGCAGCACCCGGGCCGGGTGTTCTCGCGCGAGCAGCTGCTCGACGCCGTATGGGGCTCGGACGTCTATGTGGAAGCGCGTACGGTGGACGTGCACATCGGGCGACTGCGCAAGGCGCTGAACGCCGGGACCGAGGCCGATCCGATCCGCACGGTCCGTTCGGCGGGCTATTCGCTCGAGGCTGAAGGCTAGCTCACGGCATTGCGGCAGGCGGCGGCCATGGCGAAGGGCGTCAGCGCCATCGCCATCAGGGCGTAGGCGGCGAGGAACAGCAACGGCGAGGTCCACGGCAGGCCGCTGGACAGGGCCTCGACCGCGCCGGAGCCCAGGATCACCGGCGGCGCGTAGAGCGGCAGGACAATCACCACCAGCAGAAGCCCGCCGCGCCGGGCCCCCAGCGCCAGGGCCGCGCCCGCCCCGCCGATGAAGGTCATCGCCAGACCGGCCAGCAGCGAACTGAGGGCGATGATCGGGGCCAGTGTCCACGACGCGCCCAGCATGGCGGCGATCAACGGCGAGAGCAGCGCCAGCGGCAGGCCGTTGGCGGTCCACTGGGCGAGCGCCTTCACCGCCGAGGCGGCCGACAGCGACGGGCCGGCGATGACCAGCAGGTCGAGCCCACCATCCTCGAAGTCGCGTTCGAACATCCGCTCGAGCGACAGCAGGCTGGCGAGGGCCAGGGCGGCGAAGGCCGCGCCAGTGGCCACCGCGGCCAGCCGCTTGGGCTCGGCGCCCACCGCCAGCGGCAGCAGGGCGGCCGTGCCCACGTAGAAGGCCAAGGTGTTGAGCGGTCCGCCGCCCCGGCCCCAGGCGAGGGCCAACTCCCGGCGGAACAGGGCGAGGAGCGGGCTCACGCGGCGATCTCCGTCACGCGGCAAGGAATCGGCAGGGGGTCGTGGGCGGCAGCCAGGATCAGCCCGCCGCGCCCGACGTGCGCGGCCATCTCGGTGGCCATCACCGACCGCCAGCGCGTGTCGAGGGGGGCCAGCGGCTCATCGAGCAGCCAGAGCGGACGCGGCGCGGCGCGGAGCCGGGCCAGCGCCAGCCGCCGGCGCTGGCCGGCCGACAGCACACGCACGTCGAGCGCCAGCAGGGGTTCGAGATCGAAGGCGTCGATCGCCGCCGCCCGATCCTGGGCGCCGCCGCCAAGCCAGTCGGCCCAGAAGGCGAACTCTTCCCCGGCCCGGCGCTGGGTCTTGAGCCCGTCGTGATGGCCGGCGAGGTGCAGGTGGTCGGCGCGGGCTTCCTCCGCATCGAGCTCGGCGCCGCCCTGATCGATGAAGCTCACCACGCCGGCGTCGGGTCGGAGCAGGCCCGCCACCGCCCGCAGCAGCGAGGTCTTGCCCACGCCGTTGGCGCCCGACAGCATCATCGCCTCGCCCGCTTCGAGTCGCAGCGACTGGCCCTCGAACAGGCGGCGGACGCCGCGCGAAAGGGCAAGGTCGGCGATGGCGAGGGCGGCGATCATGCGGCGACGGTCACGGCGCTATCGACCTGTTCATCAAGCGGAGCTAAGAGGTTCGCGCCCACGCGGGACAACTGCTGCATCCAATGGTGGTAGGGGCCTTCGGACGCTGTGTGTCCGACCGCCCTGCGCGCGATCCCGGTGGTGACAAGGAGACGATCCAATGGCGTCCATCGACAGTTTGAAGACCCGCCGCGAACTCAAGGTCGGCGACAAGACCTACGCCTATTACAGCCTTAAGGCCGCGGAGGAAGCGGGACTGGACGGCGTTTCGCGCCTGCCCACCTCGATGAAGGTCCTCCTGGAGAACCTGCTGCGCAAGGAGGACGGCAAGTCGGTGTCGCTGGACGACCTGCACGCCCTGGCCGCCTTTACCCTGAACAAGGGGTCTGTCGAGCACGAGATCGCCTTCACGCCGGCGCGGGTGCTGATGCAGGACTTCACCGGCGTGCCGGCGGTGGTCGACCTGGCCGCCATGCGCGACGCCATGGGCGCCCTTGGCGCCAACCCCGACAAGATCAACCCGCTGAACCCGGTCGACCTGGTGATCGATCACTCGGTGATGGTCGACTATTTCGGCACGCCCAAGGCCTTCGGCGAAAACGTCGACCGGGAGTACGAGCGCAACGGCGAGCGCTATCGCTTCCTGCGCTGGGGCTCGTCCGCGTTCGATAACTTCCGCGTGGTGCCGCCCGGCACCGGCATCTGCCACCAGGTGAATCTGGAATACCTGGCCCAGACGGTGTGGACCAACGAGGAAGACGGCGCCAGCATCGCCTACCCCGACACCGTGGTCGGCACCGACAGCCATACCACCATGGTCAACGGCCTGTCGGTGCTGGGCTGGGGCGTCGGCGGCATCGAGGCCGAGGCGGCCATGCTGGGCCAGCCGATCCCGATGCTGATCCCCGAAGTGATCGGCTTCCGCCTGACCGGCCGGCTGCCCGAGGGCGCCACGGCAACGGACCTGGTGCTGACCGTCACCCAGATGCTGCGCAAGAAGGGCGTGGTCGGCAAGTTCGTCGAATTCTTCGGCGAGGGCGTGCCGAACCTGACCATCGAGGACCAGGCCACCATCGCCAACATGGCTCCCGAATACGGCGCCACCTGCGGCTTCTTCCCGGTCAGCCAGTCGACACTGAACTATCTGGCCGAAACCGGCCGCACGCCCGAGCGGGTGGCGCTGGTGGAGGCCTACGCCAAGGAACAGGGGTTATGGCTGGATCCCGAGGCCGAGCCGGTGTTCACCGACACGCTCGAGCTGGACCTGGCCAGCGTCGTTCCGTCCATCGCCGGCCCCAAGCGTCCGCAGGACCGGGTGCTGATGACCGATGCGGCCACGGCGTTCAAGGCGGCGCTGGCCGGCGACTTCGGCAAGGCCGGCCATGAGGATGCGCGCGTCGCGGTGAAAGGCGAAAAGTTCGATCTCGGCCACGGCGACGTGGTGATCGCCGCCATCACCTCGTGCACCAACACCTCCAACCCCTCGGTGCTGATCGCCGCCGGCCTTCTGGCCCGCAAGGCGCGCGAAAAGGGCCTGAAGGTGAAGCCTTGGGTCAAGACCTCGCTGGCCCCCGGCTCGAAGGTGGTGACCGACTATCTGACCAACTCGGGCCTGCAGGCGGACCTCGACGCCCTCGGCTTCAACCTGGTGGGCTATGGCTGCACCACCTGCATCGGCAACTCGGGCCCGCTGCCGCAGGCGATCTCCGACACGATCAACGCCGACGACCTGGTCGCCGTCAGCGTGCTATCGGGCAACCGCAACTTCGAAGGCCGGGTGAACCCTGACGTGCGGGCCAACTATCTGGCCTCGCCGCCGCTGGTGGTCGCCTACGCCCTGGCCGGCTCCATGCAGAAGGACCTGCTGGCCGAGCCCCTGGGAACCGGCCCCGACGGCGCCCCGGTGATGCTGCGCGACATCTGGCCGAGCAACGAGGAGATCGCCAAGATCCAGCGCGAGGCGGTGACCAACGCCCTGTTCAAGAAGCGCTACGCCGACGTGTTCGACGGCGACAAGCACTGGCGGTCGATCAAGGTGGCCGGCGGCCAGACCTACGCCTGGGACATCGGTTCGACCTATGTGCAGAACCCGCCCTACTTCAAGGACATGAAGATGACGCCAGACCCGGTGACCGACGTCCAGGAGGCGCGGGTGCTGGCCATTTTCGGCGACTCGATCACCACCGACCACATCTCGCCCGCCGGCAACATCAAGGCGACCTCGCCGGCTGGCCGCTATCTGCTGGAGCATCAGGTACCCCAGGACGACTTCAACTCGTATGGCGCGCGACGCGGCAACCACGAGGTGATGATGCGGGGCACCTTCGCCAACATCCGCATCCGCAACAAGATCACCCCGGACATCGAGGGCGGGGTGACCAAGCACTTCCCCTCCGGCAAGACCATGGCGATCTATGACGCCGCCATGCAGTACGAGGCCGAAGGCCGGCCGCTGGTGATCTTCGCCGGCAAGGAATACGGCACCGGCTCGTCGCGCGATTGGGCGGCCAAGGGTACGCGCCTGCTGGGCGTGCGGGCGGTGATCGCCGAGAGCTTCGAGCGCATCCACCGCTCCAACCTGGTCGGCATGGGCGTGCTGCCGCTGCAGTTCATCCACGACGGCTGGCAACGGCTGGGCCTGACCGGCGAGGAGCTGATCACCATCCGTGGCCTCGAGCAACTGCAGCCGCGCCAGGAGCTGATGATCGAGATGTTCCGCCCGTCGGACCACAAGGTGGCGCGCTTCTATGTGCGCTGCCGGATCGATAACAAGACCGAGCTCGAGTACTACAATGCGGGCGGTGTGATGCCGTTCGTGCTGCGGAACCTGGCGCGGGCGGATCAGCCGGCGATGGCGGCCGAGTAGGCTTGCTCACGAAACGGTGAGGCGAATGGCGGGAGGGCCAGGGTAAGTTGCGGCGGATGAAACGGTCCTGCCTACCCCTGGTCCTGGCGTGCGCCGCCCTCGTGGCGGCGCCGGTCGGCGCGCACGCGCGCCCACGCCATCGCCTGCCCTTAAGGCCGGTCCTGGTGGAGCTGTTCACCGCGCAAGGGTGCGAGGGCTGCCCGCAGGCGGACCTCGCCCTGGGCGATCTGGCCAGGAAGAAGGGCGTGGTCGCCCTGACCTTCTCGGTGGATATCTGGGACTACACCGGCTGGACCGACACCCTGGCCCAGCCCGAGTTCACCGAACGGCAGAAGGCCTATGTGAAGCGCCTGAAGCTGCGCGAGATTTATACGCCCGAAGTGGTGGTCGACGGCGCGGGCGAAGCGGCGGGGCTCGACAGCGAAACCTTGACCACCCTGACGCAGAAGGCCGCCAAGAGCGACCCGCACGGACCGTCGATCCGCATTTCGCCGGACGGCGATCGGGTGTCGCTGGGTGCGGCCCAGGCGCCGGCCAAGACCGACGACGTCTGGCTGATCCGCTATGATCCGAAGCCGCACGAGGTGAAGGTCAAGGCCGGCGACAACAAGGGCAAGACCGTCGTGGTCACCAACGCTGTGCGCGAGCTGGTCAAACTGGGCGAATGGCGCGGCAAGGCCAAGCGATTCGATCTGCCGGATCCGTCTTCGGAGGGTCTGAAGAGCGTGGTCGTGGTCCAGGCGCCGCGCGGCGGCCCGGTGGCGGCCCTCGGGCGAGACTGACCGGCTTCCGAAGATCGTCCGATTCTGAAGACCGGACGCGCGCGCCCGCGCGCTGCGGACCAGCCTGGATCGATAAAGGGGTGGGGGGTGTCGGCCGACCGGCCACCGATCCGGGGGGCTGGGGGGGCTGTTCAGGATCCAGGACCAGCAGATGTCCCGATCGACCGACCCTCACTTTATCGCCGGTGGATGGGGCGCGTCCGCGACCGGAATAGGGCCATTTCGCGACTTTTGCGGTTGGGGACCAAATCTGCGGATCCCGCGAATAGCCCCTTCCCTCACGCGGTCCAGACGCTAGATTTGTGACGCATGAGTGTCGATCAGTTCGTGCCGCCGGCGCCCGGACCGGACTCCCGCGGGGGTCCGGTGTTCTTCGAACGCCATGAGCTCAACCAGATTCTCCGCCTCTACGGGCGGATGGTGTCCCAGGGCGAATGGCGCGACTACGCCATCGACAGCGACAAGGACCAGGCGGCGTTCTGCGTCTTCCGACGCGCGTCGGAGGCGCCGCTCTATCGGATCGAGAAACGCCCGGCCCTCGCCCGCCGCCAGGGCCAGTGGGCGGTGATCGCCCCCGGCAATGTGGTGCTGCGGCGCGGGCACGAGCTCGAACAGGTGCTGAAGATGTTCGACACCCGCAAATTCCGCGTCGTCGAATAGGCCAAAGAAAAAGGCCCCGGATCGCTCCGGGGCCCTCGTTCTGGTCGTCGTGGCTGGTCTTAGCGGCGGCCGCCGAACAGCGACAGCAGGATCTGGAACATGTTGATGAAGTCCAGGTAGAGCGTCAGCGCGCCGAAGTTGGTGGCCGCCGCCAGGCCCTGGGCGTCGCCCTGCACCTGGTAGTAGGTCATCTTGAGCTGCTGGGTCTGGAAGGCGGTCAGGCCGGCGAAGATGCCGAGCATGACGATCTGGATCAGCACCTGCAGGCCCGAGGCGTGCAGCAGGAAGACGTTGAGCAGCGACAGCGCTATCATCCCCCACAGGCCCATGATCAGGAAGGAGCCCATGCCCGACATGTCACGCTTGGTGGTGTAGCCGAACAGGCTCAGCGCGCCGAAGGCGGTCGAGGTCACCAGGAAGGCGGTGGCGAGCGAGGCGGTGGTGTAGATCAGGGCGTCGACGCCGAGGCCGGCGCCGAGCAGGCTGACCACGATCCAGTAGTAGGCGCCCGAATTGCGCACGGTGATCCCGCGCGCCAGGAAGCTGCCGACCAGCACCACCACCAGCGGCGCCCACATCAGGGCCGAGCCGGCCAGCGTGGGGACGACACGGCCGAGTTCGTCGCGCACGAACAGGTACTGGACGACCGGCGCATGCGAGGTCAGCCAGGCCAGAACGGCCGACAGGGCGAGGCCGAGCGCCATCTTGTTGTAGACGCCCAGCATGAAGGCGCGCAGACCGGCGTCGACCGACATGTCGGCGCGGGTCGGGGCCTGGCCCCATACGCCGCGGTTGAAATCGCTCATGGCGATAAGATCCCTTTCGTCAGACCATGGTGGTCTAGCACAAAATATCGTTCGGCCTTGCAGAGTACGCAAGGGCGAGGCGGAATGAGGGCGATGACCGCCATCCTGTATCCCGTGGCCGAGACCGCCGACCAGGCGCTGAACGCACCGATGGCCTTCGCCGAGCGGGCGCGCGAAGCGGTGCAGGCGGCCGGCGGCGAGGTCGATTTCGTGTCCGAAGCGGTGGGCCCGGTCTTTGTCAGCGAAGCGGCCGCCGAGGAGGCCTATTGCAGCGCCGGCCTGCCGCCCGGCGAGTGGCGAACCTTGCGGCCGGTGGCCGAGAGCCGGCCCAAGCCGGCGGTCAAGCCGGTGAACCTGGACGGCCGCCGCTGGCCGCAGCCTGCTTCGCCGCCGGCGCCGACGCTGTGGCGGCTGTCGGTCAGCTATTGGCGGGTGGTGCGCGAAGGCGCCGAGCCGGTCCCGAACGCGGCGGCCCGGCGGCTCCGGCGCGATCCCGAAGCCCAGGGGCTGGACACCCGCGCCCTGCAGGCCCTGGCGCGCCAGCCGCTGCGCCCCACCGAGCCGCAGCGCGCGCTCGATATCGGCCTGTTCGAAGTTCGCCTGCCCGAGGCGCCCGACCGGATCGTGCCGGACGAGTAGTCCGCGACCTCGCCCGAGTGCTATGAGGCCCGGATGGACGACCTGATCCAAACCACGGCCGCCGACACAGACGCCCTCCCGCCTAACGCCGCGCCGGACAAACCCCTGAGCCCGGCGGCCAGGCGAGCGCTGGAGGAAGCCGCGGCGCGCCGGGCCGCCGCGCCCGACGCCGCACTGCCACAGGAAGACGGCGGGCCCAATGGGCCGGAGCCGACCCGGTACGGCGACTGGGAGCGCAAGGGCCTCGCCGTCGACTTCTGACGGCCACGCCCGGGCCGTCTTCCAACCGTCGCAATACGGAGGTTGCCCACCCGGTTTTTCGAGGCTAAGGGCGGCGGCGACGAACGCATCACGCCAGACACATCGCGCAGGCGCGCAACGATAAACGGGAGGGGCAGAATGGCCGGTCTTCAGCCCTCCCTGGCCATCCTCCGGTCGCGCCGTCTGCTGCCGTCGATCTGGGATGTCCTCGTTTTCGGCCTGGTCATCGGCGTCCTGGCGCTGATCGCCTTCGGCGGCCACGAGACCCTGCAACCGCTCGCCGTCGCCAATCGCCGGCCGGTGTCGCTCGATCCGGTGAACCTGCCCTACTACGCCCTGCGCACCACCCTGCGCATGCTGCTGGGGCTGGTGTTCTCGTTCATCTTCACCTTCATCTACGGCGCCCTGGCCCAGAAAAGCCGGCGGGCGGAGATGATCCTGATCCCCGTGCTCGACATCCTGCAGTCGGTGCCGGTGATCGCCTTCGCCACCTTCACCCTGGCCTTCTTCCTCAACCTGTTTCCCGGCAACGTCATCGGCGCCGAACTCGCCGCGGTGTTCGAGGTGTTCACCGCCCAGGCCTGGAACATGGCCTTCAGCTTCTACCAGTCGCTGAAGACGGTGCCGCGCGACCTGTCGGACGTGTCGGATAGCCTGCGGCTCGGCGGCTGGCGGCGGTTCTGGACGCTGGAGGCGCCGTTCGCGGCGCCGGGGCTGATCTGGAATGCGATGATGTCGATGTCCGGCGCCTGGTTCTTCGTGGTCGCGTCCGAGGCGATCTCGGTCGGCAAGACCACCATCACCCTGCCCG
>Ga0302311_10004542_pt1 | contig 14932 bp, 16 predicted proteins | sample III_Palsa_N1_3_FD_200449 | JGI IMG/M metagenome (GOLD analysis project Ga0302311, IMG submission 200449) | Peat permafrost microbial communities from Stordalen Mire near Abisko, Sweden - III_Palsa_N1_3 | ecosystem: Environmental > Terrestrial > Soil > Palsa > Peat permafrost | place: Sweden... | reverse complement strand
GGTCGGTGTCGCGCCGCGGGTAGTCCCCGGCCAGGATCGCCTCGTACTCGCCGTTGGTCGCCCACCGGTCGAGTTCGGCGAACCGGACGACGGCGAACGGGTGAGTGTTCCCCTGCAGCTGGAGCAGCTTGAGGATCGAGTCCCGCAGGTCGGGCACCGCGTCGTATTCGCGCGCCTGATCGCGGAACGCGTCCGGGTTGAGCTCCGACAGGTACGGACCGCCGGCCAGCTTCATCAGCGCGCGCCTGGCCGCGTCCACGTCCTGCCCGGCCAGCAGACCGGCCCGGTCGCAGGAGACCTCGGACTTGCGGAACCACTCCTCGAGTCCCCAGATGATGGCCCGCAGGCCCAGGTACCCGATCGGCATCCACGCGATCCGGACCGAGAGCTGGATCAGGATCAACAGCATCGTCCGGTAGACGGCGTGGCCGGACAGGATGTGCCCGAGCTCGTGGCCGACGACGAAGCGCAGCTCTTCCTCGTCGTTCAGGTTGACCAGCCCGGTCGTGAGCACGACGAACGGCCGGTCCTTGCCGATCGCCATCGCGTTGACCGAGGGATCCTGAATGACGTAGCACTCGGGAACGTCGGGCAGGTCGAGGATGTAGGAGCCGTCCCGCACCAGCGAGTAGATGTGCGGGAACTGGCGTTCTGACACCTTGACCGCGCCCGCCAGGAACATCAACCGCAGGGCGCGTTCGTTGAATAGGCCGAAGAGCTTGCTCAGCAGCACGTCGAAGCCGCTCAGCTTGCGCAGCGCGACAAGTGCCGAGCGGTCGGCCGGATGCTCGTAGGCGCGGGACGAGATGCCGGTGAGCCGGACACGGGCCCGATCGGGAACTGAAGTCATATCTCGATGGTAGCCCCTCGGCGGCCAACAACGCATCGTCCCATAGGCGTAACCCGAAGGTATGAGGCGGAACATTTTCGGGTCCCGCGTCCCTATACCATCTCGATACCGTGAACTAAGGAGATGGCGGTTGATTAACGGGCGCAGGCGGGTCGGAGTGATGGGTGGCACCTTCGATCCCATCCACCATGGCCACCTGGTGGCCGGCAGTGAGGTAGCGCACCACTTCGGCCTCGACGAGGTCGTGTTCGTGCCGACCGGAGAGCCCTACCAGAAGGACGATAGGAAGGTCTCACCGGCCGAGGACCGCTATCTCATGACGGTCATCGCCACCGCCTCCAACCCCAGGTTCTCGGTCAGCCGGGTGGACATCGACCGGCCCGGGCCCACCTACACGATCGATACGCTGCGCGATCTCAAGGATGCGAACGGTCCGCATACCGACCTATACTTCATAACTGGGGCGGATGCCCTGGCGAACATACTCACCTGGCATGACGTCGACGCGCTGTTCTCGCTCGCGCACTTCATCGGCTGCACGCGGCCGGGGCACCGGCTGACCGGGGCCGGGCTGCCGGACGGGAAGGTCTCGCTGGTGGAGATTCCCGCGCTGGCGATCTCGAGCAGCGAGTGCCGTCACCGAGTCGCGGCCGGCGAGCCGGTCTGGTATCTGGTGCCGGACGGCGTCGTCCAGTACATCGGGAAGCGTGGACTCTACGCCAGGTCGTGAGACCCTAAACAGTAACAACCCTCGACCGAGGAGGCCGACGCACCACGTGACTGCCACCCCAAGAGCGATAGAGCTCACCGAAATCGCCGCCCTCGCGGCGGCCGAGAAGCTGGCCACCGACATCGTTGCCTACGACGTCAGCGACCAGCTCGCGATCACCGACGCGTTCCTGCTCGTCACCGGGGCCAACGACCGGCAGGTCCGCTCGATCGTCGATGAGGTGGAGATCAAGCTCAAGCAGGCCGGCGCCACCCTCAGGCGGAGGGAGGGCGAGAACGAGAGCCGCTGGGTGCTGCTGGACTACAACGACGTCGTGGTCCACGTGCAGAACAAGGAGGAGCGCGTCTTCTACGCCCTCGAGCGGATCTGGAAGGACTGCCCGGAGATCGCGCTTCCCGAGGCGGCCCTCGCAGCGAACGGCTCCCAGAGCTGAGCGCGCCCAAGCGGCTCGTGCTGTGGCGGCACGGGCAGACCGTCTGGAATGTCGAGCACCGGTTCCAGGGCCAGACCGACATCGCGCTCGACGAGACCGGCGAGGCCCAGGCCGAGTACGCCGCCCGCCGGCTCGCCACCCTGATGCCGAGCGCGATCTTCGCCTCCGACCTGTCCCGCGCCCAGCAGACCGCCGCCCCCCTCAGCCGGCTGACCGGCCTGCCGGTCACCCCGGACAAGGGGCTCCGCGAGCGGTCCGGCGGTGTCTGGGAGGGCCTTACCGACACCGAGATCCGTGAGCGCTACCCCCGCGAGCGCGCCAGCTGGGACCCGCCCGGCGGCGAGCCCACGAGCGTGGTCGCGGACCGGATGGGCGCTGCCATCACCCGGATGGTGGCCGGCCTCGAGCCCGGCCAGCTCGCGGTCGTGGTCAGCCACGGCGCGGCCCTCCGGATCGGCATGGAGCGGGTGCTCGGCCTCCCGGCCGAGGGCATCGGCGTGCTCGGCCCGCTCGCCAACTGCTCTTGGTCCGTGCTGTCGGTCGTCGACGACCACTGGCGCCTGCTCGAGTACAACGCCGGCACCCTCCCCGAGCCCGTCCTCGGCGACGACCGCTAGCGCGGTCAACGTCCACATTCAACGGGCCGGTCAGGCGACGCCGGCTAGGCGCAGCAGGGCGGTGACGCAGGCCGCGGCGAGGACGACGACCGGGAACGGAACCCGCCGGGCCGCCAGCAGGCCCGCCACCAGCACGCCCGCCGGCCGGGCCCAGCCCGCGAAGTCGTGGCCGTTCATCAGCCCCGACGTCGCCGCCAGCGCGATCAGCAACACGGCGGCGGCATCGGCGAACAGCACGGCGGCGGCGGGCGGAAGCGCTATCCGGTCACGGAAGAGCGTGCCTGCGAGGCGCAACGCATAGGTGATGGCGGCCAGGATGACGATCGCGAGCAGCGGCATCAGCGTTCTCCCGTTACCGGATCAATGCTTGAGGCGGTGCGGTTCCCCGTCCGCCGATCGGCGCGTGGCGGCCCCGTGCGCTCCGTCGTCCGGCGGCGCGGGCGCCAGCCGGTGGCCAGGCCGGCCAGCGCGGCCAGCACCGGCAGGCCGGCCGGCAGCACCGGCGTGAGGGCGACCGCGATCACCGCGCCGGTCCCAGCGGAGACCCGGGTCCGGAGTTCCGCCAGCGCCGGCAGCGCGAGCGCGATCAGGACGGCCGGGAACGTGGCGTCCAGGCCGAACGCGTTCGTGTTCCGCACTACCGAGCCGGCCAGCACGCCGAGCGCCACCGCCACGTTCCAGGCCGCGAACAAGCTCAGCCCGCAGGTCCAGAACGCCGCCCGTCGACGGGCGGGATCCGTCTGCCGCAGCGCGAACGCCACCGACTCGTCCGTGATCACCTGCGCCCCGAGCAGCCGGATCAGCCAGCGCCGGACGGTCCGTCCGGCTCCCGCGCCGCTCGCGTCAATGCGGGCCCGGTCAGATTGCTCCGCGGGCCCGACAACATCCGCGACCGCCAGCCCATACGGGAACAACCGGGTGTTGAGCACCGCCCCCGCCGCGACCGCCGCGAACGGGCTGCCTCCGGCCAGCACCACGCCGACCGCCGCGATCTGCGATCCGCCCGCGAAGACGAGCACCGACATCGCCACCGGCACCCACCACGGCAGGCCGCCGGCCACCGCCGTCGCGCCGAACGACAGGCCGACCAGTCCGTCCGCCAGGCAGACGAGCGCGACATCGCGAACCAGCGTCGGCCCCCGAGACGGCGTCGGCCCCCGAGACAGCGCCGACCCGGTTGTTCGCCATAGACCTCTCATGTTCAATATAATGAACACGACCGGAAAGGTTCGTCAAACCGAATATTCGGGAGTCTGGAGCGAACAGGTGTCAGAAACGGCCGCGGACGTAATCGCGCTGACCTCGATGTCGCTGCGCCGTGAGCGCGGCCGGACCGGGCTGAGCCTGACCGAGCTGGCGAAGCGGGCGGGCATCGCCAAATCGACCCTGTCCCAGCTCGAGAACGGCGTCGGCAACCCCTCCCTGGAGACGCTCTGGGCGCTCGCCCAGGCGCTCGGCATCCCGCTCAGCCGCCTGGTCGACCCGCCGCGGCAGGGCATTCAGGTCATCCGCGCGGGGGAGGGGGCGGTCCTGCACGCCGAGCGCGCCGCCTATGACGCGGCCCTGCTGTCATCCTGCCCGCCGGGCGCGCGCCGCGACATCTACCGGGTCATCGGGCAGCCGGGCAGGCCCCATCTGGCGCCCCCGCACATGCCGGGCACGATGGAGCACCTGATCCTCGGCAGCGGGCGGGTGCTGGCCGGCCCGGAAGGCGAAGCCCTCGAGCTGGGCCCGGGCGACTACCTGCGCTACCCCGGCGACGTCCCGCACGTCTTCGACGCCCTGGAACCGGACACAACGGGCATCATCATCATGGAGCACGTCTGACCAACTAGCACCACCAAATCCCAACACCATGCCCCTAGTTTCCTACAAAATAGGTCGATATAGTGTCGACGCTTGCAGGGATCCATCAACTGGTGACGGGAGTCAGGCAACGATGCGTAAGAAAACCTGGGCTACGGGCGTGCTGATCGGGGCCACGGCCGTCGCCGCCATGGCCACCGCGGCGGCGGTGCCAGCCGCGTCGGCCGCGACGAAACCGACCGCGACCGCCGGCGCGCTCAAGCCGCCCCCGGTCACCATCCTGACCGACAAGTCCGGCAACGCCGGCGGCGACATCTTCATCTCCCCGTTCGGCGACTCGACCACGTACGCCAACGGCGCCGAGATCCTCAGCCCGAACGGCAAGAAGGTCGTCTGGTTCCACCAGGCCCCGGCGGGCGAAGAGGACGCGGACTTCCGCACCCAGGCCTACGACGGCCAGCCGGTGCTGACCTTCTGGCAGGGCACCGGCCTCGGCGGCGTGTCGACCGGCGAGGACTACATCTACAACGACCACTACAAGCTGATCGCCACCGTCAGGGCGGGCAACGGCTACTCGGCCGACGGCCACGAGTTCCTCATCACGCCGTGGAACACCGCGCTGATCATCTCCTACACGACCGCGACCGCCAACCTCACCACGATCGGCGGCCCCGCCGACCAGGCCGTCATCAACGGCATCGTGCAGGAAATCAACATCAAGACCGGCAAGGTGCTCTTCCAGTGGAACAGCGCCGACCACGTGCCGTACGCGCAGAGCGAGCAGCCGCTGCCCGCGGCCGCGTCCGACCCGTGGGACTGGTTCCACCTCAACGCGATCAAGGTGGACACCAACGGCAGCTTCCTCATCGACGCCCGTGACACCTGGACCACCTACGAGGTCTCACCGCGGACCGGCACGATCGAGTGGCAGCTCGGCGGCAAGGACAGCTCGTTCACGGTCGAGGCGGCCAAGGGCCAGGTCCTCGACAGCGCCGGCGAGATCTTCGCCTGGCAGCACGATCCCGAGGCGCACGGCAACGGCATCTACACGTTCTTCGACAACGACGCCGCCGGCACCGCCAACACCGCGACCAACACCCTCGTCGACCTCCCCTACAGCCGCGCGATCACCGTCAAGCTCAACTACCGCAGCCACGTCGCGACGCTGATCAAGTCCGACAACCAGCCGGAAGGTCTGAGCGCCTCCTCGCAGGGCAACGCCCAGCTGCTCGGCAACGGCGGCCTGTTCGTCGGCTGGGGCATCCAGCCGTACTTCTCGGAGTTCAGCGCGTCGGGCAAGCTCACCTTCAACGCCGAGTTCCCGGCCGGCGTCAACACCTACCGCGCCTACCGTCTCCCCTGGAACCCGGCCCCCCAGCCGGCCCGCCACTAGCAAACCCACGCGGCTAGCCACCCACACCGCTAGCCGCCGCCGATGCCCGCCCGGCATAGCCAAATGCCGGGCGGGCATCGCGCCATCCCGCGCCATCTCGCCGGTCCACCCCGTGCCCGACCCCGACCCGGAACGGGACCTGCCGCCTACCCCATCGGCCCGGAATCGGGCCACAAGCCGCCCAGCCCGCCGACCGGTCCGGCCTATGCTTGGCCCATGGTCGCCCCGGGCAGTCGGCCGGCAAGCGTCGCGGACGTGCATGAACTCGCGATGGCGATGCCGCATGTCACCCAGTGGGCCGGAGAGCCCGGGAAGCCGCCCATCTACCAGGTCGGCGGGAAGTCGTTCGTGTTCTTCCGCAACCCGCGCCCGGACGCCCGCGACCCGGCCACGGGGGAGCGGTACGACGACGTGATCGTCTTCTGGGTCGCGGACGAGGCCGACAAGCAGTCGCTGGTCGAGGACCCGGACTCGCCGTTCTTCACCACCCCGCACTTCGACGGCCACCTGTCGGTGCTGCTGCGCGGGGCCCACGTGCCGCAGTTGAGCTACGCCGAGCTAGCCGAGGTGGTCCAGGACGCGTGGCTCGCGCGCGCCTCCCGCCGCCGCGCCGCCCAGTGGCTGGAAGCGCGGGAGCTGAACACGCGAAGCCACGCGACCGTTCGGGATGACTGATTGTGGATTACCAAAGATTTTTACCGGGGCGTGTCGAAGACGGCGCACGTCGTTCGACGAGACAGTGAGCCGGAACGTCCGGCCGGGGAGAGGAGACACAGATGCGCGTCATGGTGTTCGTTCACGCGACCGAGGACAGCGAGAAGGGCGACTACTCGAGCCACGCCGACGAGTTCGAGGCGATGGGCAAGTACAACGAGGAGCTGGTGCAGGCCGGGGTGATGCTGGCCGGCGAGGGGCTCCAGCCGTCATCGCACGGCAAGCGGGTCGACTTCGCCGCCGACGGAGCGAGCTCGCGGGTCATCGACGGCCCGTTCGCCGAGGCGAAGGAGGTCATCGGCGGGTTCTGGATCTGGCAGGTCTCGTCGATGGAGGAAGCGGTCGAGTGGCTCCGGCGGGCGCCGTTCCGCGGCCAGCAGGTGGAGCTGCGCCGGATCCTGGAGCCGGCCGACTTCGAGGGCCAGCTGCCGCCCGAGATCATCGAGGACGAGGCGCGGCTGCGCGCCCAGACCAAGTCGCCCGCCGAGGGGTAGGCGCCGCCCTTGTCGCAACAGTCGGCGTCGCAACGGCCCGCGTCGAAACAGCCGCCGGAACAGGTGCGGCGGACCGTGGAGGCGGTCTGGCGGATCGAGTCGGCCCGGCTCATCGCCGCGCTGGCCCGGGTGACCGGGGATGTCGGGCTGGCCGAGGACCTGGCCCAGGATGCGCTGGTGGCCGCGCTCGAGCAATGGCCCGCGCGCGGCGTGCCCGACAACCCCGGCGCCTGGCTGACCGCGGTCGCCCGCCGCCGTTACGTCGACACCGTCAGGCGCGCCATCACCTTCGAGCGGAAGGCCGCCGAGCTCGACATCCAGGCCAAGTTGGACACCAAGACGGAGAACCCGATGGACGAGATCGAGTTCGACTCCCACGTCACTGACGACGTGCTCAAGCTGATCTTCACCGCCTGCCACCCGGTGCTCTCCCGCGACGGCCGGGTCGCGCTGACCCTCAAGCTGGTCGGCGGGCTGTCAACCGAGCAGGTCGCGCGGGCGTTCCTGGTCCCGACCCCGACGATGGCGGCCCGGATCACCCGGGCGAAGAAGGCCCTGGCGGACGCGAAGGTCAGGTTCGAGGTGCCGGTCGGCCCGGAGCTCGCCCACCGGTTCGCGTCCGTCCTCGAGGTCGTGTACCTGATCTTCAACGAGGGCTACGCGGCGACGTCGGGGGAGTCCTGGTACCGGGCGGAGCTGTGCGACGAGGCGATGCGGCTGGGCCGGATGCTGTCGGCGCTGGCGCCGGACGAGCCCGAGGCGCACGGGCTGGTCGCGCTGATGGAGATCCAGGCCTCCCGCATCCCCGCCCGCACCGGCCCGGGCGGCCAGCCGGTCACGCTGCTCGAGCAGGACCGCGCCCGCTGGAACCGGCTGCTGATCACCCACGGCCTGGCCGCCCTGGCGACGGCGACGGCGACGGCGACGGCCGCGAACAGCGCCGGCCAAACCAGCCAGCGAGGCCCGTACCTCCTCCAGGCCGAGCTCGCCGCCTGCCACGCCCGGGCGGGCACCGCCGCCGACACCGACTGGCCCCGCATCGTCGCGCTCTACGAGACCCTCGGCGCGCTCGCCCCGTCCCCGGTCATCGAGCTCAACCGCGCCGTCGCGGTCGCGATGGCGGACGGCCCGGCGAAAGCCCTCGCCATCGTCGACTCCCTCGCCGACGAGCCCGCGCTCCGCGGCTACCACCTGCTGCCCGCCGTCCGCGCCGACCTGCTCGCCCGCCTCGGCCAGGCCGACCAGGCCCGCGAGGAATTCGAGCGCGCGGCCGCCCTCACCGCCAACGACAGCGAGCGCGCCCACCTGCTCCGCCGCGCCGCCGCAGCGGCAGCCGGCTAGCGCCGACGTGACCCCGTTACCGCTTCCAGTTGTACGGCGTCGTGGTCGACACCTTGACCAGGCCGGACCGCTCCAGGATGGGCCGCGAGAACTCGGTCGAGTCGCTGTTGATGTACTTCTTGCCCATCCGCAGCGCCGACCGCGCCCGCTCGGCCGTCAGCGCCCGGTAAATACCGCGCCCGCGCCAGGCAGACCGGGTCGCCCCGCCCCAGATCCCGGCGAAGTCGGTCCCCGGCACCGGGTCAATCCGCCCGGCGCTGATCACCGCCCCGTCCGCCTCGGCCACCCACAGCTCGAGCCCGTCGCCGCGGGCCAGCCGCCGCAGCGCGCTCTGCAGCATTTCGTCGTCGCCGCGGCCATTGCCGAAGACCTCGTCCTGCATCGCGATCATCGCCCGGACGTCGGCTTCATCGGTGATCTGGCGCAGCGTCACCCCGTCCGGCACCGGAACGTCCACCGCCAGCGCGCGCGCGTCGCCGACCATGATCGACTCGGGCTCATCGGGCGTGAACCCGTGCAAAAGCAGCGTCTCGTGCAGGCCCGGGGCGTGGTCGTGACCCCGGGTCTTCCACTCCACCTGGCCGATCGACGGGTCCGCCTGGAAGTGCGCGAGCGCCTCCGGCACCATCCGCTTGATCGAGTCCGCGTCCGCCCCGCCGAGGTCCTGGTAGGTGATGAACCCCCGCCCGCTGGGGAAGGTCACCAGCCGCAGCGGGCCCTGCCGGGCAACGGAGAGCGCGCCCGGGGTCTCGGCGTCGGTGCGAAGCTGGGTGTCGTAGGCCGCCAGCAGGCCAGCAGAATCAATCACGCCGACAAGCGTGCAGGCCCGCGTCGGCCGCGGCAACCCATTTTCACCCGATCAGCGCGCCTGGCCCCCCGGTCTCGAAGATCGGCCAGCCAATCTCCGTCCGCCACGCCGCCGCGTCCGAGGTCTGCTGACGGCCGACCGGGTAGAACTCGCGGATCGGCCCGGCCACCGCCAGCGCGTGCCGGGTGACGTAGTCGGCCAGCGCGCCGTAGGCGCGGTCCACGCCCGCGTCCGGCCCGTCGTGGGTGACCACCGCGAGCTCGACCGGCGGCAGTTCGAGCGCCCTGACCCGGCCGAGTTCCCGCACCACCCCGCTCACCGGCAGGTAGACGGTGGCCTCGCCGCGCTCGTCGGCGAACAGCCCGTCCGCGTACACGCCGCCCGCGACCCCCGACAGCGCCAGCCCCTGCGCCGACACGGTGCCGTAGAGCTCGCCAAGCGCGCCCTGGTACCAGGCCCCGACCAGCGCGGTGTCGACGACCTGGGTGATCGCGGCCACCCGCAGCGCGGGCACCCGGCGGTGCTCGACCGGCCATTCGGCGGCGGGGTGATCGAGCAGGTCGCGGAGCGAGGCGACCGCCGCCTGGGTCTTGCCCAGCTCCTCCTCGAGCCGCTGCAGGTGACGCGAGATCAGCGCGTTCCTGGCGGCCGGATCGGGCGCGCTGATGACGCGGCGGACATCCTCGACCGGCATCCCGAGGTCGCGGAACCGGTGGATGACCTGCGCGGTCGGGATCTGCTCAACCGAGTACCGGCGGTACCCCGAGCCCTCGTCGATCTCCGTCGGCTCAAGTACCCCCTCCTGGTGGTAATACCGCAGCGTCTTCACGCTCAGGTGGGTGGCGCGGGAAAAGTCCCCGATCGACAGCAGGCTGGCCGGCATGAGCTCATTCTGGACCCTCCCCTGACGGGAGAGTCCAATCAAAAGATCAAGATCGTCCTATCGAACGGACCGTTGGTTCCCCTATCCCGCCCACGCGACTCTGTCGTCAGGCGACCACGTCAGGGACGCGTCCTTGATCGCGGAGTGCTCTTGGATGCCCTTGAGGGTCCGATCACCTGAGCCGATAGCGGTGAGTACCCGACTGGCTGAAGGTCGGGCGGCAACTCGGCCTGGCAGCCCATTGCGGCCGACATCCACGAGATCAGAGTTCTCGTCGGAGAGCTGTCGCAAGCGGCCTGCTAGAAGCGTTCGGCGACCGCGTAGGCAACGGGAACGACGGCGAGCGCGAAGCAGATTCCCAGGTTCGCGATCCGGTACAGCAGGAACACCGCCGCGAACTCGCGCAGCATCGCGCTCGGCCAGAAGTAGCCGGCCGTGCGCGACCCGGTCACCTGTCCCCGGATCCCGGTCTTCCTGGCGATGATCGCCGTCCGGAACACGTGGTAGTTGCTCGTCACGATCATGCACCGCGGGCCCCGCTGGCGCTTGCCCGGCCGGGCGGGCCCGGCCGCGTCCATCATCGCCTTGCTGAACGTCAGGTTCTCCTCAGTCGTGCTCGACTGGTCCTCGCACGCCAGCCGGTCGGCCGGGAACCCGCGCTCGATCAGGTAGGCGGCCATCGCCTGGGCCTCGGGGACCCGCTCGTCACCGCCCTGGCCGCCGGAGACGATCAGCACGGGAGTCCTGCCCCGGGCGGTGAGGACGGCCCATACGTGGCGCCCGCGCCTGAGCCGGCTGGCCAGCAGCGGCGTCACCTGCCCGCGCTTTCCCAGCCCGGTCCCGAGCACGATCACGTAGTCGGCGCGGCTCATCAGCCCGGCTATCCGCCCGTAGAGCCAGGCGTAGAGCACGTACGAGACGAGCAGGAACGACACGTAGCCGAAGACCAGCGTGATCACCGTGGCCAGGAGCCCTAGCTTCAGGTTCCTGGTCTGGTCCGCGGCCAGGTCCAGACCGATCACCGCGAGGATGGCGGCTCCCAGGGCCAGCGGGAGCAGGTTCGCGGGCCGCAGCCGCTCCCGGCGCACCATCGTGATCCCGTTCCCGACCAGATAGCACGCCACTACGAACGGCACCAGGGCGACAAGCAGCGCCAACCCGAGCAGCAGCAGGTGCCCGCGACGCCCGGGCAGGTCGGCCACCCGCTCCATCAGCCCGAGGGTGCCGAGCGCCAGTGCCAGGCCGAGGACGACCGCGTTCCTGAAGCTGCGCGAATCGGCGACCACGCTGATGAGAAACACCACCAACGTCAGCGCCGCCAGGCCTAGCGTGAACACGCCCGGAGCGTACCAGCACCCGCACGGTCCGATCGGCCGCCGTGCCTGGTTCCGCCCGCCCGCCTGCCCGCCCGCCGCTGGCAGCGGGCGACGGCCGGGCCGCCCTACTTGAAGACCGCCAGGTCAACGGCGGCGGCGAGGGCCCGGGCGCCGCCGTCGCCGGGATGCACGCCATCGCCCGAGTCGAACGCGGAAGCCAGCCGGCCCGGATCGTCCGGGTCAGCCAGCGCGGCGGCGAAGTCCACCACCGGCCACTCGGCCTGTCCGATGATCGCATCGTTCACGGTCCGGCGGATGTCCTCGTTTCCGTCGGTCAGGAACGCGGCCATCGAGCTGCCGCCGAACGGGGTGATGGTCCCGAGCACCGGTTGAACGCCGTGCCCGGCCGCCCGGCGGGCGAGCGCACGCAGCCCGCCGATTATCTCGGCGGCGACCGGAAGCGGCTCGCCCTGCATCGACGGCAGCGCGATGTCGTTCGTCCCGGCCAGGATCAGCACATGGGTGGCCTCGGCCACGCCGAGCACGTCGCGATCGAACCGGTCCGTCATCGACGGCCCGACAACCGGTCGCAGCAGTCGGTTCCCGCCGAGGCCGGCGTTCAGCACGACCGCCCCCTCGACGCCCGCGGCGAGCAGCCGGCGCTGCAGGTGATCGGGGTAGCGCTGGTCGAGATCCGGCGTGGTGCCGTCGCCCCGGGTGATCGAGTCGCCCAGCGTGACGACGACCGGGCCCGAGGCGGGCTGGTCGGTCAGCACCCGGGCGATCCAGTACAGGGCGGTGAACCGCTCCGATTCCGCCAGCCGTGGCCGGCCCAGCTGGTCGCCCGGGGCGACCTCGCCGGTCTGCTGGGCCGAGTGCAGGAACGTGGCCGCCTCAGCGGTGCCGGAGACGAAGCAGTCGACCGTCAGCTCGACGCCCGGCGCCGCTCCGCCCGCCGCCGCGTGGATGGTCGCCGGCAGTGGGATCGGATCGCTGACCGCGGTCGCCCCGGCCGGGATCTCCCATTTCCCCGCGCCCCGGTACAGCGCCGGCGTCGTCGACGTGAGGTCGCCGTTGCCGACCACGACCGCGTCGATGACCAGCGGGTCGCGCCCGAACTGGTTGCTGAGCGCCAGCCGCGCCGCCCGGCCGCCGCGTCGCAGCCGGACCCGCTGGCGGACCGTCTGCCCGGCGAACCGCCGCGGCGGCGGGAAGAACGGCAGCGCGTCATCCGCGGCTGCCAGCGCCGCCAGGTAAGCGGTGCTCCAGGTGCCGGTCACGGCGTCACCGCCGCGAGCCGCTCTGCCCCTGCTGGCCGCTCGGCCCCCGCGGGCCGCTCGCCGGCAACCCACGAGCGCGGCGCGTCGGCCGCGAAAACCTCAGTCGCGCACGCGTGCAGCAGGGCCCGCTGCTGCGGCGTGAGCGCGGCCAGCGGGCCGGGCTCGGCCGCGTCCATCAGCTTCTCGACCCGGCGCAGCAGCCGCCGGCCGGTCGGGCTGATGCCCAGAATCTGGCGGCGCCGGTCGCGCTCGTCGCGTTCCCTGGTGATCAGCCCGGCCCGCTGCAGCCCGTCGACGAAGGCCACGATGTCGCCGCCGTCGATGCCGAGCCGGGTCGCGACCACTTTCTGGCTCGCCTGCCCGTACTCGTCCAGGCAGCACAAGATCGCGTGCTGATGCTGGCTCAGCCCCACCGCCGCCAGCTGCCCCGCGCAGCCCTGCCGGGCCAGCGCGGCCAGCTTGATCAAGACGAAGCTGGTCCGGTCCCGCAACGCGGCCGGCAGCAGCAGGCCCTCTGAACTGTCCATGGGTTCAGAGCGTAGCAAATTAACATGGCAATACCAATGATTGGCATCACCAGATAATTAATGGACCGATCGCCGCTGGTAGATGAGCGACTCGTAATGATGGCAGCCGTCCGGGGGCGAGTCGCGGTGATGGGAAAGGACGTGCTCGAGGTGCTCGCGGGCCGCGGTCACCTGTTCCGCCTGCAGGCGCAGGGCCTCGATGCGCTCCTGAATGATCTGCGCCCAGCCTCGGGTGGCGGCCGGGCCGGCCAGGATCTCGCCGATCTCCTCGAGGCTCATCTGGCCGACCCGCTGCCAGTGCCCGATGATGGCCAGCCGACGGATGTCGGCGGGCGAGTACCAGCGGCGGCCGGCCCGCCGGGCGGACGGCCGCAGCAGGCCGCGCTCCTCGTAATAACGGATGGCGGAGGCGCGGACCCCGAGACGGCGAGCCACCTCGTCGATCGGAACCAGGTCCGCCTCGCCTTCCGTCGACCCCCGCGCGTCCATCTCCCGCCCGTTCGTCTCGTGCGCGCTATCCATCACGCTCCCCCTCCGTCACGTTCCGCCGCTCTCCCGCGCGCTTCTCGGCGCTGCGGCAAGCATTCCACTCGGCGGCCTTGCGTTCAAGCCGGCTTGAACGTGCACGATGGCAGCATGCCCCGCCAGCTGCTCATCGACATCGGCCCACTGCGCCGCTCCCGCGACCTCCGGGCGCTGGTCGGCGGCCAGGTCATCTCCGTCCTCGGCACCCAGATGGCCGCCGTGGCGGTGCCCTATCAGGTGTACCGACTGACCGGCTCGTCGCTGGACGTGGGGCTGGTGTCGTTCGCCGCACTGGGCCCGCTGCTCGCCGGGTCACTCCTCGGAGGCGCGGTCGTCGACGCCGTCGACCGTCGACGCCTCCTGATCGCCGTTTCGGTCATCTCGGCCGTCGTCACCGCCGGGCTGGCCGTCAACGCGTCGTCGCGGCCGGCGCTGTGGCCGATCTTTGTCTGCGCGCCGCTCGCGGCCGGGCTCGGCACCTTCGAGGACTCGGCCCTGGGCGCGGTCGTGCCCAACCTCGTCCGGCGCTCCGACGTTCCCGCGGTCAGCGCCATGTTCCAGGCGCTGTTCCAGTTCGGCCTGGTGGTCGGCCCCGCGCTGGCCGGCCTGCTGCTGGCCGGGACCGGGATCCGGTTCGTCTACTGGATCGACTCGGCCACCTTCGCCGCTGCCGCCGCCGCCGCGCTGGCGATCGCACCGCAGCCGCCGGCCGGCGGCGGGCAGCCGCCCGGCCTGCGGTCGGTCATCGACGGCATCCGTTTTGTCCGGGGCCGGCGGACCATCCAGGGCGCGTTCGCGATCGACCTCAACGCCACGATCTTCGGCCTGCCGCGCGCCCTGTTCCCCGCCCTCGCCGCCACCGTCTTCGGCGGCGGCCCGGCCACGCTTGGCCTGCTCTACGCCGCCCCCGGCGCGGGCGCCCTGATCGGCGCGCTGACCACCGGCTGGGTCGGCCGGGTCCGGCGCCAGGGCCGCGCGGTGATCATCGCGGTGATCGTGTGGGGGGCCGCCATCACCGCGTTCGGCCTGACCCGCTGGATGCCGGCGGCGGCGGCGCTCCCGGCCGCGCTGGCGCTGCTGGCCGTGGCCGGCTGGGCCGACGTCATCTCGGCCGTGTTCCGCACCACGATCGTCCAGCTCTCGGTCCCCGACGCCCTCCGAGGCCGCCTGACCGGCCTGCAGATCTCGGTCGTGACCGGCGGCCCGCTCCTCGGT
>Ga0302311_10004534_pt1 | contig 14943 bp, 11 predicted proteins | sample III_Palsa_N1_3_FD_200449 | JGI IMG/M metagenome (GOLD analysis project Ga0302311, IMG submission 200449) | Peat permafrost microbial communities from Stordalen Mire near Abisko, Sweden - III_Palsa_N1_3 | ecosystem: Environmental > Terrestrial > Soil > Palsa > Peat permafrost | place: Sweden... | reverse complement strand
GTCCGGCGACTACGTCGTCGACGAAAAAGCCCGCGCCATCACCGTCACCGACGACGGCTGGATCAAGATAGAAGCCCTCCTCGGCATCGGCAACATCGCCGACCCCGAAAACTGGGACATGAAGCACCACGTCGAAACCGCCATCAAGGCCCACTCTCTCTACAAACGCGATGTCGAGTACGTCGTCAAAGAGGGCGAAGTCATCATCGTCGATACCTTCACCGGCCGCCTCATGCCCGGCCGCCGCTGGTCCGATGGCCTCCACCAGGCAGTCGAAGCCAAGGAAGGCGTCGAGGTCCGCAAGGAAGACCAGACCCTCGCCACCATCACCTTCCAGAACTACTTCCGCATGTACAAAAAGCTCTCCGGCATGACCGGCACCGCCGAGACCGAAGCCGCTGAGTTCGACAAGATTTACAAGCTTGACATCGTCGTCATCCCCACCAACCGCATCATGCAGCGCATCGAAAACTCCGACATCGTCTACCGCACGGCGAAAGAGAAGTACTTCGCCGTAGCCGACGAGATCGCCCGCCTCCACGCTGAAAAACAGCCCGTCCTCGTCGGCACAACCAGCATCGAAAAATCCGAACTGCTCTCCGACATCCTCAAGAAACGCGGCGTCCGCCACGTCGTCCTCAACGCCAAGTTCCACGAGAAAGAAGCCGAGATCGTCGCCCAGGCAGGCCGTCTCGGCATGGTCACCATCGCCACCAACATGGCTGGCCGCGGTACCGACATCCTCCTCGGCGGCAACTCCGAGTTCATGGCGAAACAAGACCTCGTAAAGTCCTCCCTCGCCCGCGTCGTCTCACCCGCCGAAGGTGCCATCGCCCCAGTCGCTGCCGCCGGCTTCGTCCGCTTCTACTACACGTCCCAGGAGTTCGAAGTCTCCGAGCAGCAGTGGAACGACGCCATCGCCAAACACCAAGCCGCCACCAAATCCGAGCACGACGCCGTCATCGAAACCGGCGGCCTCCACATCCTCGGCACCGAACGCCACGAGTCCCGCCGCGTCGACAACCAGCTCCGTGGCCGCGCCGGCCGCCAGGGCGACCCCGGCTCCTCCCGCTTCTTCCTCTCCCTCGAAGACGATCTCATGCGCATCTTCGCCCGCGAGTGGATCAGCACCCTCCTCCAGTCCCTCGGCATGGAAGAAGGCGTCCCCATCGAGTCCCGCATGATCTCCAAGCGCATCGAAGGCGCGCAAAAAGCCGTCGAATCCCAGAACTTCGAGTCCCGCAAACACGTCCTCGAGTACGACGACGTCATGAACAAGCAGCGCGAAGCCGTCTACGGCCTCCGCCGCCAGTTGATGGAGGGAGTCGCCCAAAAGCAGCTCATCACCGACGACTACGTCTCCACCATCCTCTCCGGGATACTCGAAGAGTTCGCCCCTGAAAAAGCCCATCCCGACCAGTGGAACACCGAGCAGATCTTCACCCAGGTCTACGACATCTTCGGCGCTAAACTCGAAACCGAAATTAGCCCGCAGGAGTTGAGCCGCCACGAGCTCGGCGAAGCCATCTTCAACGCCCTCGGCACCCGCTACGACCTCAAGGAAAAGATTCTCAGCGAACCCACCATGCGCTACCACGAGCGCGTCGTCATGCTCTCCGTCCTCGACGGCCTCTGGAAAGAGCATCTCCTCAACATGGACCACCTCAAGGAGGGCATCGGCCTCCGCGGCTACGCGCAGCAGGACCCTCTCGTCGCCTACAAAAAAGAGTCCTTCGAGATGTTCGAGCAGATGATGCTCCGCTTCCAGGAAGACACCGCCCGCCACCTCTTCCGCATGCAAATCCTCGCCCCCGACGGCACCCCCATCGAAACCGAGGAGCAACTTGCCGCCCTCCATGTCGTAGCCACACCACCCCCGCCGCCGGAGCGTCCTAACCTTCCCGCAATGGGAACCACGCAACCCCAGGCGCCCACCGCCCTCCCCATACGCTCCGCCAAAACCACCATCGATGCCCTCGAACGCGAGTTCGAACGCAAGAAGCAAAACGACCTCAACGCCGCCCGCATGGCCGGAGGCTCCGCCACCGCCGTCGCCACCCCGCAACGCTCCGGCCCCACCCTCGGTCGCAACGAACCCTGCTTCTGCGGCTCCGGCAAAAAATACAAAAAATGCCATGGCGCCAACGCCTAGCATCAGTCGCGATCATCCATGGCCCGATGCAACGATCCACGGATCGCCCCTGGCCAAACCTCGCGACCACAGAGTATTCTTGGCTCTCTTCACTTCTTCAGGAGCCCGCAATGCCATCTCAACATACAGCCCTTGCCCGTAAAATGGTAACGCTGTCATCGCTCCTCCTCGCCGCTCCTTTCCTCCACGCACAAGACACCCGCACTGTCACCGAGCCCGCCTTCCCCACCCTATGCACCGCGCTCCCCGCGCAGCTCTCCATCGTGGCCGGGTTTTCAGGCTCCGTCGGCGGCGCTCCATCCTCGCAGATCGCCTTTGACACCACCCGCATCCAGAACGCACTCACCGCCTGCACCTCCGGCCGTGCCGTCGAGCTCTCCGCCTCCGGAACCAACTACGCCTTCCTCACACAGCCACTCACCATCCCCACGGGCGTCACGTTGCTGATCGACCCCGGCGTCACACTCTTCGGCAGCCTCAACCCAGCCGACTACCAAATCTCCGGCGCCAACACCTGCGGCACTCTCAACTCCGCCGGCGGAGGCTGCATGGCCCTCATCAACGTAACCAGCACCACGGGCTCCGGCGTCATGGGCTACGGCGTCATCAACGGCCAAAGCCTTACCCCGCTCGTCAACTCCAGCGGAACCCAACTTCCCAACTCCAACAGCTACGCCGACTGCCCATCCACCTACCTCACCTGGTATTGCATGTCCTACACGGGCCGCAACGTAAACCCGCACATGGTCGAAAACAACCCCAAGCTCCTGTCCGCCCTCGAAGCTGCCAGCTTCACCGTCTATAAGACAACTTTCCTGAACTCACCCTACTTCAACATCTACTGGGTAGGCGGCGATCCCCCCAACGAGCCTGAAAGCACGCCCCCCACCAGCGGCCTCACTGTCTGGGGAGCCAAAATTCTCGCCCCCCAGCAGTACGAAAATACCGACGGCATCGACCCCGAACATAACGTCGAAAACATCAGCATCATCAACACCTACATCTCCAACGGCGACGACAACATCGCGCTCGACGCCGACGACCCCGGCTTCCCCCTCAAGAACGTCACCATCAACAACCTTCACGGCTACGCCGGCTTCGGACTCTCCATCGGCAGCGAAACCGGGGGCGGCCTCAGCAACATCCTCTACGAAAACATCTTCCAAAGCGGCAACACCGCACAGGGCCTCGGCATGGGCCTCCACATCAAGTCCGACGCCACCGAAGGCGGCCTCGTCAACAACGTCACCTACAACGGCGTCTGTATGCGGAACGAAAACTACCCCATCAACATCCTTCCCTTCCAGGGTGGCGACACCGCTGGCAGCAACATCCCTCATTACACCAACATCACTATCGAAAACTTCACCTCGCTCGGTGGCGGCGTCAACGGCTTCGTCCTCCAGGGTCATGACAGCAGCAACATCACCACCCTCACCATGAGCAACGTCACCGTCAACGGCACCCCCAACTTCACGACCGCTCCGTCCGACGACTCCCACGCCGTAACCCCGGAGAACCTCCAACTGACCATCGGGCCCTACCAGGTTCCCGCGGCCTTCGCGAACCTACAAACCACCTACGGCTCCAACGGCGTCACCGTCACCGGCACCACCACAACAACAACCCCATTCGCCTGCACCACCGCCAGCTTCCCTCCACTTGCCGCCGACCTCTTCGAGCAAACCGCGACCGCCACCAACCTCCAAACCGCCACCAGCCCGTATCCGGGCACCATCACCCTCAACGCCGTCCTCGAACCCACCACCCTCGAATCCCCCGCCCTCGCCAACACCACCATCAACTTCTACGAAGGCACAACCCTCGTCGGCACCGGCACCCTCAAGGGCAACGGCACGTTCGCCAGCACCACGCTCACCGGCGTCGCCGTGGGCACTCACACCTACACCGCCCAATACCCAGCGGACTCCAACTACGCCGCCTTCCCCTTCGGCTCCGTCAGCTTCACCGTCACCGCGGCGCCGTCCTTCACCGTAACGTCGTCGCCCACCTCTCTCACGCTCAATCCCGGCGCCTCCGGCAACAGCACTCTCACCATCACGCCCTACAACGGCTTCACCGGCGCAGTCGCTATCGCATGCTCCAGCCCCGTCGCCTACGTCACCTGCTCGGTCACCACACCACCGTCCATCACCGGCACCTCCGCGGTCTCCGCGACCGCCACCATCAACCTGGCCGCCACCTACGGCCATCTCATCCTCCCACCCGCGGCCTCACCACGCCGCAACCGCACAGACTGCGCCATCGCTCTGCCCTTCGCCGCGCTGCTCCTCATTCCGCTCGCCTGGTACAACCGCCGCGCCACACTGCGCCTATTGCCCGTTATCCTTCTCCTCGCGACCATCTCCGGCCTCACGTCCTGCGGCGGCAGCAGCAGCAACGCCGGAGGAGGAAGCTCAACCACACCCGTCGCCACCACGACCACCCTCGCGTTCTCTCCCACCACCATCTACGACAACGCCACCATCACCCTCAACTCCACCGTCACCGCCGCCTCCGGCACACCCACCGGCGCCGTCAGCTTCCTCAACGGCACCACCGTTCTCGGCTCAGGAACCCTATCATCCGGCGCAGCATCCTTCGCCCTCGCCGGCCCCGCCAAGGGCATCTACTCCATCACGTCCGCCTACCCCGGCAATAGCTCCTTTGCCGCATCATCTTCCGCGGCACAAACGCTCACCGTCGTCTCACCCCCGCCACCGGCCGGCACCCAGACCATCACTTTCACCGCCACGGGCACCGGCAACACCGTCCTGGCGACCCTCACCGTGAACGTCCTCTAGCCACTTCGCCCGCTTGGTCGTTCAAAGCTCTACACTCTTCTTCATGGACCTCGAAATCACCGTCTCCCAAGCCCAATCCCTCCTCGCCTCCCCCACCCCGCCCCTCCTCCTCGACGTCCGCGAGCCATGGGAGTACGACACCGCCCACATCGATCCCTCCACCCTTATCCCCATGCAGGAAATCCCCGCCCGCGCCTTCAAGGAACTCGACGAAGAAGCCAACATCCTCGTCCTCTGCCATCACGGAGCCCGCTCTCTCTCGGTCGCCGCCTGGCTCCGCAACCAGGGCTTCGAGCAGGCCCAGTCCGTCTCCGGCGGCATCGACGCCTGGTCCCGACTCATCGACCCCTCCATCCCCCGCTACTAGCACCCCGTTACCAACTCACCCCGGCAATCTCCCGCGAGACCTCCCCATTTTCCAATCCAAAAATAATTCCAAAACCCTCTGGTGAACTCTCCGTCCATCCTAGTATCCTGCTTCCGTGAAACCCCTTATCCTCGCCGCCATCCTCTTCGCTGCCCCGCTCCTCGCCACCCCGCTCCCCGCCCAGCACACCCTCAAGATCGAAAAACTCGACAAACCCTCCCTCACTCCTGGCAGCGATCTCTTCCCCAAGGGCGCCGTCCTCATTGACGGCCTCGGCGCCTCGGACTTCCACCCCGCCTACTGGCAGGCCGACACCCTCCACTGGGTCAACGACCTCCAGTACCCTCTCTTCGCCCCTAAACTCCTCCACAACCGCAATATCTACTCCGCTTCCACCGTCGAGGAACCCTGGGGATGGCGCGTCTTCTACGCCGGCTGGGATGGCACCGAAAAAAGCTTCGACTGCCTCTACGAAGGCAAAACCTCCGACGGATTCCTCACCTTCACCGACCGCAAAATGGTCGTCTCCCACGGCGAGTTCAAACACGTCTCCAACGCCGACGCCATCAAGCTTCCCGACGGCACCTACGACCTCCTCGGCACCTCCGAAGGCCTCGGCGGCGGCACCGCCGACTCCTCCGAAATGCCCGCCGTCTTCACCAGCAAAAACGGCGACTCCTTCAACGGCGACAAGATACCCTACGACGCCAAAATCGCCGACAATCTCCCCTTGGACAACTATCCCAACTACGCCAAAGACCACTTCAACGGCTCCAACGTCCTCTTCCAGGACTCCACCACCACCCGCCTCATCTTCCACGAGTGGACCAACGACAAAGAAAACGCCTACTACGCCGAAGGCAAAGACCCCTGGCATCTCAAGGTCGGCGGCATCGCCCTCCACACCATCGACGCCCCCAACGACCTCCGCAAGTTCTCCGTCGCCGGCAAAGACTGGTACCTCCTTGCCCTCTACCGCAAAGCCGACGTCGCCGGCCACACCGGCCGCGATAACGACCACACCTGGTTCTCGCTCTCCAACGACGCCCGCAAGTTCTCCCCCGACCAGATCATGACCAACTCCATCGGCCGCCCCGACCTCTTCATCTTCTCGGTCGACTTCGTCACCCGCGGTTCCAAACTCCTCGGCATCCTCTACGGCGCCAGCGAAGACGCCGCCACCGATCGCAACAGCATCTTCGCCCAGTGGCTTCAGAAGCGTCCTTTCCTCGTCGCGCTCCCCGGCTATCACGTCGGCAACGGCGGCGTTTACCCCGCCGACGGCGCCCTCGGCCCCGACCGCGAACGCTTCACCCTCCCCAAGGGCCAACCCTTCGACGGCAGCCTCGAACTCTTCGATGACGACGGCAAAACACCCCTCGGCTCCGTCACCGTCCACCTCGATCCCGGCAATGAATACCGCATCACCTACTGACCCAATATCCTTACCCAACATCCGCCGGGTGGCCCATTCCTCGCGCGGCATCTGGCGCGATGAGTGGGGTACACACCTCGCCTCGTGCTACCCTCGACCCCAATGCCTGCGCCGCTCACCCGCCGCCGCTTCACCGCCTCACTCGCCGCCATCGCAGCCGCCAATCTGCTCCCAGCCCGCGCCCAAACCTCCTCTGCGCGGCTCGACGTAGCCTCCCTCGAGGGCGACCGCATCCTCGCCGCAGGAACTCCCGCCCTCAAGCAGCCCGTCACTCTCTTCACCGTCCTGCCCTCACCGGCCACCGCCAAACTCAAGCAGGACTTCTACTCCGAAATCACTCCCGACCCAGACCCAGCCGCCAAAACCCCACCCAAACCCTCCTTCCGCGACCAAGCCACCGCCCTCCGCCTCGTCTCCAACACCGTCGCCGCTCTCACCGCCGCCTTCCTCGTAACCCATCAAGACGAATACGCCCTCCGCGCCGGCCAGCATCTCTACGCCTGGCTCGTCGACCCCGCAACCCGTATGAACCCCAACTTCACCAGCGCCGGCTACAACCCAGCCAAATCCACGGGCACGCCCGCCGGCCTCACCGACGCCGCACCCCTCGCCGAGCTTATCCGCGCCATGTCGTTCCTGGTGGACACCGCCGCCCTCTCGCCACCCGACCTGGACTCCGCCCACGCCTGGCTCGCCGATCTCCAAACCTGGCTCTCGACCGACCGCAACGCCCTCATCGCCCGCGACTCCAAAGACCACACCGCCTCCTCCTGGCTGTTGCTCTCCTCGGCCATCGCCCGCACCCTGCGCGACGAAAGGACCCTCGACGCCAACCGTCATCGCTTCCGCACGCCCACCCTGCGCAACCAGATCAACGCCGTCGGCATCTTTCCCCACGAAGCCGCAACGGCCTTCCCTTATCGCAACACCCTCTTCAACTTCGACCTGCTCACCGGCGCCTGCCAGTTGCTCGCCTCGCCCTTCGACGACCTCTGGCACTACGAACTCGAAGACGGCCCCGGCATGAGGTCCGTCGCCGCCGCACTCTACCCCACCATCAAAGACCGCGGTAAGTGGCCCTACATCGCCGACCCGCAGAACTTCCGCGACCTTCCCGGCCGCCGCCCCGCTCTGCTCTTCGCCGGCCGCGCCTTCGACCGCCCCGAGTACGTCGACCTCTGGCGCTCCACCCCGGCCCCGGACCTCGCAGCACTCCCCGAACCCATAGCCGCCAGCTTCCCCATCACCCAGCCCCTCCTCTGGACCGCCCGAGCCCCCCACGGCCTCTAGCCCCGCCCACTCATTGTCATCGCGACCGAAGCGCAGCGTAGTGGAGAGATTTGCTTCGGTTTCGCAGTGGCCGGGCTTCAGCTTTGTAGGGGACGGGCTTCAGCCCGTCCATTGAGGGGCAAACATAAATAGGGCTTTAGCCCCGGAGGGAATGTCAGGCCAAGTTCAGACCGCCCGCCCCTGAAACCCCTTCACAATCTCCAGGTACTTCCGCGCATTCTCCGTGATCTTCCACCCATGCCCTGCATCGATCGCCTTGGTATCGACCAAATCCGCGCCCACTCCCAGCGCATACGCCCCAGCCTCCAGAAACTCAACCGCCGTACTCAGCGAAACCCCACCCGTCGGAATCATCTCAATCTGCGGCAGCGGCGCCTTCAGGCTCTTCAGATACTTCGCCCCGCCCATCGCACTGGCCGGAAAGATCTTCACCACGTCCGCGCCCGCCTGCCATGCCGTCAACACCTCGGTCGGCGTCAAAGCTCCCGGCAGCACAGCCTTCCCATGCTTCTGGCACATCTCCACCGTCTTCACATTGAACGCCGGACTCACCACAAACTCCGCGCCCTCCTCAATACACGCATGGGCGGTCTCCGCATCCAACACCGTCCCCGCACCCAGCAAAATCTCCGGCCGCTCTTTCTTCAGCCGCGCGATCACCCGCACCGCTCCAGGCACGGTCATCGTCACCTCCAGCACCGTAACCCCGCCATCGGCAATCGCCCCAGCCAGCGCCATCGCCTGCTCCTCGCTCTCCGCGCGCAACACGGGCACCAACCCAATCGCCCGTATCCACCCCAACACTTCACTCTTTGTCAACACCATCCCTCAAACCTCATTCCTTGGACCCTCAAACCTCTACAAATCTACCGCACCGTTCCAGCAGACCCACCCGCCATCAACCGCTCCACCTCGCCCAGCGTCGCCATCGACGAATCCCCAGCCGTCGTCATCGCCAGCGCTCCATGAGCCACCCCGCAGTCCAGAGCCCACTTGATACCTTTGCCCTGCAGCAACCCATAGATCAACCCCGACGCAAACGAGTCTCCGCCGCCCACTCTATCCAGTATCTCCAACTCCTCAAAGCGCAGCCCTTCATAAGCTTTGCCTTCCGCATACCCAAACGCTCCCCACGAATTGCGGTTCGCCGTATGCGCTCGCCGCACCGTACTCGCAATCACCTTCAAATTCTCAAACTCACCCGTCACCCGCTCCGCCATCTCACGAAAACTCTCCAGCGTATGCCACACCGGACCATGCGACGCCTCACCCACCGTCGCCGCCACATCCCCCTCATGCCCAAACAGCACATCCACATAAGGCATCAAGGCCCGGTTCACCGCGATCGAACCCTCCCGCCCGCCGCGCGTCTTCCACAGCGACGCCCGGTAGTTGCAGTCGAAGCTCACAATCGTCCCATGCCGCCGCGCCGCCTCCATCGCCTCCCGCACCAGCGCCGTAGACTCCTCACTCAGCGCCGCCATCACCCCGCCGGTATGGAACCAGCGCACACCCTCATCCTGAAAGATCTCGTCCCAATCCACATCCCCCGGCTTCATCTGCGAGATCGCCGTCGCCCCGCGGTCCATCATCCCCAACCCGCCGCGCACCCCAAACCCGCGCTCCAGAAAGTAAATCCCATTCCGAGCAGCCCGTCCCACCCCGTCGAACTTCTTCCATGCCACATGCGACAGGTCCACCCCGCCCTGTAGCATCAGGTCTTCCACCAGACGCCCCACCGGATTGTCCACCAGCGCGGTCACAATCGCCGGCCGCAACCCAAAGCATCGCCGTAGTCCACGCGCGACGTTATACTCCCCGCCGCCCTCCCAAACCTTAAAGCTCCGCGCCCCCACAATCCGCCCTTCCCCCGGATCGAACCGCAGCATCACCTCACCCAGCGCTACCATGTCCCACTCGCACAGCACGGGATCGCGCGGCACCAGACCCCCATGGTCCGCCGGCCCCTCATGCACCTCCACCAACTGCTCCGCTGACTCGCTAACTCGCTGACTCGCTGACTCGCTCACTTCAACTCCACAATCGCCACGCCGTCCATATCGTCATACGCCTGGTTCTCTCCGCCCATTCCCCAGCAGAAGCCATAACTCTTGGTCCCCGTTCCCGCATGAATGCTCCACCCCGGCGACACCGCAACCTCGCGGTCGCCGATCAGCAGGTGCCGCGTCTCCTGCGGTGGTCCCATCAGATGCAACACCCGGTGCGCCGGGTCCACATCGAAGTACATATACACCTCACTGCGCCGCATATGCACATGCGGAGGCATCGTATTCCAGTTCGATCCCTCATCCAGCAACGTAAAGCCCATCACCAACTGGCAACTGCGAATGCCTTCCCTGAAAATCGCCTTATAGATCGTGCGTTTATTGCAAGTCTCCACCGTCCCCAGCTTCAGCCCTTCGAGGTCTTTGAACCGCACCATCTTCGTCGGAAACTCCGCATGGGCCGAATAGCTCAGCAGATAAAACGCCGCCGGTTTCTCCGCATCCTCACTCGAAAAGCTCACAGCCTTGCTCCCCCGCCCAACATACAGGCAATCCAGCTTACCCAGCTCAAATGTCTTGCCGTCGACAACGACCGAGCCCGCGCCCCCTACATTCAGCACCCCCAACTCCCGGCGCTCGCAAAAAAACTCCGCCCGCAGCTCCGGATGCGTCTCCAGATGCAACGGCGCAATCGTCGGCACCGCCCCGCCAATCACCGTGCGGTCGAGATCGACATACGCAAGGTCCAGCGCCCCCGCTCGAAACATGCCTTCGAGCAAAAACGTCTCCCGCAACTCCGCCGTCGTCATGCGGCTATACCGGATCGGATCGGCCATCTGCATCAACTTCATCTGCGCTCCTTGTTCCCGGGATATCGTTCCCATTGCAAAAAAATGCCTCAGTCCAGTTTATGGGGATTCCCCAGCAGGCTCGATTTCACAATTCGATCTTACTTATGCACGATTCACTTCGCCGGCTCTTCCACCTTGATTACAAAGATTGTAATCGTCTGCCCCGGGGCCATGATCGCCTGGTGCGGCGTCCCTGCCGGAATATGAATCACGTCGCCCTTGTGCAGCACATGCGCCGTCGCGCCCTCCAGCCTCGTTCCGCTCACCTCGCCGCCGGGCTTCTCCTTGCGGTCTACGATCGTGCCGCCCGTCAACTCCGTCCCTTCGCCATCCACCACGATCAAAAAGTCCGCAAAGCGCCCATGGAACTCCGCCCCGCCGCTCGCGGTCCGCGCGGTCAACATCGTATGGTGGCCGTTATAGTCCGCCAGCGTAATCCCCGCACTCCCACTGCCCGCGCGCGCCTTCTCGATCAGCGCCTTCCCCTGCTCCGCCAGTGCCGCAAAGTTCAACACCTCGGGCTGCGTCACAATAGGACCCACCGGCACATACTGCGCCCTCAACCCAGCGACGGCCACAACACTTAGCGTTAACACACTCAGCAACACACCCAAAAAACGCCCAGCCTTCATCTCTCCGCCTCCATCACAATCTGTCAAACAGCATACGCAACCAGAGTGGCAATCGTCAGCCTTCTGTCCCGCACACCGGGACAATTTTTGCCCAGCCGCATCTCTCCGCGTAAAGTCTAGGTACTATGTCCACCTCACCCACCATCCTCGACCTCTTCCGTCTCGACGGCAAAGTAGCCCTCATCACCGGCGCCGCCAGTGGCCTCGGCGCAGCCATCGCCACCGCGCTAGCCCAGGCCGGAGCCACCGTAGCCGTCCACGGCAACCGCCGGGCTGCCGACGAAACAGCCGCGGCCATCGGTGGCACCGCCGCCGCCTTCCAGGCCGATCTCTCCTCCACCACCGGCGCGGAATCTCTCTTCACCGCCGTCAAAGCCCACTTCGGCCGCGTCGACATCCTCATCAACAACGCCGGCACCATCCACCGCGACGCCGCCGTCGACACCTCCCTCGAATCCTGGCAGCAAGTCCTGCAAGTCAACCTCACCAGCGTCTTCCAACTCTCCCAACTCGTCGCCCGCGATCTAATCGTCTCCAACTCTCCCGGGAAAATCGTTAACATCGCCAGCCTGCTCAGCTTCCAGGGAGGCATCCGCGTGCCAGCTTATGCAGCATCAAAAGGGGGTGTAGCCCAACTCACCAAAGCCCTCGCCAACGAGTGGGCACCCCGCAACATCCAGGTCAACGCCATCGCCCCCGGCTACTTCGCCACCACCAACACCGAAGCCCTGCAAGCCGACGAAACCCGCAACCGCCAAATCCTCGAACGCATCCCCGCCGCCCGCTGGGGCCAACCCCAGGACCTAGCCGGGGCCGCCCTCTACCTAAGCGCCCCCGCCAGCAACTACGTCACCGGCACAGTCCTCACCGTAGACGGCGGCTGGATGGGACGGTAGATAATCCTCTTTGATACGTGGCTTCAAGAAGCGGCTATGAATCGATCGATTGCTTAAATGAGAGCGACTTATCGAGTCCATCACGCTCTATTGAGCATTTCCATACACTGTTATTGTTCCCGGAAACATCGATAAGAAGGTAAAAATCACCTTCTATATGGTCACCGCGTTCTTGCAAGTAGCTATTCAACTCTGACACTACATTCGTGCGCGTTTCGATATTCCCGTATGAGTCGAAGAGCATTAGCTTGACCTCTGATTTGAAGCTCAGCAGTTTGTCAAAATCTTCGGCAACCCTGCCTACGTTGTGCTTTGGATCTCGGGTGTTCCCCCATTCCATTTCGCAGCCTAACGGAGATTTTCCGTTCTTGTCGTCCCACCAAACAAAGTCAAGGATAAATTCGTTACCGCCGCCTGGTCCGTTATATATCGATCTGTATCCCTGCTACTTACCCTTCTGATCGAGCCAATGCTTCATAGTATGAGTCCAATGCGTAGCCTCTCCTCTTGTACGTGACACAGCTTCTGATTCAACGAGCGCGGTAACTTCGTCCAATAACGCTTGAGCAAACTGCATAGGTTGATTTTTGATATTCGTCATAGTCGTCTCCATATCCACACCAGTCTCTCTTGTCGCGCGGCTGGTGGACTCAAGTCTAGCCCGACGCAGCCTGAGCGCTCTATGCAAAATATGCGATCATATCGTATATTTTGCATATGTGGATCGAACGCGCAATCGAGCCTCACCTGAGACACTCCGCCAAAACGCGACCGGTGATCGTCCTCACCGGAGCGAGGCAAACCGGCAAGACCTCAACATTCCTGCGCCTGTTCCCGAAATATTCCTTCGTCTCTCTCGATCTCCCCACTGAAGCGGAACAAGCTGAGAAAGACCCGCGCAGCTTCCTCGCGCGCCATCCCCCGCCGGTCATCATTGACGAAGTCCAGTACGCGCCTGGTCTCTTTCGCCACCTCAAGGCGGAAGTGGACGCCCATCGCACCCGCAACGGCCAATTCCTGCTTACCGGTTCGCAAAAGTTCACGCTGATGAAGAACGTCTCGGAGTCCTTGGCCGGACGTGCCGATATCGTCGAGCTCGAAACTCTCTCATTTGCCGAAATTCGAGCGGCATTGCTCCAAACCACGGTCGAAACAGCCATCGTACGCGGCGGCTTTCCTGAGTTGTACGCCAACCCGGACATCGACCTGGTTGCCTTTTACAACTCCTATCTCGTCACCTATCTCGAACGCGATGTCCGCTCGCTTACCAACGTCGGTAGCTTACGCGACTTCGAAAGATTTGTGCGAGCGTGCGCGCTCCGCTCTGCAAATCTGCTCAACAAGGCCGATCTGGCACGAGATGTCGGCATCTCTCCCTCAACCGCCAACCACTGGCTCTCCATGCTGGAGGCGTCCGGTCAAATTGTCTTGCTGGAACCGTGGTTCTCCAACCGGACAAAGTCCATCGTCAAGAGCCCAAAACTCTACTTCGCCGATACCGGCTTGCTCTGCGCATTGCTGAATATTCGTTCCGAAGAAGCTCTGCGGCAGTCACCGGCGGTCGGTGCGATATGGGAAACATTCGTCTTTGCCCAACTCCGGGCACGCGAACGCAATGCCGGACGCAGGGGCAGTCTGTTCTTCTGGCGAGACCGGACCCGTGAGGTAGATTTTGTAGTCGATGTAGGTGGACGCCTGGAACTGCTGGAAGCGAAATGGACAGAGTTGCCCGACCTCGGCGACACCACCAACATCGACTTCGTGCGGAACGTGGTAGGCAAATCAAAGGTGACGCGTGGCGCGGTCATCGCACGCACACCCAATCGCTTTCCGTTCTCCAATGGGCTTCAAGCGTTATCGGTGAACGACCTCGACTGAGCTGCCATCCGCATCAATCAATCGAAATCTTCCTTAGCAACTTAAAGTCACTCAGCATCTTCCCCGTCCCCAACACCACAGACGCCAGCGGATCATCCGCAATCGACACCGGCAATCCAGTCTCCTCACGAATCCGCTTATCCAGATTCTTAATCAACGCCCCACCACCCGTCAGCACAATCCCACGGTCGGAGATATCCGCCGACAACTCCGGCGGCGTCCGCTCCAGCGCCACGCGGATCGCATTCATGATCGTCGCAATGCACTCACCCAGCGCCTCGCGTATCTCAGAGTCCTCAATCGTAATCGTCTTCGGCACACCCTCAATCAGGTTGCGCCCCTTGATCTCCATCGTCAGCGGCCGGTCCAGCGGATACGCCGAGCCCAGTTCAATCTTGATCTGCTCTGCCGTGCGCTCACCCACCAGCAGGTTGTACTTCCGCTTCAGATAGGTCATCACGGCTTCGTCCATCTGGTTGCCGGCCATGCGCACCGACCGCGAATACACAATCCCGGCCAGCGAGATCACCGCAATGTCCGTAGTCCCGCCGCCAATGTCCACGACCATATTCCCGCCCGGCTCAGTAATTGGCAACCCCGCCCCAATCGCCGCCACCATGGCCTGTTCCACA
>Ga0302311_10004533_pt1 | contig 14943 bp, 11 predicted proteins | sample III_Palsa_N1_3_FD_200449 | JGI IMG/M metagenome (GOLD analysis project Ga0302311, IMG submission 200449) | Peat permafrost microbial communities from Stordalen Mire near Abisko, Sweden - III_Palsa_N1_3 | ecosystem: Environmental > Terrestrial > Soil > Palsa > Peat permafrost | place: Sweden... | reverse complement strand
GATGGTGGCCAACTCGACGCGCGCCCATCACGCCGCCGCGCCTTGTTCGGCCACCCAGGCTTCCGCGCAGGCTTTGCAGAGGTCGCGGATGCGGCCGATGTAGCTCTGGCGCTCGGCCACGGCGATGGCGCCGCGGGCGTCCATCAGATTGAACAGGTGCGAGGCCTTCAGCACGTGGTCGTAGGCCGGCAGCACCAGCGCGTGGCCCTGGCGGTCGCGGCAGGCCAAGAGCCGCGGAACCTCGCGCTCCATGTCCTCGAACTGCCGCTTCAGCAGCCCCACGTCCGCCGCCTCCTGCTCATAGGCCGAGAACTGGCGCTCGTTCTCCAGGAAGACGTCGCCGTAGGTCATGAAGTCGGGACTCTGCGGGTCGTTGTAGGCGAGGTCGTAGACGCTCTCGACGCCCTGGACGTAGAGCGCCAGGCGCTCCAGGCCGTAGGTCAGCTCGCCGGCGACCGGCGACACGTCGAGGCCGCCCACCTGCTGGAAGTAGGTGTACTGGGTCACCTCCATCCCGTCGCACCAGACCTCCCAGCCGAGGCCCCAGGCGCCGACGGTGGGGTTCTCCCAGTCGTCCTCGACGAAGCGGATGTCGTGCAGGGTCGGGTCGATGCCGACGGCGGCGAGCGAGCCCAGGTAAAGCTGCTGCATGTCCGGCGGATTGGGCTTCAGGATCACCTGGTACTGGTGATGCTGGTGCAGGCGGTTGGGGTTCTCGCCGTGGCGCCCGTCGGCCGGGCGGCGCGAGGGCTGCACATAGGCCGCGCGCCAGGGCTTCGGCCCCAGCGCCCGCAGCACGGTGGCCGGCGCCAGCGTGCCGGCGCCGATCTCCACGTCATAGGGCTGCAGGATGACGCAGCCCTGCCGGCTCCAATAGGCGTGGAGCGCAAGGATCAGTCCCTGGAACGACAAGGGCGGGGCGGCGGCCATCGGTGCGGTGTGAAGCTGAAGCGCGGGCGCGAAAAAAGGTCGGCGGACCTATAGGGCCCGCCGACCTCTGCTTCAAGCTGACCCGGGCGGCCGCGCCCGGGACCGGCGGCTAGTTGCCGATCGGCGGCGTGCGCTTGCCGGTCATCGACAGCGGCTTGCCATACGCCTTGCGGTTGGCCGGGGTGTCCGGCACCGGCTGGCTGGCGATCACCTGGACGCCGTTGGCGTCGGTGGTGACGTTCGCCGAGGTGTTGGCCGCGGCGCCGGTCGGCGCGGCGCCCGTGCTCGGCGGCTGGCTCATGTCGGTCCCGGCGGCGGGAGCGGCGGGCGCGCCGGCGTTCATGTCGGACGAGCCCGTCGGGCCCGGCGGGTCGCCGGTCGGCGGGGTCTGAGGGGCTTGTTGGGTCGATGGGTCACCGGCGGGGGGCGAGGTGTCGCCGGTGGCGGGTTGGGCGTAAGCGGCCGCGCCAATGAGGCACGCCGCCGTCGCGATCAGGGCTGAGCGAACGAGGGGCATGACGTAATCCTTCTGCGGGCGACCTCATTCGGCCGCACCGCAAAAGCCAACGCGAAGCCTCGCCTTAAAGTTCCAGCCGGACGCGGCCCTACGGCGTGGCCGCCGGAGCCGCGGCCGCGGCGGGCGCCGGCGCCAGCTGGGCGGCGAGCGGGCTATCGGGCGGGATCAGCACCTTGTCGAGCACGTGGATGATGCCGCCGTTCGTGGTGCGGATGTCGGCCTGGATGATGTCGGCGTCGTTGACCTTCAGGTCGTCCTGATTGCTGCCGTCGAGATTCACCGGCTTGGTCTCCACGGTCACCACCGGCCCCTTGGCGCCGCGGATCTTGCTGGCGTCCACCTGGGCGTTGATCAGGTGGTACTTGAGGATCTGCTGCAGCTCATTCGCGGCGGTGTCGTTGGCGGCCATCAGCTTGCTCAGCACATCGGGCGGCAGGGCATTGAAAGCCTGGTCGGTGGGGGCGAAGAAGGTGAGGTTCGGGTACCTCTGCAGGTAGGGCGTGAGCCCCGACTGATCGACCGCCTTCAGCAGGATGGTGAACTCTCCGGCCGACTTCAGCGTGTCGTAGATATCGGCGCCGCCGGTGATCTTGGGAATGCTGGGCAGCGCGGGCGTCGCCGGCGCGGCGGCGGCCGGGGGCGCGGGCTGCGCCGGCGGCGTGGCGGCGCCCTGGGCCAGAGCGATGGCGGGGCAGGCGATCAGGGCCGCCGCGCTTGCGGTGGCGATGAAACGGGTCAGGCGCATGAAGGTCCTCGGCTGGGCGCCCCCACTGGGCGTACCGTGCGTCGCGATTTATGAGTCCTGGCGGGCGTCCGTCAATCGTCCTTACCGAACCGCGGCGCGCAAGCCGTCCGCGCGACGCCGCCGCACTTCCCCACGCCCGCCACCGCGCCTGTTCGACATTTCAGCGGCGGCGCCGCCGAAACTGGCGCCGATTTTTTGGGCTCGGCGTGGCGATCCTGTTCAAATGACGGGCCGGGTGCGGCGTTCCTCGCCGAAATCTCGCCAATCGATGCCGCCTTTCGAGGCGCCCGTTCATAGCGTCACTGGCCGGCGTGCGAGGCTTTGATTGGCGGGTGCGAGGGGCCAGCGGCCGGCTGGGGATAGACACTTACCAAGACGCGCGCACCGGCCGCCAGCCGTCGGACACGCGGGAGCGAGGCGAATGAAACTGATCATGGCGGTCGTCAAACCCTTCAAGCTCGACGAGGTTCGCGAGGCCCTGGTGGCCGCGGGCGTCGAGGGCCTGACGGTCTCGGAAGTCAAAGGCTACGGCCGACAGAAGGGGCACACGGAGATCTACCGCGGCGCCGAGTACCAGGTCACCTTCGTGCCGAAGGTGAAGCTCGAAGCGGTGGTCGACGACGCGGCGGCCGCGGGGGCGGTCGACGCGATCAAGGCGGCGGCCGGCACCGGCAAGATCGGCGACGGCAAGATCTTCGTCCTCAGCGTCGAAGAGGCCGTCCGCATCCGCACCGGCGAAACCGGCGCGGCCGCGCTTTAAAAATCAGAGGGATAAGGGGATAGTGCAGATGAAACTATTTGGTATCCACCGATGGGCGGGGCTGGCCATCGCGGCCATGATCCTGGGCGCGCCTCTGGCCGCCGTCGCCCAGAACGCCGCGGTGAACGCCCCGGCCAACGCGGCGGCGACGAACGACACCAACGCGACGAATGCGACCAACGCGACGAATTCGGCCGCGGCGACGCCGGCGACCCCGGCCAATGAAACCACCCAGAGCTATCCGAAGGACAACAACAACTCGGGCGACGACGCCTGGATGCTGACGTCCTCCGTGCTGGTCCTGATGATGACCATTCCGGGCCTGGCGCTGTTCTACGCCGGCATGGTGCGCAAGAAGAACGTCCTGGCCACCATCGCGCAGAGTTTCGGCGCGACGGCCCTGATCGCGGTGCTCTGGATGGTGATCGGCTATTCCATAGCCTTCACCGGCCACAATCCGTACATCGGCGACTTCAAGTACATATTCCTGGCGCCACTGAACGGGGACATCAATTTAGCCAACACGGATCTGGCGCCGACCATTCCAGAGACCGTGTACATGTTCTTCCAGATGACCTTCGCCATCATTACGCCGGCGCTGATCGCCGGGGCGCTGGCCGACCGGATGAAGTATTCGGCGTTCCTCTGGTTCATGGGCCTGTGGCTGATCTTCGTCTATTGCCCGGTGGCGCACTGGGTGTGGTCGGCGAAGGGCTGGCTGGGCACGGGCGGCCTCGGCGCGCTCGACTTCGCCGGCGGCACCGTGGTGCACCTGAACGCCGGCACCGCCGGCCTGGTCGCCGCGATCATGCTCGGCAAGCGCAAGGGGCTCGGCACCGAGAACTTCGCGCCGTTCAACCCGGCCTACGCCGTGATCGGGGCCTCGCTGCTCTGGGTCGGCTGGTTCGGGTTCAACGCCGGTTCGGCGGTGGAAGCCCACGACGGCCAGGCCGGCATGGCCGCCGCGGCGACCCAGATCGCCACGGCCGCGGCGACGTTGTCGTGGATGTTCATCGAGTGGATCATCGCCAAGAAGCCCACCGTCATCGGCATGGCGTCGGGCGCGGTGGCGGGTCTCGTCGCCATCACGCCGGCGTCGGGCTTCGTCAATCCGACCGGGGCGCTGATCATCGGCATCGCGGCGGGCCTCGTCTGCTACTTCGCCGCGGTTCACCTGAAGAAGTGGCTGGGCTTCTACGACGACGCCCTCGACTGCTGGGGCGTGCACGGGATCGGCGGGGCGCTTGGCGCGATCCTCACCGGCGTGTTCGCCTCGAAGGCGATCAACGGCTCCATCCCGTCCAAGGGCGGCTGGCTGATCGACCACAACATCGCGCAAGTGGGCCTTCAGTTCATCGATGTCGGCGCCGTGTTCGTCTACTGCGGCATCGGCACCTTCATCATCCTGGCGATCCTGAAGTACACGATCGGCATCCGGGTGAGCGAAGACGTCGAAGTGGAAGGCCTGGACATCAACCTCCACGGCGAGGTGATCCAGGGCGGCTGAGCCGCGCCTCTTTTTTCAGTAGGCCTAAGTGTTGGGAGCGGGGGTCCTTCGGGCCCCCGCTTTCGTTTTGGGCGCGCCGAAGCCGCGCCTTCCGAGCGCATTGATGGTGACGGTCATCGCGCCTAGCCTTGCCGCGTGCGCGCCTCGGGCTCGCAACGGGGCCTGGCCGATGAGCACGATCTTCGTTTCTTCCGGCGTCACCAGCGCGGACGTCACGGTCAGCGGCGGCGTCACCCTCGAGGTCCTCTCCGGAGGGCGGGCCGACAATACGACCGTCCTGAACGGCGGGGTGATGAGCCTGGCGTCCGGCGCGGACGCGGAGGGCCTGACGATTTCGACCGGCGGGCGTCTGACCGGCGTCGGCGAGGTCGACGGCGCGGTCACCGTCGCCGGCGAGATCAGCGGCGTCACCTTGCGCGACACGGGAAGCGCAACCGTCGAATCCGGCGGCGCCGCCGTTGGCGTGACCGACGATGCCGCGAACTTGGCGATAAGCCGCGGCGCCACCGAGACCGGCGTCATCGTGGAAGTCTCGAACGACTTCGCGAACGAGATTTTCGGCGTCGCCAGCGATACGATCGTGCGTTCCGCAGGTCAGGAGATCGTTGAATCGGGCGGCCTCGCCGTGGACGACATGGTGTCGAGCGGCGGATCTGACTTCGTCGGGTCGGGTGGCGCTGTCAGCGGCGCGGTGGTCGGCGCCGGCGGTGAGCTGTGGATCCAGCAGGGCGGTTCGGCGGCCGGCGCGACCCTCGAGAGCGGCGGCGCCTTCGACTTCGCCATCACCGTGCAGAGCGGCCAGAAACTGAGCGTAGGCCCGGTGGCCGCCACGACGACGTTGCTGGGCGTCACGGCTTTCAGCGGCGGCGTCTTCAACGCCTATCAGGCCACCGTGCGGAGCGGCGGGACCTTGACCCTGGTGTCGGGGGCGAGGGAGTCCGGCGATGTGACCGTGTCCGCGGGCGGCGTCCTCAGCGGGCCCGGAGAGATTTCAGCCGACGCGCTTGTCGCCGGCCGGGTCGAGGGTGTGGCGCTCGGAGACCTTTCCGGTGACTCCGCGGGCTATCTCGAGGTCGAGAGCGGCGGCTCGGCCAGCGGCGTGAGGATGTTCGGCCACGTCTTTTTTCAGGGTGCAGGGCTGGTCATCGACGCCGGGGCGACCGCGACCAACACGGTCGTGGGCGGCGCTGCCGATGTGGGCTGGCCCGCGTATGACAATGTCTATGGCGTCGCCACCGGGACGTCCGTCGGGCACGCCGGCGAGGAGACCGTCATCTACGGGGGCGCGGAGGTGGGTGGCGTCGTCCTGAGCGGCGGCGTCTTGCGCGTCTTCAGCGCTTCGATCTCCGACGAGAGGGTCTCCAGCGGCGGCTCCGCCGATGTCTCGTTCACGGTGAGCAGCGGTCAGAACGTCAGGATCGGCGTTCTGACCAGCACGGAAATCACCGGCGGCCTGACGGCCTCCAGCGGCGCGGAACTCAACGCAGACTCGGCCGCGGTGCTGGCCGGAGGAACCCTGACCGTTTCGAGCGACTCCGGCTCCGAGCTGGCGACCGATGTGAACGTCTATGCCGGCGGGCGGATGGACGAGCTGCCCGGGGCGATCACCGACTATGCCCGCATCCATTCGGGCGGACTGCTGACGCTGTCGTCGGGCGCCGTCGCCAACGCCGTCACGGTGGAGGCCGGCGGCGCGCTTTCGGGCGCCGGCGCGTTGGGCCCGGCCCCAGGACCTTACGATATCAGCAGGGATGGCGGCCGGGTCGATCGCGTGACCTTGGACAGCGGCTGTGACCTGCTCGTGGAGTCCGGTGGGGAGACCAGCGGGCTGTCGAATTTCGGCATCGAGAGGCTGGCGTCCGGCAGCCTCGATAGCGGAACGACGGTGCAAAGCGGCGGCGCTGAGCTGGTGCTCTCGGGCGGGCGGACAGACGGGGTCACTTTGGGGGGCGGCGCCAAGGAAGATGTCTACGCAGGCGCCGCCGCGACCGGGACGACGGTTTCCGGCGCCGGCGTGGCCTATGTGTTCGGCGTGGCGAGCGGTGGCGTCGTATCCGACGCCGGCCAGCAGATCGTCCGATCCGGCGGCGTGGCGATCGGCGTGACGCTGGCGCTTGGCGGCGTGGCCTATGTGTCCTCGGGCGGCGCCGCGAGCGGGACCGTGGTTTCCAGCGGCGGCGCCGACGCGGTCCTGGCGTCCGGCGGGGTCTCAAGGACGGTGGTGAGTTTCGGCGGCAGGGAGGATGTGAAGTCGGGCGGGTTCGCGAGCGGGACGACGGTCGAAAGCGGCGCCTTCCAGCTGGTCTGGTCCGGCGGCGTGGCGGACACCACCAGGCTCTCGGGCGGCAAGCTGGATATCGATGCGGGCGGCCTGGCGCGCGCGACCACGGTGTCCAGCGGCGGCCTCGAATTCATCTTTTCGGGCGGCGTCGCCTTCGGCGAGACGGTGTCCAGCGGCGGGGTCGAGGCGATCTCGTCCGGCGGCGCGACCAGTGGGCTGGCGCTGCTTTCGGGCGGGATCGTCATCGACAACGGCAAGGTGCGGAACACCGGTTCGGGGACGCTCGCGGGGACGCTTTCCGGATCGGGCTACGTGGTGGAGACGACGAGCGGGGTCCTGCTGCTCAGCGGAAACGGCGCGGCGTTCGATGGGCAGGCGGTGATCGAAGGCGGGACGATCGAGTTGGCGAAAGCCGGCGCGCTGGGCGGCGGCAGCGTCGATTTCGTCGCGCCGGCGACCGGCTCGGCGGTTTTGCAGATCGATGCGGCAGACGCGCCGGCGGCGGGCGGGACCTTCGCCAACGTGATCTCGAACTTCAGCGCGGCGGGCGAGGACATCGACCTCAGAAGCATCGCCTATGTGTCCGGCGCGTCGGCCACGGTGATCGGCGGCGTCCTGGTGCTGACCGACGGCGGCGAGGCCTACAGGTTCGACCTCGCCGACAGCATCGCCGGCGCCTACCCGGTACTCAGCGACGGCCACGGCGGCACGCTGATCGATCCCGAAGCGGCCCGTTTCGCCCAGACCGCCGCCGCCTTCGCGCCATCGGACGCGGCGAAGACCGCCCTCGTCTCCAGCGCCGCGCCGGCCGTCCAGACGCCCTTCGCCCACGCCAGCGCAGTGCGTCCTTAGCGCTCCCTCTAGGGCCGAGACCCCGCCAGGCGGCAGGCCTGGACCCACCAGCCCGGATGCGCCGCGGTGATGTTCGAGCCCAGGCGGCGCGCCGCGGCTGCGTCGGCGCAGATCGCGAAACAGGTGGCGCCGGAGCCGGACATGCGGGCGATCAGCGCCTCGGGGGCGGCGCGCAACGCCGCCAGCACCTCGGCGATGGCCGGCTGCAGGGCGATGGCCAGCGCCTCGAGATCGTTGCGGCAGGCGGCGAGGAAGCCGGCGACCGCGTCCGCCGCCGCCAGCGAAGCCGGCCAGTCCGGCGCATCGGCCCCGCCGGGCGCGCCGGCCGCGTCATAGGCGCGGTAGACGGCGCCGGTGGGTGACGGCCGCAGCGGATTGACCAGCACCGCATCCAGGTCGGGAAACGCCGGCGCGGGCCGCAGCACATCGCCCCGGCCCTCCGCGATCGCCGGCCGGCCGGCCAGGCACATCGGCACGTCCGCGCCGAGGCCGCCGGCGATCCGCATCAGGCCCGCTTCGCCGCCCTCTACGCGCCATCCCGTCACCTCACCGATCAGCCGCAGCGTCGCGGCCGCGTCCGCCGAGCCGCCGCCGAGCCCGGCCGCGATCGGCAACCGCTTGTCGAGGGTGAGCTGGAACGGCGGCGGCTCCGGGCCATGGTCGGCCAGCGCCAGGTCGCGCGCCCGGATCACCAGATTGTCCGCGCCGCCTTTGAGCTCGGCGCCGAACGGACCTTCGATCTCGAACCCCATCGCCGGCGCCGAGCGCAAACGCACGACGTCGCCGACGTCCGCGAACGTCACCAGGCTGCGGAGCGGGTGGTAGCCGTCCGCGCCGAGCGGGCCGACGTGCAGGGTGAGGTTGACCTTGGCCGGCGCCAGGCGCTGGGCGTCCATGGAAACCGGCGTCAGGGCGAGCTGGCGGGCGGCGGCGCGGGGGTCTGCGGCGCGTCCGGGCCCAGCGGCGAGGCGAGCTCGGCCTCGGCCCGCGCCTTCAGCTTGGCGTCCGGCTCCAGCGACAGCACCCGACGCCACTGGAACTGCGCCTCGACCTTGCGCCCCACCCGCCAATAGGCGTCGCCGAGATGGTCGTTCACCTCCGGGATGCTCGGGTCGAGGGTGATCGCCTGTTCCAGCTTCTCCACGGCGCTCTTGTAGTCGCCGAGCCGATAGTAGGCCCAGCCGAGGCTGTCGATGATCTCGCCCGACTGCGGCTCGGCGGCCGCGGCGCGCTGCACCATGTTCAGCGCCTCGGTCAGGTGCTCGCCCTTGTCGATCCAGAAATAGCCCTGGAAGTTCAGCAGCTCCGGCTCGTCCGGCGCCTGCTTCAGCGCGACGTCGAGGTCGGCCTGGGTGCGCGCGGCGTCGCCCATCTCGTCGTAGGCCGAGGCGCGCGAATAGTAGATGCGCCAGTCGGGCGCGGCGCCGGGCGCGTCGATCAGCTTGGTGAGCACCGCCGCCGACTCCGCATACTGATCGCCGTCGCGCAGCAGGTCGGCGAGGCCCACCGCCGCGTCGCGGCTGTAGGGCGCGGCGGCGAGGGTGTCGCGCGCCAGTTTCAGCGCCGTCTCGTGATCGCCGGCGTTCTGATAGGTGAGCGCCAGCTTGCCCCGCGCCGAGACATAGCTGTCCGACCGCGGCGAGACGTTGGCGTAGGCGCTCCGCGCGCCGTCGACGTCGGCGGGCGCCAGCAGGTCGCCGAGCAGCAGCCAGCCCTCGTCGCTGGCGGGGTCGAGCCGCAGCGCCAGGCGCAGGTATTCGAGCGCCAGCACATCCTGCTTCTGCGCCACCAGCGCGGCGGCCGGGATCAGCAAGGCGCCGGCCGCGCCTTGCCGCACGCTCGGGAACGGCGCCGGCCGGGCGCGCTTCTGCGCCCGCGCCAGGGCGGCCGCGGCGGCGCCGTCCTCCGGATTGCGCGCCAGCCGGGTCTGGAACAGCGCCGTGGCGTCGGCCCAGCGTCCGTGGCGCTCGAGGAAGTCGCCGTAGGCCGACGTGACGAGGCCGCTCTGGTCGCCGGCCGCGATCATCGCCTTCAGCAGGCTCTCGGCCTGCGGCAGCTTGCCGTAGCGCTCGAGCAGCTCGGCGTGGTCGAGCGCGGCGACGAATTGCGAGACGTTATCGCCGTCGAAGTCCGGGTTGGCGAGCGCGTGGACCGCATCCCCGGCCCCGGCCGCGGCGAAGGGCGCCAGCAGCATCGCGGCGGTCTTGGGCGGATAGTCGATGTCGGGGCCGGTGAAGAGGGCGTAGGCCTCCTTGTCGTGGTCCTCGGCCATCGCTTCGACCCCGCGGACGAGCACGCCCAGCGGCGCGGCGCCCGGATCGGCCGGGTCGGGAATGATCGCGGCGGCGGCGGTGACGTCGCCGGCCTGCAGCGCGGCGGTGAAGGCGTCGGCCTTGAGAAAGCTTGGCTCACCCTCGGCGGCGGCGGCGCGGCCGAGGTAGAAATTCGCCGCGCTGAGATGGCCGGCGTCGCGCGCCACCTGGCCGGCGAGGAAGAGACCGTAGGGCGTGGCGTCCGGGTCGGCGGTCAGGACGGGCGCGGCGGCCGGCGCGTTGGCGGCGGCGGGCGGCGCGGCGCGCTCGGTGGCGCAGGCGCCAAGACCGGCGGCGAGAACCAGGATCATCAGGGACCGAGACATGCGCCCTGCCATCGCGCTTTCCGCGTCCGGCGGCAAGCCGGGGTGCGCCGCGCGGTCACATGTTCGGATAGTTGGGCCCGCCGCCGCCCTCGGGGGTGGTCCAGTTGATGTTCTGCGACGGGTCCTTGATGTCGCAGGTTTTGCAGTGGACGCAGTTCTGGGCGTTGATCTGGAAGCGCGGGTTCTGGCCGGTGTCGTCGTAGAGCACCTCATAGACGCCCGCCGGACAATAGAGCCGCGCCGGCTCGCCGTAGCGTGGCAGGTTGACGTTCACCGGCACGGCGGGATCCTTCAGCTTCAGGTGCGGCGGCTGGTCCTCCTCGTGGTTGGTGGACGAGAGGAAGACCGAAGAGAGCTTGTCGAAGCTCAGGACGCCGTCGGGCTTCGGATAGACGATCGGCTTGAAGTCCTTGGCCAGGCCCGTGTAGGCGGCGTCGCTCTTGCCGTGCTTCAGCGTGCCCCAGGGAGAGAAGCCGCCGAGGAAGCTCGTGCACCAGAGGTCCGCGACGACGAGCCCGGAGCCGATCAAGGTGCCGAAGCGCGACCAGAGCGGCTTGGCGTTGCGGACCGTGTGCAGCTCCTTGGCCACCCACGATCCGGCGAATGCCGTCTCGTACCCATCCAGGGTGTCGCCTTCCCGCCCCGCGCCGATCGCTTCGAACGCGGCCTCGGCGGCCAGCATGCCGGTCTTGATCGCGTTATGGCTGCCCTTGATCCGCGGCACGTTCACGAACCCGGCCGAGCAGCCGATCAGCGCTCCGCCGGGGAACGCCAGCTTCGGAATCGCCTGCCAGCCGCCTTCGGTGATCGCCCGCGCGCCATAGGCGATGCGCTTGCCACCCTTGAGGTAGCGACTGATCGCCGGGTGATGCTTCAGGCGTTGGAACTCGTCGAACGGCGACAGCCATGGGTTCTTGTAGTTGAGATGCACCACGAACCCGAGCGCCACGTAGTGATCGCCGAAGTGGTACATGAAACTTCCGCCGCCCGTGGCGTCGTCGAGCGGCCAGCCGACGGTATGCTGGGCCAGGCCGGGCTCGAACACATCGTCGGGAACCTGCCACAGCTCCTTCAGCCCGATGCCGAACTTCTGCGGCTCTCGCCCTTCGGTCAGGCCGTACTTCGCCTGGATCACCTTCGCCAGCGAGCCGCGCACGCCCTCGCCGATGAGGACGTATTTGCCGTTGATCTCCATGCCGGGCTGGTAGTCGGGCTTCTTTTCGCCGTCCTTGCCGATGCCGACCACGCCGACCACGACGCCCTTGACCGACCCGTCGTCACGAAACGTGAGGTCCGAAGCGGCGAAGCCCGGGTAGATCTCGACGCCGAGTTCCTCGGCCTGCGCGCCCAGCCAGCGGCAGAGGTTCGCCAGCGACGCGATGTAGGCGCCGCGATTGTGCATCAGCGGCGGGAAACCGAACATCGGGATGCTGACATCGCCCTGGGGGCCCAGCAGCATGAACCGGTCCTTGGTGACCGGCGTCTCCAGCGGCGCGCCCTTTTCCTTCCAATCGGGGAAAAGCTCGGCCAAGCCCTTGGGGTCGATCACCGCGCCCGAGAGGATGTGCGCGCCGACCTCGGAGCCTTTTTCCAACACCGCGACCGTGATCTCCACGCCCGCCGCCTCGGCCAGCTGCTTCAGCCGGATCGCGGCCGCCAGCCCCGCCGGCCCCGCGCCGACGATGACCACGTCGTAGTCCATCGACTCGCGTTCGACGTCCTCGCTCATCGCCTCTGTTCCCTGCCGTCCAACCCTGATGCCAGCCTTAATCGAAGCGGTCGGCGGGACGGTCAAGGGCTTAGGGCTGAGGGATACCGTTGGGGCCAGGGATATGGAGGTGCTATCCGTCGCCCATGCCCGCCGATCCGCGCGCCGTCGAGAGCCTGCTCGCCTTCTGGGTCGAGGCCGGGGTGGACGTGGCCTATGCCGACGCGCCGGTGGATCGGATGGCGCTGGGGCTGGAGGCGCTGAAGCCGAAGCCGGTGGCCGCGCCCGGCCTCGCGCCGACCGGCGCCGCGCGGCCGGCGCTGGTGCGCGAGCTGGCGGATCCTGGCGCGGTGGCGGCGGCGCACGACGCGGCAGCCGGCGCCGAAGACCTCACCCAGCTGGCGGCGGCCATCGCGGCGTTCGACGGCTGCGAGTTGAAGCGCCAGGGCGCGCGCCAGGCCGTGTTCGCCCGCGGCGCGCCGGACGCGCCGGTGATGGTGATCGGCGAAGGCCCCGGCGCGGACGAGGACGTCCAGGGCGCGCCGTTCGTCGGCCGCGCCGGCAAGCTGCTCGACAAGATGCTGGCGGCGGCGGGGCTGACGGATCGGGTCTTCATCACCAACACCGTGTTCTGGCGCCCGCCCGGCAACCGCACCCCGACGCCCGCCGAGCAGGCCGCCTGCGCGCCGTTCGTGGAGCGCGCCATCGCCCTGGTGCGGCCGCGGCTGCTGCTGCTGGCCGGCGGCGCCTCGGCCAAGCACATGTTGCAAACGTCGGACGGCATCCTTGCCCTCAGAGGCCGCTGGTTCGAGTGGCGATCGGCCGACGGCGGCCTCGAACTGCCCGCTTTGCCGACACTGCACCCGGCCTTCCTGCTCAGGCAGCCGGCGGCGAAGAAGAAGGCCTGGGAGGACCTGCTGAAGCTCACGGAGAGGCTTGATCGGCCGCCGCGGCCTACGTAACGTTAAGGTGGGAGATGCATCCTGGGGGACGTTCGGCGTCGCAGCCGGACGTCGCAGGGTGCGCGAAGTTCTTGATTCTTGGGCCGAACCAGGCAAACGCGGGACGCTCAGTTGGCGCCGTGCGCGAGGAGAACCGATGGGTCTGATCCGCGGAGCACTGGTCACCGCCGCCGTCGCCATTCTCGCCCAGGCCGCGCTGCCCGCCGTCGCGGCGCCGCTCGCCGCCCTCTCGCCCCACGATCTCTCGCTCTATTCCGCCGCCTTCGACGCCGCCGAGCGCGGTGACACCGCCGCGGCCGACGCGGCGATCGCCCAGGTCTCCGACCCCTGCCTCGCCGGCAAGGTGCAGTATCTGGAGCTGACCCACGCCAAGGCGCGCGCCGCCAGCTATGAGCAGCTTTCCAACTGGCTGAAGGCGTTCGGCGACATGCCGGGGGCGAGCCAGGTCTACGAACTGGCGCTGCGGCTGCGGCCGGCCGACGCGCCGCCGCCGGCCCCGATGGAGACGATCGTCGGCGCGCCGGACGGGTCCTTGCATCTCGCCCCCTCGCCGCAGTCGCGCGCCGCGCGGGACGCCTATTACCACGGCGCCCCGGAGCAGGCGCTGGAGATCGCCCGCGCCGGCGGCGACGCCTGGATCGCCGGCCTGGCCGCCTACCGGCTCGGCCGCTACGCCGACGCCATGGTTTCGTTCGAGACCCTGGCCGCCAACCCGTCCGAGGACGACGCCATGCGCGCCGCCGGCGGCGTCTGGGCGGCCCGCGCGGCGACCCAGGCCGGGATGCCCGACCGCGCCGCGCCGCTGCTGAAGATCGCCGCCGAGGCCGCGCCGGGCGACTTTTACGGCATGATCGCCCGGCGCAGGCTGGAGCTCGCCGACGACCCGCTGGGCCGGATGATCGACACGGCCACCAGCGTCGCCATCCTGCCCCTCAGCATCGCCGCCCAGGGCGAGACCGCGCTCGACCGGCTGATCCGCACCGATAACCACGCGCGCCGCGCCGTCGCCCTCGCCCAGCTCGCCCGCGGCGTCGACGCCGGGGCCGAGATGCGCGCCGGCTTCGCCGAGGCCGGCGACGATGCGACGCGCGGCCTCTGGATGAACCTGATGTTTGAGCTGGGCCCGCACGGCGCCAGCGGCGAGACCCCGCTGCACCCGGTGGTCGCCATGGCCACGTCCAGCGGCCCCAGCTACCCGATCCCGGTGCTGGCCCCGGCCGGCGGCTTCACCGTCGACAAGGCCCTGGTCTACGCCGTGGCCTGGCAGGAGAGCCGCTTCAACAGCCTCGCGGTCTCGCCGGTGGGCGCCGTCGGCGTGATGCAGCTGATGCCGACCTCGGCGGCCTATGTGTCCGGGGACACCAGTTTCTCGACCGACCCGATCACCCTCTTCGACACCGGCCGCAACCTGGCGGTCGGGCAGGCCTACATCACCTACCTCGAGGCAGGCGCCGCCGATCACGACATCCTGCGCACCGTCGCGGCCTACAACGCCGGCCCCTCGCCGCTGAGGCGCACCGAGGCCGCGCTCGGCGGTTCGGCCGACAGCCTGATGGTGATCGAGACCATGCCGGCGTCGGAGACCCGCGCCTACGTCAAGAAGGTGATGGCCGCCTACTGGACCTATCGGCGCCAGTTCGGCGCGCCGACGCGGACGCTGGATGCGGTGGCCTCGGACATGCCGGTCATCGACGCGCGGCTCGACGGCCCGATTCCCGCGTCGTCACCGCCGGTCCAGAACGCGCAGGCGACGTCCGCCACGGCGCGCCAGGCGCTGGAAATCCTGCTCCACAATCCCGGCGGCTGACGGCGCGAGGCTCTTTGGCGCGAGCCAGCCTTCGGGCGCGGCGGCGAGGCTGAAGCCGGCGCGTGTGACGAGCCGCGCCGGCGTCGGCGGGTCCCGCGCCAGGTGGACGGCGAGAATCTCGATCCAGTCCGGCGCGAGCGCCGCGGCCAGCGGCAGGCGGGCGAGCCAGGGACCGCGCGCCCGCGCCGTCGCCGCGCCGAAATCCGCGAACAGATCCGCGCCGGCATCGTCCGCCA
>Ga0302311_10004532_pt1 | contig 14943 bp, 14 predicted proteins | sample III_Palsa_N1_3_FD_200449 | JGI IMG/M metagenome (GOLD analysis project Ga0302311, IMG submission 200449) | Peat permafrost microbial communities from Stordalen Mire near Abisko, Sweden - III_Palsa_N1_3 | ecosystem: Environmental > Terrestrial > Soil > Palsa > Peat permafrost | place: Sweden... | reverse complement strand
TCGCGTGGCTGGACACCGGCACCCATGACTCATTGATGGAAGCGGGCAACTACATCCAGACCATCGAAAATCGGCAGGGGCTCAAAGTGTGCTGCCCCGAAGAAATCGCCTACAACAATGGCTGGATAGACGCCGAGCAGCTGCTGAAACTGGCCGCGCCGCTGGCCAAGACCGGCTATGGCCAGTATCTGCAACAGCTGACCCGTCAAGAGTACGCACGATGAAAGTGATCGAAACCATGCTGCCCGGCGCCCTGATTTTGGAGCCGCAGGTATTCGGCGACAGCCGCGGCTTTTTCTATGAGAGCTACCATCAGGCCCGTTATCAAGATGCCGGTGTAACGGGCGATTTCGTCCAAACCAATGTCTCGCGGTCAGCCAAGGGCGTACTGCGCGGCCTTCACTATCAATGGCCGAAGCCGCAGGGCAAGCTGGTAAGCGTTCTCGAAGGCGAAGTGTACGATGTAGCCGTCGATATCCGCCGCGGTTCGCCGAACTTCGGGCAGTGGGTCGGAGTGATGCTCACGGCCGACAACCACCGCCACTTCTGGATCCCGGAAGGGTTTGCCCACGGCTTCTGCGTACTGTCGGAATTTGCCACTTTCACCTATCAATGCACCGCGCTGTATGGCCCCGCGGCTGACGCCGGCGTGCGCTGGAATGACGCGGATATCGGCATAGATTGGCCGATAAACGCCCCGCTGCTATCCGACAAGGATGGCAGGACACCGCTGCTGAGGGACATTGCAGCCGATCGACTACCGGTGTTTGAACGGTGAGAATCTTGCTGCTGGGCGGCAACGGGCAATTGGGCCGTAGTTTTGTCGGTGAGGGTAGTCTGTCGGCTCGTGGCGAACTGATTGTCGCCAGCCGTGACGGCATGCTACTCGACGGTGGCCATGGCGAGATCGGCGACCTTTCTACGCCGGAGACACTGGCTGCATTGCTCGATCGGGTGCAGCCCGAGGTCATCGTGAATGCTGCCGCCTACACAGCAGTCGATCGCGCCGAACAGGAACAGGAACTGGCTAATCGTGTGAATGGCCATGCGGTCGGTGAACTGGGGCGATGGGCGTCCAACCATTCGGCAAAAGTCGTCCACTATTCAACCGATTACGTTTTCGACGGCCTTCAATCGCACCCGTACAAAGTGGATGCGCCTACCGCCCCGCTCGGCGCATACGGGCGCAGCAAACTAATGGGTGAACAGCTATTGCGCGACAGTGGCGCGGATCATCTGATTCTGCGCACCGCATGGGTCTACGCTGCGCACGGGCAAAACTTTTTGCGCACTATGCTTCGTTTAGGCAACGAGCGCGACGAGCTACGCGTCGTTGCCGATCAACATGGAGCGCCTACCGACACCACACTCATCGTAAACACCAGCCTCGCGGCGCTTGACCGATGGCTGTCAGATGATGACCGAATGACGGATGGCACTTACCATCTTGTCGCTAGCGGCGAGACCACATGGCATGGCTTTGCCGAAGCGATCTTCGAAATGGCCATGAGCCTTGGAGTACTGACGCGCCGGCCCAAGGTTGTGCCGATTCCCAGCAGCGAGTTCCCCACACAAGCTGCGCGACCAGCCTGGTCATTACTGGATAACCGCAGTTTTCAGAAGCGCTTCGACATCACGCTGCCTGATTGGCAGCAAGGCTTGCATGATGTCATGTCGAAGTTTGCCACTTCCAGCCATTGATTCAGGACCCGGCAACCATGTTGATTCCACTGATCCTCAGCGGCGGTAGCGGTACTCGACTGTGGCCAGTGTCGCGCAAAAACCTGCCCAAGCAATTCCTCGCCCTGGCCGGCAAGGGCACCTTGTTCCAGCAAACGCTGCAACGGACGCAACAACTGCCCGACGTAGCTGCGCCAATCGTCGTGGCCAGCGATGATCATCGCTTTCTCGCCGCCGATCAGTTGCTTGAGCTGGGGATCGATAATGCAACGATCGTGCTCGAGCCTTTGGCGCGTAACACCGCTCCGGCGATAGCACTGGGTGCGCTGCAAGCATTGCGGCGCGGTGGCGATCCGCTGCTACTGGTGCTGCCCGCGGATCACCTAATTGGTGACACTGATGCGTTCGTCGAAGCGGTACGGCAGGCAACGCCTTTGGCCGAGCAGGGTTGGCTGGTGACCTTCGGCATTCGCCCGGATCGACCGGAGACCGGCTTCGGCTATATCCGGCGCGCAGCGGCGATCGGCGGGAACGGTTATCAAGTGGAACAGTTCGTGGAGAAGCCGGATCTGGCGACGGCCGAATCTTATCTGGCCGATGGGCGCTACGACTGGAATTCCGGCATGTTCCTGTTCAAGGCATCGCGCTATCTGGAGGAGCTGGCAGAGCATGCACCGGCAATGCTCGAGGCAGTGCGCGATGCCGACGCGAAGACGACGGCCGATCTGGATTTTGTGCGGATCGATCAGGAAGCTTTTTCTCACGTGCCAGATCGCTCGATCGACTATGCCGTGATGGAAAAAACCGTGCGTGCGGCAGTTATTCCGGTGAGCTGCGGCTGGAGTGACATTGGCTCGTGGTCAGCGCTGTGGCTGACTGGCGAAAAGGACGCGGACGGCAATATGAGCGAAGGCGACACGCTAAGTATCGACAGTCATAATTCGCTGCTACGCTCACACGATCGCCATCTGCTGGCCACTATCGGCATCGACGACCTGATCGTGGTGACCACACCGGATGCCACACTGGTCGCCCATCGCAATGCGGCACAGGACGTGAAACGCATTGTCGAACAGCTGAAGGCATCCGACCGCACCGAGCACTCGCTGCATCGCGTCGTGCATCGTCCCTGGGGCAGCTACGACTCACTGGAATCGCGCGACCGCTTTCAGGTCAAACGCATCGTGGTCAAACCTGGCGCCTCGCTAAGCCTGCAAAAGCATCATCATCGCGCCGAACACTGGATCGTGGTGTCGGGCACCGCGGAAGTAACCTGCGACGAAAAAGTTTTTCTGCTCGGCGAGAACGAAAGCACCTACATTCCCCTCGGAAGCGTCCACCGTTTGCGCAACCCGGGCAAGGTCGTCGTGGAATTGATCGAGGTGCAATCGGGCAGCTATCTCGGGGAAGACGACATCGTGCGCTTCGACGACGTCTACGGTCGCTCCTGATAACCGCCTAGCGGTACGCCAGGCGGGTGCTCATCGAGGCCCGTCGGCGGGCAATGGATCAAGCGGTCGCATCAACCTGAGGCTTGTAAGCAATGATCAGCTGGCTCTTGGGCATGAACTGGTCAAGTTTCTGTTTCAGCTCCATGCCACGCCGTGTCTTGAGCACGGCTTTCCAGGTCGCGCTCCAGTTATCCAGAACGGGATGGTTTTCACCCAACTCGACTCCGCATGCCCAGAAAAGCGCCCACCACATACCCCAGTAGAATCCGTAGTAAGTCTGTTCCTTGATGATCAGTCCAGCGTGGCGGACAATGTCCGCAAACTGCTGCCTTTCGATAATCCGGATGTGATTGGGCTTCTGGAAGTAAGAGTCTGGCGCAACGTGTTTCTGCATGGTTTCATGCAGTGGGTCGGGCACCGTCAGCAAATAGATTGCTCCGGGCTTGCCGATCCTAACCAGTTCGGACAGCACCCGACCCGGATCATCGACGTGCTCAAGCACCTCCGAACAGATCACGCGAGTGGCGATACCACCGGCCAGCGGCAGCGGATTCGAATCACTCACATGCGTCGCGTAAGCCCTTGCAGATGAATTTGCCAGCCGGGCCGCGATCCCGGCGATGACATCGGCATCGATATCGACCGCAATGACTTCAGCACCACGCTCAGCACAAAACAGAATCGCACCACCATCACCACAGCCCACATCAACCACCACATCGTCGGCAGTGATGTGCACGCCGCGAAACACTTCATCGGTGTCATTGAGATACCAACCACTGAGCCCGGCATCGACCAAACCTAACCAGCTGACATCGAATTCGGGGACACCGTCTTCGGGAGGCACGGCGATGCCTTGCTGATCCGGCGAGGAGACGCTCGTCTTGACTGGATGATCGGGAAGCTCTTTCAACGACCCACCCGCCTCTCGGTAACAGCAGGAACGTTGTGTGTATCACTCATGCGAAACCTCTTTGACGGTATGGCTTATCTCTCTCATCGGATCTAAGCGACCCTTCACTCCACGGTCACCGACTTGGCCAGGTTTCGCGGCTGATCTACATCGGTACCGCGAAGCACCGCCACATGATAAGCCAGCAGTTGCAGCGGCACCGTAAATACGGCGGGTGCGATGAAGCTTCCGCCGGATTCCACGCGCAACATCACGCCGTTGGTTGCCATGTCGTCCATGCCAGCGGCACCGTCGGCGAATACGATCAAGCGGCCACCGCGGGCACGAACTTCCTGCAGATTGGATTTAAGCTTGTCGAGCAGCGGGCCATTGGGTGCCACAGCTACCACCGGCATGTTTTCGTCGACCAACGCCAGAGGCCCGTGCTTGAGCTCGCCGGCGGGATAGGCCTCGGCGTGGATATAGGAAATTTCCTTGAGCTTGAGCGAGCCTTCGAGCGCTACCGGATACTGGGCTCCACGGCCAAGGAACAGCGCGTGTTCGTGATGGATGAATTCGCCAGCCAACGCCATGATCGCCGGTTCCAGCTTCAGCGCGTTTTCGATCGCACGCGGAAGATGCTGCAGCTCGGCGCATAGCGCGGCATAGCGCGCTGAGTCCAATCCATTTCGGCGCGCCAACTCGAGAGCGAGCAGCGCGAGTCCAGCGAGTTGTGTGGTGAAAGCCTTGGTCGATGCGACGCCGATTTCAGGGCCTGCGCGTGTCATCAGTTTCAGGTCAGCCTCGCGTACCAACGAGGACTCGGGGACGTTGCAGATCGCCAGCGTGCCCAGATAGCCGCGGCGACGAGATTCACGCAATGCAGCCAGCGTGTCGGCTGTTTCACCGGACTGCGAGATGGCAACGAAAAGCGTGTCGGTCGGCACGACAGCATCGCGATAGCGATATTCGCTGGCCACTTCGACGCTGACAGGCAGCCGCGCGTATTCCTCAATCCAGTACTTGGCCACCAAGCCAGCGTGATAGCTGGTGCCGCAGGCGATGATGTGCAGTGCGCGCGTGCGCTCCAGCAGCGTGTCGCTGTCGATGCCGAAGATATTCGGCAGCACGCCTTTCGGACCGATGCGCGCTTCCAGCGTATCGGCCACGGCGCGCGGCTGCTCGAAGATTTCCTTCTGCATGTAGTGACGATATTCACCACGCTCCACCGCATCCGAGGACAGCTCGCTCTCGTGCACCGCGCGCTCGACCGGTGAACCATCGAGACCGTAGACCTGCACGCTATCGCGAGTGATCTCGACGACATCGTCTTCGTCGAGATAAAGCATTTTGTTGGTGACCTGGATCAGCGCCTGCGCATCGGAGCCCAAGAAGTTTTCACCAATACCCAGACCCACCAGCAACGGCGCACCACGGCGTGCACCTACCACGTGACCGGGTTCGTCGCGGCTGATTACGGCAATGGCGTAAGCACCTTCGAGGTTACGCACGGTCGCGAGTACGGCTTCGCGCAAATTCATGCCTTGCACAATATGGCGCTCGATCAATGCCGCCATCACTTCGGTGTCGGTTTCCGAGGTGAACACATGGCCATTGGCCTGCAGCTCGCTGCGCAAGCTGACGTAATTCTCGATGATGCCGTTATGCACGATCGCCACGCGGCCAGCGACATGCGGATGCGCGTTGGCTTCATTCGGCACACCGTGGGTCGCCCAGCGCGTGTGTGCGATGCCGGTGCCACCCGGAAATGGATCGGCGAGATAAAGCGCTTCCATCTCGCGTACTTTGCCCTTGGCGCGCACGCGCTGGAGCGTGCCGCGATCGAGCACGGCAAGCCCGGACGAATCGTAGCCGCGGTATTCCAGCGCCTTCAGGCCCACGATCAACAATGGCGCAACATCGCGCTGAGCAGCAGCAGCAACAATTCCACACATGGGTAAATCCCCTTGAGGTTATTGTGGAGCTCCTCGCTCCTTTCCAGACGTCAACTTTGACGAAGGCGCATTGCTGCAAGCTTTCATCATCTGGCCGAATGGTTTTCTAGTTCACCTTGCGACGCAGGTAGTTCAACAGATCGATGCGGGTAATCAGTCCGAGAAACTGCTCGCCGTCCACCACGATCGCCACATGCCCACGCTCGAAAACCGGCAACAGCGATTCGATCGGTTCGCTTACGGACAGCATCTGCAAATTACTCATCATCGCCGTGGATACAGGATCGCGGAAGCGCGTTTCGTCGGCATGCACGTGCATCAGCACATCGGACTCATCGACGATACCTACCAGCTTGTGGCCATCCATCACCGGCAGCTGCGACACGTCGTAAAGCTTCATGCGGTTGTAAGCGGTGATCAGCAGCTCGTGTGGACCGATCACCACGGTGTCGCGCAACGCGAACGGACGCAGCAGCAAATCGCGCAGATCGCCCTGCGGCTCACGTTCGAGGAAGCCGTTATCGAGCATCCAGTAGTCGTTGTACATCTTCGACAGATACTTGTTGCCGGTATCGCAAACCAGCGTCACCACCCGCTTCGGGCTGGCCTGCTCGCGGCAGTATTTCAGTGCCGCGGCCACTAGTGTGCCGGTGGACGAGCCGCCCAGTATGCCCTCCTTGCCCAGCAACTCGCGCGCGGTGAGGAAGCTCTCCTTGTCGGAGATTGCATAAGCTTTTTTCACCCGGGTGAAGTCGCTGATGCTGGGCAGGAAGTCCTCGCCAATCCCTTCAACCATCCAGCTCGCCGACTTGGTCGAGAGCGTCCCTTCGTTGATGTACTGGGCCAGGATCGAGCCGACCGGATCGGCCAGGATCATTTCCGTCTGCGGCGAGTGCTCGGCAAAGAATTTGGACAGACCGCTCAGGGTGCCGGAAGAGCCACAGCCAAGCACTACCGCGTCGACCCTGCCATCCATCTGTTCGAGGATTTCCGGACCGGTGGTCTGGATGTGCGCGAGCGGATTATCCGGGTTGCCGAACTGGTTGATGAAATATGCGCCGGGCGTTTCTTGCGCGATGCGTTCGGCCATATCCTGGTAATACTCAGGGTGACCCTTGGCCACGTCCGAACGCGTCAGTACCACTTCGGCGCCCATCGCCTTGAGGTTGAAGATCTTCTCGCGGCTCATCTTGTCCGGTACGACCAGGATCAGCCGATAGCCCTTTTGCTGGGCGACCAATGCCAGACCCAGGCCGGTATTGCCGGCCGTGCCCTCGACCAAGGTGTCGCCGGGCTTGATCCGGCCCGCCTTCTCGGCGCCTTCGACCATCGACAGGCCTATACGATCCTTGATCGAACCGCCGGGGTTAGTGCTTTCGAGCTTGAGGAACAGCTCGCATAGCCCCGTATCCAGGCGCTGTGCGCGGACCACCGGGGTACGCCCGATCAGTTCAAGAACACTCTGGTGGACCGTCATGAAAACTCCGAGATAAAGGCTTGGCCGGAGCGCGCTGCATCGGCCTGAAAAGACCGTCATGATAACCGAGCCACCCCGCTACACGCCCGGAGTACGCAAACTCAGCGACCCCGGTTCTCTGCAGTCACACAGAAAACCGAGGCCGCAATGTTTGGGGTATTTGGCCGTGCCAGCTAGTGGACGAGATGTTCCCTGGCCGCCCACATGCGCTCGAGTCGCGCCTTCGCCTGCAGCTTTTGCTTTTTCATGCTGCTGAGGGTGGCATCGTCGATGGGAAGTACGCCGATATCGGCGTCGTGCACCTTGCTGTCCAGATGCTTGTGGTGCTGATAGAGCCGGCGAAATTCGGCGTCTTTTTCCATCAATGCTTCGACATCATCACGCTGCTGGTTTTCAAACATGATCCAACCTCCTCGAAAGTGGATGGCGGATGTTCTGAAACCGGACATCCGCAGGGCTGAACGCTTTGCAATGGCTGCTTTGAATCCGCCATGCGACGCTGAGACAGGGCAAAACAGGCGGCTCGTTCAAGTTTCTCGCCCACGTTGCAAATAGCCGCATGGGGAGTTGAACGTACTCTCCCGCTCGGCACGGTGCAACCGGCCTAAATCGGGCACGAGGAGACTAGATGGCGCCATGTCCAGGCGATTGAAAATCGCAAACAACCGTTGTCCCAAGCCGCGTATGGGCTCGTCGGATTATTGAAGCTATACAGCGACACTGCCTGAGCATTCGTGGCGGGCCGTTCCACCATGAATGCCACGACAGGTCACTGCTGCTGATCGTCCGACGATTGTTTTTTGGGCTTCTTATGCGTGGTGGGTGCCGGCGTGTCGCTGGAACCGGCATCGCCGCCCTGCATCTGTGAACGCATGGCCTTGGCAGCCTGCGCAGCCAGTGCCGCCTCACGCCGGGCCGCGCCGGCGACCTTGCTCTGTGCAGCAGCAAGCTTTTTCGCCTGATCCGCCTCGGCCCGAGCCTGGTCTGCCGCCTGAGATGCGGCCTCACCCTGTTGCTGCAAGCGAGCCGACTCTTGTTGCGACAGCTGGTATTGCACCCGCTGACGCTCAAGCTCACGCCGCGCGATGTCAGCCTCGTTGCGGCTGTTATCAAGCAGGATCTGATCGTGCTCGCGATCCAACTGGGTCGATTTGGCCTGCGCGACCTGCAGCTGGGCGGCGGCCTTGGCCAGATCGACCCGGCGTTCGGCCAGATAAAGATCGTGCGGACGATCGCGCGACTTGGCCTGCGCCAGACGGTTGATGGCATCGCGCGCGCGCGCCTGTTCCGCCTGCGCGTAATTGCCCATCGTCGGGTCGTTGGCCAGCTGATCCAGACTGCTGGTCAACCGACTGATATCGATGTCGTCGTTCTTGCTGTGCGCGCCGGCAGCGGCCAACGCCATCGCCACGGCGGCGAAAATGACGGTAAATCGCCTCATGGGTGGCCTCCTTGGTTGGTCGCGTCGGGGTTGTTAGGGTCGGCTGGCTGACCAGAGGCCGGCGGCTGGCCCGGCTGCGGCAGCGTCTGATCGGGCAAGGTCTGCTCCGGCATTGTCTGAAAGCCGCCGCCCTGCGAGGGTTGGGAAAGTGCTGACGATGACGGCGCCGGCATGTCGGCCGGAGCCGGGGTCGGGATGCTACTGGATGTCGCGCCTGCCGGATCGGCCTGTTGCTGCTGTTGTTGAAGCTGCTGCTGTTCTTGTTGTTCCTGCTGCTCGGCGGCGGCCTGAACCTGCTGGCCTTCAGCACGCAAGCTGGCGTTTTCCTGCGTCTTGCTTTGAATTTGCGCCCGCGCCGCGCCCAGTCGCGCCTTGGCGGTGGCCAGCTCGGAGTCGGCACGCGACTCCTCGGCCAGGTTGGTCGCATCGGCATATTTGCGATCGGAGAACGCTGCCTGCGCCTGTTGGAATTTATCCTGCGCAAAGCCTAGGTCCACCGGCGCATAGTCGGCGGCCCCGGCATCGCGCGCGGCCTGCAGGCGGGCCTGCGCGTCATTCATGGAGTCATTCGGCGGCGGCGCAGAAGCGCACCCGCCGAGCGTCAAAGCCAACGCCAGCATAGCGGTAGCTACCGGAAGCCGGCCGAAGGACCCAGCCGTTCGGAAAAAGATGTGCACCATCACATTCCTCATAGAGTTTCGCGTCGTATTGTGGGCGGGCATAATCAACTATTGCAACGCGCAATTTCTCGACACGTGGCCTTGATGCATCATATGCACGCACAATGCGTACATATGAGTCAGATACAGCCGCCATGGTAACTGGCGCATTCCTAACAGGGGCTACACGTGGATATCGGTTATTTCCTCAAGCTAATGGTAGACAAGGGTGCGTCGGACATGTTCCTGACCACCGGCGCCCCAGTAAACATCAAGGTCGAAGGCAAGCTTTATCCGTTGGGAAATACCGGCTTGCCGGCCGGCATGGTGAAGAAAATTGCCTATTCCCTGATGGACGAAGGCCAGGTGCCACAGTTCGAGCGCACGCTTGAGCTGAACATGGCGCTGGCCGTGAAGGAAGCCGGCCGCTTCCGTATCAACGTGTTCAAGCAGCGCGGCGAAGTGGGCATGGTGATCCGCGCGATCAAGAGCGAGATCCCCAGCATCGATCAGCTGCAGCTGCCGAACATCTTCCGCGATCTGATCATGGAGCCGCGCGGACTGATCCTGGTGGTTGGCGCCACCGGTTCGGGCAAGTCGACCACGCTGGCGGCGATGATCGATCACCGCAACAGCAATACGCCCGGCCACATCCTCACCATCGAGGATCCAATCGAATACCTGCATCGGCACAAGAAGTCGATCGTCAACCAGCGCGAAGTCGGGCTGGACACGCACAGCTACAACGAGGCACTGAAAAACGCGATGCGCGAGGCGCCGGACGTGATCATGATCGGCGAAATCCGCGACACCGAGACGATGGAAGCGGCGATTGCCTTCTCCGAAACCGGTCACCTCTGCCTTGCCACGCTGCACTCGAACAACGCCGACCAGACGCTGGAGCGCATCCTCAATTTCTTCCCCGAGGCCTCGCACAAGAACGTGCTGATGAATCTGGCGCTGAATCTGCGCGCCGTGATCAGCCAGCGTCTGGTGGTGGGCAAGGACGGCCGCCGCATCCCCGCCGCCGAAGTGCTGCTGAATACGCCACTGATCCGCGACATGATCCGCCGCGGCCAGACTCACGAGATCAAGGAAGCGATGGATCGCAGCCTGCAGGAAGGTATGCAGACCTTCGATCAGTCGTTGTACCGGTTGTACAAGGACGGTCGCGTGTCGCTTGAGGAAGTGCTCAACAAGTCCGATTCGCGCGATGGCCTGTCGCTGAAGATCCGGCTGGCAGAGGGCGGCACCGACAATCAGGAACTGGCTGGCAACGATCCCTACGGCATGGGCTTCTAAGAATCCCCACGGACGTTCCAAAGCTAAAGGCTTCGACGCTTAGCCGAAGCCCGTACGCGATTCGGGTGGCACTCCCACCACCCAATCTGCTCTCTAGGCAGGCGTTGAAACCGGCGCATCAGGCTGAGCTTCCGGCGCCGCCTGCTTGAATGCCTCCAACGCGTTGCATTCGTCATAGATCCGCTGCAGCGTGGGGTATTCCTCCAACGCCAGCTTCCAGCGCAATGCGTTGTAGAACTGTGGCACCAGGCAGACATCGGCCATACCGGGCACGTCGCCGTGACAGTAGCGGCCGGTGGCGGCATTGTCGGCGAGCATGGCTTCCAGCGCGCTGAAGCTCACCGCAATCCAGTGCCGGGACCACTCGGCCCGCTGCAACTCATCGGCGTTGAAAGACGATTGCAGATACTGCAAAACCCGCAGATTTCCGATCGGATGAGCGTCGCTGGCCACGGTCATCGCCAGTGCCCGCACCCTCGCCCTGCCCCGCGCATCGGCCGGCAAAAGAGCGGGCTCCGGGTGGGTTTCGTCGAGGTATTCCATGATCGCCAGCGACTGGGTGATGACCCGTTCGCCGTCAAGCAGCGAGGGAATCAGCTGGGTCGGGTTGATCGCCCGATAATCCGCGGCATGCTGTTCGCCGCCATCGCGGACCAGATGCACCGCGCGCGACTCGTAGCTGAGCCCTTTCAGATTTAGCGCAATACGCACGCGATAGGCTGCGCTGGAACGCCAGTAGTCGTAAAGCACAAAGCCCATCGCCGTCTCCGCTGTGCGCCAAAAGCGCAGTTTAACCAAGCCGGATGACCGATATATCAGCCTGTCCCGGATTATTTCCGGCGCCATGTATTGGCCCGCGGTTTGCATAGACTCCAGCAGCGGCCGACAATACGCGGCCAACGGCTGTTTATCGCCACTTTTCCACTCTCAACTTTCAACCTGCTATCGGAGTTATGCCGTGTCCGTCATCCGCATGAGCGACCTTGATTTGCGCGACCAGCGCGTGCTGATCCGCGAAGATCTGAATGTGCCGATTGATGACCATGGCCACATGACGTCCACCCAGCGACTTGAAAGCGCCCTGCCGACGATTGTGGCGGCCCGGGATGCCGGCGGCCGCGTGATGGTGCTGTCGCATCTGGGACGGCCGAAAGAAGGCCGCTTCGATGCAGAATCTTCGCTCGCGCCGGTCGCCGAATGGCTGGGGAAAAAACTGGGCAAACCCGTGCGTCTGGTCGCGGATTATCTCGACGGCGTGGAAGTCACCTCCGGCGAAGTGGTGCTGCTGGAAAATTGCCGCATGAACGTTGGCGAAGGCAAGGACGACGACGCTCTCGCCAAGCGCTATGCCGCCCTCTGCGACATTTTTGTCATGGACGCTTTCGGCACCGCGCATCGCGCGCAGGCGTCCACGCATGGCGTGATCAAGTTCGCGCCGATCGCGGCAGCCGGCCCGCTGCTGTGTGCCGAGCTTGATGCCCTGGGTGAAGCGCTGGAGCACCCCGCCCATCCGTTACTCGCCATCGTGGCCGGCTCCAAGGTATCGACCAAGCTCACCCTGCTGGAAAACCTGATCGGCAAGGTCGATCAACTGATCGTCGGTGGCGGCATCGCCAATACCTTTATCGCGGCCATGGGCCATTCGATCGGCAACTCACTGTTTGAGCCGGCGCTGATCGATGCCGCCAAAAAAGTGATCGCTGATGCCAAGCGCCGCAAGGTCGATCTGCCGATGCCGGTCGATGTCGTCGTGGCAACGGAGTTTTCCGCCAATGCCACCGCGACAGTCAGGCTGGTGCATGAAGTGAAGGAAGACGAGATGATTCTCGACATCGGGCCCGAGACGGCGGCGAGCTACGCCGAACTGATCGCCAAAGCCGGAACGGTGGTATGGAACGGCCCGGTCGGCGTGTTCGAATACGACGCCTTCGGCAACGGCACCGAGACGCTGGCGCGCGCGATCGCCGCATCGCCGGCGTTCTCGATCGCCGGTGGCGGCGACACGCTGGCGGCCGTGGAGAAGTACGGCATCGCCAAGGACGTTTCCTACATCTCCACCGGCGGCGGCGCGTTTCTCGAATTTTTGGAAGGCAAGGAACTGCCGGCAGTCACGGCGCTGAAGACCCGCGCGGTCAAGTAATGCTCTGCCTGTTTGACCTCGATGGCACCTTGATCGATTCCGAGCACGGCATCGTCGCCTGCGTGAAGCATGCGCTGGCAAAACTCGACGTGCCGGCGCCACCGCAGGAAGAGCTGCGCGAGTGGATCGGGCCGCCGCTGCGAACCAGCTTCGCGCCGCTGCTGGATCACGATCCTGTACGCATCGAAACGGCAGTCGAGCATTACCACGAGCGCTTTCACACCGACGGCTGGCGTGAGTACGACATCTATCCCGGTATCGAACTGCTGATACAGCGCCTGCTGACGGCGGGTCATCAACTCGCCGTAGTCACCAGCAAGCCGCAGCGGCACGCCGCGCCGATCATCGCGCATCTGCCGTTCGGCGATGCGTTTCTACGCATGTACGGCCCGCATCCGAACAGCGCGCACAGCGAAAAGGCCTCGATGATCGCCGCCGCGCTGGCAGACTTCGACGCTGATCCCACCGATACGGTGATGGTTGGCGATCGCCGCTATGACATTGAAGGCGCCGTGAGCAACGGCGTGCGCGGTATCGGCGTACTGTGGGGCTTCGGCAATCGCAAGGAACTGGAAATGGCCGGCGCCGCGGCGATTGCGGCAGCGCCGGCCGAACTGGATGCGCTGCTGCGTCCGTGAACCGTCTCACACATGACGGGGCATGCCAAGATCGCCGCTATCGGCCTAGCCCGAAATGATCCGACGCACCGCTGCGATCACCCGCTCAACGTCCGCATCAGTCAGTGCCGGTGACAGCGGCAAACTGACCGTCTCCCGGCCCAGCCGCATCGCATACGGCCATTGCTCGGGGCGCCAGCCGAAACGCTGCTGGTAATACGGATGCTCGGGTATCGACAGATAATGCACGCCGGTGCCGATGCGCGCCGCGTTCATGGCATCGAGAAAGCCGTCACGGGAGACGCCGCAACGCGCGGCATCGATCAGCACGGTGTAGAGATGATAACCATGGCGTGTGCCGGGCTCGGGCTCCGCGGGTAACACCAGCGGCAAATCCGCCAGCGCCTGCTGATAGAACGCCCAGATGACCAAATTTCAACGAGTGGTCAGTTTTGCACACGGACTCAGCCAACGACCCGCTTTACCGCATCGATCACGTTCGGCGTGGTGATGCCGAAGTACTCGTAGAGCTGCGCGGCCGGCGCGGAAGCACCAAACGTGGTCATGCCGATCACCGCCCCGTCCAGGCCCACATACTTGCGCCAGTAGTCGGTGATCCCGGATTCAACCGCGACGCGCGCTCGGCACCAGCCCGGCAACACGCCTTCGCGATATTCAAGCGGCTGCGCATCAAAGACCTCGGCGCACGGCATCGACACAACCCGCACGGGCACGCCCTGCTGCGCCAACGAACGCATCGCTTCCATCGCCAGCTCCACTTCGGAACCGGTCGCGATGATGATCGCCTTGAACTTGGTATCCAGCGGGTCGGACAGCACGTAGCCGCCACGCGCGATGTCGGCAACTTGTTGCTCGCTGCGCTGCTGATGCTTCAGCGTCTGCCGCGAAAAAATCAGGCAGCTCGGCGCACCGGCGCGCTCGATCGCCAGCTTCCAGCACATCGCCGATTCCACCGCGTCGCACGGACGCCACAAATGATTATTCGGAATGTAGCGCAGCGTTGCCATGTGTTCGACCGGCTGATGGGTCGGGCCGTCTTCGCCCAAGCCGATCGAGTCGTGGGTGTAGACGTGGATGTTGTGCGCCGGAATCAGCGCGCTCATGCGCACGGCGTTGCGCGCGTAGTCGGAGAACACCAGGAACGTGGCGTCGTAAGGGATAAAACCGCCATGCAGGGCGACGCCATTGGCGATCGCCGTCATGCCGAACTCGCGCACACCATAATGCACGTAGTTACCGTCCTTCTCGCTGATATCGACGCTGCCTTTCCACTTGGTCAGGTTGGAACTGGCCAGATCAGCCGAGCCG
>Ga0302311_10004531_pt1 | contig 14946 bp, 13 predicted proteins | sample III_Palsa_N1_3_FD_200449 | JGI IMG/M metagenome (GOLD analysis project Ga0302311, IMG submission 200449) | Peat permafrost microbial communities from Stordalen Mire near Abisko, Sweden - III_Palsa_N1_3 | ecosystem: Environmental > Terrestrial > Soil > Palsa > Peat permafrost | place: Sweden... | reverse complement strand
TTCATCGTGCCGGTCTTCACCCAGCGGCTGCTGGGCTACCCGGCGATGAAGACCGGCATGCTCTTCCTGCCCGGCGCGATCGTGGCCCTCTTCTTCCTGCCGATCATGGGCAAGGCGCTCGAGCGCGGCGTCCCGCCGCAATACATGGTGATCGCCGGCTTCGCGATCGTCGCCCTCTTCGCCTTCAAGCTCTCGCTCCTCGACCTGAACGCGAGCTCCGGGGATTTCTTCTGGCCGATTATCTTCCGGGCGGTGGGCCTCAGCCTCATCACCATCCCGCTGACCCAGCTGGCCGTCTCCGGGCTGCCCCCGCGGCAGATCCCGCAGGGCGTCGCCCTCAACAACATGATGCGCCAGATGGGCGGCTCCTTCGGGATCGCCTTCATCAACACCTTCCTCGACCACCGCTCCGCCGCGCACCGGCTGACGCTGGTGTCGCGGCTGGCGGTCGGCGACCCCGCCACCGACTTCCGGCTGCAGGCGATCACCCGCGCCATGGTGGCGAAGGGCGCGTCGCTTCTTGACGCCTCGCAGCGGGCGCTCGGGGTGCTCGAGTTCACGATCGACCGGCAGGCGAGCCTCCTCAGCTACCTGGACGCCTTCCGCTTCGTCGGCCTCCTCTCCGTCATCTGCGTGCCGATGATCCTCCTGGCCGGCCGCTCCAAGGTCACCAAGGCGGCGGCGGCCGCGGCCGCCGAGTCCCACTGACCGCTCCCCTGCCATGAAACTCCCCGCCCTCCTCGCCCTGGCGCTGGCCGCCGCCGTCCCGGCCTCCGCGCAGCCGGCGCCGGCCGCCCCGCTTACGCTGTCGCAGGCGATCGGCGAGGTGATCGCCCACTACCCTTCGCTCGACGCCGCCCAGGCCGCCGTCGACGCCTCGCGGGCGCGCACCATGCAGGCCAACTCGAGCCGCCTGCCGCAGGTCTCCGCCGGCGCCAACTACACCTACGACTCGCTCCGGCCCTACGTCGCCATCGACATCCCCGGCGTGATCAACAGCGCCATCTACGAGAGCATCAACAATTCCTATGCGACCTCGATCACGGCCACCCAGCTGCTGACCGACTTCGGGCGGACGGACAAGCTGGTGGCGATGGCGCGCTCCGGCCAGGTCGCCGCCCAGGACGCGCTCGAGGAGACCCGCCACCAGCTGGGCTACCAGACGATCCAGTCGTTCTACGGCGTCCTCCTCCTGCGCAGTTCCGCGGACGTGGCGCGCGAGGAGATTGCGGCCCTGGAGGAGGCGCTCCGGATCGCCCGGCGCAAGTTCACGGCCGGCAGCGCCACCAAGTTCGACGTCCTGACGACCCAGGTGCGGCTGGCGACCTCGCACAACCACCTGACGGACACCCTGGCCGCGCTCCAGAAGCAGGAGAACGGCCTGCGCCAGCTGCTCGGCCGGGACATGGCCGCGCCGCTCGAGATCACGGGGGACTTTGACGCCGACGCCCCGGCGCTCAGCGAGCAGGCGGCGGTGGCCGCTGGCCTCGCCAACCGGCCGGAAATGAAGGTGGCGGTCGACCGGGAACACACCGCCCGGCTCCAGCTCGACGCCGCCGACCGGGGCAACCGCCCCACCCTCGCGGCCCAGGTGACCGGCGGCCTCGAGGACGGCGTGCTGCCGGAGCTCTACGACAACAAGGGCTACGTCATGGCCGGGGTGAGCCTGCAGGTGCCGATCTTCACCGGCAAGCGGGTGACCGGCGACCGGCTCGCGGCCAAGGCCGGGGTCCGGTCGGCCCAGGCGAGCGAGCAGGAGCTCGACACCGTGATCGCCATGGAGGTGGCGGACGCCTACTCGGACCTCAGCGCCGCCCGGGCCCGGCTGGCCAACGCCGACACCCTGGTCGACCAGGCCGGCGAGGCCCTGGCGCTCGCCCAGAGCCGCTACACGAACGGGGTGATCACGAACTTCGAGCTCCTGGACGCGCAGAGCGCGCTCCGCGGCGCCCAGCTGAGCCGCCTGCAGGCCCGCTACGACTGCGTGCTGGCGCGCCAGGCGGTGGCGCGGGCCGCCGGCGTGGCGCCCCAGCCCTGAGAACCCCAAGGCGCGGAGCGTCCGGGCGACCGGCGGCTGGATTTCACGTGCCCTTGGCTCTGCTGCATTCGTCCCAACGTTAGGGTTCAATGATTTGGCGCTGTTGCGAAGTTTGGGGGGATCCTATCGCGCCTTGCCGATCTTGGGACTCGGAAGGACAAAAATGGTAAGGTCCAATAAGCCCAGGGCCCCTCGCAAGAAGCGCGGGCCGTGAGTCTGAAATTGAGACATCCCCCCTCCGGGGGCCCGCGGTTGACGCCGCGGCCCGGTCCTGCTGGCCTTGGGCCCCATGTACACCATCATCGGGGGCGACGGGCGCGAATACGGGCCGGTCACGGCGGAGCAGGTGCGATCCTGGATGGCCGGCGGCCGCGCCAACCTGGACACCAAGATCAAGGTCGCGGGCTCGTTCGACTGGAAGACGATCGCGGATTTCCCCGAGATCGTGTCCCCGCCGGCTTCGGGCGGCGGCAGCGGTGATGCGCTGGTCCCTCCCGCCGCCCTGGCGGTCCCGGGAGCGGCCGTGGCCGCGCGCGACTTCGATGTCATGAGCTGCTACGAGCGCAGCTGGAAGCTCCTCAAGGCAAACTTCTGGCCGTTCGTGGGCATGGCGGTGGTGATGGTGGTGTTCGGCCTCCCGCTCGGGTTCTTCGCCCAGCGGACCCACGGGCTCCTCTCCTGGCTGGTGGGTGCGCCGCTCGGCGCCGGGTTCTACTACTACATCCTGCTCAAGGTCCGGGGCCAACCGGCCGCCTTCGGCGACCTTTTTGCGGGCTTCACCCGCAATTACCTCCAAGTGGTGCTGGCCACCCTGGTCGGTTTCGTGATCACCATGATCGGCTTCGTCTGCCTGATCCTTCCCGGCATCTACCTGCTGGTGGCTTATGCCTTTTCCAACCTGCTCATCACCGACAAGAAGGTCGCCTTCTGGGACGGGCTGGAGGCGAGCCGCAAGACGGTAACCCGCCACTGGTGGTCCGTGTTCGGCCTCCTGCTGCTGGGCATTCCCTTCCTCATCCTGGGCGCCGCCTGCCTCGGGGTCGGGATCCTCGTCGCGGTTCCGTTCATCATGGGCGCGGTGACCTACGCCTACGAGGACTTGTTCGGGTCCGTGGCCTGATGGGAGGTCCGGCGGGACCGCGGGCTGTCCGTGTTTTCGGCGACGGCCCCTGCCATGAAGCACGCAAGCGCCACTCCGTTCCGCATTGAGGTCCCGGACGACGTCCTGCGGGACGTGCAGGAACGGCTGAAGCACACGCGCTGGTCGTACCAGGCGGAAGGCGCCAACTGGGATGGCGGCACCGACCTCCACTATCTCCGCGAACTGGTCGCCTACTGGCGGGAAACCTTCGACTGGCGAAAGCGCGAGGCCGAGCTCAACCGCCTCGCCCACTTCAAGGTCAACCTGGACGGCTTCGGCATCCACTTTGTCCACGAACGCGGCCAGGGGCCCGATCCCTTCCCCCTGCTGCTCACCCACGGCTATCCCGATTCGTTCTACCGCTTCGCCAAGCTCATTCCCCTGCTCACCGACCCGGCGTCCCACGGGGGCAAGGCGGAGGACGCCTTCGACGTGGTGGTGCCGGACCTGCCGGGCTACGGATTCTCCGATCCGCCGCCGGGGCTGGACACGGTTTTTTTCGTCAACGACGTTTGGGCCCAGCTCATGACCGAGGTGCTCGGCTACCGGAAATTCGGCGCCCACGGCGGCGATTGGGGGAGCGCCGTCACGGAGCAGCTCGCCCGCAGCCACGCCGATGTCGTGGCCGCGATCCATCTCACGGATGTTCCGTTCGGGCATATTCTCCGCAAGCCCGATGATCCGTCGGCGGCCGAACGGAAGCTGTTCGAGCACACCGACGAGTGGATGCAAAAGGAGGGGGCCTATGCCCAGATCCAATCGACCAAGCCGCAAAGCCTCGCCCAGGGACTGAATGATTCGCCCGCCGGGCTGGCGGCGTGGCTGGTGGAGAAATTCCGGACCTGGAGCGATTGCGGCGGCCAGATCGAATCCCGCTTCACCAAGGACGAGCTCCTCACCCAGATCATGATCTACTGGTCCACCCAGTCGATCGGGACGTCGTTCCTGCCCTACTTCGACTATGCCAACGCCAACGCGCTGGCCTGGATGAAGGAAGGCGTGAAGCACGTGGTCGGATCATCCAAGGTGCCGGCGGCCTTCGCGCTGTTCCCGGCGGACCTAAGCCGGCCGCCGCGGGAATGGGCCGAGCGCTTTTTCAATGTCCAACGCTGGACGGAGATGCCCCGCGGCGGCCACTTTGCCGCGATGGAGGAGCCGGAACTCCTCGCGGACGACCTCCGGGCGTGGTTCCGCGCCTTCCGCTGACCGTGGCCGAGTCCGGGCCGCTTGCGCCGGTTCCCCGACCACCCGCTCCTGCCAGCGACCGTTCGCCGGGTCACTCGGCCTTCTTCCCGAAGAGGAAGGTGTCCAGCGCGAGCCAGCCGGGCCCGAAGCAGAAGACGATCACGGCCGCGTAGAGGAAAAGGAAGGGATCGGCGGCGATGAACTTGTCGGGGTTGGTGAAGAGCGCGTGCAGCGCCTCGTTGTCGGCCGTGTAGTAGGCGCCGCAGAGGAGCACGACCAGCGCCGCGGAGGCGAAGCGCGAGCAGAGGCCGAGGATGAGGAGCGCGCCCCCGACCAGCTCAGTGGAGGCAACCATCATGGCGCTCAGCTTCGGGGCCGGAAGGCCGAGCGTGCCGAAGTAGTGGGCGACCCGGTCGAGGTTCGTCCACTTGCCGTGGCCCGTAAGGATCAACTGCCAGCCCCAGTAGCCCCGGATGATCAGGAGCACCGGGGTCTGCAGGAGCGCGCCGAGCTTGACGAGGAGGAGGTGGACCTTGGTGAAGAAGCTCATGGCGGAGGGTGGGTTCAGGCGCGCATCCAGGCGATATTATGAAGAGCCCGGCCGGCGCGGTTTATTCCCGGGGGCGCAGAACCAGCCAAGCGCCATCCAGGACGTGAACCAGGCCCGGATCTTCTCCGGCTGCACCTTCGGGCCGCCGGCGGCGATGGCCTGGGCCAGGGGCTGGCCCGCCGCCAGCGCGTGCAGGATGCGGAAGGCCGACGGCTCAAGGCGCTTGTAGAAGAGCCGGTTGTGATGGCGGTGGACGGCGACCAGGGTGCGGGCGAGGCGCGGCCGGCGGACGCGGCGCACCGCGCGGCGGCTGACCTGCGCGTCGGGGGCGTTGCTCGCCTCCGAGCGCATCGCATCCCGGCGCTTGACCGAGATCACGAAGGTGTCGATCGGATGGCGCAGCTCGAGCAGGGTGACGTAGGGCTGCAGCCCCAGCCGGAGGCGGTCGGGCGGCGTCGCCGCCAGCGCGGCGGCCTCCAGGACCGGACGGGCCTCGCCGTCAAAGGCCACGGTCTGGGCCCACTCGAACTGGGCGACCTCGGCCGCCAGCGCGGTCCGGGGCGCGGTCAGCCGGGGATGGGCGCGGATGAAGTCGACGAGCCGCGAGCACAGGTTGCGGAGGGTGAAGGACTGGGAGGGGCAGTCGGCCAGGTAGGCCTTGGAGAGCCGGTCAAAGGCCGGCTCGCCGATCGCCGCCCGGAGGCCGGGGCAGTCGTCGCGGATCGCCTCGAAGAGGCGGTACCAGTACATCTGGTTGTAGAGCTGGAGGCGCTCGAAGGCGGTCAGCCGGTCGTTCGGCTTGATGAACTCGGCCGCCACCTGCGCCATCGGGCGGCCGTCGATCCACTTCGACTGGAGGTCGCCCTGCCGGTCGAGCGGCCGGATGACGGCGGTCGCCATGACCCGCTGGAAGGACTTGAGCTCCGCCGTGGAGTCGATCCGGGCCGGCGGGTGCTTCGGCGGCTTCTTCACCGCTTCGCCTTCTTCGCGCCGTCGATGAACTCGTTGGCCTTCAGGGCCTCGTGGTGGACCTCGTCGAACGACGGGATCTTGTCGTCCCACTCCAGCAGCGTCGCGGAGACCCCGCACTGGCGGGTGGCGTGCGCGTACATCTTCCAGACCGGGTCGAGGACCGGGTGGTCGTGGGTGTCCAGGATGTACTTCTCGAACTTGGTGTGGCCGGCCACGTGCATCTGGCCCACCCGGTGGTGGGGGATGTGGTCCAGGTAATCGTAGGGGTCGAAGCCGTGGTTCTTCGACGAGACGTAGATGTTGTTGACGTCGAGCAGGATTCCGCAGTCGGCGAGCTCGACCACCTCGGTCAGGAACTCCCACTCCGTCATCTCCGAGACGTGGAATTCGGCGTAGCTGCTGACGTTCTCGACGCAGATCGGGACCTCGAGGTAGTCGCGGATCTGGCGGATCTTCTCCGCCGTCCGCCGCGCGGCCCCGAAGGTGTAGGGCATCGGGAGCAGGTCGTGGGTGTAGGTGCCGTCCGCGCTGCCCCAGCAGAGGTGGTCGGACAGCCAGGGGGTCTTGGTGCGCTTCACCAGCGCCTTCAGCTTCTTCAGGTGCGCCCGGTCGGGCTTGTCGGCCGACCCGAAGTACATCGAGACGCCGTGCTGCACCACCCGGTACTGCTCCAGGATCTGGTCGAGCAGCTGCAGCGGCCGCCCCCCGTCCACCATGAAATTCTCCGAGATGATCTCGAACCAGTCGACGACCGGCTTCTTCGCGAGGATGTGCGCGTAATGCGGCACCCGCAGCCCGATGCCGATGCCATAGTCGGAGTTACCGTTGAAGCGGTTGGCGGGCATAGGCAAAAAACGCGGCCGGCAGGGCGCCGGCCGCGTTCTTGAGGCAAAATCCGGTTAGGACTTGTTCGTGCTGCAGCCGCCCTTGCCCTTGCAGGAGTTCTGGCCCTTGCAGCCGTTGTCGCCGGCCTTGCAACCGCCCTGGCCCTTGCAGGCATTCTGGCCCTTACAATCGTGCTTGCCCGCGTCCTTCGAAGCATCCTTCGAGGAGTCGCTGCTGCCGGCGGTGTCATCGGCAAACGCGCGCGAGGCCAGGGAACCAGCATAGAGCCCGGCCATGGCCGCGGCGGTAACGATGAAACGAGTCGATTTATTCATGACTGACTTTTTTTTGTGGGTTTCTGGTTAACCGTCGTGAGCCGGCATTGTGCCAGCCCCTCGCGGTCAGGGGTTATGAGGAACTACGGGCCGGATTATTCCCCGGATGCCGGAAAAATACAACCGGGAAGGGATGAATGGACCCTACACCACACGATCGGTCAGGCTCCCTCCCTTTTCGAAGGCCGCGAGGTTCGCGAGGAAATGCCGGACCAGGGCCAGCTCCCCCTGCTGCTGGCCGCCGGCGGAGTGCGGTGTCAGGTAACAATTGGGTGTCGACCACAGCGGGTGCCCGGGCGGCAGGGGCTCCGGCACCATCACGTCCAGGTAGGCGGCCCCGATCCGGCCGGACTTCAGGCCCGCGATGAGCGCGTCCTGGTCGACGGTGGCGCCGCGGCCCACGTTATAGAAGCGGGCGCCGGCCTTGAAACAGCCGATCCGCCGGGCGTTGACGTAGTTGCGGGTCGCCTCGTTCTCCGGCAGGATGTTGACGACGTGGTCGGATTCCGCGAGCACGCGGGTCAGGCTCTCCTCGGCCACCACGTGGACGCCGGGCTCGCTGCGCAGCTGGCGCCGGAGGGCGTAGAGGCGCAGGCCGAAGGGCGCCAGGAGCTCGGCCAGCCGGCGGCCGATGGCGCCAAAGCCCAGCATCGTGAGCGTCTGGCCCCGGACGAGGCGCGTCTTCCCGCGCCGGTCCTCGTACGGCCAGCCGTGGTCGGTGAGCTGGGAATGGTAGGAGGGCAGGAGCTGGCGGCCGAGCGCCAGCATCATCGCGAGCACGTGCTCGGCGCAGGGGTCGGCGTAGACCTGCGAGGCATTGGTGAAGAGGGCGCCCCGCTGCCTCAGCGCGGTCCGGAATTCCTCGGTGTCGTAGCGCGTGTAGCCGGCGCTCGAGACCTCGATCCACCGGAGGGTCGGGGTTTCCATGCAGTCGGCCGCGTCGGGCTGCCCGAACGCAATCTCCACCCCCTTCATCGCGGGATCCCGCGTGCCCACCGCGAGAACCGAGCTGTTCAGCGCCGCGGACAGCACCAGGGTGTGCGCGCGGGTGCCCTCGCGCAGCAGCGCCATGCCCTCCGTCCCGAAGTCGCCGTTGCACCAGATCCTCACGGCTGCGCGCGGTCGACGTTCACCCGGTGGACGTCCGTGACGTTGCCGAGCGTGAGGGCGTAGCGGTTCCGGTTGAAGTAGCGCACCCGGCCGCCATAGGAGACCCGGACCTCGATGTTGAGGCCCTGGCGCAGGAGTTCGTCGACCGCCGGGTACTCGACCCGGAAGTCGATCGGCGACGCGCCGAGGTGGGTGAGGGTCTGGGAGCCCAGCACCACCGGGGGCTGGCCCGCCTGGTTGGCGTCGACGACCCGCACCGTCGCCGACGCGTCGGGCGGCAGCATCGCGGCGTCGCCGAGCTGGATCTGGCCCACGAGGACACGGGCCGGGTTGCCCTCGGGCGTGAGGTCGAACTGGCCGCAGGCGGCGAGAAGCGCCAGGGCCGCCGCCGCGGCCAGGATCCGGAGGGCGCTCACGGCAGGTAGCGGGTCGTCATCACCTGGTCGACCGTCAGCTTGCCGGTCGGCAGGATGCCCAGCTCCTCCAGCTGGTGGATCTGGATCGCGAAGCGCTCGGGGGTGATCCGGCCGATGAGCGAGTCATCGGCCGAGTTGCGGCCGACCGCCAGCCGGCCCTCGATGATCATCTTGCGCGCAAAGGCCAGGAAGTCGTCGGAGTCATTGGCGTTGAGCTTCTTCATCAGGGCGTGCGCCGGCGCCGGGTCGCCCTCCAGGTAGTCCTTCCAGCCCCGGATGTAGGCGGCGAGGAAGGCCCGGAGCTGCGGGGTATGCTGCTCGGCCCAGGTGCGGTTGGCGAAGAGGACGGTGTAGGCATCGAAGCCCGCATCCCAGGCATAGAGGAATTTCGGGTACTTGGCGCCGCCCTTGACGATGTAGAACGGCTCCGCGGTGTAGAAGCCCTGCTGGATGAAGTTCGGGTTGGCGATGAAATTGCCGACCGCGAAGTTCGTCGGGATGATGTTGAAGTTGATGTGGTACTTGTTCTTCAGGTAGGGAAGGAACGCCCACTCCGGCCGCGCCATAATCGTCTTGCCGTCCAGGTCCTCGAAGCGGCGCACCGGGTTGTCGGCGTGGAGCATGAGCACCGACGGGTCGTTCTGGAACAGCGCCGCGATCTGGATGATCGGCACCCCCTGGTTGATCGCCAGGAGGATGTTGGTGCTGTCGGACTGGCCGACCTGCGCCTGGCCGGTCGCCACCTTCTGGACCCCGAAGGCGTTCGGGCCGCCCTGGTTGATCGTGACGTCGAGCCCGGCCTCCCGGAAATAGCCCTTCGCCAGGGCCTGGTAGAAGCCGCCGTGCTCGGGTTCGGCGACCCAGTCGAGCTGGAGCGTCAGCTTGAACCGGGCCCCCTCGGATGCCGAGGCGGCGGCCGGCGCCTGGCGCGAGCAACCCGCCACGGCGAGTCCCGCGGCGGCAAACAGGGCGGCAAGGCACGGGCGTGGGCTCATGTCGGGGCGTGGTTTTAGGGTGGCACTCGCGGCGCCGCAACAGCGCAGTGCTCGCCGCCGGCCCAATCTTTGTCCTAGCATCCCCGCCGATGAAGTACCCCTCCGTCGTCGCGGGCATCCTGCTCTCGCTCGCCGCCACCGGCCTCCGGGCCCTCGAACTTCAGGAACAGCGGACTTCCCCCTACGACCTCGCGGTCACCGGCCGGATCGCCGGCCAGCCCGCGGGCGTGAAACGCTACGTGCGCTGGTCCGACCTGCGGGCGCTGTCCACGACGGCGCTCACCCTGGACGGCGAGTTCGTGAAGGGGCCGCAGCAGCTGACGGTGGTGTTCCTGTCCGACCTCTGGAAGGCGCTGCCGGTGGGCGACGGCGCCGACACGATCCTGGCCACGTGCGGCGACGGGTACTGCGCCACCTACACGTCCGCCTTCATCGGCGAGTACCGGCCGTTCCTCGTGCTCGAGATCAACGGCCAGGGGCCGGAGCACTGGCCGCCGCCGGGCCTCAACTTCAATCCCGGCCCGTTCGTCATCACCGTGTCGACGACCCTCGTGCCCGCCGCGGCCTCCTTCCTGGATCTGGAGCACAAGAAGCCGTGGGCGGTCACCGGCATCGAGCTCGCGAACTTCGCCGAACGCTACCAGGGGATCTTCAGCGGCACCTGGGCGTCGCCGCCGCCGGCGGCCGACCGCGGCCGCACCATCTGGGTCAACTCCTGCGGCAGCTGCCACGCCGGGCCGCCGGGCACGGCCGGGGGCACCAAGGCCGACCGTCCCTTCCCGGTCATCGCGGCCTACGCGGGCTCCGCCCCGGCCTTCTTCCGGAAGTATGTGCGCAACCCCCGCTCGCTCGTCGCGAGCGCGAAGATGGAGGCCCACCCGCACTACACCGACGCCCAGCTGGACGACCTGATCGCGTTCATCACCCTGGGCCAGCCGACCGCCGGCAACTAGGGCGGCGGCGAGAGGAACGCGGCCGGGTCCTCGGCCTTCGCAAGCAGCCCCATCTCGACGGCGGCGGCCGACATGCCGCCCCACTTGGCGGCCTCCATCGGGGCGAGCGGAGTCGCCCCCGGAGGCGCCACGTAGGGCAGGGTGGCCAGCAGCATCGGCCGCACGAGGCTGCGGTCGGCCCCGGGCGCCAGGCGTTTCCCCACCGCATCGACCGCGTCGTCGGGATGGGCGGCGGCGTAGGCCCAGCCGGCGCGGAGCCCGCGCACGAACGCGCGGCCGGCGTCCCCATGGGCCCGCAGCTGGGCCGCGGTCATGAAGACCACCTGGGAATAGGCGTCGAAGCCCAGTTCGCGGAACGAGATGAAGCCGGCACCCGGGCCCACCTGCCGGCGGAGCTTCACCAGTTCCTCGATGGCGTAGCCCTGCATGAAGTCCACCTCGCCGCGCACCAGCCGGCGGACATCGTCGTCCACGAACACCATGGTCGCACTGGCCGGGTCCACCCCCGCCCGGTGCAGGAAGAGGCGGTAGAGCGGGTCGCCGTAATGGTGGACGCCGACCCGCCTGCCGACGAAGTCCCGGGCGGATTTGGCCGGATGTCCCGGCAGCGACAGGTAGCCCGCCGGGCTCTCGGCCAGCACCGCCGCCAGCGCCCGCAGGTCCGCGCCCTTCGCCCGCTGCTGCAGCAGGATGTAGCCCTCCATCGTCCCGAGGGCCGCGCGGGTCGGGTCGGAATCGAGGAGCGCGGCCTGGTTCTGCCCGAAGGCAAACGGGTGCACGGCCACGTCGAGGCCCTCGGCGCGGAAGAACCCGCGGTCAAGGGCGACGTCGAGCCCCGCGTACTGCGCGCCCGGAAACCAGTCCTGGTAGTAGATGACGGGCGTGGCCGCGCCGGCGAGACCGGCGGCGGCAAGGAAGAGGGCGAGGAACCGGCGCATGAAAAAGGGGGCCCTCGCGGGCCCCCTTGGGTCAAGAGACTTCTCCCGGGTTAGAGGTGCAGCCGGAAGGTGATCGAGGCCGAGATCGGGGCGCGGACGTAGATCACGTCGTTGCCGGCGAAGCTCGTGTCGATCGGGTCCAGGATGCGCGCGTTCGTGATGTTGGTCAGGTTGAGGCGCACATCGAACTTCCGGTTCGGGGCATAGGAGATGTAGCCGTCGAGCTCGTACTGGCTCGGGATGTGGAGGAGGCCCTCGTCATCCTCGTTCATGCGGCCCTTGTAGTTCGGCCCGATGCCGAAATCGAGGCCGTAGCCCGGCTTGTAGTCGATGAAGAGGTTGGCGAGCACGTTGGGCACGCCGGCCGCGCGGATCTTCCCGTTCGGCGGGGTGTACGCGTAGCCCTGGTAGGCGCCGTAGTTCACCGCGCCGATGCCGGTGCCGTAGCCGCCGTCGACGGGAGTCGTGGTGGCGTAGGCGTCCCGGTAGTTGCCGGTCTCCTCGAAGAACGAGCCGAAGTCGGTCACGTTCTGGTAGGTGAAGTTGGCGTTCACCGAGATCTGCTTGGTCGGCTGGTAGACGGCGTCGAGCTCGATGCCCTCGCTCTTGATGATCGTGTTCGGCTCCGGCGGCTCGCCGTGGCCGGGCTGGGGCTGGGCCTCGTTCTTGATCTGCTGGTAGACCGAGGCGCCCATGTAGAGCGTGTTGTTGATGAAGCTCCCCTTCCAGCCCGCCTCGTAGAGCGTGGCGGCATTGTCGAGGTCGGTCTGGACCTTGGCCGAGCCCTCGTTGCTGTCGGCGACGCCGCCGAAGTTCGTCTGGCCGTGGATGGCGTTGGTCTTGTCGTAGGTGATGTACACCGACTGGGTTTCCGTGAGCTTGTAGATCAAGCTTGCGAAGTACGACGGGTCGGTCTTGTTGGCCGAATAGCTGTAGATCGCGCCGCGGTCGTAGTAGATGGCCTGCGGGAGTGAATAGTAGTAGGTGTAGTTGTAGACCGGGATCGTGCCGTAGATGGTCGAGCTGTCGTCGTTCAGGTTGACGCCGCGCTCCACCAGGGGCGGGTTGGCGGTGTTGGCCTTCACCAAGTCCTCGCGGAAGCCGAGGATGGCCGAGAGGGACTTCGTGAACTTGACGTCATCCTGGATGAAGGCGGCGTAGTCCTGGATGGTCGTGTCCTGCATCTCCTGGTAGCTGTAGCCCGGGTGGCCGGCGACTTCCTCGCCCGAACCCCAGGTCTGGTTCTCGAGGGCGTAGCCGGGGTAGAAGATGTTGTTCAGCGGGAGGCTGAGGTCAAAGTACGAGAACGGCTCGGACGAGTAGTCATCACCTGAGCGGACGTACTGGTAGCGCAGGTCGAGGCCCGTGATGATGTTGTTGCCGATCGGCCCGAGATTGAGGTTGTCGTGGATCTCGATGCGGTCCTGGAGATTCAGGTTGCGCGGCACCCACTCGTCGTAGCCGTAGGTCTCGTACTTGTTCGAGTGCTCGAGGCCGTAGTAGGCGAGGTCGACGATGCTCAGGTCCGGGCTGAACACGTAGGTGGACTTCAGCTGGGACTGGAAGAACTTCGAGCGGGCGGTGTCGTTCGGACCGACCAGCGAGTCATAGGCCGGCAGGTTGACCGTGTGGGCCTTGGCCGGGTCGACGATCTGGAAGGCTCCGTCCGCACCCGAGCCGTAGTTGGTGGCCGTCGGCGGACCATCCGAAGGGAGCAGGATGTCGTAGCCGTAGTAGGCCAGCGGGCCGGAGGTCGCGGGAATGGTCGGGCCGGCGATGTAGCTGCCGTTCCAGATGAAGTTCTGGGTGACGCGGTTGGCGCCCGTGTCCTCGTTGGTGCGGGTGGCGAAGCCCTGCGCCCACCACTCGAAGGTCAGGTTCCGGGTCGCCTTGTAGGTGATGGCCATGTAGACGTCCTGCGTCTGGTCCTTGGCGTTCACGTAGTACTCGTCGCCGTAGCGGGCGAGGTAGCTGACGCGGTAGGCGAGCTTGTCGCTCAGCGGGCCACCGAAATCCAGCGTGTACTGCGGGTTGCCGTAGGAGTGGCCGCTCGTCCAGGTGCCGAGGGTGGCATCGAACTCGAAGTGGTCGTGGTCGAAGTAGGGCTGCTTGGAGACGAAGTTCACGTAGCCGCCGGGACCGTTGCCCTGCGGGCCGAAGACCGCCGTGCCCGGGCCCTTGACGATGTCCATGGCCTCGACGCCGTTGAACGACAGCGGGGTGCTGTTGCGGGAGTAGGCGATCTGCTGGCCGTTGACATAGATCTGGGCCTCGTCACCGCGGATCTGCGGGACGCCGGGGATGCCGTAATCGGCCGCGGCGTAGACGCCGGGCGCGAACTGGCCGAAATCCATGGCGTTCTTGACCTGGCGGTCGTCCATCCAGGCCTTGTTGACGCTGGAAACCGAACGCGGGATGTCGACGATGCTGCGGTCGTCGCCATAAACGCTGTCGATCGGGCGCACCGTCGGGAGGATCTGCTCGGAGATCGGCACGTCGGACACCGTGAAGGCCTCCAGGGTGGTCACCTTGTCCTGGGTGGGGGTGCCGGCTGAGGAGTTGTCGGTCGTGACCGTCGTGGTGGTGGTCGTCGTCGTGGTCGGCGTCGGATTCGCCGGCGGGGGGGTCGAGGACTGCGCGTGCAGACCCGTCGTCAGCAGGCTGGCCACGCAGAGCATGACCGAGCCCCTGAGGGCGGCTTTCTTTGAGTTCAAGTACATGTATGGATCTATGGGTTTACGGTGTGGGTCAAAGTGGTTTCCAGCACCCTGCATGCCACAGGTCCGATTTCGAACAAATTATAGGCAAGCCGCTGGCCTCAAAGGCCTTGACTTGCCTACTGGGCCGAGGCTTGGAGGTCCGGAGGGAGGAGGTCAAAACGCACGAAATTGTCGAGCGGCACCGGGGCCGGCATGACCTTGAGTTTCGTGAGAATGTCCACCTGCTCCTGCATCCGCGGGCGGGTCATAAGCCCGAAGCGCTCGCCGATCTCGGGCCTGCCGGCCGTGATGTGCTGCTCGCGCATCGCCTTGATGGAAAAGTTCATGAAATCGTCGGTCATGTGCTCGTTGCGCCGGGCGATGATCGCCTTGGCCGGGGAGGGATCCCCGTTCATGAACTCGTCCCAGCCCTTGAGCGACGCGGCGATGAACTTCCTCACCGCCTCCGGATGGTCCCGCACAAACCCCTTGGTGGTGAAGATGACCCGGTACGGGTTGTAGCCGGCTTCCGCCAGCATGAGCGTCCGCGGGTGCCCGCCGCTCTTCAGGACATAATAGGGCTCGTTGGTCACAAAGCACTGCTGGATGAAGGTCTTGTCCGACAGGAACTGGGCGATGCCGTAATTCATTGGGATCGCCTGGAGGGTGATGTGGTACTTCTGCTCGAGGTAATCCATCCAGTGGACCCCGACGTTCAGCATGATCGTCCGATGGTCCAGGTCGGCGAAGGTCTTGGCCGAATCCTCCTCATGGAGCATCAGCGCCTGG
>Ga0302311_10004523_pt1 | contig 14949 bp, 18 predicted proteins | sample III_Palsa_N1_3_FD_200449 | JGI IMG/M metagenome (GOLD analysis project Ga0302311, IMG submission 200449) | Peat permafrost microbial communities from Stordalen Mire near Abisko, Sweden - III_Palsa_N1_3 | ecosystem: Environmental > Terrestrial > Soil > Palsa > Peat permafrost | place: Sweden... | reverse complement strand
GATCGGCGGCGAAGAGTCGTCCGTCGATCTGGCGCGGCAGCTTCTCCTTGATCTCCGCTAGGATCGCCACGGCAGCCGCCGAAAGCGGCACGTCGCGCGCCGTATCGTTCTTGGTCTTTGGCAGGTGCACATGGTCGGCGCGGACGTGCTTCCATTGGAGCCGCAGGATCTCGCCCTGCCGCATCGCCGTCGCCAGCGCCAGGCGCACCATCAGCGGTAGCCATAGCGCGCGCGCCGTGGCCTCGGGCGTGGTCGAGCCCGCGGTGTCCGCGCAAGCCGTGAGCAAGCGCTGCTCAACTTCGCTGCCGGCCGGGAAATACGCGCTACGCGCCGGCCGCGCCGTAGGGCGCCGTACGCTCCGGACAGGGTTCTGCAGGCCCTCGTAGCCCGGCTTCGCCGCGAGCCACTTGTAGACCTGGCTGAGGACATTCAGCGCGTTGTTGATCGTCGTAGGGGCTTTGCCCGCATCGAGCTTGTCATCGATCCAGCTTTGCACCTCGTGCGTCCTGATCGCGGCGAGGAACCGTACACCGAGATCGTCGGCACGCCATTGCTTGATCCGAGCCTTTTCTTGCCGGGCGCCGCGCTTCTTGTCGGTCTCGGCCTTCTCATAGTCCTCCATGGCTTCGGCCAGCGTCGTGCGCCTGGCCTCGGACTGGTCAAGAACGTGGTCCCCTCGATCGGCGGCCTCATTCAGACCGCGTAGCCATTCTTCCGCGTGGCCCAGCGTCGGATGGGTCTTGGTCTGGGTCGGCTGGCCACGCCGGCGAAACTGAGCGCGGTACTGGTGCGGCCCACGCCATTGGACACCCTTGGGCAAGCTCCCAGGGGCGGGCGGTAGAGCGGGATCGATCGCGGGGCGACGGGCCATGGCACACCTTCACGCTATTGCGCCAGGATTGTGCCATATTCGTGCCAAGAAATACCAGACTTTCCATTTATTTCAAAGATCCGGTGACCGCATAAGAGGTCAAAACCCGGTATAATATTGATAATAAAAAGAAATTTCTCGAGGCGGCTGGTGCCGGATGCAGGATTTGAACCCGCGACCTTCGGTTTACAAAACCGCTGCACTACCCCTGTGCTAATCCGGCCCGCCAGTCGGTGCTGCGGCTGATTTAGACGCTTCCGGCGGGCCTCGCAAGCTGTCGTTTCGCATGCGGGGCCGGCGGAGGAGTGCCGCGGTTCACTGCCGGATCGGCGGTATGTGCGCGTCGTTGTGCGGCACACCAGCGAAGGCGTCGGCCGGCAGATCGACCGCGCGGCCGATGCGGAAGAAATCGTCGGTCCGATGCTCCTCTTCGACCCCGGGCAGTCGCCAGACGCCCAGGTCGTGCAGCGCCACCGCGGGGGTGCTGTCGGATTGGAGCTGCACCCAATAGTGCCCGTCTTCGTACTGCATCTCGTTCATCGTCATCACTCCGGTGCCAAAAAGGCCGCCGGCGGCGCCGTCAGGGGGAAATGCGGAGCGCCGGCGGCAGTCACTGCTAGCCCCGGAAGGAATCGCGGGGCACTCAGCATCGCGCACTGAGCGATCTTCAACAGATCGGAGCAATATTGGTTCGCCGGCTTATGGGCTGGGCAGCGCCTGAATGGTCGCGAGGTTGGGAAATAGCGCCGCGCCATGGGCGTGCAGCATGACCGCCATCAGGTCCCAGGGGGCGATCTTCGGCAGCGCCTGGACCTCGGCGGCGGTGAACAAGCCTTTGCCGGCGCCCTCGGTCTGGACCATGGCGGCAAGATCGGCCTCGGTGAAGGGCACGACGAAGAAATGCATGCGCCACAGCCGGTCGACCGGTCGGGTATTGAGCGCCAAACCGCTAAGTGGCGTCACGCGGGCGGCGCGAAAGCCCAATTCCTCCTCCAGTTCGCGCACCACCGCCACGGCGGGCGTCTCGCCAGGGTCGAGGCTGCCGCCGAACAGGGCCCAATGGCCGGGCATATGGATCGTGGGCTTGTCGTCGCGCAGTTGCAGCAGGTAGCGGCCATCGGGCCCGATCAGCACGGCGGCCGCGACCTCGCGGTCGGGCGCTCGGGCCAGCGGAAGATCGAGCGGTGCCGACTGTGCCATGGAAACCATCCGAAAAAGCGGGCCGAAACCGACCGTCATACCTGAGCCGGATGGTGCCCGCTCAGCCTCTTCGGTCCAATTTCTTTTTCAACTTCCCGGCATCGTGATCATGCCGCATCTGCGACAGCGATGCGTGATCGGGACTGTTGGTCAGCACATCCGACAGGGTGTCCGTCGCAGCAAATCCGGCCGCGAAGTGCGGGCCATATTCGGCCCGCAACGTCAGCACGGAGATGGTTCCGTAGCGCTTCAGGATGGCGTCGGTCTGATCGCGATGTCGAGCGTCGAGGCTGGCTGGGGTGACCATGATGATTCTCGCTTCATCACCCCAACACCTGGCGTCCGAGCAAGTTCATTCGCCGATGCCTTAAAACACAAAAGCCGCAGAACCCTGAGGTTTCTGCGGCTTTGTCCATCGGTTCGGATGGTGGGCGTTGTAGGGCTCGAACCTACGACCCGCTGATTAAGAGTCAGCTGCTCTACCAACTGAGCTAAACGCCCCCGAACCGAGGCCGGGGATGTAGCAAACGTGGGCCGGGCTGTCGAGAAGATTGCGACGCATAGGCGCCATCTCTATGTGGAGGAGCGAAAGCGGTTGCCTGTGCCCTGGCGGAACTTTTTCGTCGGCACCGGCGGTTACCGCATCGAAGAGCAGCGCCGGCGTGGATCCGGCCGGGAGTGAAACCATGCGTATAAGCGCGTTTATCCTGTCCCTGATCGTCGCGGGTTTGCCGCTGGCGGCCGCCCATGCCGACGACGATACCCCTGCGGTCGAGCAGGCGAAGCAGGACGGCCGCGCCGTCGGCCAGGGCACGCGCGACACCGCCGTCGCGGTCGGCAACGGCGTCGAGACCACGGCGACCAAGGTCGGCCACGGCATCCGCGACACCGCGGTCCAGGTCGGCCATGGCGTCACGAATGCCGCTCACGCGGTCGGCGCCGGCTTCGAGTCGGGTTGGAATTCCTTGACCGGCAAGGACGACAGGCCGCACTAAGGGGACATGCCCGCCCCTTGCCGACTTTGCGACCATGATTGCGTCCCCGCGTTCGAACGGACGCTGCTGCACCGGCTGACCGTCCGCTATTTCACCTGCCCGGCCTGCGGCGCGCTGCAGACCGAGGAGCCGACTTGGCTTGACGAGGCCTATGGCAGCGCCATCGCGGCGCTCGATACCGGCATCGTCACCCGCAACCTGGTGAACCAGGCCGTCGTGTTTCTGCTGGCGCGCATCCTCAGGCCCGCCGGCCGGCTGATCGATTTCGGCGGCGGCACCGGCATGCTGTGCCGGCTGCTGCGCGACATCGGCTTCGACGCCTATCTGATGGACCGCTACGCCGACCCGGTGTTTGCCCGCGGTTTCGGCCTGGCGCCGGAAGCGGCCCGCGCGGCACCGATCGCCATCCTTAGCTGCTTTGAAGTGTTGGAGCATCTGTCGGCGCCAGGCCCCGAGATCGACGCGCTGTTCGCGCTGAAGCCGGCCGTGCTGGTCGCCTCGACCAAGCTGTGCGACGGCAAGGGCGCCGACTGGCCCTATCTGATGCCGGAAACCGGACAGCACGTGTTCTTCTACGCGCGCCGGACCATGGCGACGATCGCGGCGAAGCAGGGCTACCGCTACATCAACCGCGGCGACTATCACCTGTTCGTGCGCGATGCCGTCTCGCCGCTGCAACAGGCGCTGATCCGCCTGTCCTTGTCGCGCCCGGGCCTGTTGCTCGCCCGCATGATCGTCGCGACCCGGCTCGACACGCGCTTCGCCGAGCGCGATCAGGATCGGCTGAACCGGACCTAAGTCCGGCGCAGCGATGCCATCAGTCGTTCGCCCTCGGCCTTGACCGCCTGATAGCGCGCCGGACGCGGCCCTACGGCCTGATGGCTTTCCCAATAGGCGACGCGTTGCGGGTCGCGCAGCAGGCTCGTGCGTTGAGCGCAGTGGGCATAGCGCCCCGGCAGGGCGGCCAGCATGGCATCCGGGTCCTGCCCGCTCAGGCCCGCCAGCACCCGCGCGTCGCGCACGCGCAGCGAGCGCGTGTCCTCGAACAATTGCGCCCAGAACGCCACGTCGAACACGCCATGGGACCGGCCGCGTCCTTCCGGCGCGCTGACCTGGACGTCGATGGCGCGGTGCAGGCCCAGCAGAATCCCGATCTCGTCCCACCAGGTATCGACGAACCAATAGGGAAACCAGGGCGGCGCGAAATAGCCGAGGCCGGCATAGATGCGCCGCGTGATCAGCGGAAACGACGCGTGGTCGTCGTGCAGCGCGTCCTGGGGATAGAGGATGCCGATGCCGCCGGGCAGCGTCGCGACCGCGTCCCGAAACCGGGCGGGCCAGCCGGCCGTATCCATCACGTAATCGTCGGCGATGAACCACAGGATATCGCCCCGTGCGGCGGCGGCGAGGATGTTGAGCTTGGCGCCCAAGGTCGCCGGACGCGGCCCGATCAGCGCCCGGACGTGGGCGTTGCTGAACGGCGAGCGATGGAACGCCTCGTCGTCGTCGTCGATCGCGACCAGGATCTCGATCGACGGATCCTGGGCGGCGGCGGCGCGCAGCGTGCGGATACAGCGCGCCAGCTCCAGCGGCCGGCCGCGCGCCGGGATCAGCACCGAAATCAACGAGGCCGGATCGTTCATGCCCGCTCCAACAGGCCGCGCGCGTCCCTGATCGCCGAGGCGATGCCGTCGATCACGGCGCGCACCCGTGCCAGCTTGGCGAGGTCGCGCCGGACCAGCAGCCAAATCTCGCGCGACAGCGGCGGCTCGTCGATCGGAATTGTCATCAGGCCGGTAGCGCCAACGATCAGATGCTGCGGCAGCAGCGCCACGCCGGCACCGGCCAGCGCCGCCGCGCGCTGGGCCAGCGGACCGTTGCTGCGAAACGCGACCGGAGCCCCCGCCGCGCCGCGCCGCTCGATCGCCCGGGCCTCGGGCAAACTCGCGCCGCTCTCGTCATAGCCGACCAGGGTCAGCCGCTCGCCCCGGGCCGCCCGGTCGGCCCAGGCCGAGGTCCCGACCCAGCCATAGTCGAGCCGGCCGAGCTTGCGCGCCAGCAACTCGCCGTCGCGCGGCCGGGCCAGCCGCAGGGCCAGATCGGCCTCGCGCTGGCCCAGCTTCAGGTTCCGGCTGTCGCCGAGCAATTCGATCTCGATGCCGGGATGCGCCGCGGCGAAGGCACCCAACGGCCCGGCCAGCAGCAGATCGGCCAGGGTCGGTGTCGCGGTCACCCGCACCCTGCCCTCGATCTCGGCCACCGTATCCAGCCGCCGCAGCAGCGAACCGGCGGCGCGGTCCATCGCGTCGACGTCCTCAAGCAGGGCCGCAGCGGCCGCGGTCGGCAGATAGCCCTCGGGCCGGCGATCGAACAGGGCCCGACCGAAGCGGATCTCCAGTCGCGCCAATCGGCGGGCGACCGTCGCGTGATTGACGCCCAAGGCGCGCGCCACCGCCGACAGGCTGCCCAGCCGGGCCAGTTCGGCGAAATAGCGCAGGTCGTCCCAATCGACCGGGTCTGTGCGTTTTCGATCAGCCATTGTGTGAGAATGATGGATTTTCGCACAAGGCTCCAGACCCTAACTTTGAAGCACGCCAACAGCATCATCCGGAGAGATCATGACCAACCCCGCCCGTACCCTGCTCGACCTGGCCGGCGCGCCCAGCCATCCGAGCGCGCTCGACCGTTCCGTGCTGGTGCTGATCGATGCCCAGCGCGACTATCTCGATGGCGCGTTGCCGCTGGTCGGCATCGAGGCGGCGCTGGAGGAAGCGGCCAAGCTGCTGGCGCTCGTCCGCCGCGCGGGCGTGCCGGTCGTCCATGTCGTCCATCACGGCAAGCCCGGCGGTGCCTTGTTCGACCCGACCGGCCCGGGCAGCCAGATCCTGCCGGCGGTGGCGCCGATCGATGGCGAATTCATCGTCACCAAGGGCCTGCCCAACAGCTTCGCCGGCACCGAACTTAACGAGCGCCTGCAGCAGATCGGCCGGCCGGAGTTGATCCTGGCCGGCTTCATGACCCATATGTGCGTGAGCGCCACCGCGCGCGCGGCGCTTGATCTGGGCTACCGCAACACGGTCGTGGCCAAGGCCGCGGCGACGCGCGACCTGCCCGACGGCGCCGGCGGCCTGGTGCAGGCAGCCGAGCTGCACCGGGCCAACCTGGCCGCCCTCGCCGACCGGTTCAGCATCGTCGTGCCGGACCATCGCGTCTGGCTGTAAGCCCTTGTCGCATTGCCGGAACGGACCGCCTCGGCTAGGCTCCGAGCGTTCCGTTTCCGCATTGATATCGGGTGTCCCATGTCGCAGATCGCCATTTTCGTCGAGTTCGAAACCCTGCCCGGCCAGCAGGCGCAATTCGAGGAGGTCATTCGCGAGCATGCCAAGCGCACCAAGGCCGACGAGCCCGGTTGCCTGCGGTTCGACGTGCTGCATGTGCTGGACGAGAACGGGGCGCGCGTGCCCAACAAGATGATGGTGAGCGAGCTTTATACCGATACCGCCGCCGTCGCCGCCCATCGCGCGACCCCGCGCATGAAGACCGTCGGTGCCGCCATCGGTGCGCTCATCGCCGGCCGCCGCCTGATCCTGGCCGAGGTCGAGGCGTGAGGCCGACGCTGCTGTTCGCGGTGGCGGCACTCTGTGCGGCCGGGCCGGCCCTTGCCGCCGGCCCGAACGATCAGGCTTCCAAGCGCTGGAAGCAGGCCGACGCCTGCATCGCCGACGCGAACAAGCAGGTGCCGGACCATAACGAGGCGGCACTGAAAAAGCGCGACCAGCTGACCAACGACTGCATGGCGGCGCATAAGCTGCCGCCGCTGACCAATGCGGCGCCGGCGGAAGCCACGCCGCCGACGACGCCGCCCAAGTCCAATTGACCAGGCGTCGGGGTCGCCTGGTCCTGGCGCTGAGCCTGGTCTGCCTGATGGGCACCGCCCATGCCGCCGACGAGCAGGATGCGCACAGGCTGCCGGTCAAAGTCGTCGCCGATCAGCGGCTGACGGTACAGGGCGCGAACGGCAGCGGCGTGCTGCCGCTCTATGTCGCCGGCGGCGACTGGACCAAGCCGTCGCCCGGGGTCACGCGCGCGGTGCTGGTGTTCCATGGCCTGCTGCGCGATGCCGACGTCTATCTGAAATCCGGCGAGGCGGCCCTCGCCGAGGCCGGCGACGCCGGGCGCGGCACGCTGCTGGTCGTGCCGCAGTTCCTGGCCGACATGGACCTGCCCGCCCATGGCCTGCCGCCCGACACGCTGCACTGGGGCCGCGACAGCTGGATGGCCGGCGATCCCGCCCATGGGCCGGCGCCGGTCAGCTCGTTCGAGGCGATCGACGCGATCCTGGCCCATCTGGCCGACCCGGCCCTGTTTCCCAATCTGAAAACCGTCGTCGTCGCCGGCCATTCCGGCGGCGGCCAGGTGGTCGAGCGCTACGCGGTGGTCGGCAAGGGCGAGGCCGCCCTCACGGCCAAGGGCATCCATGTCCGCTATGTCGTCGCCAACCCATCGTCCTATGCCTATTTCAACGCCGACCGGCCGCTGCCCAATGGCGGCACCGGTCCGTTCGCGGGTGCTGCCGCCTGCGCAGGGTTCAACAATTGGAAATACGGCTTCGACGCCGTGCCGCCCTATGTCGCGGGCGCGTCAATCCCGGCGCTCGAAAGCCGCTTCGTCGCGCGCGACGTGATCTATCTGCTGGGTACCGCCGACATCAATCCGAACCATCCGGTGCTCGACAAAAGCTGCGAGGGCGAGGCCGAAGGTCCCTATCGCCTGGCGCGCGGCCATAGCTTCTATGCCTATCTGCAGGCGCGCCATCCGGGTCTGACCCAACGCCTGTGGGAAGTCCCCGGCGTCGGCCATGACGGCGCCAAGATGCTGGGTTCGGCCTGCGGGCTGGCGGCCTTGTTCGACAAACCCGGCTGCGCGTCTAACTGATCAGGGCAATGACCACGCCATAGACGACGAAGCGGAGCGTCATGTAGCCGCCGTCGATCAGCGCCAGCGCCAGGCTGCGCCGCGCGAACAAATAGCTGATCCAGAACGAGCCTGCGACCAGGCCCAGGCCGATTGCGGCACCGGCCTCGACCGCGCGCAGCAGCCCCGGGTTCGGCCCCATGAAGACCGCGAACAGGCCGGCCGCAACCAGATTGAGCACGAACGAGCCGCCGAAGATGATCGCCGGCTTGCCGCGCTTCATGTCCTGGTCGCTCAAGCCCGCCTCGGCCTGCCAGCGCTTGCCGAACAGCGGGCCGTACCAGATGCCGCCGACCAGGAAGGACGACAGCGCCGCGACGAAGACGCCGAGCCAGGAAATGCCGAGATGCATGATGCCCCCTTGGCCGTCCTGTTTCCGGGCGGCTGGGGGCCATCATGCCGCGCCGGGCCCCGCCGCGGTAGCGGCTTCAGCGGGTTTGGATCGCCAGAACCTCGTCATAAACGCGCAACATGCCGGCCTGGACGCGGGCATCGGCGAATTCGGCCAGCGCCTTGGCCCGGGCCGCCTCGCCCATGCGCCGGCGCAGTGCCGGATCGCTGGCCAGCCGCTTCAGCCGATCGGCGACTGCGGCATCGTCATCGACCGGCACCAGAAAGCCGGTGACGCCATCAACCAGCGCCTCACGGCAGCCCGGCATGTCGGTCGTCACCACCGGCCGGGCACAGGACGCGGCTTCGAGCAGGGTCTTGGGCACGCCCTCGCCATAGCGCGACGGATAGACGGCCATATGGCTCGCCTGCCAGAAGGACGCGACGTCGGAGATATGGCCGACCCATTCGACCAGCCCCTCGGCGACCCAGCTCCGGACCTCCTCCTCGGTGTGGCTGTCGGCGCTGCCCTTGTCGGTGCCGCCGGCCAACAGGAAGCGGATCGGCACGCCCTCGGCCTTCAGGCGGCGCATGGCCGCGACCGCGACCGCCGGGCCCTTGTCGCGCACCAGCCGGCAGGCCATGGCCACGATCGGCACGCCGTCCGGCTCCGGCACCGGCGCGAACCGGTCGGTGTCGACGCCGCAGCAGCAGATCAGCGCCACCTGATCCGGCCGGATCGCGTCGCCGGCCGCCAGGCGCTCGCCGTCGTCGGGGTTCTCCAGCGTGACCAGGGCGCCCTTGCCGCGCATGGCGAGTGCCAGCGCCCACAGCACCGGCTGGCGCAAGACGCGCGCCTTCAGGCGCTGCGAGGTGAAGACATAGCCCAGGCCGGCAACGGTCGAGACCCGTGCCCTGACCCGGGCCAGCCGCGCCATCAGCCCGCCATAGATGATCGCCTTGAGCGCGATCGAATGCACGATCGCCGGCCGCTCGCGCCGGAACAGCCGCCACAGAATCCAGAGCGACTTCAGCTCGTTCGACAGCTTGCCGCCGCCGCGCCGCCAGGGCAGCTGCACCACGGTGAAGCCCAGGTCGGCCAGGATCTCGCCATGGGCCTGCACCCGGGCGCAGACGATGACGCGATAGCCCGCCGCCTGCGCCGCCTGGCCGATCGCCAGGCGATGCAGCCAGAAGTACCAGTCCTCGGTGACCACGTAGATGAGCGTCTTCTGGCGTTCCATGCGATCCAGGGCCCTGGTTTCTTCGTTCCGGGGGGTGGCTAAAGGCGCGGGAGTATCATCGAACCGTCCGGCGAGAGCAAGTCGCGCACCAGCCCTGCCCCCTTGCGTTCGCGGGCTGTACCCGGCCCCGGCTTTTGCTATGGTCGCGGCCTTATCGCGTCGGCTATTCGGACATGCTCGGGTGAAGCGGATCAATCGGACCCTATTGGCGCTGCTGCACGACGCCATCATGACGGCGCTGTCGGTCGTGCTGTCGCTGCTGCTGCGGCTCGGCGACGACATGGACAAGCTCGATCCGGCGATGGTCATGCAGGACGTGGCGCTGTTCACCGTGATCGTGCTGGTGTTCCTGCGCCTGACCGGCCTCTACCGCGGCATCTGGCGCTATGCCTCGCTGAACGATCTGTTCGCGATCGGCCGCGCCGTCAGCGTCTCGATCCTGGTCTATACGCTGGTCTTGTTCGTGACGACCCGGTTGCAGGGCCAGCCGCGCTCGACGCTTGCCATCAACTGGTTCGTGCTGATCGGCCTGTTGTCCGGCCCGCGCATTCTCTATCGCCTGTTCAAGGACGGCCGGCTCGACCGCATCTTCGAGCGCGACGCGCACCGCCGCGTCCCGGTCCTTCTCGTCGGCGCCGGCGACGGGGCGGAGCTGTTCGTCAACGAGATGCACCGCGATCGGCGCTCGAACTACGATCCGATCGGCATCATCGGTCTGAACGACAGCCGCGTCGGCCGCTCGATCCACCGCGTGCCGGTGCTGGGCACCATCGACCGCCTGACCGAGGCGGTCGAGAAGCTGACCCTGGTCGACCGCCGGCCGCAGCGCCTGATCCTGACCAACGATCTGATCGACGGCGCGGTGATCAGCCGGATCGTCGAGCAGGCCTCGGCGCTGGGCATCGAGATCGCCCGCATGCCGCGTGTGACCGAGCTCAAGTCCGGCGTTGGCGACGGCCTGGAAATCCGCCCGATCGCGATCGAGGATCTGCTGGGCCGGCCGCAGCGCGTGCTGGATCGCGACGCCATGGCGCGCCTGATCCGCGGCCGACGCGTGCTGGTGACCGGCGCCGGCGGCACGATCGGCTCGGAACTGGTGCGCCAGATCGCCGCCCTCGACCCGACGCATCTGACCCTGGTCGACAGTGCGGAATACCAGCTCTATCTGATCGATCTGGACCTGGCCGAGCATTTCGCCGCCTTGCCGCGCACCGCCTGCCTGGGCGACGTGCGCGACCGGCGCCGGCTCGACGAGATCATGGCCGAGGCGCGGCCGGAACTGGTGTTCCACGCCGCCGCCTACAAGCATGTCCCAATGGTCGAGGCCAACCCGACCGAGGGCGTGCTGACCAACGTCATCGGCACGCGCAACCTGGCCGAGGCCTGCCGCGCCGCCGGCGTCGCCGCCATGGTGATGATCTCGACCGACAAGGCGGTCCATCCGACCAACGTCATGGGCGCGACCAAGCGGCTGGCCGAATGCATCTGCCAGGCGCTGGACCTGGCCGGCCGCGCCCATGGCCAGGTGCCCAAGACCCGCTTCGTCACCGTGCGCTTCGGCAATGTGCTGGGCTCGACCGGCTCGGTCGTGCCGTTGTTCCGCCGCCAGCTCCAGGCCGGCGGACCGCTGACCGTGACCCACAAGGACGTCACGCGCTTTTTCATGACCGTGCGCGAAGCGGTCGAGCTGGTGCTGCAGGCCTCCACCGTCGCCATGTCGAACCATCCGCCCGAGGGGCTGGAGCGCGGCGGCATCTTCGTGCTGGAGATGGGCGATTCGGTCAAGATCGCCGACCTCGCCCGCCAGATGATCCGCCTGGCCGGCCTGGTGCCGGACAAGGACATCAAGATTGAATATGTCGGCCTGCGCCCCGGCGAGAAGCTCTATGAGGAGCTGTTCCACGAGGCCGAGCCTCATGTCGCGACCGGCGCCGACGGCATCCTGCTGGCGGCTCCGCGCACGGCCGACTACGCCGTGCTGGCCCGCGCCATCGAGGAGATGGAAGAAGCCGCCCGGGCCCGCGACGGCGCCCGGGTGCTGGCGATCCTCGGCCATCTGGTGCCGGAGCTGCAGCGCGAGCCGGGGCAGCAGGCACTGCCGGCGGCCGACGCCGCGCGGTGATGGACGGCCGTGACAAGGTCCGGTCGCTGCGCCGGGAAGGCAACCTGCGCGAGGCCCGTATCTTTTGCGAGTTGCTGATCGAGGTCGGTGTCGACGTCTTCGACATGCTGGCCGAGATCGAGCAGGACGAGGGGCGTTACAGCCAAGCGCTTGCGACCTGGGATCGCGCGATCGAACTCGGGGCGCGGGCCGCCTTGACGCTCACCGCCAAGGCCAACCTGCTGCTCGACCTGGGCCGGTTCGACGAGGCCGGCATCCTGTTCGAGCGCGCGCTGGCGGTGGCGCCCGACCATGGTCCCGCCCTCTATGGCCGCGCGTCGGTCGGCAGCCTGCGCCACGAAGAGCCGGACATCGCCGGATGGCAGACGCTGCTGGACCGTGCCGCGAGCGATCAGGACCGGATCTATCTGCATTTCATGCTGGGCCGCGCCTCTCTTGATGGCGATGATCCGGAGCGCGCGTTTCAGCATTTCGCCGCCGGCAACGCGCTGCGCAGGGCCGCCTATGCCTATAGCGTCGATAACGACGAGCAACTGCTGACCCAGATTGCCGCCGCATTCCCGGCCGACGTGATCGCCGACTATGGCGCTGCCGGCGATCCAAGCCCGCAGCCGATCTTCATCGTCGGCATGCCGCGGTCGGGCACGAGCCTGCTGGAACAGATCCTGGCCGCCCATCCGGCGATCCATGGTGCCGGCGAACTCTTACAGATCAAGCAGATGGTCGTCCGCGCATTCGCCAACCAGGGCCCGTTCCCGGCCAGCATGGCCAACCGGACCCCGGCGCAATTGCAGGCACTCGGCCGGCACTATGTCGAGTCGACGTCGATGCTCGCTCCCGGAGCGCAGCGCATCGTCGACAAGCTGCCGCTGAATTTCTATTTCGCCGGCCTCATCCATCTGATGCTGCCCAACGCGCGCATCATCCATATCCGGCGCGACCCGCTCGACACCTGCCTGTCGTGCCACACGACCCTGTTCCGCGAGCCGGTGCGCTTCGCCCACGACCAGATGGAGCTGGGTCGCTTCCACCGGGCCTATCGGGCACTCACGGATCATTGGGGCCGGGTGTTGCCGGCGGCGCGCTTTACCGAGGTCGAATATGCCAACCTGGTAGCAGATCCGGAGACGGAGACGCGCCGGCTGCTGGAGTTCTGCGGCCTCGACTGGGATGCGGCCTGCCTCGACGCCCATAAGGTGGACCGGCCGATCCGCACCGCCAGCCGGCTCCAGGTGCGTCAGCCGGTCTATGGCACGAGCGTCGGCCGGGCTGAGCGCTATCGCGCCTATCTGGGCCCGCTGATCGCGGCGCTAACTATATAATTTAGAGGGCGATTCAGATGTGAGGCCAGCCCAGCCTCACATCATCGCGCTCTAGTCCGATTTGACGAAGGCGATCTCGGCGGTGGCGAGCGTGATGCCCAGCTTGGTGATGGTCGAGTGATCGATGGCGACCGTATCGGATTCCCGCCAGCGCCAGTCGTCGACCGAAACCTCGATCTCCGAGCCGTTGACCGGCAGCTTCTGCTGAAACGTCAGGTGCCAGGCATTGCCGCGCTCCTCGCCGATCGCCGTGCCGATCACGTCGGCGGCGGTGCCGGTCCAATGGCCGGGCGCGGTCTGGACGAATGTCCAGGTGCGGTCGGTCGGCGCGTCCGGACTGCCTTGCAGATAGGTGATGCGTTCGACCACCGTCACTGTATGGCTGCCGGCGTCCCAGCTGCCGACTTCATGGGCGTGGAACTGGCTTTTCACCGTGCCGAACCGGTCCATGACCAGGCCATAGCCGTCGACCGTGCCGACCATCCAGTGCTGCGGCCCCATCGCCGGCTGGCCGCCCGCGAATTGGGCGATATCGGTCGAACTGCAGCCGCCGAGCACCAGGAGCAGCACTATACCGGGGAACAAGTTCTTCGCGCGCATCGACGGGCCTTTCCCTGTTATCCGGATACCATAGCGCAACTGCTGGGCTAAAGGCGCTTGGTCATCTCGGTTGCCGGCAGCGTACCGAAGAGACTCTCGACCTCGCGGACTGCGGCATAGCCGTTCGACAGGTACAGACGACGCGCGACGCTTGAACTGAAGAGGGCGACCCGCAGGCATCCGCTTTGCCGCAACAGATCCTCCATATGCTTCAGCAGGGCGTTGCTGAAGCCCTTGAAGCGCGCGGCCGGATCGACATAGTTCAACAGGATCTCGCCGTCGCGCCTCAACATGCCGACCGCCGCAAGCTGCCTGTCTTGCGAGCACACCACAACGACCGAACCGTTGGGCGCTTCGATCCAGCGCCGAAGGTTCGCTTCGGTCTTGTTCGCCAGCCATCGCTCCAGAACCAGAGTGTCATGGCGATAGTCTTCGGCACAGAGTTCCGTGATCGAGCGACGAATCAACGCCGCCGCAGCGGCGGCCTCGTCGACGCGGGCCTCCCGGATCTCCATCGGCGCTTACGCCGCCTTCTTCCAGGCCGCCGCGAACAGTCCGGCGCCGATCAGCATCGAGCCGCCGGCGCGGTTGACCCGGCGCTGGATTTCCGGTCGCCGCACCGCCCGGCGCGCGGCCGATGCCAGTAGCGCGTAGCTGAAGGCGTTGATCGTCGCCAGCACGAGGAAGGTCAGCTCAAGCAACACCATCTGCGGCACGATCGGGGCCGTGGCGATGAAGAACTGCGGCACGAAGGCGACGAAGAACACGATGCTCTTCGGGTTGAGCGCGGTCACCGCATAGGCATGCAGGAACATGCGCCAGCCCTTGGTCTCGGCCGCGGCCTGTTCCGCGAGCTCGCCGACCGGCGCACGCCACAGCTTGATGCCCAGGTAGATCAGATAGGCGGCACCGACCCAGCGCAGCCCGGTGAACAAGCTCGACGAGGTCGCGAGCAGCGCGCCCAGGCCCAGCATCGACGCGGTCATCGCGGTGAAATCGCCGAGCGCCACGCCGGCCGTGGTGGCGAGGCCGGAGCGCCGGCCCTGTCCCAGCGCATAGGAGACGACCAGCAGCACGGTCGGGCCCGGAATGGCGACGATGATCGCGGCAGTGACGGCGAAGGCGAGCCAATGGTCGAACGGCATGATGGCGTCCTGTAAAGATAGGGCGCCCATCCTTTTCGACTGAAAGCCCCTTGGCAAGCGCCGTGCTTTCCCGAAACTGCAATGGCCTGCCGTTACGGTTCGGCAGCGACCGAACGAGGGTTCCGATGCCGGCAAAGACGCGACGG
>Ga0302311_10004521_pt1 | contig 14950 bp, 9 predicted proteins | sample III_Palsa_N1_3_FD_200449 | JGI IMG/M metagenome (GOLD analysis project Ga0302311, IMG submission 200449) | Peat permafrost microbial communities from Stordalen Mire near Abisko, Sweden - III_Palsa_N1_3 | ecosystem: Environmental > Terrestrial > Soil > Palsa > Peat permafrost | place: Sweden... | reverse complement strand
CGTGCCGCGCTCGGGCGTCAGCGCGTTCAGGAAGCCGAGCTTCTGCAGCTCGCTCGCGATGTTGGAGATGGTCTGCGGCGTCAGCGCGGTCAGGCGCGCGATGTCGGCGCGGGTCAGTCGCCCGTGCAGGCGGATGGCTTCCATCACGACGCGCCGGTTGTGCGACCGGGCGAATTCGAGATTGGTGCCGGACAGGCTGGCGACGGGAGGCTTGTTCACCGGAGACATGATGACCGATCGAGACTCGAGTGTATTAACATAATCAAATTGAAGTAATGCTCGACAACCCGAATACGCCGGTTCGCCGAAGATTCCGCTCCGTAGCCAAGGCCTGCCGCTTGCGGCCGAACAATTCGCCGGAGAACGTCCTCGGCGGAGCGTCTGTCGCAGGATGTTCGTCGACGGCTCGCGCCTCGTCCACGCCGAACCGCCGCCGGCGAACGGACCGGCCGCCATCACTCCGACGCCGTCGTGATGCCCTGTGTCCACGCAGGGCCGGCGCGAGATCTGCAAGGCGTCGCGCCCGTGTCCGCCGCGTCGCCAGCACGATGCGGTGGAATATCCATTCTGGCCCGAGACGGCACCCTAGTGCAGCTCGACAGCGCCGCCGGGCGTCCTCGCGCCGCAGGGTGTAAACCCTCAACGGTGCGTGCTTGACCCCGGCGTAGACGATCGAGATAATGCAAACAAATTGATTTAACAGAAGGCCGCATTGATACCGACCCGCCCATCCGTCGTCGAACACGCGCCCGTCCCACGCGCCGCCCGGGCACGCGCGTGGGTGGCTGGGGCACTGCTGGCCGCTTGCGCCAACCACGTCGCGGCCGTCGAGCTGACGATGTGGGTGATGCCGGTCACCGCCAACGCGCAGCACGACGTGCCCAACCTGATCGCGCCCTGGCTGGCCCGACATCCTGGCGTGACGGTGCGGGTGACGGTGCTGGACTGGGAGTCGGGCTGGAACAAGATCACCGCGGCTGCCGCGTCGCGCCGCGGGCCCGACCTGCTGGAGCTCGGCACCACCTGGATGCCCGCGATCGCCGCCATGGGCGGACTCGAACGCCTGTCGGCCGCGCAGCTGGCCGAGGTCGGCAACGGCGCGCCGTACTACCCCGAGCTGTGGAAGACCACGCAGGTGTTCGGCCAACCCGGTGTCTACGGCCTGCCCTGGTACGCCGACGTGCGCGCCGCGTTCTACCGCACCGACGTCTTCCGCCAGGCCGGTGTCGACCCGAAGCAGGCCTTCGCCGACTGGGATGCCTTCCACGCGGCGCTGAAGAAGATCAACGGCACGACCGTGGCCGGCAAGCGCGTCGCGGCGCTCGCGTACGCGGGCAAGAACGACTGGAACGTTGTCCACAACCTCGCGCCGTGGATCTGGAACGCCGGCGGCGACGTGCTGAGCCCCGACGCGAAGCACTCGGCGCTCGATTCCCCGCAGGCGCTGCGCGCCATCGACTTCTATTCGAAGCTGGCCGTCGAGGGCCTGGTGCCGTCCAACGCGCTCGAGAAGGACTCGGACATCCTCGAAGGCGCGTGGGTCGGCGGGGACTACGGCGTGATCTTCTCGGGGCCGTGGCTGATGCGCCGCATCTTCGAATCGCCGCCGGGCTCGGTCGTGCGATCCAACTTCGACGTCGCGCCCTATCCGGCCGGCCCGCATGGCCACGCGACGTTCTTCGGCGGCTCCAACCTCGCGATCTTCAAGGGCTCGCGCCACAAGGCCGAGGCCTGGGAGCTGGTGAAATACCTCGGCGGCAAGGCGCCGCAGGTGCAGCTGGCGCTGGTGTCGTCGATGATGCCGGCGCGCATCGACGCGGCCAACGATCCGGCGTGGACCTCGCGCCATCCGGTCTACGCCAAGCTCACCGCGATCGCCGCCGACGGCCGCGCCTATCCGCCGATTCCGGCGTGGGGGCCGCTCGAGACCGTCTACACCAAGCACCTCGGGCAGCTGGCGGAGCTGTCGTCCGGCATCGGCGAGCCCTACAGCGTGCCGGCGATGAAGGCCTTGATCGCCGACACCGTCGTCGAGGCCGACAAGGTGCTGGAGGAAGCGAATTGACCGCGGTCTCGGCGCCGGGGGCGGGCGCGATCGCCAGCGTCGCGGGCCGCGAAGGCGCGCGCCGCCGCCGCAGGTTCGACGCATTCCCGTACCTGCTGCTCGCGCCGGCCGCGCTGATGATGGTCATCGTCAACCTGGTGCCGATCGTGCAGGGCTTCCGAATGTCGCTGCTGAAGCTGAACCAGTACACGCTGAGCCAGTTCATGGACGCGCCCTTCATCGGCCTGCGCAACTATCGCGGCGTGCTGTTCGACCCGAGCAACCCGGTGCACTCGGGCATGCTGGGCGCGCTGCGCAACACGGCGCTGTACTCGCTGCTGGTGACGATCTGCGCCGTGTCCATCGGGCTGGGCGTGGCGCTGCTGCTCAACCGCGACTTCCCGGGCAAGGCGCTCGCGCGCACGTTGCTGATGCTGCCCTGGGTCGTGCCGACCTACGTGGTCGGTACCCTGTGGGGTTTCATGTGGCAGCGCGACGAGGGCATCATCAACCACGTGCTGGTCGACGTGCTGCACCTGCTGGACCACAAGCCGTTCTGGCTGATCGGCAGCAACACCTTCTTCGCGATCGTCATCCCCACCGTGTGGCGCGCGTGGCCGGTGCTGATGCTGATCTTCCTGGCCGCGCTGCAGGCGGTGCCCGAGGAGCTGTACGAAGCAGCGCGGCTGGACGGCGCCAACGCCTGGCAGCGCTTCGTCAACATCACGCTGCCCGCGCTGAAGCCGGTGATCGTGATCCAGGTGATGTTCCAGATCATCGACAACATCTACTCGTACAACATCGTCGCGATGATGTTCGGCAAGGGCGCTGGCTATCCCGGCGAGTGGGGCGACCTGCTGATGCCGCTGCTCACGCGCCAGAGCTTCAGCTACTGGCGATTCGGCGAAGGCGCGGCGGTCTCGTTCGTGATGATGGCCGTGATGCTGGTTTTCGTGGCCGTGTGGATGCGCACCTTCCGTCGGAGCATGACCGATGAAGCGTAAGAACAACCAGCGCCTGCTCAACCTGCTGGTGTGGGCGATCGTCGCGCTCACGCTGTCGCCGGTCGCGTTCATGGTCTACGCGTCGCTGTCGGACTACAACGACGTCGTCACCGGCAACCTCGTCCACGCGAGCTTCACGCCGCACTGGTCGAACTACCGCGAGATGTGGGTCAACGTCGACTTCCTCGCGTTCCTGCGCAACAGCCTGGTCATCTGCGGCTTGACGACGCTGTTCGCCACGATCCTCGCGGCGCTGGCCGCGTACTCGCTGGCGCGCTTCCGGTTCCGCGGCAACCACCCGTTCAGCGTCGCGGTGAGCACGACGCAGGTGATCCCCGGCATGCTGTTCTTCCTGCCGCTGTACATGCTGTACATCCAGATCGACGACGCCGGCCTGCCGATGATGAACACGTATCACGGGATGATCTTCCTGTACACGGCGATGTTCACGCCGGCCAGCATCTGGATCATGCGCGGCTTCTTCGTGTCGATCCCGCGCGACCTCGAGGAGGCCGCGATCATCGACGGCTGCTCGCGCCTGGGCGCGTTCGTCCGCATCGTGCTGCCGATCAGCGCGCCGGGCATCATCGCCACCGCCTCGTTCGTGTTCCTGCTCGCGTGGGACGAGGTGTTCTTCGCCTGGGTGCTGACGTCGTCGCCCGACGTCCAGACCGTCCCCGTCGGCCTGCGCCTGTACATGGGCCAGCACGCCACGCGCTACGACCTAATGATGGCCGCGGCCGTCGTCAGCGTGATCCCGGTGCTCGTGACGTTCTTCGCGTCGCAGCGCTGGTTCATCAAGGGACTCGCCGCCGGCGCGGTCAAGGGATGAACCTGCCATTTCCGATTCCGCCAATGACTCCTGAGACCATCCCCGCCGCCACTCCCGGCCTCGCCGCGTCCACCGGCCCGCGCGTGCTCGCGTTCGACGTCGGCGGCACCTGGGTGAAGTACGGCATCGTCGATGCGCACGGCCGGCTGCTGTTCTCCGACCAGCTCGCCACGCAGAGCGAGCCCGACGGCAAGGCGCTGCTGACGCGCCTGCTGGCCATCGCCGGGCCGCTGGTGACGCGCTATTGCCCGGCCGGCATCGCGTTCTCCACGCTGGGCATCATCGATCCGGCCGAGGGCCGGCTGGTCGGCGCGGTCGAGGCCATCGCCGGCTACTTCGGGCAGTCGCCGAAGGCGAGCTTCGAGCACGCGTTCAACGTGCCGGTGGTGGTGGAGAACGACGGCAACTGCGTCGCGCTGGCCGAGGGCTGGACGGGCTCGGCCGCCGGCGTGCGCGACTACCTCGCGCTGACGCTGGGCACCGGCATCGGCGGCGGCATCGTGATCGACGGCAAGCTCTATCGCGGCGCGAACGGTGCGGCCGGCGAATGGGGCTACATGCTGGTGGACGGCAAGGTGTGGGAAGACCACGCGTCGCCGCGCGGCCTCGCGGCGGCCGCCGAAGCCGCGCGGCCGGGATGCGGCTTCGACGCCGAAGCCGTGTTCGCGGCGCGCGACCTCGGCGACGCCGAGATGGCCGCGATCGTCCGCGTCTGGTTCGGCCTGCTGGCCACGGGCCTGGCCAACCTGCTGTTCGCGTTCAACCCGTCGCGCGTGATCGTCGGCGGCGGCATCACCGCGCGCGGCCCGGCCTTCCTGCAGGAACTGCGCGCCGAGATGCGGCTGCGGCTGCGGCCCGAGTTCTACCGCATGTGCGACATCGCGCTCGCCTCCGCCGGCAACCAGGCCGGGCTGCTGGGCGCCGCGCGGCTGTGGCTCACGCAACACGGCGGCGCCGCGACGCCCGCCTCCAACGACTGAACGCCATGCAAGTGCTGCTCAATCACGTCGGCTTCGCGCCCGCATCGTCCAAGCAGGCCACGCTGCAGCATGCGCGGCCGCTGGCGGCGCAGGCGTTCTCGGTGGTCGACCTGCGCACGCGGGCGATCGTGCACGCGGGAACGACGCAGCCGACGGCGCCGGTCGACGGGTGGCGCGATCGCCACTTCGCCACGCTCGACTTCAGCGCCGTCACCGTCCCCGGCTGCTACGCCGTGATGCTGGACGGCACCTGGCCGCCGGTGCAGTCGCAGCCGTTCGAGATCGCGGAAGGACTGTTCGGCAGCCAGATGCTGTCGGACATCGTCCACTACTTCAAGTCGCAGCGCTGCACGGGACTGTTCGACGCCGCCGATCGCCACGCGCCGCTGCTCGACACCCGCGCGCCGCGCGACGTGCACGGCGGCTGGTACGACGCGTCGGGCGACTGCTCGAAATACCTGTCGCACCTGTCGTACGCCAACTTCATGAACCCGCAGCAGACGCCGCTGGTGACGTGGACGCTGCTCGCGGGCCGCGACCGCGTGCCGCCGCAGTCGAAGTGGCTGGACGAGCGCATCGTCGACGAGGCGCTGCACGGCGCCGACTTCCTCGTGCGCATGCAGTCGCCCGAGGGGTTCTTCTACACGACGGTATTCGACAAGTGGAGCAAGGACGAGCACCAGCGCGAGATCTGTTCGTACGCGACGCAGAAGGGCATCAAGTCGGCCGACTACCAGGCCGGCTTCCGGCAGGGCGGCGGCCTGGCGATCGCGGCGCTCGCGCGCGCCTCGGGCGCGCATCGCGATGGCGAGTTCACGCGCGAGCAAACCCTTTCGGCGGCGATCCGCGGCTTCGAGCTGCTCGAAGCCCGCAACGCGGAGTTCCTCGACGACCATGCCGAGAACCTGATCGACGACTACTGCGCGCTCCTGGCCGCCAGCGAGCTGTTCCTGCGCACGGGCGCCGCGCGCTGGCGCGACGCGGGCGCCGCGCGCGCGCGGGCGCTGATCGACCAGCAGGATGCGAGCGGCTTCTGGTGGTGCGACCGCGCACGCACGCGCAGCTTCTTCCACGCGAGCGACGCCGGCCTGCCGCACCTCGCGCTGATGCGCTTCCTCGAATGCGAGCCCGAAGCCGGGCTCGCCGTGCAGATCCGCGCGGCGCTGCTGCGCGGCCTGCGCTTCGAGCTGGCGATCACGCAGTCGGGATCGAACCCGCTGGGGTATCCGCGCCAGTACGTCGCGATGCCGGGCCGCGAGGCGACGACGCAGTTCTTCGTGCCGCACGCCAACGAGAGCGGCTACTGGTGGCAGGGCGAGAACGCCCGCCTCGGATCGCTGGCGTCCGCAGCGCGCGCCGCGCAATGCCTGCAACTGGCCGACGACGCCTTCGACGCCGAGCTCGCCGCGTACGCGCAGCGCGCGCTCGACTGGCTGTTCGGCGCCAACCCGTTCGACACCTGCATGCTGCAGGGCTGGGGCCACAACCCGCCGCGCTACGAGCCAGGGTTCTGGAACGCGCCCGGCGGCGTGTGCAACGGCATCACGTCCGGCCTGGCCGACGAATCAGACATCGATTTCCGCAAGCCCGAAGAGACCGAACCGGCGCATTCCTGGCGCTGGACCGAGCAGTGGATTCCGCACGCCGCGTGGCTGTTCTGCGCGCTGGCCTACGGGAAACCGCCGCCGTCCAAATCATTCCATCCCATCGACGCGGACAGACGCTGACCCCGCAGTTTCTGTAGCCGCCTTTCGAGGCTGCCATGTCCTTTCGCTTGAACCCCTTCGCATCGGCGGTGCTGCTGATGTCCGGAGCGATCACCCCTGCCTTCGCGCAACAGGCCGCGCCGGCGCCCCAACCCGCGGCCTCGGCCGCGCCGCCTGCGGCCGAAGATGTCCAGATCGTCGAGGTCAAGGGCATCCGCGCGTCGTATGCCTCGTCGCTGAGCAACAAGAAGGGCGCCGACTCGGTCGTCGAGGTCGTCACCGCCGAGGACATCGGCAAGCTGCCGGCCAAGAACGTCGCCGACACCGTGCAGCGCCTGCCTGGCGTCAACATCAGCTCGAACTCGGGCGGCGACGGCGCCTACGCCGACGCCAACCGCGTGAGCATCCGCGGCACCTCGCCGTCGCTGACGCAGACCTTGATCAACGGCCACAGCGTCGGCTCGGCCGACTGGTTCATCGCCAACCAGGGTGTCAACGGCGGCGCCTCGGGACGCAGCGTCAGCTACGACCTGCTGCCGGCCGAGATCGTCGGCAAGGTCACGGTCTACAAGACCTCGCAGGCCGACCTGATCGAAGGCGGCGCCACCGGCTCGGTCGACATCGAGACGCGCTCGCCGCTGAGCCTGGCCAAGCAGGTGACCGTCGACGGCTCGGCCACGGCGGCCTACAGCACCTCCACGCGCAAGACCGACCCGCAGGTCAGCGGACTGGTCGGCTGGAAGAACGACGCCAAGACCTTCGGCGTGATCCTGCAGGCGTTCTCCGAGAGCCGCCACGACCGCCGCGACGGCCAGGAATTCCTCGGCTACAACACGGTGTCGTTCCAGGACATCTTCGGGCTCGCGCCCATCGCCAACCCGACCAACGATCCGGCGATCGCCGCGCAGAACGCCGCCAACGCCGCGGCGCTCGCCGCCAAGCAGGCGCAATACCCGAAGCTGGACGGCGCGACCTTCGCCAACAACGTCAACGCGACGCTGCTGGAGATGCACATGCAGCGCAAGGGCGCGATGCTCGATCTCGAGGCCAAGCCCGCCAGCCGCCTGCGCCTGGACTTCAACGGCTTCTATTCGAAGCTCACCGAGACCAACCAGGACTCGAGCCTCGAGACCGAGCAGACCGCGCTGATCGGCATGGGCGTGCTGCCGGATAGCTACCAGGTCAATTCCGGCGGCTTGTTGACCCAGGCGACGTGGAACCAGTCGTCGATGCCCGACTACGCGACGACCGGCGCCTACGTGGCCGACTACGACAAGTACTACCGTCCCGACGAAAGCGCGCGCGTCTGGTATGCCGACGTCGACTTCGACTACGCCGCGTCCGACAGGCTGCGCTTCACCGGCAAGCTCGGCAAGACGCAGGCCATCGGCGCCACGCCCAACGAATACGCGTACGTCACCAACGTCGGCAACACGGGCCTGAGCTACCAGATGAACGGGCTCTACATGCCGGCCGACGTCTCGTTCCCCGGCTACGCGAACACCGGCAACTACAACGACCCGCACCTGTTCCTCGCGTACGACGGCCTCAACAAGGTGAAGTCGACCGACCAGGAGACCTACTTCCAATCCGACGCGGAATACGCGACCGAGACCGGCGTGCTGGACGCGCTCAAGTTCGGCGTTCGCCTGACCAGCCACCAGCGCAGCGTGCTCGACTACTACAACGACGGCTGCGAGGCGCAGATCCCCGACGACACCTACACGCAGTGCGTCGGCACCGCGCAATGGGCCGGCCAGGTCGAGAACCGCTACGGCCAGGGGCTCGGCGGCGGCCCGGGCTTCCTCAGCAACATCTGGCAGCTGAGCCCGGGCGAGATCACGAGCTACGTCAACGCCCCGGGCAACCTGCCGGCGTCCTCGCTGCCGTATTCGTGGCCCAGCAGCTTCGTCGTCGACGAGCGCACGCAGGCGCTCTACGGCATGGCCAAGCTGGTGGGCGACCAGTGGAAGGGCAACGCGGGGCTGCGCGTCGTGCGCACGCAGCAGGTCGCCCACTACAACGAGGGCGCGGACGCGGCCGGCCCGAACGACACGATCTACAGCGATCCGCACAACGGCGACTACATCCACGTGACGACCAGCAAGACCTACACGGACCTGCTGCCGAGCGCGAACTTCAGCTATGACTTCACGCGCGACGTGATCGGCCGCGTCGCCGCCTCGCGCACGATGACGCGCGCCGACTACACCGACCTCGCCGGCGCCGTGAGCCTCAACGGCCAGAACGGCACGGGCTCGGGCGGCAATCCGCAGCTCAAGCCGGTGCGTTCCACGAACTGGGATGCATCGATGGAGTGGTATTTCGCGCCGCAGGCCTTGGTCGAGGTGGGCGTGTTCTACATGGACCTGACCTCCTACATCGGCTACGGCCAGACCACCGTCCTCGCGCCCAACCTGCAGCAGAACCCGATCGTCTCGACGCCCACCTACCCGTACACGGTGGCGCAGCCGATCAACGACAAGGGCACGAACAAGGGCCTCGAGATCGCCTGGCAGCAGCCGATCGCCTGGGGCTTCGGCGCGAACCTGAACTACACCTACGCCGTGGGCCGCGACTCGAACGGCGCGCCGCTGGCGGGCTCGTCGCGCCACACCTACAACGCCGAGGGCTGGTACGAGAACGACTTCGTGAGCGCGCGGCTGATCTACAGCTACCGGTCGGACTTCCTCACCGGCATCGTCAGCGCGCTGCCGCAATACGTGGCCGGCGCGGGCGACGTGTCGGCCTCGGTCAGCCTCAAGCTCACCGACCAGCTCACGCTGTCGTTCGACGCGAAGAACCTGGCCGGCGCGTTGGCGCGCCAGTACGTCGTGCAGAAGGACATGCCCGCCGCGATCTACAACAACGGCAAGCAGTTCTACCTCGGCCTGAAGTACTCGATGTGAAGCGTCCCGCGCGCGCCGCACCCGCGCGCGAACACCTGAAAGCCCGAACTTGACTCCCCCACTTCCTCGCCAGCGTATCCTCTCGATCGATGCGTTCCGCGGCCTCACGATCCTCGTGATGGTCTTCGTCAACCAGCTGGCCGGCGTCAGCGGCGTGCCGCAATGGGCGCGCCACATGCCGGCCGACGCCGACGCGATGAGCTTCGTCGACGTCGTGTTCCCGGCCTTCCTGTTCATCGTCGGCATGTCGATCCCGTTCGCACTGGCCCAGCGCCAGGCGCGCGGCGACGACGGCGCGGCGCTGCAGCGCCACGTGCTCGGCCGCTCGCTGGGACTGGTCGTGCTGGGGCTGTTCATGGTCAACGCCGAGGACGGCTTCAACCCGGCGGCGATGCCGTTCAACATCGGCTGGTGGTCGCTGGGCCTGTACCTGTGCACGTATCTGATCTGGGGCGTGTACGGCAGCGCGCGGCCGGGCGGCCGCAACACCTGGCGCGCGGCGGGCGCGATCGGGCTGCTGGTGCTCAGCTGCGCGTACCGCGGCGGGCCGGACGGCAAGGCCTGGATGACGCACCAGTGGTGGGGCATCCTCGGTCTGATCGGCTGGTCGTACCTGATCTCGGCGTCGGCCTGGCTCGCGTGCCGCGGGCGGCTGTCGGTGCTGCTGGCGGCGACCGCCGCGTGCATCGCGTTCTATGCGCTGTGCCATGCGTTCCCGGCGGCGGCCTGGCCGAACTGGGCCGACCTCACCGACTGCGGCGGCCTCGTCTGCGAGACCTCGTTGACGCTGCTGGGCGTCGTCACGAGCGTGGTGTTCTTCGCGCGGCCGGACGAGCGCGCGCCGCGGCGCCGCTTCGGCCAGGCGGCGGCGCTGGTCGTCGCGTGCGCCGTCGCCGGCGCGCTGCTGCGGCCGGCATACACGATCTCCAAGATCTACGCGTCGCCCACCTGGTGCCTGTATTCGGCAGCGATCTGCATCGCGCTGTTCGCCGCGCTTTACACGCTGGTCGACGTGCGCGGCCGCGCGCGCTGGGTGCGCTTCCTGGCGCCGGTGGCCGCGCATCCGCTGGTGGCCTACCTGATCCCGTTCGTGGTCGTGGGTGTCGAGGATGCGCTGCACGTCGGCTTCCCCGACGCGCTCAGCCACGGCGTCGCCGGCGTGGGCTTCTGCGTCGTGTTCGTGCTGTTCGTCCTCGGCGCGACGGCGGTGGTCACGCGGCGAGTGCGCCTGCAGCTGTAGAAGAAAGCCGCGAACTTCTCGGCGAATGCCCCGGATTTCCGGATTGCCGTCGGCCGGCCTTCTTTGCATACTGGCCCTCGACCACCAGAAATACACCCCGGGGCACCGTCTTGCCCGGCCACGAGGAGACTGCATGTTCAATCGCCGGCCACCGCCGCCGCCCGTCGTTCCGCCGCCGCTCCAGTCCGGCCCCGACTTCTCCGGCGCGATCCGCAGCATCGCAGCGCAGGCCGCCGAGCTCGGGCGCGGCGCGGCCGAGCTGGACGGGACGATCGAGGACGTCGTCGCCTCCAGCAGCCAGCAGGTGGCCGAGATCGGCCAGCTGGCCAGCGACATGCAGGCGATGGTCGAGTCCAACCGGGCGATCGAGGCCAGCGGCAGCGCGAGCCGCGTGGCGATGAGCCAGGCGCGCGAGGCCGTCGCGCGCGTGGGCGAGGGCGTGCTGGGGGTGGTCACCTCGCTGCGCGACGTCGCGGGCGCGGCGACCGACATCACGCAGATCGCGCTGCAGACGCGGCTGGTCGCGTTCAACGCGACGGTCGAGGCCAAGCGGGCCGGCGAGGCCGGCGCCGGCTTCGCGGTGGTCGCCGAGGCGGTGAAGGATCTCGCGGCCAAGGTGGAGCGGTCGTCCAAGCTGATCATGTCGACAGTCACCCAGCTCGACGCCCGCATCGACAGCCTCGCGGCCAGCATCACCGAGAGCAAGGACGCCACGCAGCACAGCGCGTTCCACCAGGCGCTGGCGCAGGTGCAGGCGAGCGTCGACGAGATCGTCGCGGCGACGCAGCGCAACCTCGAGACCTGCCGGGGCGTCACCGGCGAGGTCGGCACCGTGGCGCAGTCGGTGGCGGCGAACGCCGAGACGCTCAAGCGCGTCAACGCCAACACGCGCAACTTCCTGAAGGCCTCCGAGAACCTGGCCGAGATCACCAACGACTGCGGCGCCGTCACGCCCGACACGCCGTTCATCGAGGCCGTGCAGCGCGGCGCGGCGCGCTTGTCGGCCGCGCTGGAGGAGGCGGTGGCGCAGGGCCGCATCTCGATGGCCGACCTGTTCGACGACAAGTACCAGCCCGTGGCGGGCAGCAATCCGGCGCAGGTCACGACGCGCTTCGTCGCGCTGACCGACGAGCTGTTCCCGCCGGTGCAGGAAGAATTGCTGGCGTTCGACCCGAAGGTCGTGTTCTGCGCGGCGGTCGACCGCAACGGCTACCTGCCCACGCACAACAACAAGTTCTCGCAACCCCAGGGCCACGACCCGGTGTGGAACGCGGCGCACGCGCGCAACCGCCGCGTCTTCAACGACCGCACCGGGCTGGCGGCCGGCCGCAACGAGCGACGCTTCCTGCTGCAGACCTATCGGCGCGACATGGGCGGCGGGCAGCGGGTGCTGATGAAGGACCTGTCGGCGCCGATCACGGTGCAGGGCCGGCACTGGGGCGGGCTGCGGCTGGCGTATTCGTTCTGAACGCCGCCCGCCGGCCCGCCGCTTGCCCGCCGCGGCAACGGCCCGCGCCCGGCCCAAACTGACAAAACGGTCATTTTTCGGTCAGCGTCCGGTCCGGTGCGAAGGCTAGAGTGCAGCCTGTCAAGCTCACTGCGAAGTTCGCCCTTCCACCCCGGCCATGCCACTGCGTTCCCCTCTTGCCGTCCTCGCGGCCGCCGCGTTGCTGGCGGCTTGCGCCGTCGGGCCTGACTACGTGCGCCCCACGCTGGACGTGCCCGCCGCGTACAAGGAGTCGGCCAACTGGAAGCCGGCCGATCCGCGCCCGGCCGCCAGCGGCCTGGCCTGGTGGCAGGCCTACGGCGACCCGGTGCTCGACCGCCTGGAGTCGGACGCGCAGGCCGCCAACCAGAACATCCGCCAGGCCGAGGCCACGTACCGCCAGGCCAAGGCCATCGTCGACGAGGACCGTGCCGGCCTGTTCCCGACGCTGGGCGCGACGCTCGGCGCCGACCGTGCCCGCACCAACACCAACGGCATCGTCCGCACGGGCAACGGCATCAGCCTGGGCCTGGCCGGCAGCTGGGAGCCCGACCTGTGGGGCAGCGTGCGCCGCCAGATCGAATCGGGCGTGGCGAGCGCGCAGGCGAGCGCCGACGACCTGGCCGCCGCGCGCCTGAGCATCCAGACGACACTGGCGCAGGACTACGTGCAGCTGCGCATCGCCGACCAGCAGAGCGACCTGTACGCCAGCACCATCGACGCCTACACGAAGGCGCTGAACCTCACGCGGGCGCAGCACAACGCGGGCGTGGCGCTGCAGTCCGACGTCTCGCTGGCCGAGGCGCAGCTCGCGCAGGCCCAGGCCGCCGCCGTCGACCTCGACGCGACGCGCGCCCAGCTCGAGCATGCGATCGCCGTGCTGACCGGCCGCGCGCCGGCGCAGTTCACGCTGGCCGCGGCGCCCGCCAACCAGCCGCTGGCGCTGCGGATGCCCGCCACGCCGGCCGGCCTGCCGTCGGAGCTGCTCGAGCATCGCCCCGACATCGCCGGCGCCGAACGCCGCGCCGCCGCCGCCAATGCCCTCATCGGCGTCGCCAAGGCCGCCTACTTCCCGCAGCTGACGCTCAGCGCCAACGGCAGCTTCAACGGCGCCTCGCTCGCCAACCTGTTCGACACGCCGGGCCGCGTGTGGTCGCTCGGCGCCGCGCTGGCGCAGACGATCTTCGACGGCGGCCTGCGCACCGCGCGCGTCAAGCAGGCCGAGGCCGCCTACGACATCACCGTCGCGCAGTACAAGGAAACGGTGCTCGGCGGTTTCCAGCAGGTCGAGGACGAGCTCGCGCTGCTGCGCCTGCTGGCCCAGGAGACCACGTTCCAGGACCAGGCGGTGAAGTCGTCGCTGCAGGCCGAGCAGTCGGCGATCGCGCAGTACCGTGCCGGCACCGTCAGCTATCTCAACGTCGTGACGACGCAGACGACGCTGCTCAACAACCAGCGCACCCTGGTGCAGCTGCGCGGCCGCCTGATGGCCGCCAGCATCACGCTCGTCTCCGCCACCGGCGGCGGCTGGAGCGCTTCCGATCCTCTTGCAACCGCTTCTGCCGCTCCTGCCGCCTCCGCCGCGCAGCCGCAATGAACCGAACCGACGCCATGAACACGACCTTCTCCAAGAACCGCACCACCTGGGCTCTCGTGGCCGTCGCCGCCGCCGTGCTCGGCTTCGGCCTCTGGTCCGTCGGACGCCCGGCCAACGCCGCCGACGACAAGGACAAGAAGAAGCAGGGACCCGCGCCGGTGACCGTCACGGTCGCGCCGGTGAAGGTGCAGGACATGCCGATCTTCCGCACCGGCATCGGCACCGTGACGCCGACGTTCTCGGTGACGGTCCATTCGCGCGTCGACGGCGAGCTCGAGTCGGTCGGCTTCAACGAGGGCGACGACGTCAAGAAGGGCCAGGTCATCGCCCGGATCGACCCGCGCACCTACCAGGCCCAGCTGCTGCAGGCGCAGGCCACGCAGGCCAAGGACGAGGCCACGCTGGCCAACGCGCGCATCGACCTGCAGCGCTACGAGACGCTGATCAAGCAGGACGCCGCCACGCAGCAGCAGCTCGACACGCAGAAGGCGCTGGTCAACCAGCTCGCCGCCACCGTGAAGGCCGACGAGGCCGCGGTCAAGTACGCGCAGGTGCAGCTCGACTACACGACGATCGTCGCGCCGATCAGCGGCCGCGTCGGCACGCGCCTGGTCGATCCGGGCAACATCGTGCATGCGGCCGACACCAACGGCCTGGTCGTCATCAACCAGATCGACCCGATCTCGGTGCTGTTCACGCTGCCGGACGACGCCGTGCAGGACACCAACCGCGCCGTCGCGAAATCGCACCAGCCGCTGTTCGTGAAGGCGCTCTCGCGCGACGGCAGCGAGCTGCTGGGCATCGGCACGCTGACGGTCGTCAACAACCAGATCGACACGACCAGCGGCACCGTGCAGATGAAGGCCAGCTTCCTGAACCACCAGCACAACCTGTGGCCGGGCCAGTACGTGAACGTGCGCCTGATCCTGGGCACGTATGAGAAGGCGTTGACGATCCCGGCCGTCGCCGTGCAGCGCAGCCAGTCCGGCGTCTACGTGTTCGCCCTCAGTCCGGACGGACAGACGGTGCGCAACCAGACGATCTCGCTGGTGCAGATCGAGGACGGCGTCGCGATCGTCGCCGCCGGCCAGGGCCTGGCCTCCACCGACAAGGTCGTGACCGACGGCACCTACCAGCTGCAGCCGGGCTCGC
>Ga0302311_10004517_pt1 | contig 14955 bp, 12 predicted proteins | sample III_Palsa_N1_3_FD_200449 | JGI IMG/M metagenome (GOLD analysis project Ga0302311, IMG submission 200449) | Peat permafrost microbial communities from Stordalen Mire near Abisko, Sweden - III_Palsa_N1_3 | ecosystem: Environmental > Terrestrial > Soil > Palsa > Peat permafrost | place: Sweden... | reverse complement strand
CGCGAGGCGTCCGCGTCACGACCACGACGATCTCGCGCGAGCAGCACGCCTACGCGACGGCTCAGGTCGAGCGCGCCGGCCTGCAGGATCGAGTGACCGTGCTGATGCGGGACTACACGGACCTGACCGGCAGCTTCGACAAGCTCGCCTCGATCGAGATGATCGAGGCGGTCGGATGGCGGCGCTTGGGGACCTACTTCGACCGCTGCTCGCGGCTCCTCCGGCGCGGCGGCGCGATGCTGCTGCAGGCGATCGTGATCGACGACCGGGCCTACCGCGTCGAGCGCGCCTCGAGGTCGTTCATCAACACCCGGATCTTCCCCGGGGGCTGCCTGCCGTCAGTCGAAGCGATCTCTTCGAGCCTCGCCCGCCGCACCGACCTCCAGATCGTCGACCTCGAGGACATCACCGCCCATTACGTGACGACCCTCCAATGCTGGCGGCGCAACTTCGAGTCGCGCTGGCCCGAGCTCGAGCGGCTCGGATATGACGAACGCTTCCGCCGGCTGTGGACGCTCTACCTGGCGTACTGCGAGGCGGGGTTCGCCGAGCGGCGGATCTGTGACGTGCAGCTGCTCCTGGCAAAACCTGGGTGGCGCGACCACGGCCGCGACCGCGACCGCGTCGCCGGGCTGCGGGTCGCGCCGGCGCGAGCGCTGAGCGGCTCCTCGGCGTGAGCGCGGGCGAGCCATCGGTGCTCGACGCCGCGCTCGACCGGACCGTGGTGCTGAGCTACAGCCGGATCGGGTACGTGCTCCGGTGCCGCCATTTCGCGCCCGGCGACCTGCGCCGCATGGATGGACAGGTTGCGCTGGTCACGGGCGCGAGCTCCGGCATCGGCCTTGCTGCGGCGGTCGGCTTCGCGGGGCTCGGCGCGACCGTCTGGATCGTCGCGCGCGACCGCGAGCGCGGCGAGCGGGCGCGCGACCGGCTGCGCCAGCAGAGCGGGAGCGCCGCACACGAGCTAGCCGTGTGCGACCTCAGCGACCTCGGCTCGGTCCGCGGGCTCGCCGCGTCGCTGCGGCGGTCGATCAGCCGCCTCGACGTGCTCGTGCACAACGCCGCTGTGCTCACGCACGAGCATCGGCTCTCGCCGGACGGGATCGAGCTGACGATGGCGACCAACGTCGTCGGGCCCCACCTGCTCACGCACGAGCTCGAGCCACTCCTGCGACGCGGCTCGCGGGTTGTCAACGTTTCGTCAGGGGGCATGTACTCACAGCGGCTCAAGCTCGTGTTGCTGGCCCACCAGGCCAGCAACACGAGAGGTACGGCCCTCTACGCCCAGAGCAAGCGCATGCTGGTGATCCTCAGCGAGCTGTGGGCTGACCGGCTGCGGGAGCGCGGCGTCGCGGTCAACGCGATGCACCCAGGTTGGGTGGACACGCCCGGGCTAGACCGCTCGCTGCCTGCGTTTCACAGGATCTCGCGACGTCTTCTGCGAACTCCCGAGCAGGGCGCCGACACGATTGTGTGGCTCGGATGCTCGCGGCTGGGCGGGGACAGCTCGGGCGGGTTCTGGTTTGACCGCGCGCGGCGCCCGACGCACTACCTGCCGTTCACGCGCGAGACCGCCGCCGAGCGTGACAGGCTCTGGCTCGAGGTGGAGCGGCTCGCCGGGACCGCAGGTTGAGGGGCGGCTCAGACGAGCATCCGGCCCGGCCTTCAGGCGCCGTCGGACCCGCCAATGGCTGCGTCGCGACCATAAGTGCTGCTACGTTGGGGTAAGCGGTCGACGCCGTCGGTCGCGAGGCAGCTTGCTTGGGTCCCGCTCACAGTGGTTCGGGTTAGCCGTCGCCTCCCGAATCGTCAGCGGCCCCAGATGCGCCGCCAGGAGTTTGCATGTCAACAGAATCATTCGCTGATCTCGGTGCTTCGCGTGCCGTGATCGGTTTCCTATCGCAGGCAGGGATCACCGCGCCTTTTGCGATCCAGCGTGCGGTGATCGGCGACGCGCTCGCCGGGCGCGACGTGATCGCGAAGTCCCCGACCGGCTCGGGCAAGACGCTCGCGTTCGGAATCCCGCTGGTTGAGCGCATCGGCGCCAACGACCCGCGGCCGTCCGCGCTGGTGTTGGCCCCGACCCGCGAGCTCGCGACCCAGATCGTCGACGACATCCGCGGGATTGCACACGCGCGCGCGCTCCGCGTCACGGCCGTCTACGGCGGCGCTGGACTTGTCAAGCAGGCCAAGGACGCCGCTGGTTCGCAAGTGCTCGTCGCGACCCCGGGGCGCCTCGAAGACCTGCTTGCAAGGGGGTCGTTCACGCTTGCCAACATCAAGATCCTCGTCCTCGACGAGGCCGACCGGATGCTCGACATGGGCTTTCGCCCGGCAATCGATCGGCTCGTCGCCGCCTGCCCGCGAGACCGACAGACGCTGTTCTTCTCGGCCACCCTGGACGGCGAAGCCGGCCGGCTGGCCGAGCGGTATGCCAGAAATCCAGCGATCCACGAGCTCGGCCCGCGAGAGCGGCGCGCAAACGCCGAGATCGAGCACCGGTTCATTCGGGTCGAGCACGAGCAACGTGTCGAAGCTCTGATCCAAGAGCTCGGCAGCGAGCGTGACCTCACGCTCGTGTTCGTTCGAACCAAGCACGGAGCCGACCGACTCGTCAAGCGGCTCGCGGCGCATGGCATCACCGCGGCCGCGATGCACGGCAACCGGTCGCAGCGCCAGCGCGAGCAGGCACTCGCGCGATTTGAGTCCGGGGCGGTCGACGTCCTCGTCGCGACCGATGTCGCCGCCCGCGGCATCGATGTCAGCCGGATCTCGCACGTGATCAACTTCGATCCCCCCGCCGACAGCGAGACCTATGTGCACCGCGTCGGGCGCACCGGTCGAGCTGGTCGCCGGGGCATCGGGATCACCCTGCTGTCACCGGACCAGCACTCGGACATCACAAAGCTCGCCACGCAGCTCGGGATCGCGCACGGCCTCGACGGCCCTGCCCCTCGTCACGCCAACCTCGACTCGTCCGTCCGCACGACCGTTCCGAACCGCCGCCAGCCTCGACGGCGGCGGCCCGCCGCCTCGCCGGCCAGAAGTCGCGACGGGCGAGGTTGGCGCTCGTAGGCGCGCTCCGAGGTCGAAGCGAACAGGGGTCACGCCTGCGGCGCCGAGGTTGAGCTGCGAACGATCAGCACCGGGGGCGGGCGCTTCAGCACGATGCTCTGCCGCGGCTTGCCCTCGATCATCGCCAGCAGCAGCTCGAATGCGCTCGCGCCCAGTTCGCGCATCGGCATGTCGACCACCGTGAGCGGAGGATCGGTGTGATCGCAGAACCAGGTGTCGAGCAGCGCTATCACCGAGAGCTCGTCCGGGACGCTGACTCTGAGCTCGCGGCAGGCGGCGAGCACGCCGACTCCCGCCATCACGTTCGCCACCACGACTGCGCTCGGGCGCTTGTCCCGCCCGAGCAGCGTCTTGCCGGCCGCGCGGCCGCCTGGTTCGTCAAAGCCGCCCTCGACGAGCCAGTCGGGGGCCAGGCGCAGGCCGCGCACGTTCAGTGCCCGCTCGACGCCCTGCCGGCGGCGCCAGCTCCGATCGGAGCCCGCCACCCCGGCGATCGTCGCGATCCGCTCGTGGCCGAGCTCGATCAGGTGCTCGGTGGCGAGGCAGGCTGCGGCCGTGTCGTCGAGTGCCACCGATCCGGCCGGCCCGCGGCTCCTCGAGTTGATCACCACCGTCGGCAGCCGCGAGGCGGCCACGCTCACCATCGATCTGTCCGGCCGAGCGCCCGAGAGGTGCATCAACAATCCATCGACACGGCGCGAGTCGACCAGTGCCCGCAAGCGGTCCGGGTGCCGGCGGAACTCGTTGGCGTCGGCCAGCAACACCACGCGCTGCGACTGCTCGGCGCTGCTCTGCGCGCCGCGCAGGGTCGGCTCGTGGAGCGGGTTGCCGACGTCGTTTACGACAAGGCAGATCGCCCCCGAGCTCGCGGTCCGCAGCGACCGCGCGTTGCTGTTCGGCGTGTAGTCGAGCGTGCCGGCGGCTGCGAGCACGCGTTCGCGCGTCTCCTGGCGGACGCGCAGTGTCTCGTCGCCGTTGAGAACGCGCGACACGACCGCCGCCGTCACCCGGGCGGCGGCAGCCACGTCGTGCACTGTCGCCACGCCTCTGGCTGAACGCTGGGCGCTCAGCGGCCGGGGTGACAGGCTGGTCCGATCGGCTCGAATGACTTGTAGCCGAGCACGAATTCACGGTGGCCGAGCTCTTCGGAGGCGGTCCGGCGGCCGGCTGCGACGTCGGTGATCAGGCTGCGGATCTCGGCGGCGACATCGTCGAGCGTGGCGGCGCCGACGAGGATTCGGCCCGCGTCGATGTCCATGTCGTCGCTCATCCGCGCGTAGGTCTCGGCGTTCGCGCAGACCTTGATCACCGGCGCGATCGCCGAGCCGACGACCGACCCGCGCCCGGTCGTGAACAGGATCACGTGTGAGCCACAGCTGATCAGCTCAGCGATCTCGACACTGTCGTTGATGTTCGGGAAGCCCCAGCGCGCATCGCCGTCGGGCACCACGTCGAGGAGATAAAGACCACCGCGCGATGGCACATCACACGGCTTGATCAAACCGTGCACGGGTCCGCGCCCGCTCTTGCTATAGGCGCCAAGCGACTTCTCCTCGATCGTCGTCAGACCGCCGGTCGCGTTCCCGGTAGCGAAGCTCGGGTGGCCCATCGCGACGCTGTAGCGCGTCGCCTTCGCGACCGACTCCCGCAGTTCCGTGGCAAGCCCAGGCGTTACGGCACGGCTCGCCAGGTCCGCTTCGCAACCAACCATCTCAAGCGTCTCCTCAAAGATGCACGTCGCGCCATCGGCGACCATCGCATCGAACGCACGGCCGACAGCTGGGTTCGCCGTCAACCCACTCGTGCCATCGCTGCCACCGCAGATCGTCCCGACGACCAGATCTTCGAATGTCATCGTGGTGCGCTGCGGCCCGGCAGCAGCCAACTGTGCGCCGACCCATTCCCTTCCGGCGGCAACGGTGCTCCGGGTGCCACCCAACTCCTGGATCACGAGCGTCTGCACCGGACGGCCGCTTTGCTTCACCGCCTCTTCGAGGGCCTCGCGCGGCAACGATTCGCATCCCAGCGACACCAGCAGGACGGAGCCGACGTTCGGGTGGGTGCACAGGCTCGAGAGCATTCCAAAGGCGTAGTCGCTCGGGTAGCAGCCAGGGAAGCCGACAACGTGAACGTCGCGCTCGCCGTAGGGGGCGGCGATCTGTGCCGCCACGTGGTGGGCGCATTCGACCAGATAGGCCACCGCGACCACGTTGCGGATCCCCTTGCGCCCATCAGCCCGCAGATAAGCCGGCCACTCAGTCGGCACTACCGTTGCCATGCTCGGCGCCTTCCAGCTCAACCGCGATGAAGTTGCTGCGGAGGTTGTGGGTGTGAACGAGCTCGCCCGGGGCAATCGCCTTTGTCGCGGTGCCGATCGGCATCCCCAACTTGATCACCTGGTCGCCCGCCGTGATCGCCCGGGTGGCGAGCTTGCTGCCGGTTTCGAGCGGCTCGCGCATCGTCCAGGTCGAGCCCTCGGGGCCGACGAAGGTGGCGCCGGCATCGACGTGGCGGATCAGCACGACGACGCTGTCGCCGGCGAGCAGGAGGAAGTACGGGGGCGGGTCGTCGTCGAGTCCCGTCATCGCATACCGGACCTCACAGCACGCGGTGGCGGTCCCAGACCGACCGCAATGTCGCGCCGTTACGGAGTTCGTCGAGAACGGTCGTCTCCGTGCTGGCTTTATCGTTTGCGAGCTCGATGGCCCGCACCTCGACATCGGCCGGCACGACCACGACCCCGTCGTCATCGGCCACGATCAGATCGCCCGGGTTGACCAGGACGCCGCCGCAGACGACGGGCTGGTTGGATCCGGCGATCTCCATACGAGCGCGGAAGTCGAGCGGGCGGGTTCCGGACGCGAACACCGCAAAACCCATCGCGCGCACCTTTGTGCTGTCTCGCACGTACCCATCGCAGACGACGCCGGCGGCACCGCGCCCGATCGCCGCGGCCGAGAAGAGCTCGCCCCAGAAGCCGCTGCGAGTCGAGCCGCCAGAGGCGATCACCGCGACGGCTCCCGCTGGGAGGTTGTCGATGAAGTCGATCGCAGCGTCATATGGCTCATCGACGTCGTGGTCGACTGGGGCGAACTGCACGGTGGCGGCACGCCCGACCGCTCGCGATCGTGCTGCGAGCGGGGTGATCACGCCGTCCATCGCCTGCGAACGCAATCCGAGGATGTCAAGCGCGTCGCACATCTGCGCCGTCGTGACGTTCTCCTCCAGCTCGTGCATCGCGCCGACTCACCGTCCTTGGTCTCGCAAGTCTGCAGCCAACGTTGGACCGCAACCCAAGCATACGCTAAATCGGTTTACCACCGGCGTACGTGCATGCTGACGCGATCGCGATTCGCCTCGACTCGACTAAGCGGGAACCCGATCCTGCATCGGGACAGCGCCGCCGGCGTGGGCAGCAACATCAATGGCCCGTCGTTGATCGCTGCGCCGTCGTGGATCGAGCGGCCGCTGGGTCGCTACTACCTGTACTTCGCTCATCACCGTGGGACGTTTATCCGCTTGGCCGTCGCGGACCAGCTGGAGGGGCCCTGGCGGGTATATCAGCCGGGGACGTTACAGCTGTCCGAGTCGTGCTTCCCGACCGAGGGACGCCGTCCGCACATCGCCTCTCCGGACGTACACGTGGATGCGCGGAGCGGCACCGTGCGGATGTACTACCACGGCCTGGATACCGCCACCCGCAAACAGCACACGCGGGTAGCCGTCTCACGCGACGGCGTGCACTTCGAGGCGCGCCCGGAGATCCTTGGTCGCCCGTACTTCCGCGCTTTCTTCCACGACGGCTGGTGGTATGCGCTAGCGATGCCAGGGATCCTCTACCGCTCTACGGATGGCTTGACCGGCTTTGAGCGGGGGCCTCAATTGTTCGACAGTTCGATGCGACACTCGGCGCTGCTGCAGCGAGGCGGCGGGCTGCACGTGTTCTGGTCGCGCGTCGGTGACTGTCCCGAACGGATCCTCTGCTCGACGGTCGCGCTCGACGGGGATTGGCGGAGCTGGCGAGCCGGTCCTGCCAGCGAGGTGCTGGAACCTGAGGAGTCCTGGGAGGGGGCCGACCGGCCGCTTGAACCGTCTGTCCGCGGCTGGGCCGACGAGCCTGTGCGCCAACTCCGTGATCCGGCGATCTTCGAGGAGGACGGCCGGACGTACCTGCTCTATGCGGTCGCTGGCGAGTCGGGGATCGCGCTCGCCGAGCTCGAGCCGGCGGAGCCGGAGCCGCTCGGCCCGAGGCCTGGGCGGACGCAGCCGGCGGTCGCACGGCGGCTCGAGCTCGATTCAGTCGGGATCCGCCAATCGATTGTGGCGATGGCTGCCGTCCTTGGCAGCTTCGCGTCGGCGCTGCTGATCCGACACGCGGCTCGTCTGCCGAGTAGCCTCGAGATCCTGGCGGTCGCGCTGGCGCTGTCCCTCGCGCGCGTAGGACAGCGCGCCGAGCACCGTGGTCTGCGGGCGCGCGCGCTTGCTCTCGTCCTGCTGCCGGTGGTCGCCGTCGGCGCAACCGAGGTCGGCACCACCATCTTCCGCCACCCGGACCTGGGGGACACGCTGTTCGTGCTGGCAGTGAGCGCCACCATCTGGGTGCGGCGCTTCGGTGACGTGGCTCGACGGATCGCGACGCTGGCGACGCTTCCGCTGGTCGCGATGTTGATCGTCCCCGCGCCGATCGTCACGTCACATGGGGGCGGGAACGCTCGGTTGTGGACGGCGGTCGTCGCGCTTGTGGCGCTGGCGTGGGTGACACTGATCCAGGGAGTCGCTGAACGCGTGGGGTTCGTTCCGGCCGCGGACGCTCGCCCGGTCCCGATGCGGACGCCGTCGAGACGGGCCGCCCGTGGACGGCGGGTCGCCGCCAGCACGAAGATGGCGTTGCAGATGGGAGCCGCGCTCGGTGCCGCGTTCGCGGTCGGCCGAAGCGTGTTCGGCGCGCATTGGACCTGGGTGGTGCTGACCGCGTTCATCGTCTGCAGCGGCAATCGGGGGCGCGAGGATGTCGTCCACAAGGCTGCGATGCGTCTGCTCGGCGCCGGTGTCGGAACCCTGGCCGCCACTGCTGTGGCAGGCATGTTCCCGGCCGGCGACGACTGGTCGATCGTCGTCTTGTTCGTCGTCTTGTCGGTCGCCGTGTGGCTGCGCCCAGTCAGCTACGCCTTCTGGGCAGCCGGAATGACTGCCGCGCTCGCGCTGCTCTACGGCTACTACGGCGAGCACGGCAGCGGCCTGTTGGCCACCAGGCTGGAGGCGATTGTGATCGGCGCGGGGCTTGCCGTCACAACTTCCTGGCTGCTGCTGCCAGTCCGGGCCACAAACATCATCCGGCGTGACGTCGGCGGTGCGCTTGCCGCGCTCGACCGGTACCTCGCTGCGCTGCTCGCGGACCCGTCGTCCGCCGCTGACAGCGCAGAGCATTTCCATAGGGCGGTTCTCGCCCTCCAGCACCACGGCGGGTTGCTGCGCGGCATCCCCCGGCGTCTGCGTGCACGCATCGACCATCTGCCGGCGATTGACGCGCTCGAGCGTTGCGCCGAATTGCTGCCCGGAGTCACGGCTGCGATGTCTGAACGCGAGCCGGCTGGCTCCCTCCCGGCCCAGATCGGGCGGCTCAGCGGCCGGATCGAGAAGCTTCGCGCTGCCAATGCCCGCGCGGCGCTCCCGGACCCGCAGGACTGGAACAGACTCGTCGATGAATTGCGGGATTTGCCCGCGGTGCCTACCGCCACGATCACGGCCACGACCACGCAGGACCGGTTCCGTGCCTCCAGCGAGAAGGTGCTTGCCTACGTCAACCGAGCGCACAACACCGCCTTCGAGCTACTGACGGCGGTCGGTCAGGCGGGCGCGTCCCTGACCTACTCGGTCGCGGACTCATCCGGGCTGGAGGCACAGTTGACATGGAGCCGCGACCCAATGATCGAGCCAACCCGACCGATCCCAGAGTCGACCGAGTTGGCGGCAGGCCGAACGCCAAGCGGGTATCCATACGCGGTCCACCTTGCGCCGGCCGGAGAGCTCGTCGAATGAGCGATCCTGGTTCACCGCGGACGGCAAACCGCGCTAAGTTGTTCAGGTGACCGATCAATCTCAGCTGCCGGCGATCCTGGCTGGCGACGGCGATCGCGAGCGCAGCATCGAGCTGCTGACACAGGCGGTGGTCGAGGGTCGGCTGACCCTCGAGGAGTTCAGCCGCCGGGTCGACATCGCCCACGCTACTCGCACGCAGAATGAGCTCGCGCTGCTGACACAGGATCTTCCGGCTGCGGCGCCGTCGAACGAAGCCGGGCACGCGCGCGTCCGACACGTCGCGCTGTGCTCGCGGCTGGTCCGGCAGGGCCCGTGGGAGATCCCCGCCCGGAGCTCGTTTCGCTGCATCTTCGGCACCGTCGTGCTCGATCTCGCACAGGCCCGGCTGTCGGGCCTGGACACCGATCTCGAGATCTACAACCTGTTCGGAACCGTCACGATCCTGGTCCCGGAGGGGTTCCAGATCAGCGTCGAGGGCGGGGGCGCATTCGCCAGCCAGGTGATCGCACCGTCCGAGCAGCCGCTGGCCGCTGGGGCGCCACGGCTGCGGATCCGCACCCGTGGCCCCGGCGGGACGTTGCATGTCCGGTCCGCGTCCCCGGCGCCCGGCCGGCCGGTGCTCCCGTGAGCGCCCGTACCTGGAGCCGTCGAGTTACCCGCTCCACCGTCCGGTCGCTGACCAACGCCACCCACAGCCTCCAAACCCCACCGCCACGGGATCTCATCCGCAATCGGGTAGATCCCCTGGCGCCACTGGTTGTTCACGTCTGAAGCCACGATCCGTCGCTACGAATATACGCCTGTATACTTATCGCATGGGACTGGGACTTGACCGTGCGGCGATCCTGTCAGCCGGCCGCGAGCTGGCCCGCCAGGAAGGGGTCGAGGCGGTCGGTGTCCGTTCCGTGGCGGGCGCGGCGGGGGCGACGCCGATGGCGTTGTACCGCTACGTGGCTGACGCCGCTGATCTGCGCGACGCGGTCCTTGGGCTGATCTTCGAGTCGCTTCCGGAGCCGCCGCGGTCCCTCGACGATCTGGCCGACTGGGCACGTGGCTTCCGGGGATGGCTGATGGACGTTCCCGGACTCTCCCGTCTGGTGCTGATCCGTTGGTTCGAACTGCCCCCGCTGCTCGACGTGGTCGAGTCGCTGCTCGAAGTGTTCGCTCAGGCGGGGCTGGAGGGTTTCGAGCTGGTGGCGGCGGCGAACGCGTTGTTCTCCTATGTGCTGGCCCGTGGGGAGCTCGAGGAAGCGGTCCGGTCCGCTGGCGTCAACCGAGCGTTGCGGTGGGGAGGAAGCAGAACGAGCCGTCCGCTGTTGAGGTCACTTCGCCGCGAGTACGAAGTCGCTCGCCTCGAGGACCACTTCGACTTCGGCCTGGAACTGCTTCTGCGCGGACTGCTCGGCCAATCCGCTGAGTCCGGATGATGACAAGTCCGTTGATCCGGCCGGCTTCAGAAGGCGACCTGGTGGCGATCGTGGACATCTACAACGACGTGCTCGAGACGTCCTCGACGATCTGGCGAGAGGAACCGACCTCGGTCGCCGAGCGCCGGGAGTGGCTCGCCGAGACCTGCTCGCTCGGCTACCCAGTCTTGGTTGCAGTCGACGCCTCAGGTGTGCTCGGTTTCATCGCCGCCGAGCCGTTCCGCCGGTGGTCAGGTTACGCCGCGACCTGCGAGCATTCGATCCACGTCCGCCGTGATGCACGCGATCATGGTGTCGGCCGCCTTTTGCTCGCGGCGATGGAGAGCGCCTTGCGCGCTCGGGGCGCTCACGTCATGGTCGCGGGCATCGACGCGGAGAACGACGGATCGTTGCGGTTCCACGCTCGCGCTGGGTTCGTCGAGGTCGGCCGCATGCCCGATGTCGGCCAACTGCGAGAGGCGTGGCGGGAGCTCGTCCTGGTCGAGAAGATCCTGGCACCGTGAACGGCCACGCAGGTTTTCATGCCGAAGGTCGCTGAGGGATCGGGCTAACTCCAGCTTCGCGCCCCACGACGGTCTACTCAAGTGAGATGATCGAGCGAGTCTCACCGCAAGCACGATCGGCCAGGACGATTCGGAGGGGGAAGCGATGACAAGCAACAGCTTCGCGCCGATTGACGACCTCGATGACTTTGCCGCGGACGTGATTGTCATCGGCGGGGGTTCCGCAGGATCCGCAGCGACTCGTCGACTCGTCGACCGCGGGGTGCGCGTGCTCCTGCTCGAGGCCGGCGGCATCGACTCGCACCCGGCGATTCAGGATCCGGCGCGGATGCACGAACTGTGGTTCTCGGATGTTGACTGGGCGCTGGAGACCGTCCCCCAGGTCCACGCGTCGGGACGGCGGCTGGCGTGGCCCCGCGGGCGTGTCCTCGGCGGATCGAGTTGCCTGAACGCGATGATCTGGGTCCGCGGCGCGGCCGCCGACTACGACACGTGGGCGTACCTCGGCGCGGCGGGATGGAGCTGGGACGACGTGCGGCCGGTGTTCGAGCGCATTGAGCACCGGATGGCGGACGACGGCGGGATCGTCGAACTGCTCCGCGACTACCGGGCCGACCCGATCCACGAGGCGATCGTCGCCGCCGCGGTCGAGTGCGGCATTGCGCTGAACCCTGACTACAACGGTGGTGTTCAGGAGGGCGTCTCCTACATGCAGTTCAGCATTCGCGACGGTATTCGCGACAGCGCGTGCGCGGCCTACCTGCGTCCGATCGCCGAAGATACGCGCCTGCGGGTGGTCCTGCATGCGCGCGCGCACCGGCTCCTGTTTGACGGCACACGATGCGTCGGCGTCGAATTCTCCCGCGGAAGTGGCGCGCTTGAGCGCCGGTACGCGCCGGACGTGCTCCTGTCAGGGGGAACGATCGGCTCTCCCCAGCTGCTGATGCTCTCGGGCGTCGGCCCCGCGACGCATTTGCAAGAGCACGGCATCGACGTCGTCGCGGACGTGGCGGGGGTCGGAGAGAATCTGCACGATCATCTCCTGTCGCCGGTCATCTTCTCGGCCCGACGCGAAGTCGGCCCGCCGTCGCCCGGGTTGCCGGCGTGCCAGACCCACCTGTTCTGGCGCTCGCGCCCTGGGCTCGTCGTCGCCGACATCCAGCCAATCCACTTCATGGTGCCGATGTACGAGCCGTGGATGGAGGGCCCGGACAACGGCTTCACGCTGATGGGCGGGATGGTGCGCCCGGCGAGCCGCGGAGCAGTGCGTCTGACCGGCGCGAGGATCGACGATCCGATGCTTCTCGATCCCAACGTCCTGTCGTGCGAAGCGGACCTCGCCAGCCTGGTCGCCGCGGTCGCGTTGTGCCGGCGGATTGGTGCCGCGGAGGCGCTCGGCGAGTGGGGCGCGCAGGAGCGATACCCCGGACCCGGGATCGAGAGCGATGATGACCTGCGCCGGTACGTCCGTGACACGGCCATCACCTACCACCACCAGGTCGGCACGTGCAAGATGGGAATCGATCACGCGGCCGTCGTCGACCCCGAACTGCGCGTCTACGGCGTCGACGGGCTGCGGATCGCGGACGCGTCGATCATGCCCTGTGTCACGACCGGCAACACGAACGCGCCATCGATCATGATCGGCGAGCGCGCCGCGGAGCTGCTCAGCGGTTCGCGTCCGTTGGCCGCGACAGAGGCGAGACCGGAGCCCCAGCGCACCTGAGCGGACGCGGCGAAATGCGGTGGCGACACCCCCTCCAGTCTGCTGTCAAGAGCATCCCAAATGTCGGGCGTTGGGCGCGGGGGCCGTGATCGATACCGATCCGGAGGCCCTGATTCGCGACGCGCGGCGGCGAACACGCAGACGTCGCACCCGGGTTGCGGCCGCCGGCGCGGCGCTGATCGTGGGCGCCGTCCTCGCGTCCGTCGGGCGCGTGCCCGCTGGGCGCGGGATCGTTGCCGAGACATCCTCGCGGCCGTTCGCGAACCTGCGAGCGTTCGGCGCGAATGATGGGATTCTCGCGTTCGTGTCCCGATCACAACTGTGGGTGCTGGACGGCAGGGCCGGCTCGCTCAGGATGCTCACCTGGCCGTGGCAGCTGGCGGCCGACCCTGTGTTCTCGCCGGATGGTCGCTGGCTGACCTACACGCTCGATTACAACGATGAGGTGTTCGTGGCCCGCGCGAACGGCAGCGACCCGCGGCGTGTCCCGGACAGCGCGGGTGGACCTGCCTCCTGGCTTCCAACGGACGAGTTGCTCACCGGCGGTGCCGTTGTCTGGCGGATCGCAAGCGATGGTGTGATCACACGGGTCGCCAGCTCTCCGGATCTGATGGCGTGGTCGCCCGACGGACGGCGGTACGCGTTTGTCAGCGAGCGGTGGTCCGGCCCGCTGCCACCTCACCCGGCCCGTGGGATCGAGCAACTCTCGGTCGCAACCTCGCTCGATGGCCCACGGACCGCATGGCTGACAGTCCCCCTGTCGTTCTCGCCGAGCTCCGGCATGAATGGCGAGCTGATCGACAACATGTTGGTGCTCACGCGAGGTCACGGGATCGTGTTCAAGACCGATCCGGGTCTCAGCGACATCGCCGACGGCTCGGGCATCTACGAGATCCGGGCGGCCGGCGCCAAGCCACGGCAGATCGGCTTCGCGCTGGGACTCCCAGTCGCTCACGCCGCAGGCGACGAGCTCGCGATCACCAACGCCCCGAGTCACAACGTGCTCAACCGGGTTCAATGGCTGACCAAGTCGGTGCGCGTCTGCTCGTCCAACCCGGAGCGCTGCACAACGCTCCCGACAGCGCCCGGAGTGCTGACGCTCGACCCCGCCTGGTCGCCGAATGGCCGGATGCTCGCGTTCGTCGAAGCTCCGAGCAGCTCACAGGTCGAAGCAACCCAGCAGGCAGTGCAGCACTGGTACGCCACCCACTCGCTCTGGTTGATCCGCCGTCCCGGCGCCACACCGACCCCAGTCGCCGGCACCAGCGGCGCAAGCGCACCGGAGTGGTCGGCGAACCGCCGCAGCATCCTGTACGCAGCCGGCGATTCGCTGTGGCTGCTCCCGACAGTCTCGAGCCGTCCCATCCGGATCGCAGCACCGCTGTTCCAGCCCGGAGCGTGGCCGGCCTTCTACGGTCAGGTCGACTGGGCCGGCCAATTCGCCTGGCTCACACGCCCGTAGGCCCACAGGACCTGGACCGGAACGGCGCACCGGGCGTTCGCTTCGTCGCCGATCCGAGATCGAGCTCGTGCGCGTCGATGTCTGGAGAACCGCTGTTTGGCTGCTTGGAGATGCCAGGCCACCGGACCTCGTTGGCCATTCTCGGCTTGGCTCAAGGGCTAGGTCGCGGCTGTCGATGAGCCACGGTACGGGTTTATGAGCGAACTTGAGAGTGATCGGTGTTCGGTTGAGGTGTCATCGGGTTAGCGGAGGGCATGTCCGGGGTGGGTTCAGGCTGCGTCGCGTCGGGCGGGTGTTGGTGGCGTGGTTGGTCGTCGCGCTGTGGGGCGCCTCGCCGGCGCTGGCCGGCCAGCCGGGCGTGATCAGCGACTACGCCGGCAGCGAGGGCTACGGCCCGCCGACCGCCGGGCCGGCGACCAGCTCCAATCTGGGCTACCTGAACGGGGTGGCGGTCGACTCCGCCGGCAACCTCTACATCGCCGACATCAGCAACAGCGAGGTCGAGAAGGTCACGACTGCAGGAATCCTGTCGGTAATCGCCGGCAACGGCACCGCGGGCGCGCCGACCGCCGGGCTGGCGACCAGCTCCAAGCTGAACCGCCTGTCCGACGTGGCGGTCGACTCCGCTGGCAACGTGTACATCGCCGACACGAACAATAACGAGGTCGAGAAGGTCACCGCTGCAGGAATCCTGTCGGTGATCGCCGGCAACGGCACCGCGGG
>Ga0302311_10004513_pt1 | contig 14962 bp, 11 predicted proteins | sample III_Palsa_N1_3_FD_200449 | JGI IMG/M metagenome (GOLD analysis project Ga0302311, IMG submission 200449) | Peat permafrost microbial communities from Stordalen Mire near Abisko, Sweden - III_Palsa_N1_3 | ecosystem: Environmental > Terrestrial > Soil > Palsa > Peat permafrost | place: Sweden... | reverse complement strand
GAAGAAGCCGACCAGGGTATCGAGCTTGTCGGCCAGGGCCAGGGCCATGGCAAGCGGCGTGTCCGGAACCTCGTCGCTGGGACCGGCCGGCCGGTACTGCTCGCCGATCGCCTCGGCGACGGGGCGTGGCAGGTCGGCCTCGCGGGCGTAGTAGGCGCCCATGACGCCCTGCAGCTCGGGAAACTCGCCGACCATGCCGGAGGCGAGGTCCGCCTTGGCGTAGTGGGCCGCCTCGCGCGCCCGGCGCGGATCGGCGCCGACCCTAGGCGCCAGCGCCTCGGCCAACACTTCCAGCCGCGCCACCCGCTCGGCCATCGTGCCCATCCGGGCGTGGAAGGTGACGCCGGCGAGCTTGGCGAGCCACGGCTCGAAGCCGGCGCGGCGGTCCTCGTTCCAGAAGAACTGGGCGTCGCTAAGCCGCGCCGACAGCACCCGCGCATTGCCCGCCGCGACCAGCGCCCCGCCATCCTTGGTCTCGATATTGGCGACGACAATGAAGCGCGGCGCGAGCTTGCCGGTGGTGCGATGCTGGACGGCGAAGTAGCGCTGATTGACCCGCATCGAGGTGTGGATCACCTCGGGCGGCAGCTCCAGGAACGCCGGGTCCATCTCGCCCAGGATCGGGACCGGCCATTCGGCGAGGCCGCCGACTTCGTCCAACAGGCCTTCGTCCTCGACCAGGTCGAGATCGTGCGCGCGGCAGAGATCGCCGGCGGCGGCGAGGATGCGCGCCTTGCGCTCGTCGGCATCGAGCAGCACGAACCGGCTGGCGAGGCCGGCGCGATAGTCCTCGAAATCGCGCACCCGGAACAGCCGGGCATCCCCCATGAACCGGTGGCCCTCGGTGAAATCGCCCGAGGCGATGCCCTCGATCTCGAACGGTGTGATCTTGCCGTCGAAGACGCAGAGAATCCGCCGCAGCGGCCGCACCCAGCGCAGCGAACTGACCCCCGAGGTCATCGACTTCGGCCACGGGAAGCCGCGCACGATGCCCTCGACCATCTCGGCAATGATCTCGGCGGTGGGGCGGCCGGTGCGGGAGATATTGGCGAAGTAGACGCCGTTGCGCTCGATCAGTTGGTCGCGCGCCACGCCGGCCCCGCGCAGGAAGCCGGCCAGGGCGGCGTCTGGCGCGCCGACGCGCGGGCCCTTGCGTTCCTCGGTGCGGTCGCCCTGCGCCGCCGGCAGGCCATCGACCACTAGGGTGAGCCGCCGCGGGCCGGCGAAGGCGCGCAGCCGCTCGAACGGCAGCTCGGCGGCGGTGAGGCGATCGCGCGCCATCCGCTCCAGGTCGCGCTGGGCGCCTGCTTGCATCCGCGCCGGGATCTCTTCCGACAGAAGTTCGAGCAGAAGCTGCGGCATCAGGCGTCCTTCTCCCCTTGCGGGAGAAGGTGTCCCGCGGAGCGGGTCGGATGAGGGGTGAAGGCGCGGCGGCTGGGCGGTTGGCTGGCGTCGGACATCCAGCTGACACCCCTCATCCGTCGGCTCCGCCGACACCTTCTCCCGCAAGGGGAGAAGGGATGCATTCGGTTCATGCCGCTTCCTCCCGCGCCACCCAGGCTTCCGCGCAGGCTTTGCAGAGGTCGCGGATGCGGCCGATGTAGCTCTGCCGCTCGGCCACGGCGATGGCGCCGCGGGCATCCATCAGATTGAACAGGTGCGAGGCCTTCAGCACGTGGTCGTAGGCCGGCAGCACCAGCGCATGCCCCTGCCGATCGCGGCAGCCGAGCAGACGCGGGACTTCGCGCTCCATGTCCTCGAACTGGCGCTTCAGCAGCCCCACGTCGGCCGCTTCCTGCTCATAGGCCGAGAACTGGCGCTCGTTCTCCAGGAAGACGTCGCCATAGGTCATGAAGTCGGGGCTTTGCGGGTCGTTGTAGGCGAGGTCGTAGACGCTCTCGACGCCCTGGACGTAGAGCGCCAGGCGCTCCAGCCCATAGGTCAGCTCGCCGGCCACCGGTGAGACGTCGAGGCCGCCCACCTGCTGGAAGTAGGTGTACTGGGTGACCTCCATCCCGTCGCACCAGACCTCCCAGCCCAGCCCCCAGGCGCCGACGGTGGGGTTCTCCCAGTCGTCCTCGACGAAGCGGATGTCGTGCAGGGTGGGATCGATGCCCACGGCGGCGAGCGAGCCCAGGTAGAGCTGCTGCATGTCGGGCGGATTGGGCTTCAGGATCACCTGGTACTGGTGATGCTGGTGCAGGCGGTTGGGGTTCTCGCCGTGGCGGCCGTCGGCCGGGCGGCGCGAGGGCTGCACATAGGCCGCGCGCCAGGGCTTGGGCCCCAGCGCCCGCAGCACCGTGGCGGGCGCCAGCGTGCCGGCGCCGATTTCCACGTCATAGGGCTGCAGGATCACGCAGCCTTGCCGGCTCCAATAGGCGTGGAGCGCTAGGATCAGTCCCTGGAACGACAAGGGCGGGGCGGCGGCCATCGGTACGTGTGGAGTTGAATCGCGGGCGCGAAAAAAGGTCGGCGGACCTATAGGGCCCGCCGACCTCTGCTTCAAGCTGACCCGGGCGGCCGCGCCCGGGCGTAGCGGTCCAGCCTAGTTGCCGACCGGCGGCGTGCGCTTGCCGGTCATCGACAGCGGCTTGCCGTAGGCTTGGCGGTTGGCCGGGGTGTCCGGCACCGGCTGGCTGGCGATCACCTGCACGCCGCTGGCGTCGGTGGTGACGGTGGCCGAGGTGTTGGACGCGGCGCCGGTGGGCGCGGGGCCCGTGGCCGGCTGCTGGTTCATGTCGGTCGAACCGGACGGTGCGGCCGGACCGGTCGCCGGCGCGCCGGCGTTCATGTCGGAGGTCCCGCTCGGGCCCGGCGGATTGCCGGTGGGCGGGGTTTGCGGCTGTTGCTGCTGCATCGAAGAGTCACCGGCGGGAGGCGAGGTGTCGCCGGTGGCGGGTTGGGCGTAGGCGGCCGCGCCGATGAGGCACGCCGCCGTCGCGATCAAAGCTGTGCGAACGAGGGGCATGGCGTAAATCCTTCTGCGGGCGACCTCATTCGGCCGCACCGCAAAAGCCAACGCGAAGCCTCGCCTTAAGGTTCCGACCGGATCCCGGGCCCCTACGGCGTGGTCGCCGGGGCCGCAGTTGGCGCCGGAGCCGGCGCCAACTGCGCGGCGTAGGGACTGTCGCTCGGGACCAGCACCTTGTCGATCACATGGATGATGCCGCCGTTGGTCGTGCGGATGTCGGCCTGGATGATGTCGGCGCTGTTGACCTTGAGGTCAGCCGCGTCGCTGCCGTCGAGGTTCACCGGGGTGTCCTCGACCGTCTTCACCGGACCCTTGGCGCCGCGGATCTTGCTGGCGTCCACCTGGGCGTTGATCAGGTGGTACTTGAGGATCTGCTGCAGCTGGTTGGCGGCGGTGTCGTTGGCGGCCATCAGCTTGGCGAGCACGTCCGGCGGCAGGGCGTTGAAGGCCTGGTCGGTCGGGGCGAAGACGGTGACGGGGTACTGCTTCAGGATCGGCGCGAGGCCGGCCTGGTCGACCGCCTTGATGAAGATGGTGAACTCGCCGGCGGCTTTCAGCGTGTCGTAGATATTGGCGCCGCCGGTGATCTTGGGGATGCTGGGCAGGGCCGGCGCCGGGGGCGCGGCGGCGGGCGGCGGAGACGGCGACGGCGACGGGGCGGCCGCGCCCTGGGCCAGGGCGATGGCGGGGCAGGCGATCAGGGCCGCCGCGCTAGCGGTGGCGATGAAACGGGTCAGGCGCATGAAGGTCCTCGGCTGGGCGCCCCCACTGGGCGTACCGTGCGCCGCGATTTATGAGTCCTTGCGGGCCTCCGTCAATCGCCCTCGCGGTTCATGACCTAAGCGACGGGTCCTCGGCGCCGCCGTCTCGCTCGACGCCTGTTCGACATTTCAGCGCCGACGCCGCCGAATATGGCGCCCCTTTTTTGGGCGCCGAATTGCGATCCTGCGCAAATCCCAGGCCGGGCGCGGCGTTCCACGACGAAAGCACCCCAATCGACGCCGCCTTTCGAGGCGCCCGCCGATAGCGTCGCCTTGCCGGCCTGCGAGGCGTTGATTGGCGGACATGAGGGGCCCGCTGGCCGGTTTGGGGATAGACACTTGACCAAGACGCGCGCGCCGGCCGCCAGCCACCGGACGCGCGGGAGCGAGGCGAATGAAACTGATCATGGCGGTCGTCAAACCCTTCAAGCTCGACGAGGTTCGCGAAGCCCTGGTGGCCGCGGGTGTCGAGGGCCTGACGGTCTCGGAAGTCAAAGGCTACGGCCGACAAAAGGGGCACACGGAAATCTACCGCGGCGCCGAGTACCAGGTCACCTTCGTGCCGAAGGTGAAGCTCGAAGCGGTGGTCGACGACGCCGCGGTCGCGGGGGCGGTCGATGCGATCAAGGCGGCGGCCGGCACCGGCAAGATCGGTGACGGCAAGATCTTCGTCCTCAGCGTCGAAGAGGCCGTCCGCATCCGCACCGGCGAGACCGGCGCGGCGGCGCTCTAACAAAACATCGGGATAAGGGGATAGTGCAGATGAAGCTATTTGGTACCCATCGATGGGTGGGACTGGCCATTGCGGCCATGATCCTGGGCGCGCCTCTGGCCGCCGTCGCCCAGAACGCCGCGGCGCCCGCGCCGGCGGCCAACGCGGCCGCGACGAACGACGCCAACGCCACCAATTCGGCGTCCAACGCGACCAACTCGGCCGCCGCGACGCCAGCGGCTCCGGCCAACGAGTCGACACAGACCTACCCGAAGGACAACAACAACGCAGGCGACGACGCCTGGATGCTGACGTCCTCGGTTCTGGTGCTGATGATGACCATTCCGGGGCTGGCGCTGTTCTACGCCGGCATGGTGCGCAAGAAGAACGTGCTGGCGACCATCGCCCAGAGTTTCGGCGCGACGGCTCTCATCACCGTGCTTTGGATGATCATCGGCTATTCGATGGCGTTCATCGGCAACGATCCTTACGTGCCCAGCTTTAGTTACTTCCTGCTGGCGCCGCTGAACAAAGATATAAATTTAGCCAACACAGGCCTGGCGCCGACCATCCCAGAAACTGTGTATATGTTCTTCCAGATGACGTTCGCGATCATCACGCCGGCGCTGATCGCCGGCGCGCTGGCCGACCGGATGAAGTACTCTTCGTTCCTGATCTTCATGGGCGCGTGGTTGCTGCTGGTTTACTGCCCGATCGCTCACTGGGTTTGGTCGGCGAAGGGCTTCCTGGGCACCGGCGGTCTCGGCGCGCTCGACTTCGCCGGTGGCACCGTCGTGCACTTGAACGCCGGCACCGCGGGCTTGGTCACGGCCATCATGCTCGGCAAGCGCAAAGGACTCGGCACCGAGAACTTCGCGCCGTTCAACCCGGCCTATGCGGTCATCGGCGCCTCGCTGCTGTGGGTCGGCTGGTTCGGGTTCAACGCCGGATCGGCAGCCGAAGCCCATGACGGCCAGGCCGGCATGGCCGCGGCGGCGACGCAAATCGCCACCGCCGCCGCGACGCTGGCCTGGATGGGCATGGAGTGGATGATCGCCAAGAAGCCCACCGTCATCGGCATGGCTTCGGGCGCGGTGGCGGGTCTTGTCGCCATCACCCCGGCCTCGGGTTTCGTCAATCCGACCGGGGCGCTGATCATCGGCCTCGCGGCCGGCGTGGTCTGCTACTTCGCCGCGGTTCACCTGAAGAAGATGCTGGGCTTCTACGACGACGCCCTCGACTGCTGGGGCGTGCACGGCATCGGCGGGGCGCTCGGCGCGATCCTGACCGGCGTCTTCGCCTCCAAGGCGATCAACGGCAACATCCCGTCCAAGGGCGGTTGGCTGATCGACGGCAACTTCGGCCAGATGTGGCTGCAGCTCATCGATGTCGGCGTCGTCTTCGTCTACTGCGGCGTGGTCACCTTCATCATCCTGGCGGTGCTGAAGTACACGATCGGCATCCGGGTCAGCGAGGACGTGGAAGTCGAAGGCCTCGACATCAACCTCCACGGCGAAGTGATCCAAGGCGGCTGAGCCGAGTACGGTTCTTCAGTAAGCTTGAGCTTTGGGAGCGGGGGTCCTTCGGGGCCCCCGCTTTCGTTTTGGGGGGCGAGTTCGGCTCCTCATGGAATTGAAGACGCTGGCCGGACTCACGAGTACCGGGCCTACGCCTGAGACCCCGCGAGGTGGCAGGGCTGGACCCACCAGGCCGGATGCGCCGCAGCGATAGTTGAGCCCAGCCGGCGCGCTGCGGCTTCGTCGGCGCAGAGGGCGAAGCAGGTGGCGCCGGAGCCGGACATGCGGGCGATCAGGGTCTCGGGGGCGGTCCGCAGCGCCGCCAGCACCTCGGCGATGGCCGGCTGCAGGGCGATGGCCGGGGCTTCGAGGTCATTGCGGCAAGTCGCCAGGAGCTCGGCGACCGCGCGGGCCGTCGCGAGCGAAGCCGGCCAGTTTGGCGCATCGGCCCCGCCGGGCGCGCCGGCTGCATCGTAGGCCCGATAGACGGCGCCGGTCGGCGACGGCAGCAGCGGGTTGACCAGCACCGCGTCCAGGTTGGGGAACGCCGGCGCGGGCCGCAGCACGTCTCCCCTGCCCTGCGCCACGGCGGGCCGTCCAGCCAGGCACATCGGCACGTCCGCGCCCAGACCGCCGGCCAGCCGCGCCAATCCCGCCTGATCGCCGGCCGCCTCCCATCCGGTCGCCTCGCCGATCAGACGCAGCGTCGCGGCCGCGTCGGCCGAACCGCCGCCGAGCCCCGCCGCGATCGGCAAGCGCTTGTCCAGGGTCAGCCGAAACGGCGGCGCGCCCGGATGGTCCGCGAGCGCCAGGTCGCGCGCCCGGATCACCAGATTGTCCGCGTCGCGCTCGAGTTCGGCGCCGAACGGACCTTCGATCTCGAACCCCATCGCCGCGCCCAAGCGCAGGCGCACGACGTCGCCGACGTCGGCGAATGTCACCAGACTGCAGAGCGGGTGGTAGCCGTCCCCCCCGAGCGGGCCGACGTGCAGGAACAGGTTGACCTTGGCCGGCGCCAGTCGCTGGGCGTCCATGGGACCGGCGTCAGGGCGTATTGGCGGGCGGCGGCGCGGGCGTCTGCGGCGCGTCCGGCCCCAGCGGCGAGGCCAGCTCGGATTCGACCCGCGCCTTCAGCTTGGCGTCCGGCGCCAGCGACAGCACGCGGCGCCACTGGAACTGCGCCTCCGTCCTGCGCCCTACCCGCCAATAGGCGTCGCCGAGATGGTCGTTCACCTCCGCGATGCTGGGATCGAGGCTGATCGCCTGCTCCAGCTTCTCGACCGCGGACTTGTAGTCGCCGAGCCGATAATAGGCCCAGCCGAGGCTGTCGATGATCTCGCCGGACTGAGGCTCGGCGGCGGCGGCGCGCTGCACCATGTTCAGCGCCTCCTTCAGATGCTCGCCGCGGTCGATCCAGAAATAGCCCTGAAAGTTCAGCAGCTCCGGCTCGTCCGGCGCCTGTTTCAGCGCCATGTCGAGATCGGCCTGGGTGCGCGCGGCGTCGCCCATCTCGTCGTAGGACGAGGCGCGCAGGTAGTAGAGCCGCCAGTCCGGCGTCGCGCCCGGCGCGTCGATCAGCTTGCCCAGGACCGCCACTGATTCCGTGTACTGATCGTCGCTGCGCAGCAGATCGGCGAGGTTCACCGCCGCCTCGCGGCTGTAGGGCGCGACGGCGAGGGTCTCGTGGGCCAGTTTCAGCGCCGCTTCGTGGTCGCCGGCGTTCTGATAGGTCAGCGCCAGCTTGCTGCGCGCCGAGACATAGCTGTCCGACTTTGGCGAGACGTTGGCGTAGGCGGTGCGCGCGCCGTCGAGATCGGCCGGCGCCAGCAGGTCGCCGAGCAGCAGCCAGCCTTCGTCGCTGGCGGGGTCCAGCCGCAGCGCCAGGCGCAGATAGTCGAGCGCCAGTATGTCCTGCTTCTGCGCCACCAGGGCGGCGGCCGGGATCAGCAAGGCGCCGGCCGCGCCCTGCCGCACGCTGGGCTGCGGCTGCGGCCGGGCATGTTTCTGAGCGCGCGCCAAGCCGGCGGCCGCGGCGCCATCCTCGGGATTGCGCGCCAGGCGGGTCCGGAAGAGCGCGGTGGCGTCGGCCCAGCGTCCGTGGCGCTCCAGGAAGTCGCCGTAGGCGGAGGTGACAAGGCCGCTGTCGTCGCCGCCGGCGATCATCGCCTTGAACAGGCTCTCGGCCTGCGGCAGCTTGCCATAGCGTTCGAGCAGCACGGCATGGTCGAGCGCGGCGACGAATTGCGAGACGTTGTCGCCGTCGAAGTCCGGGCTGGCGAGCGCGTGGGCCGCGTCCCCAGCCCCGGCTGCGGCGAAGGGCGCCAGCAGCAGGGCCGCGGTCTTCGGCGGGAAGTCGATGTCGGGGCCGGTGAAGAGCGCGTAGGCCTCCTTGTCGTGGTCCTGCGCCATCGCCTCGACGCCGCGGACGAGCACGCCCAGGTGCTGGTCGCCGGGATCGGCCGCATCGGGAACCAGCGTGGCGGCCGCCTCGATGTCGCCGGCCTGCAGGGCGGCGGTGAAGGCGTCGGCCTTGAGAAAGGCCGGCTCCCCCTCCGCCGCGGCGGCGCGGCCGAGATAGAAATCCGCCGCGCCGAGATGGCCGGCGTCGCGCGCCACTTCGCCGGCGAGGAAGAGACCGTAGGGCGAGGCGTTGGGGTCGTCCGGCGGCGACGCCGGCGAATAGATGACCCATCCCGTCGTGGGGCGTTCCGGCGGCGCGGCGCGCTCGGTGGCGCAGGCGCCCAGGCCGGCGGCGAGCAGCAGGATCGTCAGGGACCGATACATGCGCCCTGCCATCGCGCTTTCCGGGCGCGTCGGCAAGCCGGGCCGCGCGGCCGGATCACATGTTCGGATAGTTGGGTCCGCCGCCGCCTTCCGGGGTGGTCCAGTTGATGTTCTGCGACGGGTCCTTGATGTCGCAGGTTTTGCAATGGACGCAGTTCTGCGCGTTGATCTGGAAGCGCGGGTTCTGGCCGGCGTCGTCGTAGAGCACCTCATAGACGCCCGCCGGGCAGTAGAGCCGCGCCGGCTCGCCGTAGCGCGGCAGGTTGACGTTCACCGGTACGCCGGGATCCTTCAGCTTCAGGTGCGCCGGCTGGTCCTCCTCGTGATTGGTGGACGAGAGGAAGACCGAGGAGAGCTTGTCGAAGCTCAAGACGCCGTCGGGCTTGGGATAGACGATCGGCTTGTAGTCCTTGGCGAGCCCCGTCGAGGCGGCGTCGGTCTTGCCGTGCTTCAGCGTGCCCCAAGGCGAGAAACCGCCGAGGAAGCTTGTGCACCAGAGGTCGATCACGACGAGGCCCGAACCGACCAGGGTGCCGAAGCGTGACCAGAGTGGCTTGGCGTTGCGCACGGTGCGCAGCTCCTTGGCGACCCAGGAACTGGCGAAGCTAGTCTCGTAAGCGTCCAGGGTGTCCCCTTCGCGTCCGGCCCCGATCGCTTCGAACGCGGCTTCCGCGGCCAGCATGCCGGATTTGATCGCGTTGTGGCTGCCCTTGATCCTGGGCACATTCACGAACCCGGCCGAGCAGCCGATCAGCGCGCCGCCTGGGAAGGCCAGCTTCGGAATCGATTGCCAGCCGCCCTCGGTGATGGCCCGCGCGCCGTAGGCGATCCGCTTGCCGCCTTCGAGGTAGCGACTGATCGCCGGATGGTGCTTCAGGCGCTGGAACTCGTCGAACGGCGAGAGCCAGGGGTTCTTGTAGTTGAGATGCAGCACGAACCCGAGCGCGACGTAGTTGTCGCCGAAGTGGTACATGAAGCTGCCGCCACCGGTTGCGTCATCGAGCGGCCAGCCGACGGTGTGCTGCGCCAGGCCCGGCTCGAACACCGCATCCGGCACCTGCCAAAGCTCCTTCACACCGATGCCAAACTTCTGCGGCTCGCGGCCCTCGGCGAGTCCAAACTTCGCCTGGATGACTTTCGACAGCGAGCCACGCACGCCCTCGGCAATGAAGACGTACTTGCCGTTGATCTCCATGCCCGGCTGGTAGTCCGGCTTCTTCTTGCCGTCCTTGCCGACGCCGACGACGCCGACGATCACGCCCTTGACCGAGCCGTCCTCCCGCCAGGTCAGGTCCGACGCGGCGAACCCGGGATAGATCTCGACGCCGAGTTCCTCGGCCTGAGCGCCCAGCCAGCGGCAGAGGTTGGCCAGCGAGGCGATGTAGCAGCCATGGTTGTGCATCAGCGGCGGGAAGCCGAACATCGGAATCGTGATGTCGCCCTGCGGACCCAGCAGCATGAACCGGTCCTTCTTGACCGGCGTCTCCAGCGGCGCGCCCTTTTCCTTCCAGTTCGGGAAGAGTTCGGCCAAGCCCTTGGGGTCGATCACCGCGCCGGAGAGGATGTGGGCGCCGACCTCGGAGCCCTTCTCCAGCACCGCGACCGTGATCTCCGAGCCGGCCGCCTCCGCCAGCTGCTTCAGCCGGATCGCGGCCGCCAGCCCCGCCGGCCCCGCGCCGACGATGACCACGTCGTAGTCCATCGACTCGCGTTCGACATCGTCGCTCATCGCCTGTTCCCTGCCGTCCAACCCTGCACGCTGCCTTAATCGAAGCGGTCGGCGGGGCGGTCAAGGGTTTAGGGGGCGAGGGATACCGTTGGGGACACGGATCGGGAGGTGCTATCCCGGCCGCATGCCCGCCGATCCGCGCGCCATCGAAAGCCTGCTCGCCTTCTGGGTCGAGGCGGGCGTGGACGTGGCCTATGGCGACGCGCCGGTGGATCGGATCGCGGCGGGCCTGGAGGCGCTGAGGCCGAAGCCGGTGGCCGCGCCCGCCCCAGCGCCGGCCAGTTCGGCGCGGCCGACGCTCGTCCGCGAGACGGCGGACCCCGGCGCAGTGGCTGCGGCGCGGGAAGCCGCTGCGGCGGCCGAGGACTTGCCGGCGCTGGCCGCGGCGATCGCGGCGTTCGACGGCTGCGATCTTAAGCGCCAAGGCGCGCGCCAGGCCGTCTTCGCCCGTGGCGCCCCGGACGCGCCGGTGATGGTGATCGGCGAAGGGCCTGGCGCCGACGAGGACGCTCAGGGCGCGCCTTTCGTCGGCCGCGCCGGCAAGTTGCTCGACAGGATGCTGACGGCGGCCGGACTGACCGACCGGGTCTTCATCACCAACACCGTGTTCTGGCGCCCGCCCGGCAACCGCACGCCGACGGCCGCCGAACAGGCCGCCTGCGCGCCGTTCCTCGAGCGCGCCATCGCCCTCGTGAATCCGCGCATCCTATTGCTGGCCGGGGGCGCCTCGGCCAAGCATATCCTGCAGACCTCGGAGGGGATTCTTTCGCTCCGGGGCCGCTGGTTCGAGTGGCGATCGGCCGACGGCGCGCTCGAACTGCCCGCCTTGCCGACACTTCACCCCGCCTTCCTGCTCAGACAGCCGGCGGCGAAGAAGAAGGCGTGGGAGGATCTGCTGAAGCTGACGGAGAGGCTTGATCGGCCGGCGCGGCCTACGTAACGTTAAGGCCGTTCGTGCTTCCTGGGGGGCGTCGGCGCGCAGCCGGACGTCGCAGGGCGCGCGAAGTTCTTGATTGTCGGGCCGAACCAGGCGAACGCGGAGGGCGACCTCCGTCCGCCGAGGTCCATGGGAAAACGTCACGCGAGGGACGCGGCGCCGAATTGGCGCGGCGCGCGAGGAGAGCCGATGGGTCTGATTCGCGGAGCTTTGGTCACCGCCGCCGTCGCCATTCTCGCCCAGGCCGCGCTGCCCGCCGCCGCCGCGCCGCTCGCCGCCCTCTCGCCCCACGATCTCTCGCTCTATTCCGCCGCCTTCGACGCCGCCGAGCGCGGTGACAGCGCCGCCGCCGACGCGGCGATCGCCCAGGTCTCCGACCCCTGCCTCGCCGGCAAGGTGCAGTACCTCGAGCTGACCCACGCCAAGGCCCGCACCGCCAGCTATGAGCAGCTTTCCAACTGGCTGAAGGCGTTCGGCGACATGCCGGGCGCGAGCCAGGTCTATGAGCTCGCCCTGCGGCTCAAGCCGGCGGACGCGCTGCCGCCGGCGCCGGTGGGTACGATCGTCGGCGCGCCGGACGGCTCTATGCACCTCGCGCCGTCGCCACAATCGCGGGCGGCGCGCGAGGCCTATTTCCACGGCGCGCCGGAACAGGCGCTGGACATCGCCCGCGCCAGCGGCGACGCCTGGATCGCCGGCCTCGCCGCCTACCGGCTCGGCCGCTATGCCGACGCCATGGTCTCGTTCGAGACCCTCGCCGCCAATCCCTCCGAGGACGACGCCACCCGCGCCGCCGGCGGCGTCTGGGCGGCCAAGGCGGCGACCCAGGCCGGGATGCCCGACCGCGCCACGCCGCTGCTGAAGATCGCCGCCGAGACCGCGCCGGGCGACTTCTACGGCATGATCGCCCGCCGCAAGCTGGAGCTGGCCGACGACCCCTTGGGCCGGATGATCGACGCGGCGACCAATGTCGCGACCTTGCCCGTCAGCATCGCCGCCCAGGGCGAAACGGCGCTCGACCGGCTGATCCGCACCGACAACCACGCCCGCCGCGCCGTCGCCCTCGCCCAACTCGCCCGCGGCGTCGACGCCGGCGCCGAAATGCGCGCCGGTTTCGCGGAGGCCTCCGACGACACGACGCGCGGCCTCTGGATGAACCTGATGTTCGAGCTGGGGCCGCACGGCGCCAGCGGCGAGACCCCGCTCCACCCGATCGTCGCCATGGCGACGTCCAGCGGCCCGAGCTACCCGATTCCAGTGCTGACCCCGGCCGGCGGCTTCACCGTGGACAAGGCGCTGGTCTACGCCGTCGCCTGGCAGGAGAGCCGCTTCAACAGCCTCGCCGTCTCGCCGGTGGGCGCCGTCGGCGTGATGCAGCTGATGCCGACGTCGGCGGCCTATGTGTCCGGCGACACCAGTTTCTCGACCGACCCGATCACCCTCTTCGACACCGGCCGCAACCTGGCGGTGGGACAGGCCTACATCACCTACATCGAAGCCAACGGCGCCGATCACGACCTGATCCGCACCATCGCCGCCTATAACGCCGGGCCCGGCGCGCTGAAGCGCACGATCACCGCGCTCGGCGGCGCGTCCGACAGCCTGATGGTGATGGAGACCATGCCCGCGTCGGAGACCCGCGCCTACGTCAAGAAGGTGATGGCCGCCTATTGGACCTATCGGCGCCAGTTCGGCGCGCCGACCCGGACCTTGGACGCGGTCGCCTCGGACATGCCGACCATCGACGCGCGGCTCGACGGGCCGATCCCGCCGTCGTCAGCGGCGATCCAGAACCCGCAGACGGCGGCCGCTCCGGCGCGCCAGGCGCTGGAGATCCTGCTCCACAAGGCCGGCTGAGGCTTCGAGGCCCTTCGGCGCCAGCCAGCCTTCGGGTCCGCGGGCGAAGCTGAAGCCAGCCGGGCGCGCGACGAGGTGCGCCGGCGTCGGCGGATCCCGCGCCAGGTGGACGCCGAGGATTTCCATCCAGTCCGGCGCGAGCGTCGCCGTCAGAGGCAGGCCGGCGATCCACGGCCCCCTCACCCGCGCCGTCGCCGCGCCGAAATCGTCGAACAGATCGGCGCCCGCATCGTCCGCCAAGGCCGCGCTGGCCCCGGCCGCGCCGATCACCGCGACCTCCCGCACCAGCCCCTCGGCCGCCGCGGGCACCAGGGCGGTCAGCAGCCGCGCCAGCGCCTTGGCGTCGTCCGAGGCGGTGAGGAGAATGGAGATCATGATGGCCGCACTATGCGCAGCCCGCTACTGCCGCGCCATCTCCGCGGCGCCGATCGCCTCGCCGTCCAACGTTTGCTCCGCATCCATGGTGACGGTGACCTTCTCCAGCCGGCCGGTGAAGGCGAACGGCGCTTCATAGTCGGCGACCGGGCTGCCGCGGTCGCGGCCGATGTCGAGGCCGCTCCAGGAGATGAAGTTGTGGAAGCCGAGCTCGGTCTCGCCGGCGCCGGCCGCTTCGCCGTCGATCAGCAGTCTAATCCGGCGCAGGGGCGGCTCGTTCGCCACCGCGACGCCGAGGCGATGGCGGCCCGGCGGCAGGGCGCGATCGCTGGTCGTGACGGCGTGCGCGCCGCCGACGTTCATGTCGTAGACCAGCCGGCCGCCGCGTACGTAGAGGCTGTAGCCGCAGGTGGCGTCGCCGTGGGCGATCAGCACGCCTTCGTCGCCGGGCGCCAGCGTCGCCTCCGCCTCGATGACGAAGGCGCGCGAGCGGACGTCCGGGGCGACGTCGGTCGGCAGGTGGCCCATGCCGGCGTGGAAGACGAAGCGCTGGCGCGGCCCGTGGAAGCGCCTCGCGTTCTCGGCGAAGCGCGGGCCGAAGCGGTCGTCGAGCGGCAGCACCTGGCAGCGCTCGGCCTCGGACCACCAGTCGGCGATCAGCGACGCCAGCTTCTCCGGATGTCGCGCGGCGAGATCCTCGGTCTCCGAGAAGTCCTGGTCGAGATGGTAGAGTTCCCAGACATCGTCGTCGAAGGGCCGACCAGGCGGGTGATAGGCCACCGCCTTCCAGCCGTCCCTCCAGAGGCCGCGATGGCCGAACATCTCGAAATACTGCGGCGCGCCACGCGGCGGGTCGGCGTCGCCGAGCGCCGCCGCGAACGAGACGCCCTCCAGCGGCTGCTGCGCCACGCCGCCGATCGACGCCGGCGGCGCCACGCCGGTGATCTCCAGCAGCGTCGGAGTGATGTCGCAGGCGTGGCGGAAGCCGTGCCGCAGCTCGCCGCGCGCGGCGATCCCGTTCGGCCACGACATCACCAGCGGATCGCGGATGCCGCCGCCGTGGGTGTTCTGCTTGTAGCGCTTCAGCGGCGTGTTCGACGCCATCGCCCAACCCCAGGGGAAGTTCGAGTGCGTGGCCGGGCCGCCGATGTCGTCGATGCGGGCGAGCTTCTCGGCCATGGGCTCGGGCTTGCCGTTGTAGGGCCCCATGGCGTTGACCATGCCGAGCGGGCCGCCCTCCTGCGAGGCGCCGTTGTCGCTCATCACCAGGATCAGGGTATCGTCGCGCAAGCCGGCGGTCGCCAGGAAATCCACCAGCC
>Ga0302311_10004507_pt1 | contig 14969 bp, 8 predicted proteins | sample III_Palsa_N1_3_FD_200449 | JGI IMG/M metagenome (GOLD analysis project Ga0302311, IMG submission 200449) | Peat permafrost microbial communities from Stordalen Mire near Abisko, Sweden - III_Palsa_N1_3 | ecosystem: Environmental > Terrestrial > Soil > Palsa > Peat permafrost | place: Sweden... | reverse complement strand
CGCGGTGATCCTCAAGGACGACGCCGACGGCGTGCCGCAGGTCGTCGCCACCGGCTACAACCGGCCGATCACCACCACCGATCCCACCGCGCACGCCGAGCTGGTGGCGCTGCGCCACGCGGCTCAGCTGCTCGACAACTACCGGCTGCCAGACTGCACGATCGTCGTCACGCTGGAGCCGTGCGCGATGTGCGCGATGGCGCTGATCCATGCGCGCTTCAGGCGCGTGGTGTTCGGTGCACGCGACCCGAAGACCGGCGCCGCGGGCTCGGTGGTCGACCTGTTCGCGCTGCCCCAGCTCAATCACCAGACCCAGGTCGTGGGCGGTTGCCTCGAGGACGAGTGCGGCGGCTTGCTGCGCGACTTCTTCGCCGAACGCCGCGCCGCCCACAAGGCGCGGCAGGCCGCGCTGCGCGCGCCCGCCGAGGACGAATCCATTCCCGTGGCCGACGTCACCGTCGACGACGAGATCCCGGTCGGCGTCGCCATCGAGATCGATCCCTCCACACCCGTTTCGCCGGACGCGCCATGACCTCGCTGATCCTGTACACCCCCGCCGGCGTGCTCGCCAAGAGCGCGCCGCTGAAGCTCGCCGCCAGGCGCCTGAGGAAGCTCGGCTTCGACGTGGCGGTCGACGAGTCCGCGCTCGCGAAGCACCAGCGCTTCGCCGGCGAGGACGACGTGCGCCTCGAGGCGATCCACCGCGTCGCGCGCGCGCAGCCCGGCGTCGCGCTCGCCACGCGCGGGGGCTACGGCCTCACGCGGCTGCTGGACCGCATCGACTGGTCGCTGCTGGCCGCCAGCGTCGAGGCCGGCACGCGCTGGGTCGGCTACAGCGACCTCACTGCGCTGCAGATGGGCCTGCTGGCACACAGGAAGGCGCCGACGTGGTGGGGCCCGCTCGCTTGCGACGACTTCGGGCGCGACGAGCTCGACGAGGTCACGCCCGAGTGCTTCGCCGAGGCGATGACGGGCGCGCTGGAGGCCGTGGGCTTCCGCACCGAGGCGGGCTTCGACGGCCTGGACACGCGCGGCCTGATGTGGGGCGGCAACCTCGCGATGCTGTGCTCGCTGCTGGGCACGCCGCATTGGCCCAAGGTCAAGGGCGGGGTGTTGATGCTGGAAGACGTTGGCGAGCATCCGTACCGCGTCGAGCGCATGCTGCTGCAGCTGCACCAGGCCGGGGTGCTGGCGTCGCAGAAGGCGATCCTGCTCGGCGCGTTCAGCGACTGGAAGAAGTCGCCGCTGGATCGCGGCTACACACTCAAGAGCGTGGTGGCGCACCTGCGCTCGCTGGTCGACGTGCCCATCCTCACCGGCTTCCCGTTCGGCCACGTGCCGACCAAGGTGACGGTGCCGTTCGGCGTCAAGGGCCACCTGGTGGTGCAGGGCCGCGACGCGTTCCTGGGCTGGGACGAGGATCATGCGCACCACCACCACGATCACGACGGCCACGACCATGGCCACCACGGCCACGCACATCACGACCATTGAGCCGACTTGTCTAGGCAGGCTGTCCGCAGCCTGAAGAGCGGGCCCGGCCCTTGCTTGTTGCGCTGCAGCAAGGGCTGAAAACCCCTAGGGGTCGCCCGCTGGGCTGCCTCTAAAATGGGCACTCACGCCTCGCGCGGCCCCGGGCACAACCCGACGGCTGGCGGAGGCGGTTTTGTTTTGTTGGCGAGCCGGCGGGGCATCTCCCGGGCGAGGCTCGCGGCTCGAGTTCTGGAGATCCGCATGGGCGGTGTGTTAGGTCGTTGGCGCGGCGCCGTCTGGCTGGTGCTGGGTGCGCTGCTGGTGTCGCTGGCGGGTTGTGACAACAGCCCCTGGGAAAGCGGTGCGGCGAGCCAGAACACGCTGTTCACGGCCATGCAGGAGAGCTCGCCGCGCCACATGGATCCGACGGCGTCGTACTGGTCGAACGACACCACGTTCACCTACCAGATCTACGAGCCGCCCTACGGCTACCACTACCTGAAGCGGCCGTACCAGCTCATCGGCAAGTCCGCGCAGGAGGTCGCCAAGCCGCGCTTCTACGACAGGGACGGCAAGCAGCTGCCGGACGACGCGCCGGCCGAGCAGGTTGCCGAGAGCGTCTACGACGTCAAGATCAAGCCCGGGATCCTGTACCAGCCGCACCCGGCGTTCGCGAAGGACGCCAACGGCAACTACTACTACCACTCGATGAAGCCGGGCGAACTCGCGGGCCGCTACTCGCCGCTGCAGTTCGAGCACCAGGGCACGCGCGAGCTCGTCGCCGAAGACTTCGTCTACGCGCTCAAGCGCCACGCCACGACGCGCATCACGGCACCGATCTACGGCATCTTCTCCGAATACGTGATCGGCCTGAAGGAGTACGGCGACCTCATCAAGAAGGAAGACCAGAAGCTGCGCGCGAACCTCGATCCCTCGAGCACCGACCTGCCGTTCCTCGACTTCCGCAAGTTCCCGCTGGCCGGTGCCACTGCGCCCGACAAGTACACGCTGCGCATCCGCATCAAGGGACGCTATCCGCAGTGGAACTACTGGATGGCGCTCACGTTCATGGCGCCAATCCCTTGGGAGGCCGACGCGTTCTACGCGCAGCCGGGCATGGCCGCGGCGAGCCTGACGCTCGACACCTGGCCGGTGGGCACCGGACCCTTCATGCAAACCGAGTACTTCAAGGATCGGCGCCAGGCAATGAAGCGCAACCCGAACTACCGCGGCGAACCGTATCCCTGCGAAGGCATGCCCGGCGACAAGGAAGACGGGCTGCTCGACGACTGCGGCAAGAAGACGCCGTTCGTCGACAAGATCGTCGTGACCGCCGAGCGCGAACAGGTACCGCAGAAGGCCAAGTTCCGCCAGGGCTACTACGACCTCGAGGTGTTCGAACGCACCGACCTCGGCATGGAGTACATCGTCGCCAAGCAGGACTCCGAGGACATCCGCAAGGAGTACGACGCCAAGGGCTTCCGCCTCGACCGCTTCGACGACGTCTGGAAGTACAACATCGGCTTCAACATGCTCGATCCGGTGATCGGCAAGGGCGACACGCCCGAGCAGCAAGAGAAGAACCGCAAGCTGCGCCAGGCGATGGTCATCGCGATCGACTGGGAGGAGTATTCGAAGATCTTCCCGAACCACGCGGGCGTCACCGCGCAGAGCCCGCTGCCCAACGGCATCTTCGGCTCGCGCCAGGGCACGCCCGAAGGCGTCAATCCGGTCACGCACCGGCTGGTCGACGGCTTGCCGGTGCGGCGGTCGATCGAGGATGCGAAGAGGCTGATGGTCGAGGCCGGCTATCCCGACGGCCGTGACGTGCGCACCGGCCGGCCGCTGGTGATCAACTACGACTACTACGCGCTGCCCACGCCGGAGCGCAAGGTCGAGATCGACTGGGTGGTGCGCCAGCTGTCCAAGATCGACATCCAGCTGGAGGTGCGCGCCACCGACAACAACCAGTTCCAGGACAAGCTGCGCAAGGGCAAGCACCAGCTGTTCTGGTACGGCTGGAACGCGGACTACCCCGACGCCGAGAACTTCCTGTTCCTGTTCTACGGGCCGAATGCGAAGAGCGTGTCCGACGGCGAGAACACCACCAACTACCAGAACCCTGCGTTCGATCGCCTGTTCGAGCAGATGAAGACGCTCGACGACGGCCCGGCCAAGCAGGCGCTGATCGACCAAATGGTCAAGATCCTGGAGGTCGACGCGCCCGAGAGCTTCGGCTTCTTCCCCTACTCGTCGGCCGCCGTGCAGCACTGGGTCTACAACTCGAAGCCCGCGATCCTGATTCGCGACCACGGACGCTACCTGCGCCTCGACATCGACGAACGGCGCCGCGCACAGGCCGAATGGAACAGGCCGATCTGGTGGCCGATGATCGTGCTGACGCTGGTGTTCGCGGGCCTGCTGTGGCTCGCCGTGCACGCCTTCCGGCGGCGCGAGCGCATGAACGCGCGCGGCGAACTGCTCGCCGCCTGAAAGAAGCCCGTCGATGTTTTCCTATCTCGTCCGACGCTGCCTCTACGGCGCGCTCATCCTGCTTGGCGTGAACCTGCTCACGTTCTTCCTGTTCTTCACGGTCAACACGCCCGACGACATGGCCCGCCTGAACATCGGCGGCAAGCACATCACGCAGGACCTGATCGACAAGTGGAAGGTGGAGCGCGGCTACGACAAGCCGCTCTACGTCAACGAGGCGAAGCAGGGCGCCGAGCGCTTGACCGACACCATCTTCTGGGAGCGCTCGGTGTCGCTGTTCGAGCTGCGCTTCGGCCGCGCAGACGCCGAGAGCGCCGGCGACATCGGCCCCGAGGTGAGCCGGCGCATGTGGGTGAGCGTGCAGCTCGCGTTGCCGCTGTTCGTGCTGCAGGTGATCGCGAGCACGGCGTTCGCGCTGCTGCTGGTGATGTTCCGCCACACGCGGCTCGACTTCTGGGGCGTCGTCGCGTGCGTGCTGATGCTGTCGATCTCCAGCCTGTTCTACATCATCGTCGGCCAGTTCCTGTTCTCGCGCCTGCTGCGTATCGCGCCGATCTCGGGCTACGTGCCGGGCTGGGACGTCGCCAAGTTCCTCGTGCTGCCGATCGTGCTGTCGCTGCTGGCGCGGCTGGGCACCGAGGCGCGCCTGTACCGCGCGATGTTCCTCGAGGAGATCGGCAAGGACTACGTGCGCACCGCGCGCGCCAAGGGATTGTCCGAGACCGTGGTGCTGTTCCGCCACGTGCTGCGCAACGCGCTGCTGCCCATCGTGACGAGCGCCGGCTCATACCTCCCGTACGTATTCCTCGGCAGCCTGGTGTTCGAGAGCTTCTTCGGACTGCCGGGCCTGGGCGCGTACGTCATCGACGCGATCACGAAACAGGACTTCGCGGTCGTGCGCACGATGGTGTTCGTCGGCTCGCTGCTGTACATCGCGACGTTCGTGCTGATCGACGTCGCCTACACCTGGGTCGATCCCCGGGTTCGCCTCGCCTGAGACCGCGATGATGCCGAAATTCGTCTTGCTGTGGACAGACTCGACCGTGTGGGCGCTCGTCGCCTTCGTGATCGGCTATGCCGTGATGGTGGCGCGATCGCCCAACTTGAAGGCCAGCTGGCGCAAGGTGTTCCGCGACGCGCCGGCGCTGTGCTCGTCGCTGATCCTCGCGATGTGCATGCTCGTCACCATGGCCGACAGCGTGCACTACCGCCCCGCGCTGAAGGCGGCGGCCGGATCGCCGGCGGGCAGCGTCGCCTACGACACGGTCACGAAGTCGGGTCTCGACTACCTGCTGTCCGACCTCGTCGCCTCGCGCGAGGTCACCTATTCGCGGCCGCTCGACTACCTCAGCTACCGGCGCGACACCGTCACCATCAACGGCCAGCCGCAGCGCGTGTCGCCGCGCCTGCTGCACGGCGGCGCGCACCTGTCCGACCCCGAGCATCAATGGAGCAGCGACCTGCTGTCGCGCGGCGGCACCGGGCTCGCGCTGGGACTGCTGCTCGCGGTCGCCGGTGCGCTCGCCCTGTTCGGCCTGCTCGCGCGCGCGCGTCACGCGGGCTTTGTCGACACGGCGGCGAGCGTGTGGCGCAACGAGGGCGAGATCCCGTGGCGCGCCGCGCTGTGGACGCTGGTGATCGTCGCGACGCTCACCGGCATCGTGATCTCGCTGATGGGCGCGTACCACGTGTTCGGCACCGACACCACCGGCAACGACGTGCTCTACCAGGCGCTCAAGAGCATCCGCACGGCGTTCGTCATCGGCTCGCTGTCGACCATCGCCACGCTGCCGCTGGCCGTGGTGCTGGGCATCATGGCCGGCTATTTCCGCGGCTGGGTCGACGAGGTGATCCAGTACTTCTACACGGTGCTCTCGTCGGTGCCCAACATCCTGCTGATCGCCGCCTGCGTGCTGATGGTGCAGGTGTTCCTCGACAAGCATCCCGACATGTTCGAGACCGGCGTCGAGCGCGCCGACGTCAAGCTGTTCCTGCTGTGCACGGTGCTGGGCCTGACCGGCTGGGCCGGCCTGTGCCGGCTGCTGCGCGCCGAGACGATGAAGCTGCGCGAGCTCGACTACGTGCAGGCCGCCAACGCGTTCGGCGTGGGGCCGTGGCGCATCATGGCGCGCCACGTCTTTCCCAACGTCGCCCACCTGATGCTGATCGTCACGGTGCTCGACTTCTCGTCGCTGATCCTCTACGAGGCCGTGCTGTCGTACGTGGGCGTGGGCGTCGATCCGTCGATGAACAGCTTCGGCGGCATGATCAACCTGGCGCGCAAGGAGATGAGCCTTGACCCCGTGGTGTGGTGGAGCTTCGCCGCCGCGTTCGGCTTCATGGTGACGGTGGTGCTGGCCGTCAACCTGTTCGCCGACGGCGTACGCGACGCGTTCGACCCGCGCGCCCGCGCGTTCCGCCCGCGCCTGGCCATCACGCGCAGGCCGGCCGCGCAGAAGTAGGAGGCCACGAGATGCTGCAGACCCAGGACCTGAAGGTGGCGCTCGACGCCGAGCTCGGACTCGTCAAGGCCATCGACGGCCTCACGCTCGCGATCCGTCGCGGCGAAACGTTTGCGCTCGTCGGCGAATCCGGCTGCGGCAAGAGCATGACGGCGCTCGCGCTGATGCGGCTGCTGCCGGAGAACGGCCGCGTCACGAGCGGCGAGGTGCGGCTCGACCGCGACGACCTGCTCGCGCTGCCGGAGGCCGGCATGCGCTCGGTGCGCGGCGGCCGCATCGGCATGATCTTCCAGGAGCCGTCCACCAGCCTCAATCCTGTGATGAAGATCGGCGCGCAGCTGGTCGAGGCCGTCGAGGCCCACACCGCGCTGCGCGGCGCCGCGGCGCGCGCCAAGGCGATCGAGTGGCTGCGCCGCGTCGGCATCCCCGAGCCCGAACGCCGCATCGACGACTACCCGTTCCGAATGAGCGGCGGCCAGAAGCAGCGCGTGATGATCGCGATGACGCTGGCGACCGAGCCCGACTTCCTCGTCGCCGACGAGCCCACCACCGCGCTGGACGTCACGATCCAGGCCCAGGTGCTGGACCTGCTCAAGCAGTTGCAGAAGGAGCAGGGCCTGGGGATGCTGCTGATCACGCACGACCTGGCCGTCGTCGCGGGCATGGCGCATCGCGTGGCGCTGATGTACGCCGGCCAGATCATCGAGGTCGCGAAGGCGGAGGACTTCTTCGCCAATCCCAAGCACCCGTACGCGCGGGCGCTGCTGCGCGCGCTGCCCGACGCGCGGCGCCGCGGCCAGGCGCTGCAGGCGATACCCGGTACCGTTCCCGTGCTGACCCAGGCGTTCGGCGGCTGCCGCTTCGCGCCGCGCTGCGACCGCGTGATGGCGCATTGCGCGAGCGTCGTGCCCGAGCTGACCGAGATCTACGGCCGCGAGCACACGGGCGACCTGCACTCCGTGCGCTGCCTGATGTTCGCTCCTGGTGCATCGATTGCACCGGCAGCGGGCGCGAGCTTGCGGGCCGAGCTTGCGCGTGCACCGACACGCGTCGCGGCGGGCCCGGCGGCCACCTTGCTGGACGTCCAGGGCCTGCGCGTGCGCTTCCCGATCAACTCCGGCCTGCTGCGGCGCGGCAAGCGCTTCTTCGACGCGGTCGACGACATCTCGTTCACCGTCGCCGAGCGCGAGACGCTGGCGCTGGTGGGCGAGTCCGGCTGCGGCAAGACCACCACCGGCAAGGCCATCGTGCAGCTGCTGCGCGGCAGCGCCGTGTTCGAAGGCAGGGCGCTGCTGCAGGGACGCAACCTGTTCGACCTGTCGGGACACGCCCTGACGCAGGCCCGGCGCGACATCCAGATCATCTTCCAGGACCCGTTCGCCTCGCTCAATCCGCGCATGCGCGTCGCCGACATCCTCGACGAGGGCATGGTCGCGCTGCTTCCCGAAGTGGACGCGGCCGCGCGCCGCAAGCGCATCGAAGGGCTGGTCGACCAGGTGGGCCTGCGCCGCGACGCGCTCGACCGCTACCCGCACGAGTTCTCCGGCGGCCAGCGCCAGCGCATCGCGATCGCGCGCGCGCTGGCGGTGCAGCCGAAGCTGATCGTCTGCGACGAGCCGACGTCGGCGCTCGACGTCTCGGTGCAGGCGCAGATCCTCAACCTCCTGCACGACCTGCAGCAGGAGCTTGGCGTGTCCTATCTGTTCATCACCCACAACATCGGGGTGGTCGAGTACATCGCCGACCGCGTGGCGGTGATGCGCGCGGGCCGCATCGTCGAGCAGGGCGACAGCGTCGCGCTGCTCGAGCATCCCCGGCAGGCCTATACGCGCGATCTCATCGACGCGGTGCCGCGCCTGGACCTGCCGGTCTGACCAATCCTGTCTAGGGAACTTCGCGGCGCCGGGAGGCCGCCGCGCGACCCCGCGCACAGGTGTCGAAAAGCGGGCACTTCGCACGCGATGCGCGGCCGCGAGTGCTGCGCACTTCACGCTGCGTGTTAAGCGGCTTTTCCGCTCCGTGCCCGCCTGGGCAAACGGTGATGCGCACGTGTCCGCAAGAATTCCGTTTCGCTGCATTCTCGCAACAGTTTGCTTAGGGAAAACGTTCGGAACACGTTTCAATTGGTGCGCCGAACGGGCGCTCCGTAGACAATATTTTGACAAGCTTTAGTAGCCTGTTCATCAGCCGTTCACAAACCGGCTCGGGACTTGCTTTTCAGGCTGGGTCTATCGATCAACCTTTCCACCCCCTCAGGAGGGAACCCATGTTTCAACGTACGAAGATCTGTTCTGGTCTTCTCTTGGCTTTCGGCAGCTCTCTGCTGACCATCGCCCCGGGCGCTTTCGCTCAGGACACCACTGTTCAGCGCGTGGAAATCACGGGCTCGTCGATCAAGCGCGTCGACGCTGAAACCACCGTTCCGGTGACTGTCATCAAGGCGGACGACCTGAAGAAGCAGGGCGTCTCGACGGTCGAGCAGATCATGCAGAGCGTCAGCGCGATGCAGATCCAGCAGACCTCGGCGCAATCGGTCGGCGCAGCAACCGGCGGCGCCTCGTACGCCAACCTCCGTGGCCTGGGCCAGAACAAGACCCTCGTGCTGCTGAACGGCCGCCGCATCGCCAACAGCGCATTCGACAGCTCGGCGCCCGACCTGAACACGATCCCGTTCGCCGCCATCGAGCGCGTCGAAGTCCTGCGTGACGGCGCTTCCGCCCTGTACGGCACCGACGCCATCGCCGGCGTGATCAACTTCATCACGCGCAAGGACTACCGCGGCGGCACGATCACCCTCGGCATGGATGCCCCGCAGCATCCGGGCGGCGCCGAGCACTCGGCCAACCTCGGCGCCGGCTTCGGCGACTACGACAAGGACGGCTTCAACTTCTTCGGTTTCGCTGACTTCAACAAGCAGGCCGCGATCACGTCGAACCAGCGTCCGTACTACCAGCAGCAGTACCTGAAGAACCAGACGTACGCGCCGTCCGGCACGACGTTCCCGGCGACCTGGGAAGGCGCGGCCACCGTGAACGGTGTCCTGGATGCCAACGACGCGGCCACCCCGTTCGCCGGTCCGGCGTGCCTGAACTCGCAGAACCTCTTCCAGAAGAACCCGACGGCTGCTCCGAACCAGTGCGGCGAAATCACGTCGAACTTCATCCAGTTCGTGCCGGCCAGCCAGAAGATTTCGGGCCTGGTCAACGCGGCGTTCAAGATCAACGAGAACAACAAGTTCAACCTGGAAGCCTTCGTCTCGCAGAGCAAGGTCAACGCCCAGACGGCCCCGGTGCCGTACGGCGCGCTGTACATGCACCCGACGGACCAGTACTTCCCGGGCAACGGCATCACGCCGCTGCCGGCCGGCACGGTCATCTCGCCTGACCAGTTCGGCCAGCCGGGCGCGGTCAACGACGACGCGCTGTTCATCAAGTTCCGCACGGTCATGCTGGGCAACCGTGAAGACGACAACACCGCCACGCAAGGCCGCTTCTCGGCGAGCCTGGACGGCAACGTCGCCGATTGGGACTACAACGTCGCCGTGACGCTGAACACCAACCGCGTGCAGGACTACCTGGCGCAGGGCTACTCCGACATCAACATCCTGGCGACCCAGGACACGAACCCGAATTCGGTCACCTACGGCGGTTACTACCTGAACCCGGCGATCAACCCGTTCGGCGCACAGACCGCTGCCGGCACCGCCCTCCTGGAGAAGGCTGCCGCGGCCGGCACAGGCGTGCTGCAGTATGGCTCGGGCACGGTCAAGGTCGTCGACGGCCACGCCAGCCGCGACCTGGGCGACTGGCTGCACACCGGCCGTCCGGCCGCGCTGGCGCTCGGTTTCGAGGCTCGCAACGAGCGGTTCACGCAGCAGGCCAACGCGCCTGTCGCCGAGGCCGTGATCGCTTCGACGGGCCTCGATCCGGCGGAACTGAACACCGGCAAGCGCGATGTCTACGCCGGCTTCTTCGAGCTGAACGTTCCCATCCTGAAGAGCCTGGACATCACCGCGGCTGCTCGCTACGACAAGTACAGCGACTTCGGCAACACGACCAACCCGAAGGTCAGCTTCCGCTTCCAGCCGAACAAGGTCGTCCTGCTGCGCGGTTCGTACAGCACGGGCTTCCGCGCGCCCTCGCTGTATGAGCTGAACGCTGCCCAGACCTACGGCAACTCGTCCGGCGGCCAGAACGACCCGGTCAACTGCCCGAACGGCGTCCTGAAGCCCGGCGCGCCGACGTCGGCGTGTAACAACCAGTTCGAGGAACTGGCTGGTGGCAACACGGCGCTGAAGCCGGAAAAGTCGAAGAACGCGACCCAGGGCCTGGTCCAGGAACCGTTCAGCGACTTCACGGCCGAGTTCGATTTCTATCACATCACGCTCACGAACCAGATCAGCACGCTGTCGGACAACGACCTGTTCAATGCCGCGGAGTACGCGACGTTCAGCAAGTACTTCCACTACAACGCGGCCGGCCAGCTGTCCACCGACGGCACGCAGTGCCCGGGCATCAACTGCGGCTACGTCAGCACGCAGAACCAGAACCTGGGTGGCGTGAAGACGGACGGCCTCGACATCGCGCTGAGCTATCGTGCGAACGCCGGCCGCTTCGGCAAGCTGAACTTCGGTCTGCAGTCGACCTGGGTCCACAGCTTCGAGTACCAGAACCTGCCGGATGGCCCGTACATCCAGAACGTGGGCATCTGGTCGGGTTCGTCGCCGGTCTTCCGTTGGCAACACAACGGCGTGATCGACTGGTCGCTGGATCCGTTCGCGCTCGGCCTGGCCATTCACTACAAGTCCGGCTACGTCGACATCAACCCGGACTACAAGGTCAGCGCCTACACGACGATGGACCTGTACGGCACGTACACGATGTCCAAGGGCTTCTCGTTCACGGCGGGTGTTCGCAACCTGACCGACAGCAAGGCCCCGTTCACGTACCAGACCCAGCTGTTCCAGACGGGCTACGATCCGCGCTACGCCGACCCGACGGGCCGCACGTACTACGGTCGCGTGACCTACTCGTTCTAAGCGACGAGCCGGAAAGCGGGATGCCTGCGGGCATTCCGCCGTCCTGCAAGGGCGCGAATCACCTTCGGGTGGTTCGCGCCTTTTTCATGGGGGGTGCCGACGGCCGCAGGCATCGGCGGGGCCGGTGCGGGACGCCGCTTTCGTTCTGGCGCCCGAGGCTTGATCGCCGGGCACGACCGGGATCAGGCCGCGGGCGGATGCGTCTCGAGCAGGTCGCGCAGCGGGCCCAGCCAGGGCTCGTAGCGCCGCCAGCGCTCCACTGAATCGCGGTTGATCGGCTGGCGCGCCTGCCATTTGCTGGGCGTCCTGACGGCGCCCGACTTCAGGTGCGGCTGCAGGCAGGCGTCGCTCCACGGCAGGCCGCAGGCGTCGATGATCCGCCGGATGGCCGGCTCCGGATCGCCCGTCAGGCTCTCGTAGTCGACCTCGAGATAGCGGTTCGCGGGCAGCACGCGCCGCCAATGGCGCGTCAGTCGCTCGTAGCTGCGGAAATAGGCCACGAGCCTGGCGCCGCCGGTCGGAAACGCCAGGTTCGGATGGAACATCGTCTGGTGGATCGACAAGGCGGTGTCGATCGGCGTGCGCCGGCAATGAATGAAGACGGCGTTCGGCAGGGCCAGGTGGATCGCCCCCGCCCAGAGCACGTTGAACGGCATCTTGTCGGTCACGCGCGACGTGCCTTGGCCGACGACACGCAGGTACTCGAGGTACTCGGCCGCGGCCCGGGGCAGGAAACCCGGATCCCGCGCTGCCGCGTCGTCCAGGTGCCAGGCGGCGCCGCGATCGGTCCAGAAGGGCAGCTCGCCGCCCGCGACCATGTCCGGATGGCTGGCGACGATCTGCTCGACCAGCGTGGTTCCGGACCTGGGCATGCCGACGATCAGGATCGGCCCGACGGCGTCGTTGCCCTGGCCGGGCGCCTGCGCCATCGCCTCCACACTGCAGCGTTCGATGATGCGGTCGATCACCTGGTCGAAGGCGGCGGTGTCGAACGACACCGACCCGGGCCGCAGCGCGTCGGCGGCGTCGAAGTGCCGCATCGCCAGCCCGTAGTCGGCGAGGTCGTCGGCGACCTTGCCCAGCGCCAGGTGGACGCGCTGGCGGTGGACGGCCGCCAGTCCCGGCGTGGCGAGGGCCGCGTCCATCTGCGCCATCAGCCCCCGGTCGGCCTGCGTCGCCCGCTTGCAGCGCACCAGGTCGTAGTAGCTGCCCGCCAGCAGCGGCATCAGCGCCACTGCGCGGGCGAAGCAGCCGCGGGCTTCGTCGAAACGGCCCCAGTCGGCGAGCAGGTGCCCGAGGAGATCGTGCGCGATGGCGTTGTCCGGATCCGCTGCCACGGCCTCGCGCAGGACCTGCTCGGCGTCCCTGTCGCGATTCGTCGTGAGCAGCGCCCGAGCGGCGCCGAGTCGCCCGAAGCGGGTCTGCGGGCCGGCCTCGTCGGCGCGCCGAAAGCGCGCGATGGCGTCGTCCATGCGGCCCAGCGAATGCGCGAGCGAGCCCGATCGGAACCACGCCTCGGCGAGCGACGGCTGGACGCCGGTGGCCCGGTCGTAGGCGGTCAGGGCCGAGCGCGCATCGCCCAGCCTCTCGTAGACCACGCCCAGGTCGACCCAGGCGGCGGCCAGGCTCTGGTCGAGCGACAGCGCCTGCCGGAAGCAGGCGAGCGCATCCGCGAACTCGCCGATCTCCAGCCATGTGGCGCCCAGTTCGCACTGGATGCCGGTGTCCGCCGGGCGCAGCGCGGCGGCCTCGCGCAAGGGCGCGACCGCATCGCCCGGCCGGCCCGCTCGAATGGCCCGCGCCGCGTCCGCGCGCAGCAACTCGACCGGGTCTTCCTCGCCCGGGCTGACGGGCACGTTCATGGCACAACCTTCCTCGTTGATGGAGCGGCCGTGCAAGATCGGATGCCGCGGCTGGGACGCCATCTTAGCGGGCGTCGCGGAGGCGCGACCCCGAGCCGCCGGCGGCCCTCCTCAGCGCGGCGCCAGGCGGATCGCCCCGTCGAGGCGGATCACTTCGCCGTTCAGCATCTCGTTGGTGACGATCTGGTGCACCAGCTTCGCGTAGTCGGCCGGCGTGCCCAGTCGGCTCGGGAAGGGCACGCTCGCGGCGAGCGCGTCCTGCACTTCCTGCGGCATGCCGAACAGCATCGGCGTGCCGAAGATGCCCGGAGCGATCGTCATGTTGCGGATGCCCGTCTTGGCGAGGTCGCGCGCGATCGGCAGCGTCATGCCGACGACGCCGCCCTTGCTCGCCGCGTAGGCCGCCTGGCCGATCTGGCCGTCGTACGCGGCCACGCTGGCGGTGCTGATCAGCACGCCGCGCTCGCCGGTGGCCTCGGGCTCGTTGGCGCTCATCGCCTCGGCCGCGAGGCGGATCATGTTGAAGCTGCCGATGAGGTTGATCGTCACGACCTTGGAGAACAGCTCCAGTGCGTGCGGGCCGGTCTTGCCCACGGTGCGCGACGCCGGCGCGATGCCGGCGCAATTGACCAGGCCCATCAGCTTGCCCAGGCCCTTGGCGGCCTCGACGACGCGGCGGCCGTCGGCCTCCTGCGTGACGTCGCAGCGCACGAAGCTCTGGCCCAGTTCGGCCGCGATGGTCTGGCCGCGTTCTTCCTGCAGGTCGGCCAGCACCACCTTGGCGCCGTTGGCGACGAGCATGCGCGCCGTGCCTTCGCCGAGGCCGGAGGCCGCGCCGGTGACGATGAATACCTTGCCCAAGATTTCCATGCTTGCTCCTGTGCCGGCGGGGCCGGCTGGATTGACGTTAACGTAAACGTCAATTGTCGCCGGAATGCGGCGCAAGGCAAGAGGCGGGCGACACCACGAAAAAGCCCGCGACGTCGCCGGCGCGGGCCCTCGTCTTCGCGATGCGGGCGTTCAGTCGTCCAGGGCGTCGAGCGCGCGCTGGGTGATCTCGTCGACGCTGCCGGTGCCGCTGATCTTGTGGCAGCGCGGCGCCTGCGCGTCGCCGGTGGCGGACCATTGCGCGTAGTAGGCGACGAGCGGCTCGGTCTGCTCGTGGTAGGTCGCCAGGCGCTTCTTCACGATGTCCTCGGCGTCGTCCGGACGCTGCGCCAGAGGCTCGCCGGTGACGTCGTCCTTGCCTTCCACCTTGGGCGGATTGTTGTGGATGTGGTACGTGCGGCCCGAGGCCGGATGCACGCGGCGGCCGCTCATGCGCTCGATGATCGCGGCGTCGGGCACGTCGATCTCGAGCACGTGGTCCAGCTTCACGTTGGCGGCCCTCATCGCGTCGGCCTGCGGGATGGTGCGCGGGAAGCCGTCGAACAGGAAACCCTTGGCGCAATCGGGCTGCGCGATGCGATCCTTCACGAGGTCGATGATCAGGCTGTCGCTCACGAGGCCGCCGGCGTCCATCACCTGCTTGGCGGCCAGCCCCAGCGGCGTGCCGGCCTTCACCGCGGCGCGCAGCATGTCGCCGGTGGAGATCTGCGGAATGCCGTATTTCTGGCAGATGAACGCCGCTTGCGTTCCCTT
>Ga0302311_10004506_pt1 | contig 14975 bp, 17 predicted proteins | sample III_Palsa_N1_3_FD_200449 | JGI IMG/M metagenome (GOLD analysis project Ga0302311, IMG submission 200449) | Peat permafrost microbial communities from Stordalen Mire near Abisko, Sweden - III_Palsa_N1_3 | ecosystem: Environmental > Terrestrial > Soil > Palsa > Peat permafrost | place: Sweden... | reverse complement strand
TGGGCTGGGCGAGGAAGCCGGCAAGGCGCTGACCGAGCATGAGGCGATCAAGGCGGTCGCTTTCGTCGGCGAGACCACCACCGGCTCGCATATCATGCGCCAGGGGGCCGCGACGCTGAAGCGCGTCCATTTCGAGTTGGGCGGCAAGAATCCAGTGATCGTATTCGACGATGCCGATCTCGACCGCGCCCTCGATGCGGTGCTGTTCATGATCTACAGCCTCAATGGCGAGCGCTGCACCTCGTCGAGCCGCGCGCTGATCCAGAGCTCGATCTATGACAGCTTCACCGCCAAGCTGGCGGAGCGCGTCAAGAAAATCACCGTCGGCGATCCGCTCGATCCCGCTACCGAGATCGGCCCGCTGATCCATCCGCGCCATGCCGAGAAGGTGCTGAGCTATGCCGGCCATGCCCGCCAGGATGGCGCCAAGGTCGCCGCCGGCGGCGAGCGGGCCCAGAATGGTGTCGGCAATTACGTCCAGCCGACCCTGTTCACCGGCGCGAAGAATTCCTATCGCGTCGCGCAGGAAGAGATCTTCGGGCCGGTATTGACCGCCATTCCCTTCGAGGACGAGGCGGATGCGATCGCCATCGCCAACGACATCCGTTACGGCCTGACCGGCTATATCTGGACTCGCGATGTCGGCCGCGCCCATCGCGTCGCCCGGGATCTCGAGGCCGGCATGATCTGGGTCAATTCCGAGAATGTCCGCCATCTGCCGACCCCGTTCGGCGGCATCAAGAACAGCGGCATCGGCCGCGACGGCGGCGATTATTCCTTCGAGTTCTACATGGAGACCAAGAATATCTCGGTGGCCCTCGACAGCCACAAGGTGCCGAAGATCGGAAACAAGCCGTGAAGTGAACCCCATCGTCATCCCCGGGCTCTTGACCCGGGGATCCACGCTTCCAGCGACATCGTTTGCGGCGGCATGTGGATCACCGGGTCAAGCCCGGTGAGGACGAAGAGGGATCCGGCTGCTCGGTGAGCTTTTTGCGGATTTCCGGCTTTTCCCACTCTTCCTTGCTGAGTAGCCGCTTGAGCTTGCGCACCGCGCTGTCCGGCGTGGTCACGACCGGGCGGCCGGTCGCCGCGGCGATGGCCGACGCCGCGCGGGCCAGGCTGAATTGCGCCACGGCGAAAGCGGCGCAGTCCGTCATGCCGGCGGCGGTTCCGGCGGCCAGCCGGTCATGCTCCTTGGGTTCGCCTCTTTCCAGCGCCGCCAATGCTCCCTCGACCAGACAGGGACGTAACTCGATCGACGGCGCCAGCGCCGCGAATTCGCGCGGCATCGAAGCCAGGGTCGGGGCGAAGCTGGCCAACAGCCCGATCGGACCGGGCAGGGCGCGCGCCTCTTCGATCATCGCCTCGTTCGGCTTCAGGATCGGCAGGGGCGCCAAGTCCCGGGCGCAGGCCTCGATGCAGGGGCCGAAGGCCGAGCAGGTGAACAGGATCGCCTCGGGCTTGCGGGAGGCGGCGTAGCGCGCCAGGGCCAGGAAGCGCTCGGTCATCTCCGGCTCGATCGTTCCTGCGCGCGCGAGGTCGCGGGGCAGGCTGTCATCGAGCAGATGGGCCAACTCCGCCTCGGGCCAAAGACGGGCGAACGCCTCTTCGATGGGCGCCATCGAGGCGCGCATGGCATGGATCAGGAAAATCATGACTCAGGCCCCAAACGGCGGGAAATTTCCTCGGCTGTCTGCCGCAGCACGCCGAGATGGCGCTCGATGACCTGGTCGAGCAGGGTGGCGAACACGGTCATGCTGAGCACCCCGGCCAGATGGCCTTGGGTGAAGATCGGCACCGCCACCGAACTGCCGTCGGTGCGGGTCGCCGCGCGCCGCAGGCCATAGCCGCGCGAGGCCACCGCCTTCAGCAGGGCATCCACCGCCGCCTCGTCGCCGGCCAGCTCGGAATCGGGGCGCTGCGCCCGCTGCAGCGCCGCCAGCAGGAAGGCGCGCTCCTCGGGCGGGCAATGGGCCAGATAGGTGGTGCCCATGGCGCTGGTCAACAGCGAATGGCGGTTGGCGGTGGTGGTCGGCTTCAGGGCCAGCGGACTGAACGGCATGGTGCTGTAGCGCACCACCATCTCCACCCCCTGCAAGGTGCCGATCGCCAGCGGCCATTGGATCTCGGCGGTCACCTGGCGCAGCAGGTCGGCGGCGACGTCGGTGACCAGGCAATCCTGGCCGAAACCGGCCGACAGCTCGCGCACCCGGGCGGTCAGGCGATAGAGGCTGCGCACCTCGTCGCGCGCCACGAAGCCGCACTCCATCAGTGAATCGAGCAGCCGCAGCAGGGTCGATTTGGCCCAGCCGCTTTCCTCGTGCAGTTGGACCAGCGTGCTGACCGGCCGCCGGTTGAGCAGGATCAGCAGATCGAGGGCGCGGGCGATCGGCCGGCGCGTGCCAGGCTCGGGGCTGGTCATGTCCCGCCCGGCGGTGCGATGGCGGGATTGCGGAAGACGGGCTCGATATGGCGCCGTGCTATACGCCACCGTCCGTCCCCACAGCGGCGATAGAGGTCGGTGAAATCGGCGACCAGGAAGGGCGAGCAATCCTCGATGGGCGCGGCGGCGTCGGCGGCGAAGGTCAGCCAGACGCTGGTGGCGTGGGCAGCATCCTGGCTCTCGAAAGCGATGCGCAGGCCGCTGCAGAAATGGCGCGCCGTGCGTGGTCCCTTGGCGGTGCGGCCGCGGAAGAAAGCGGCGATCGCGGCGCGGCCCTCGGACAGGCGCGGCCCGTTGCTGTAGACGGCGTCCTCGGTAAACAGATCGGCCAGCGGCGCCACTTCGTCGTGATCGAGGAAATAGGCGAAATCCGCATTGAGATCCTGGATGGCGAGGCGGTCCGCCACACGTTCGGTCATGTCTGCTCCTCCCGTTCGCTTCAACAGAATAGCCGAGGTGGCAGCCGAAGGGCAGAAGCGGTCGAGCGATTCCGTTGAGCGGAATTTCCGCATGTCGGCAGGGGCCGGAACAGGGAAGCTTGTATCATTCCGGCAACGGCCAGAGGAGACGTAACGACATGAAGATCGGCACCATCCTGCGCGAAGGAACGCACCGTCCGGCCCTGTTCGAGGGCGACGATGTGATCGAGCTGCCGGCGGCCTCGGTGCTGGAACTGATCGGCACGCCGGAAAAACTGGCCGAGCTGGCCCGGACAGGCCGGCCGACAATGACTTTGTCCGAGGCCGTATTGGCGCCGCCGATTCCTCGGCCGGGCAAGCTTTTATGTCTGGCGCTCAACAACAGCGCCAACAAGGATCGCATCCTGCGCGGCCCCGACCATCCGGCTCTGTTTCCCAAGCCGGCCAGCTGCCTGATCGGAAGCGGCGCCCCGATCGAGCTCAGGCCCTATTACGGCCGGGTCCATCCCGAGCCCGAACTGGCTCTGGTGATCGGTAAAGGCGGACGCGACATCGCCGCCGAGGACGCCTATGGCCATGTGTTCGGCTATACCATCCTCAACGATCTGACGTCGCCTACCATGCGCGAGGATGACAGTTTCCATTACCGCGCCATCCATCCGGGCGAGAATGGCGCGGTCCGCCATGTCGATACCTGGGTCAGCTATCCCGGCCGCTACAAGGGCACTGACGGCTTCGGTCCAATTGGCCCCTGGATCGTGACGCGCGACGAGATCCCCGACCCGCACGATCTGACCGTGCGCTGCCTGCATCAGGGCCGCGTCGTTACCGAGGACAATACCGCCAACCTGTTCTACAAAGTTCCCGAGGTGATCGCCTTCGTCTCGGCCTATATGACTCTGGAAGTCGGCGACATCATCTCGCTTGGCACCGCGCTGAAGAGCGCCGCGGCGGGCGGGCGGGCGGTGCAGACCGTCGATCTCAACCAGCAGGGCGGGCCGATCGAAGTTTCGATCAGCGGCATCGGCACCCTGTCCAACCCGGTGGCGCGCCATGAGTGAGCTGCGATTCCTGGCGATCTCCCATTCGCCGATCATCATGATCCGGGCCCAGGCGCCTGCCGAGGAGCCCGAGCTGCTCGATCACCTGCGGCGCGGGCGCGAGATGGTCGAGCACTTCGATCCCGATCTGATCGTGCTGTTCGGCACCGATCATTTCGCCGGCTTCCAGCTATCGCTGATGCCCAGCTTCTGCATCGGGCTGGAGGACTGCGAGGCTGTAGGCGATATCGGCGGCTTCGCCGGGCCGCTGGATGTGCCGCGGCGGGAGGCGCGCGAGCTGCTGGCCCATCTGCGCGAGGAGAATTTCGATCCGGCGGTGTCCTACCGCATGCGGGTCGACCATGCCTTCTCGCAGCCGCTGACCCGTCTGTTCGGCCGCAATGACCGCTATCCGGTGATCCCGCTTTTCATCAGCGTGCTGACCGAGCCCTTCCACAGTTTCAAACGCTCGCGCCTGTTCGGCGAGGCGGTCGGGCGCTATGCCGCCGCCAGCGGCAAAAGGGTGCTGCTGATGGGTACCGGCGGTCTGTCGCACCACCCGACCCGCTATTATCCGCTGCAGGGCGAGGGAGACCCGGAGGTCTATGCCTATCAGCTCGACCGCGAGCGGGGCGGTGCGCTCGACGACGCCGCCTGGTTCAAGCGGCTGCACGACATGCATATGGAGGGGGCGCATATGCTGATCGACGGCACCCGCACGCGGGAGCATATCCGCCTCAATCCCGAGTACGACCGGCGGTTCCTTAAGGTGTTGGAGCGGGGCAGCCTGGCGGAGATGGACGGGCTGGCGACGGCCGAGACCGTCGAGAAGGCCGGTATCGGCTTCATGGAACTGCACAGCTGGATCGCCGCCGCCGCGGCCTATGGTGCCGGGGGGGCGGATTTACCGATCCGGACCGTCTACGCGCCGACCCTCGAATATGGCATCGGCTACGGCATGGCCTATAGTGATCGGTAGGTTTCAGTCGGAGGGCGAGGGCATGAGTGATCGTTGCCGCGCCGCCGCGGTGGCCTGGTCGTCGGCCGCGGTGATCGCCGCCTTGGTTCCGTCCTGACGCATTTCGGCCAAGGCCGCCGCCAACCTTGGCACAAGCTCGGCATTGCGCCGGTTGACGTAGTGATAGAAGGAGATCGTCGTCACCGCCGGGCTGAGTTCATGGAAGCTGCCCATCTGAAGGCGATCGACATCCTGCCAGGTCGGCTTGACGAAGAGGACGAAGTCGCAGCGTCCGGCCTTCAGCATGGACAAGGCCGAGGCGAGCGTGTTGACGACGACCCGCCGCGTTTCCTCGGTACCGGTCTCGATCACCTTCATGCCCCGCACCACGCATGTCTTGTAAGGCGCCAGACTGTTCCAGCCATTCATTTGGATATCGAGGCCCGTGCTGATCGCGACCAGATCCAGCGATATGACGGGTTCCGGCACTCTGACCAGGGACGGGTACCCCGACTCGATCCCAGCCGGTTGAACGATGTCACCATCGGCCTCTCCGGAATTCGCGTCGCGCACGCTCCGCTCGCTGGGGACCACCATGATCTTCATGTCGAAGCCGATGCGCCGATAGGCTTCGCGCACGATCTCGACCGGAGCCGCGATGCCCGACGCGCTGGCCACCATCGGTTCGGGCACCGCGATGGTCACCTGGGGCCGCATGTCGTCCGCTGATGCGGAAAAGGCGGTCAGAAGGGAGAGAATGACGCCCAGATACTGGACTCGAACCGCCATCTTCGTCGTCCCGGACAGGCGGCATGGCGCCGCCCGATCGACACCACATTATGCCTATTTCGGGCGGGCCGAAAGCCGGCCGTCAATAAGTGGCGCCGGGCTTCTGCACCGGGGCCGGGGCCAGGTCCGGCTTGAATTTGCGGGCCAGCGCCATGGCGGCGTTGGACAGCATCAGCGTATCGACCCCGACCGCGCAGAAGGTCACGCCCTGGTCGATATAGGACTGTGCCAGGGCATTGTCGGCGGTCAGGATGCCGGCCGCCTTGCCGGCCACCTTGATGCGGGCGATGGCGTCCTCGATGGCGGCGATCACCTCCGCATGGCCGGGATTGCCGAGATGGCCGAGCGAAGCGGCGAGGTCGGAGGGGCCGATGAACACGCCGTCCACGCCCTCGACCGCCAGGATCGCATCGAGATTGTCGAGGCCCTTGCGGGTCTCGACCTGGACCAGCAGGCAGACTTCCTCGGTGGCGGTGGCGAGATAATCCTTCACTTTGCCCCAGCGCGAGGCGCGGCCGGTGGCGACGCCGCGAAAGCCCCGCGGCGGGTAACGGGTGGCGGCGACCAAGGTCGCCGCCTGATCGGCGCTTTCCACGACGGGGACCAGCAGCGTATGAGCGCCGATGTCGAGATATTGCTTGATCAGCACCGGATCGCCGATCGGCAGCCGCACCACCGGCTGCGCCGGGGTTCCAGCCATCGCCTGCAATTGGGCCAGCACAGTCCGCAGATCGTTGGGCGCATGTTCGCAATCGAGGGCCAGCCAGTCGAAACCGGCGCTGGCGACGATCTCGGTCGGATAGGGATCGGCGAAGCTGGCCCACAGGCCGATCTGCACCTTGCCCTGCTTCAGGGCCTGCTTGAAGGCGTTCATTTGCCGGTCTCCATGAAGCGCACGCTGATCGAGCCGAGCGGGCCGTAATCGACATGGAAAGAATCGCCCGGGCGGGCGGGCACGGGTGCTGTGAAGGAGCCGCCGAGGATGATCTCGCCCGGTTCCAGCGTGACGCCATGCGGATGCAGCTTGTTGGCCAGCCAGGCCGGGCCGTTGACCGGATTGTTGAGCACCGCGGCGGCGACGCCCGATTCCTCGATCACGCCATTCCGGTAGAGCAGGGCCGAGACCCAGCGCAGATCGATGGTGTCGATCTTGACCGGCCGGCCGCCCAGCACGATGCCGGCATTGGCGGCATTGTCCGAGATGGTGTCGAACACCTTGCGGGTGAGCTTGGTCTCGGGATCGATCTGTTGGATGCGGGCGTCAATGATCTCGATGGCCGGCACCACATAATCGGTGGCGTTGAGCACGTCGAAAATGGTGCAGTTCGGGCCCGACAGGCGGTCTTTGAGGATGAAGGCCAGTTCGACCTCGACGCGGGGCACGATGAAGCGTTCGAAGGGGATGTCGAAGCCGTCCTTGAACAGCATGTCGTCGAGCAGCAGGCCGTAATCCGGCTCGGTGATGTTGGACGAGCGCTGCATGGCGCGCGAGGTCAGGCCGATCTTGTGGCCGATCGGTTTGCGGCCCTCGGCGATCTTCATCCGCACCCATTCGTCCTGGATGGCGTAAGCATCTTCGATGGTGATGCCGGGATGATCGAGCGAGAAATGCCGGATCTGCTGCCGGGTCTTCTCGGACTGGTCCAGCTTTTGCGCCAGCGAGCGGATGGTGTCCTTGTCCAGACTCATTTCTTGAACCTTGCGTGGAGGTTGTTCTGCTTGAAGGAGCCGTTCTCGTCGGCTTCCTCGACATAGAGGGTCAGCGCCAGATAGCGCGTGGCGTAGAGGGTCGCGAAATGGTCCTTGATGATCTCGAACATCTCGCCGAAGAAGCGCTTCTTGAACTCGGCCGGGCGGCCCGCGCCCATCTTCACCGTGGCATTGACGAAGGCATCGTCCTCCTTGCCGTCGGCGATGACATATTCGCTCAGGCGAATGGCCCGCACCCGGATTCCGCCGATCGGGAACACCCCGTCGGAATCACGGAACTTGGCGGCGATCTTGGCCAGAAGACCGGGGATGTCGGCGTCCACGCCGAGATTATCGGTATATTCTACGATGCAGTGAGCCATCGGGATCCTCTCTCAGACGATCGACATGATTCCGACGGTGCAGCCGACGGCGAATATCGGGATCGGCGCGTAGAACTGAACCTCGCCCTTGCCGCCGGCCGCCGCCGCGACGCTGAGGAAGGTGCGGATCTCGAATCCGCCCTGGCCGGCGTCGCGATAGGTCTCCTCATTGGTATAAGAGGTCATCGCGGCGCGGTCGTTGCGCGACCAGCGGTCGAGGAAGTCGCGGTCCCAGGCTTCGTTGATCTTGCCCGAATCCGGGGTTGCCGGCCAATGCGAGATGCCGCCGGTGCCGATCAAAGCGATGCGCTCGGGCAGGGCGTCGGCGGCATGGCGGATCGCCTCGCCGAAGGCCCAGGCGCGGTGCAGCGGCGTCAGCGGCGGGCCCTGGCAATTGATGTTGGCGGGAATGATCGGGATGTCGTAATGCGGGGTGAGGAAATGCAGCGGCACCGAGATGCCGTGATCGAATTTCCATTCCTCGCTATAGGCGACGTCGACTTCGTCGAGCAGGCCGGTGATCAGGCGGCGCGATAGGTCGGCATTGCCGGGAATACGGCGGCGCTCGATCTTCAGCCAGGCTTCGTCCTCGATCGGGCCTTCGTAATAATCGGCCATGCCGACGGCGAAGGCCGGCATGTTGTTCATGAAGAAATTGCCGAAATGCTCGGCCGCCACCACCATCAGCGCGTCGGGGCGGGCCGCTTCGATCTGCTGGCGCATCACATCGAGATGACGGTAGAAGGGGTCGCGCAGGGCCGGATCGGCCAGGTCGGCGCGGGCGGTAATCCCGGGGGCATGGCTGCAGACGCCGGCGAAAACCAGACTCATAGTCCCGCTACCTTTTCATCCAGCCCGGTGGTCATGGTGTAGACCCCGGCGCGCACCGGCCCATGGTCCTTGGTGCCGTCCCGCATCTTCTGCAGGTAATCGGCCCAGGCGATGCCGCAGAAGGCGGCGAAATGCATCAGGATCTGGCCGTTGACGCCCAGCACGTAGAGCTTGCCGACATCGTGGCTGCGCAGCGCCTCGCGCTCCTCGTCGGTGAGGTCGTATTCGGCCAGCACCGCTTCGCACTCATCCTTGAAGCGCGCTTGCGCCTTGGGCTCGCGGTTCAGCACATAGAGAAGTTTCTGCAGATAATAGAGGCTCATTCGCCGATGATCCTGTTGACGAGCCGGCCGACGCCGTCGATCTCGGTGACCACGTCGTCGCCTGGTTTCAAATACCGCACGCCCTGCGGGGTTCCGGTCAGGATCATATCGCCGGGCGACAGGGTCATGAAATCGGAGATATAGGCGATCAGCGTCGGAATATCGAAAACCATGTCGCGCGTATTGCCGCTTTGCACCAGTTCGCCATTGACCAGCGAGCGCAGATCCAGCGCCATCGGGTCGGGCACGTCGTCGCGATCGACCAGCCAGGGACCGAGCGGGGTGCAGAGATCGCGGTTCTTCACCCGCAGATTGGGCCGATAATAGTTTTCGAGATATTCCCGGAGCGCGTAGTCATTGGCTACGGTATAGCCGGCGACATGATCATAGGCCTGTTCGGGGCGGATCTTCCTGCCCTGGCGCCCGATCACCACCACCAGCTCGCATTCGAAATGCATCTGGCCGACATCCGCCGGGCAGCGGCTGGCGCCTTTGTGGCCGAGGAAGGTGTTGGGGCCCTTGAGAAAGATCAGCGGCTTGTCCGGCGCCTTGAAGGCCAGTTCGGCGGCATGGTCGGCATAATTGAGGCCGAGCGCGAAGCTGGTGCGCGGCTCGACCGGCGGCAGCCAGACCACCTCGCTTTCGGGAACGTGGCGGCCGTCGGCCAGGGTGAAGCTGGCGAGGTCGTCATTGACCCGGGCGTTATGGATGGCGCCTTGCCAGGCGATGCGGGCGCGTTTCATGCCAGGATCTCCGCCGCCACGGTGCAATCGAGCCGGCCGAGGCCCGGCGCCACCGCTGAAATGCGCGAGCCGATCCGGGCGCGCGCGCCCGGCGGGGTTAGGCCGGTCAGCAGCACGTCGCCGCGCCGGAAGGTCATGAAGGCGCTGATGTCGGCGATCAATTGCGGGATCGACCGGACCAGCTCGATCAGCGGCAGGGCGCCGGCCGCCTCGCCGTCGATTTCGAGCCCGACCACCAGCGAGGCGGGATCGCCGATGTCTCGGGCGTGCGTCAGATGCGGGCCGACCGGCAGGAAGCCGTCCCGGCATTTCTCCACGATCGGCGGACGGTAATAGCTGTCGGTGGGTTCGGACAGGTCGAGCGCGAGGGTGTAACCCAGCACGTGATCGAGCGCGTCCGCGGCGCGGACCCCGCTCGTGTCGCGGCCAAAGATCACGGCGATCGCCGCGGCCGGCTCGATCGCGGCGATGGCGGGCGGAATGAAGACCGTGCCGTCATGCGCCAGATGGGTGTTCCTCGGCTTGATATAGAGAATCGGCGCCCGCGGCGCTTCCTTGTAGGGGGGCGCCGTGAAGTGATCGGCCAGGCGGGCGGTTTCGCTTCGGCTGTTGAGCGCGACGCCATAAACCGTGCCATCGATCATCAGCGGCGGATAAGTGGTGCTTCCGGCCATGGCGGACTCGTTCCCTTGTCGTGACGGAATATGCTTAACATGATAAATATATACTGTCGAGCCGGGGGATTCGGCTATCGTGGACAAAAGGTCCGCGCGGGGAGGCGCCGTTGGAAAAAATAGTTCCGGCTCGACAGGTCAACCGCATGGTGGTCGGGCTCTGCCTGTTCGCGGCGGTGTTCGAGGGAGTCGACCTGCAATCCGCCGGCGTCGCCGCGCCCAGGCTGGTGCAATCGCTCAGCCTGCCGCAGGGCCAGCTCGGCTGGTTCTTTTCCGCCAGCACCTTCGGATTGATGCTGGGCGCGGTGATCGGCGGCCGATTGTCGGACCGGTTCGGGCGCAAGATCAGCCTGCTGTGCGCCATCGCGACCCTGGGAATTTTCTCGCTGTTCACCGGTTTTTCCAACGGCATCGATGAATTGGTGGTGGCGCGCTTCCTGACCGGCGTGGGCCTGGGCGGGGCGTTGCCCAACCTGCTGGCGCTGATGGCGGAAAACACCCCACCGGCGCGCCGCAGCGCGATGATCGCCTTGCTGTATGGGGCCATGCCGACCGGCGGCGCCCTGGTCAGTCTGGTCAGCTATCTCGGCTCGGATCCGTCGAGCTGGCGCGACATCTTCTTTTTCGGCGGCATCGCGCCGCTGGCCGCCATCCCGGCTCTGATGAAATTCCTGCCGCGCTCGTCGGTCGCGCCCCGGTCCGGCGACGAGGCGGGCGTCGGCTTCGCCCGCGCCGTGTTCGGCGACGGCCGCACCGTGACCAGCCTGGTGATGTGGGCGGCGTTCTTCTTCGCGCTGGTCACCATGTATGTGCTGCTGAGCTGGCTGCCCTCGCTGCTGGTCGGGCGCGGCCTGTCGCGGCCCGACGCTTCCCTGGTGCAGATCTCCTTCAATCTGTGCGGCGCCGTCGGCAGCGTGCTGACCGGCCGGCTTATGGATGGCGGCGGCCGGCGCTGGCTGGTGGTGGTCTCGGCCTACATCCTGACCGTCCTGTCGGTGGCGCTGGTCGCTTCGGTGCCGCCGATGCTGGCGGTTTGCATCGCCGTCGGCGGCGCGCTCGGCGCCTCGGTCAGCGGCACCCAGACGATCCTTTACGGTCTTGCGCCCAGCGTCTATCCGATGCGCCTGCGCGGCACCGGCGTCGGCGTGGCGGTCGCCTTCGGCCGGGTCGGATCGGCGGTCGGACCCTTTGTCGCCGCTCTCTTGCTTGGGGCCGGGCGCTCGCCGTCGGAGGTGCTGATCGCCCTGCTGCCGGTCCTGGCCGGGGCAGGGGCGGCGACCATCGTCCTGGTGCTGCGCCGGCCGAACGAGGATTGACATGGGCGGCGCCCCTCTCATCCCCGACATCGACATGTCGCAGGTGGAGAACGGGCCGCGCGCGGTCGGGCGGGTGCAATATGGCTCGCTGAACCGCCTGGCCGGGATCTTCGGCCACGACATGGCGCCGCACCGGCATGACCGCGGCTTCCAGATCCATCTGATCGAGACCGGCACGCTCGATCTGCGGCTGGACGGGGTGGCCTATCAGGCTGCGGCGCCGGTGCTGTTCTACACACCGCCTTCGGTGCCGCACGCCTTCCGCATCGATGAGGATGCGCAGGGCCATGTGGTGACGATCGATCGGGCTCTGGTGTGGGAGGCGCTGGACCGCGACGAATCGCTGGGGCCTCGGGAAGCGACCCGGCCGCGCTGCCTGGTGCTGGGCGAGAATGGCGCCTGGCGGCAGGGGCGGGAGGTGCAGCGGCTTTTCCGCGCGCTGCGGACCGAGATCGAGGCGCCGGGAGTCTGCGCCGCCGCCGCCACCGAAGCCTTGGCCAGCTTGATCGTCATCGCCATCCTGCGGCTGGAAAGCGGCGACAGCCAGCGAGCCGAGGCCGGCCGCCACCGCCACGACCAATTGCTATTCCGGCGGTTTTCCGATCTGGTCGAACAGCATTTCGCCGAGCATCGGCCGCTGGCCTGGTACGCCGGGGGGCTGGCGCTGACCGAAAGCCGCCTGACCAAGCTGTGCCGCCGGGTCGGCGGCGCCTCGCCGAAAGCCTTGCTGCTCGACCGATCGCTCCGCGAGGCGCGCCGCCTGCTGGCCTTCACCAGCCAGTCGGTGATCGAGATATCTTCTATTCTGGGCTATGAGGATGCGAGCTATTTCTCCCGGTTGTTCCGCCTGCGCCATGGGCGGACTCCGTCGCAATTCCGCGAAGATCTGCGCAATTCCGGGGCTTGGGACGCGGGCTGATCTGGCCGGAAAGTCCTGTTCATCGTCCCGAAACTCCATTTCTCCGCGTCCCCTTATGGCGCAGCATTCCCGTCGGAACAAACACCCTCGCCATGGGAAAGGGAGAAACATGACGGCCCGTACAGGAGCGCAATACAAGGCTGGCCTCGCCGACGACCGCAGGGTCTGGATCGGCAACCGCAAGGTGGATGTCGCCGCCGATCCGGCCTTCAAGGGCTCGGTCGAGGGCATCGCCGGCTATTTCGATTGGCAGAACCGGTTCGCCGAGGACTGCCTGGTGCCCGATCCCGAGACGGGGGCTCCGATGAATGCCAGCCTGATCGTGCCGAGGAACGCCGACGACCTCGCCAAGCGCCATCGCTGTTTCGAGCGTCTGTCGCAATATTCCTATGGCATGCTGGGTCGCACCCCGGATTACGTCAATGTGACGCTGGCCGGCTTCGTGGCGCGCTCGGACGTGTTCACCAAGGGCGGCGACACGACCTCCGCCGACCGGCTGCGGAAGTTCTACCGCGAGGTGGTCGAGGGTGACCTGGCGATGACCCACACGATCATTCAGCCGGCCATCGACCGCGGCGTGGGCGAGACCTCCGGGCTCAATGCCGATCTGGCCGCCCGTGCGGTCAAACGCACCTCGAACGGCGTGGTGGTCAGCGGCGCCAAGGTGCTGGCGACCCTGGGGCCGTTCGCCGACGAGCTGTTCGTCTATCCGGCCGGCCCGCTGCCGCCCGGCACGCCGGCGGACTATGCCCTTTGCTTCTCGATTCCGATGGATACCAAGGGCCTGGTCACCATCTGCCGCGATCATTGCGGCGCCGACGGATCGCGCCGCGACCGGCCCTTCTCCAGCCGTTTCGACGAGCAGGACGCCTATATGATCTTCGACGAGGTCGAAGTGCCCTATGAGCGCCTGTTCATCGATTGCGACATCGAGATGTATAACGGGCTGCGCCGGGCCGGCTGGGCCGCCAACGTCTTCCAGCAGACCGCCATCCGCGCCGCCGTGAAGCTGGAGTTCGCCTATGACATGTGCGTGCGCATGGCCAAGGTGATGAATGCCGAGACACGGCCCGAGATCGCCATCGTGCTGGGCGAGATCTGGTCCTATGCCCAGCTGACCCGCGCCGCCATCACCGCCTCCGAGGCCGGCGCCCACGACAATGGCAATGGCGCCTTCTTCCTCGAGGACAAGCCGGTGCGGGCGATCCGCGCCCTGATGCCGAACTGGATGATCCGGGTCAACGAGATCATCAAGGGGCTGGGCTCGCACAATCTGCTGGCTACCGCCAGCGTCGAGGCCTTCGACGATCCGTCGATCGGCCCGTTGCTGGAGCGCTATATGCCGGGCGCCAAGGGCATCTCGGGGCGCGAGCGGGCCGAAGTGTTCCGCGCCGCCTGGGACTTCGCCGGCTCGGCGCTGGGCAGCCGGGTCGAGCTCTATGAGCGCTTCTATCTCGGCAGCCAGGCCAAGAACTTCACCCGCGAGCATATGCAGACGCTGCAGGAAGGGGGCTTCGGTCGGTTCGACGATTTCCTCCGAGAGAATGCGCTGTGAGCGCGGATGGGAAATTCGCCGGGGCGCGGCAGTGTAATTAGGCCCTTGGAACGACGTGTCCTGATCGATAGGGTGGGCTCATATCTCCTGCTGTTCCGATCCGCGACTCGAAGGCAATGACCACGCAAAATCGCCCTATGCCCTATACGCCATCCCTCATGGGCCTGCTCGTCGGCGCCCGCGAGGCGGTGATGGCGTCGATCCGACCCATTCTGCACGACGCCGGCGTCACCTCGGCCCAATGGCGCGTCTTGCGCGTGTTATTCGACCATGGTCCGTGCGACGCCGCGCGAGTCGCCCGCCATGCGCAGCTGCTTCCGCCGAGCGTGTCGCGTATCCTGAAGGAACTGGATCACCGGCGGCTCGTCATCAAGGAGCCGGGGCCGAGCGGCGTTCGCGGCAGCATGATCCTGCTCTCGGAGGAAGGCCGGCGGCTGGTGGCCGAGACGATGGCCAGGATGGAGCCCATCATCGAATTCTGCGCGGTGCGGTTCGGCCGGAAACGTCTCGCGGCGCTGCAGAAGGAGTTGGCCGCCTTCACGCTTGCCATCAATCCCCAGCTCTTCGACGAAACGATGACGCTGCCCCTCGGCAGCGTCGACTTCGACAGCCCGGAGGTTTGATTAACGCGTCAACAAATTAATGACCGTTTATCGCTTGGAAATTGGCGATAGCATTGACGTATTTCATTATCATGTGAATAATATCGTTCCCTATAAGTGAACGGATGATGAGTGACGTGCGGGCTGTCCAGAGCAACGATTCGAAGATATTGACCGCCCAAAATCGTCCCGACCCTTATGCCCCCTCCCTGGTGGGTCTGCTGATCGGCGCCCGCGAGGCCATGATGACCTCGATCAGGCCGATCCTGCACGAAGCCGGCGTCACGC
>Ga0302311_10004502_pt1 | contig 14982 bp, 10 predicted proteins | sample III_Palsa_N1_3_FD_200449 | JGI IMG/M metagenome (GOLD analysis project Ga0302311, IMG submission 200449) | Peat permafrost microbial communities from Stordalen Mire near Abisko, Sweden - III_Palsa_N1_3 | ecosystem: Environmental > Terrestrial > Soil > Palsa > Peat permafrost | place: Sweden... | reverse complement strand
GGACGCCAAGGGCTAGTCAACTTCGGAGCATGCGATGCGGATCAGCGACGCGAACCTGGCCGAGGTCTGGGACAAAGGCTTCACCATCGTCGAGAACTATCTCGACGCCGACACGCTGAAGGCCGCACAGGAGGCCCTGTGGAGCCTCTATCCGACGCCGGAAGCCTATTTCGCCGCGCCGGAAAACTATCCCCGACTCGCCAAGAGCCAGTTCGCCGGGCTGCAGCTGTTCCCCTATCCGAGCTGGGACCTGAACCGGCTGGCGGTCTACCCCGACCTGATCGACGCGGCCGGGCGGCTGTTGAACACCGAGGATTTGGAAATCTACAAGATCGAGCTTTGGGCCAAGTACGCCGGCGCGATCAATTACGACCAGGCTCTTCACCGGGACTATGGCAACCACACCCTGGTGGCGCCGCGCCGCGACCGGCGCCACACCCAGATGACCACCATCCTGCTGCTGTCCGACGTCACCGAGCTGGACGGTCCGACCAAGCTGGTTCCACTGGATCGCTATCCGGACCTGCCGCTGGCGACGCGGATGCTGCCGTTCGGTGAGATGTTCGACGCCGAGGTCGCCGCCACCGGGCCGGCGGGCAGCCTTTTGATCTACAAGACCGACGTGCTGCATCGCGGATCGGCGTTTCTGGCGCCGGGCCGGTCGCGCTTTGTCATGCTGCTGGACATCCAGGAGCGCGGCTGGCGCTGGAACGGCAAGATGAGCTGGCCAAACCAGGCCGGACATCCCGACATGGCCGAGGCCCTGACCCGGATGACGCCTCGCGAGCGCGACCTGTTCGGCTGGCCGCCGACGGGGTCGGACTATTGGAACGAACAGACCCTGGCCGATGTGGGCGAGCGTTACCCTGAGATGGATTTGCGGCCTTACGGGGCGGCCTAGCTTTTCACGAGCGCATCGCTCAAGGCAGGCCGGCTGAGCGGGATCATCAGGCGTCGTGCCTCGCATAGGACCCAGCGAGCCGATCCATCGTCGCCTGGAATTCGCGCACCGTATCGGCGATGATCTTGGCCACCGGCTCGACCGAATTGATCCGTCCACAGACCTGGCCGGACAGGGCGATGCTGGCCTCCATGTCGCCGCCGAAATAGAGGTCCTTGGCGTGGCCGAACTCGGCCATGATCTGCGGGCCGCTCTCGCGTTCGTGGCGCGAGGTTTTCGCCGTGCGCAGGGCCCGAAGCGCGGGCTTGGAGAACTGGTTCAGGAACACCGTATCGGTCTCGGCCGCCGCCAGGATCGCCTGTTTCCAATTGCCGTGCACCGGCGATTCCGCCGAGGCCACCATCCGTGTGCCCATCTGCACCCCCTCGGCGCCCAGGGCGAAGGCCGCGGCCATGGTGGCGCCGTCGCAGAAGCCGCCGGCGGCGATGATCGGCACGCCGACGTTCTCGCGCACCAGCGGCAGCAGCACCATGGAGGAGACCGGCTGGGGGTTCTTGAACCCGCCGCCCTCTCCGCCCTCGACGATCAGGCCGTCGACCCCCGCCTCCACCGCCTTCAGCGCCGCGCGCAGGGTCGGCACCACGTGGAAGACGGTGAGGCCCGCGGCCTTCAGCTGCTTGCAGTATTTGGCGGGATCGCCGGCCGAGGTGGTGACGAACTGGACGCCCTGGCTGATCACGAAATCGATGATCGTCTCGTCACGGACGAAGGCGTGGGCGATGTTGACCCCGAACGGTTTGTCGGTCAGCTGGCGCATCTTAGCGATCTCGACACGGATTGCATCGAGTTCGCCGGACGAGGTCTCGATGATGCCCATGCCGCCGGCGTTGGACACCGCCGAGGCCAGCTGCGAGCGGGCGATCCAGCCCATCGGCGCCTGCACGATCGGGTACCGCACGCCCAGCATCTCGGTGATGCGGTTTTTGATGACCACGGGACCGGTCGGGCCACTCATCGGGTTTGCCCTCCATCGACGGGAATAACGGCGCCGGTGATGAAGCTGGCGGCGGGGCTGAGCAGAAAGGCGGCGGGCGCGCCGATTTCCTCGGGGCTTCCGTAGCGGTTCATCGGCACCTCGCGCTTGATCCATCGCGCCCAGGCGTCGGCGCGCGGACCCGTGGAGTTGGCCTCCCAGCTCCCGCCCGGAAACAGGATGTTGCCAGGCGCGATGGTGTTGACCCTGACCCCCTTGCCGGCGACCAGCTTGGACAACTCCTTGGACAGATGGTTCATCGCGGCCTTGGCGACGCCATAGGTCAGGGCGGTGCCCAAGGCGCCCAGGCTGGCGATCGAGCTGATGAACAATAGCGAGCCCTCGCCCCGCGTCGTCATCCGTTTCAGCACCGGACGGGCCAGGCGAAAGGCCGAGTCCAGGTTCTGCGAAAAGGCCGCGTCCCAGTTTTCGTCATCAATGTCGAAGCCGGGCGGGGTCGGATAGAGGCCGACATTGGCCACCGCGCCCCAGATCGGCCCGAACTCGGCCTCGATCCGTTCCAGCGCGTGGTCGATGGTCTTGGCGTCACACATGTCGCCGGCGAAGGACCACAGCCGGTCCGCGCCGTGGGTTTTCGCCAGACGGGCGCGGGTCGCTTCAAGCGCCTCTGCGCCCCGCGCAACCAGGGCCACCTTGGCCCCCTCGGCCAGGCAGGCCTCGACGATGCCGAGGCCGATGCCCCGGCTGGCGCCGGCGACGAAGATCACGCGGTCCTTCAGTTGCAGATCCACGGTGGCGCCCTCCGATCCGGCCCTTGAGCGAGCCCTTGATTGCGGGGGCTATTGGAATGGTTGAGGCGATGCAAGGCCAGCGGAATCGACGCTGCTGAGACCTGTGCGTGCTTCGACACGGCCGCTTCGCGCCCGGCTCAGCACGACGTGGTGGGGTGGAATGCAAAAAGCTTCGTCATGCTGAGCCGACGTCCTGAGCATGGCGAAGGGCGGCGGGTCGAAGCACGCACGCGCACACCCCTACTGCGCCGCGATCGTCTCCGTGGCCACCGCCGCCACGTCACGCTGGGCGTCCAGTCCCAGGGCCAGCATCATCTCGGCGCGGCCGGGGCCGGGCGATGGCGGATAGAGGTCGGCGTTGCGGCGTTTGCCGCGGGCCCAGCGGCCAACCACCTTGGCGATGGTGCTCGGCTGTTTCAGCCACACGCCAGGCCGGTCGATCATGTGAAAATCCCTCAGCGCCGCGCGCATCAGGACGATGTCGGAGCGAAGTGCGATCCTCACCCCGTCATTGAGGAAGCTGGTCATCAGCCGCGCCCGAACCGGGGCGGTGTAATCGGGATCCAGCGCCTGGCGCGCGCGGCGGATCGCCGAGCGATCCTGGCGGCGCATGTCGTCGAAATAGGGGGTCAGCTCGGTCTTGGTCCGAAGATCGTAGAGCCGGGCGCGGGTGGCGGGATCGGCGCTCTCCTCCAGCACCTCGCGCAGCAGGAAGGCCTCGATGGCGGCGAACGAACAGCCGCGCCCATAGAGGGGATTGGTGCGGATCAGACTGTCGCCGACGGCGAAAAAGCCCAGCGTGGCGCGCTGGTCGGAGGCGACGAACTCGCGCCAGCGGCTGCGCAGGTCGCCCATGCCGAACACCTTGCTGATCGGCTCCGACCGCTCGATCGTCGTCCAGCGGGCGAGGCCAGGCAGAAGAGCGCAGATGGCGTCGAAGGTCTCCGGATGCATCACCGCCTGGCGGATGGCGGTCTCCACCTCGGGCACCGCCAGGGTGATGGAGAAACAGCCATTGTCCCCGGGGAACACGCCAAACTTGATGAAGCCCAGGTCGCCGGTGCCTGGCGCGCCTTCGCGGGACGGTTCACCCAGGCCTGGCAGCAGGCGGTAGTGGCGGGTGTAGTAGAGGATGCCGCAGTCCTCGGAGTCCTCCTTCAGCACCGCGCCGGCCTCCCGCAGCTGCTCGGCGGCCTGGGAGGTGCGGCCCGCGGCGTCGATGGTCAGGTCCGCCGTCCAGCTGCGTCCGCCCTCGCCTTCGTGGGCGCCCAACACTCGCAGCTGACCCTCCTGGCCAGTCTCCAGGGTCAGGCCTTTGACCACCGCTTCTGGCACGATGGTCACGCCCGCCAGGGTTTCGACATAGCGGCGCATGACCAGTTCCAGAGTGGTGCGCCGGCTGGTCAGGATCACCATCTGCTCGTCGGCGGGTTCGGCCTGATAGCCCTCGCGCAGGGCGTCGGGCAACATGTCGGCGAAGCGGATCTCGCGGCATCCGGCGTCCAGCAACTGTTGCAGCAGGGCCGGGTGGTGATCCTTGATCAGGTTTCGTAGGCGCGCCAGGAAGGCGTGGCTGTGGCGTTGTTGGCCGACGCCGCGCCGGTTCCAGGTCAAGAAGGCCTCGTCCGCGTCTCCCAGGGGCGGCGGTGCGTCGCGTTCCAGGATGGTGAGCGCCCGGCCGGTCGGCGCCAGGGCCAGCGCGGTGCAGAGGCCGGCGATCCCCCCGCCGATAACCAGGACACGCTCCACCATGAATCCCCTTATTGTCTTCTTTGTCGTGATTGGGCGCCGCCAATCCGGCGACAGTTTGACCATGCCGGACCGGCGCCAGCCTAGCGTCATCAACACTGCAAACTAAATGGAATGTTTATGACCAAGGGTGTCGCGACTGAACCGCCCATTCGCCAGACATGACCTAGCGTAAAGTGACCCGCGCGCGCCTTTGACGCGCCCTCTTACGTAAGGACAGGCCCGGAAAGCTGATCATTCGGGTGGCGAGGGTCGTCGAAACCCGCTCTACTGGGCCGAACATGAACGAACCTGAAAGGGCCGTGTGGCCTTGAGCGGGTCGAATACCTGTAAGGGAGCGGTGATGCACGATCTGGTCATTCGAGGCGGTCTGCTGGTCGACGGAACCGGCGTCGCCGCGCGCCAAGCCGATGTGGCGATCGATGACGGCGTCATTACCGCGGTCGACGCCATCGCCGGCAAGGGACGGCGCGAGATCGACGCCACAGGGCTGGTGGTCACCCCCGGCTGGGTCGACATCCACACCCACTATGACGGCCAGGTAACCTGGGATCCCTATCTGTCGCCCTCCTGCTGGCACGGGGTGACCACGGTGGTGATGGGCAATTGCGGCGTCGGTTTCGCCCCCGCCCGGCCCGATCGCCGCGACTGGCTGATCAGCCTGATGGAAGGGGTCGAGGACATTCCAGGCTCCGCCCTGGCCGAGGGCATCCGGTGGACCTGGGAGACCTTCCCGCAATATCTCGACAGCCTGGACGCCCAGGCCCGGGTGCTGGACGTGGCCGCCCAGGTTCCGCACGGCTCGGTCCGCGCCTATGTGATGGGCGAGCGCGGCGCGCGCAACGAGCCGGCGACCGCCGAGGACATCGCCGAAATGTCCCGCATCGTCGGCGAGGGCATGGCCGCCGGTGCGCTCGGTTTTTCCACCTCGCGCACCATGCTGCATCGCTCCAAGGACGGCGAACCGGTGCCCGGCACCTTCGCCAACGCCGACGAGATGATCGGCATCGGCCGGGCCATGGGCCAGGCCGGCCACGGGGTGTTCGAACTGGCCTCGGACATGACCATAGCCGAGGACGAGTTCGCCTGGATGAAGGCGATGTCGGCGGAAACCGGCGTGCCGGTGACCTACGCCCTTTTGCAATCGCCGATGCAGCCGCAGAAATGGCGCGACATGCTGCGCCTGACCGAACAGGCGCGGGACGAGGGCGCTCAGATCTCCGCTCAGATCGCCTGCCGCCCCACCGGCATGGTGCTGGGCTGGCAGAGCACGGTGCATCCGTTCATCACCCGGCCCAGCTATCGGGCGATCGCGGCGGCGCCGTTCGCCGAGCGGATCAAGCGTTTGGCCGACCCCGAGATCCGCGCCCAAATCCTGGCCGAACAACCGCCTAAGACCCACGCCTTCGCCGACATGCTGATGAGCGGGTTCGACCGCATGTTCCGACTGGAGCAGGGCGAAGGCCTCGACTACGAACCCCGCGCCGAGGACAGCATCGCCGCTCTGGCCGCGCGCACAGGCCAAGAGCCTGACGCCATCGTCTATGACATGCTGATGGAGCGCGACGGGCTCGGCTATATCTATCTGCCGCTGCTGAACTACGCCGAGTTCAATTTCGACCACATCCTCGAGATGATGAACCATCCGGCGACGGTGCTCAGCCTGTCCGATGGCGGCGCCCATTGCGGGGTGATCTGCGACGCCAGCTTCCCGACCTATATGCTGACCTATTGGGTCCGCGACCGCAGCCGGGGCGGCCGGTTGCCGCTGGAACAGGTGGTGGCCATGCAGACCCGCGATACGGCCAAACTGTACGGCCTGAACGACCGGGGTGTGGTCGCGCCGGGGATGAAGGCCGACCTGAACCTGATCGACCTTGACGCCTTGCGCATCCTGCCGCCGGAAATGGTGTTCGACCTGCCCGCCGAGGGTCGCCGGCTGATCCAGCGCGCCGAGGGCTATCGCGCCACCATCGTCAGCGGGGTGGTCACGTTCGAGGACGGGGTCGCGACAGGCGAGATGCCCGGCCGACTGGTGCGCGGACCGCAGGTGGCCGGGACGGTGAAGCAGGCGGAACTGGCTTGAGCGCCGAGGCTCAACTCGCGGCGATCGCCGCCCAGGTCGCGAGCGCGTTGTTGCAGGCGGCGACCAGTTCGTACCGGTCGTAGAGCGCGCTCCCCCATGACGGCCTCAGCTTGGCGGGGATGGCGCCCCCGCCGGCGATGACCGGATCGGACACGCTGCGCACGAAGGCGAAGTCCACCTGCCCCTTCAGGGCCATCTGGCCGATGATGGCGTCGTCTTCCTCGAAGGCGCTGTAGGTCGTGGACCCCTGGGGCGGCGCCATGCCGAAATTGCACGACGTGTTCAAGGGCACGCCCGGCAGGTCATGGATTGTCGGCGTGGCCAAGTTGGCCGGCTGCAGCGGTTGGTTGATCAAATCGGCCAAGGTCAGCGATCCCACCGCATAGTGCTTGGCGAGCCAGTCGAACACGGTCTGCAAATCCGCGGGCGTGGCGGCCTTGGACATCGGGAACATCAGTTTCTGCGCGCCGGCGAACAGCGTGGTCGGCGCGGCCCAGGTCATGCAGGTAAACGTCTGGCCATTGGCCGGATCGGTGTCGTTCGGCGCGATCCCGGGAAGAAACTGGGCGCCGTTGGTCACCACCACGTCCCCCAGCGCCTGGTCGAGGGCGCCCCCGCCCGCGGTGCCGGTCGAATAGAGCTGTTTCGGTTGGGCGTCGGCCAGGATGGCCTGCACCATCGCCCGAAGCCCGGCGACATAGGGCCGGTATTTCAGATGCGCGTGCGAGTGAAAGAGCAGCACCGTCAAAGGTCCGCTGGCCGCGGTCATGGACACGACGCGAAACACGCCCCAGAGCGCGCCGCCGGTCGCGTCGCCGGTGAAACCCTCCGCGCCGCGCATATAGGCCAGCCAATCCTGAGCCCAGGCGCCGGTCCCATTGTCCCGGGTCGTTCCGCTGTTGACGAAGACGTGGTCGAGCGCGGACCATTCCGGGCCGGTCCAGGTGATCACCACGACGTCCGCGCGCGGCAAGGGATCGACCGCCTGCCGCGCCGGCTGGGCGACCGGTTGCGGCGCGGTCTGGCCGATGCTGGCCCAGTCGATCACCGGCAGTTGGACCGGCGCGGGATCGATCGCGGCGTTGGCTGACAGGTTGGTCTGTCGGGTCATCCTGGAGCTCCTGGTTGAACAGCCCTGGTCACTTGGGATGGCGCAAGACCTTGGGCGGCGTCGGGGCGCGTCCGCGCTCTGCTGATCAGCTTCGCAGGACTGACTGGGTTTGAGGCAGGGACGCGCACTATCGGTGACGCCATGGCCAAACTCCTCCCGAGGTGGTTTTCAGGAGTCCAAACACTACCCATGATGTCAATGGCCGCGACCGAGCGCGGCGATCACGAGTTGGTGGGCAGGCCGCCGGCCCCTGACGGCCGCCGCGTTCCGATCGCTGGGTTAACTACGAAACAGCCCGTCGAACGGCCGCGCCGCCCCGCTGCCCGGGAACACCGCCGTCTCCAGCAGCCCCTCGTCCATCCCCAGGTGATCACGCAGCGCCGCCTTGGTGAGCGAGCGCAGGTCGGCTGTCGGTTTCAGGTCGCGGGCGGCGTAGAGGTTCGCCGGCTTCAGGCCCGGCCAGTCGGCCAGCACCCGGCCGCCGGCCACGGCGCCGCCGACCAGGAAGGCCGCGCTGGCCGTGCCGTGGTCGGTGCCGCTGGTGCCGTTCATGGCCACCATCCGGCCGAATTCGGTGACCACGACCACGGCCGTCGAGGACCAGCGATCACCCAGGCCGTCGGCCAGGGCCTGGATCCCGTGGTCCAGCGTCATCAGGTTGCGGGTCAGCGGGCTGTAGGTTCCAGCCTGGTTGGCATGGGTGTCCCAGCCGGTGGGGTCGATCATCGCCACGCAGGGACCGTTCGGCTCGGCCATGAATTTCGCCGCCGCCTTCATCAGCACGACGAATTCCTGCCCTCCGGCGCCGTCCTTGCCGCCGGCGCCCGTCGCGGCGTTGGCGTCCACCGCCTCGGTCAGGGCCATGGCCAGCTTGGGATCGGTCTCCTGGTAGAGGGCGCGGACGCGGGCGACCAGATCGGTTTCCGGGGCCGGCAGCAACGAGGGCGACCAGGAGGTGACGCGGGCGGGACCGCGCATCATCAGCGGCATCGACGGCGCCAGCGCCACGCCCAGGTCGGTGCGCCCTTGCCGCCGCGCCTGCGGCAGCCCGATCAGCGCCCGGTTCAGCCAGCCGTCGGGCAGGCCGTAGGGGGCGTCCGACCCATTCTCCAGCAGGTTCTGGCCATCGAAGTGCGAGCGGTCGCGATAGGGTGAGGCGATGGCGTGAAACACGATCAGCTCGCGTCGCGCATAGCGGTCGTGCAGGCCGGTGAGTGACGGGTGCAGGCCGAAGAAACCATCCAAGGCCAGCGCGCCGTTCGCCTGCCCAGGTTTGGCGACGGCCAACCCATTGCGGGCGCGCTCGAAATCTGGATCGCCATAGGCCGGCGCGGCGGAAAGCCCGTCCATGGCGCCGCGCAACAGCACCACGACCAGGCGTTTGTCGGTGGGTTCGGCGGCGAATCCGAAGCGGGGCGCGGCGGTCAGGGCGCTGGCTAAACTCAGGCCGCCCAACATTTGTCTGCGATCGATCATCGCGTTCACCGTCTTTGAAATTCGGGGCTGGCGAGCATCAGGGCGAGGCCCTGGGCGGGACTTTCGGCGCGCTTGATCGCCTCCAGCGTCGCGGGGCTGACACTAGGGCCAAGCGTCTCCTTGGCCAGGACCACCGGATCGACCCCAGACGTCGCCATGGCCTTGCCGGCCGCATCGGCCCACTCGATCCGTTTCCAGACCGGGTCGGGCCCGATCCAGTTGGCGGCGGCGTCGGCCCAGCCATCGGGACCAGGGGCCCAATAGGGCTTCTGGCCCATGCGGTCGAACACGGCGGTCAGTTGCCGACCGGTCAGACGTGGCCCGCCCATGGCGCGCATGGCGGAAACCACGTAGTCCTCCGGCGGCTTCAGCTTGGCCGAAGCCGGCGACCAGGCCTCCGGCAGATCGATCAGGACCGCGCTGACCTTGGCGAGGTCGCCGTCGCTGTCGCGGAACATCTTCGCCACTCGCGCCACCGCGGCGGGCGGCGGATCGTCGGCCACGAAATGGCGCACCAGCTTGGTGGCGATGTGGTCAGCGGTCGCGGGATGTTTGGCCAGGGCCCGCAGCGCCGCCTCGCCCTGCTCGACGCCGTCCTGGGGATAGCTGACGCCCAGCAGCTCATGAGTTCCCGGCTCGTGGAAGGACGGCTGGAAGTGGAACAACCGGCCATCGGGGCTGGGCCGGCGGGCGCCCTGCACCGACCAGCCGGTGATGATCTTGGCGAAAGACGTTACGTCGGCCTGGGTGTAGCCGCTGCGCACGCCCAGGGTATGCAGTTCGAGGATCTCGCGGGCCAGGTTCTCGTTCAGACCGGTCATCCGCCCGCGCAGATATTCCGGCAGATATTCCGAATGGCCGGCGATGAACGAATTGGGACCGACCGACAGGTAGTTGTCGAGATAGATCAGCATGCCCGGATGCTGGGTCGAGGCTGTCAGCATGTCCTCGAAGCGGCCCATGGCGTGGGCGCGCACCACGTCGCGCTCGAATGAGGGCGGCAGGGCGATAACCGCGGGCTTGGCGGCGGACACGGTGAAATGGTTGGACCAGAAATGCACCAGTCGCTCGAAGAAGGGACGGTCGGTGGTGGTGGCGACGTCGATCCGGGCCTCAAGCGCCGTGGCGTAACGGGGCAGAAGCGTGCGGACATAGGACTGTTCGACGCTGAGCTTGCCGTCGTCAGGGGCCATGGCGTTCGAGGCCATGGAGGCTGTCGAGGCCGTCTCCGACATCGACGCAGCGCCGTGGCTGACGTTGTAGGCCTTGAGCGCCGCGCCGTCCGCGCCGCCCAGATGCAGGGTGGCCAGCCAGCGGGCGAAGGCGGCCTCGTCGTCGGCAGTCGAAGGCAGGGCGGCCAGCGGCGCGGGTAGAGCGGCCTCGGGCGTCAGCTGGGCGCGCAGCCAGCCGCGCGGATCGCCGGCGATCTTGGCCAGCTCGCCTGGCCGGGCGCCCAGGCCGAAACGATTGGCCGCGATCGCCGCGTCTTGCAGACTCATGTCCCTGCTCCGAACCACTCGTTCGTTGAACGCGAGCTGCGGCCCAGTCCGTCGGTGCGCCCATCGACACGGCCGCTACGCGCCCGGCTCAGGGTGACGATATTCTGTGCAGCCCAATCTACATCTCGCTGAGCCGGGGCCAAAGGCCCCATGTCGAAGCACGCACGGCGCTTTGGCCCAGTCAGACCACGCTTCGCGAAACCGTCGCCTCCCCACTGTGATCATAAACCACCACGTCGTCATGCTCGGCGCGCACCGTCCACTGAATCTCGAACGCCGTCGCGGTCGAGACCACGACCAGGCGCGTGTCGACGCGGACCCTCCAGTCGGGGCGCTCAAAGGCGGCGCGGGAGACCCTGGCCGCCGTCGCCTGGCGGCCATCACGGCTCAACGCCAGCTCGAACCGCGCGGCGCTGAAATAGTCGGTTCCGGTGGCTTGCAGGTGGTGGGCGGCGCCGCGGCTGTCGTAGGCGGCAGCGCCTTCGAGGCCCGAGGGGAGCAAGGCTTCGCGATCGGCATTAATCCATTTGAGACTCGCTGTGTCCGCACGGGCCGCCTTGCGAGGTTCCGCGAAGACCGGCGAAGGCCAAGTCCCGAGCGCCTCGATCAGGGGCAGGGTGAGCGCCAGACTGCCCGCCAGAATCTCGATCCGGGCCGCCGTGGGGTCGGGCCACAGGTTCGGCCATCCATCGGCGCTCAGCACCAGGCCCAGCCGATGACCTCGCTTCAACCGCCAGGCGGTCGCCTGTAGTTGGATCGCGAGACCCAGCGGCGCGTTTGGCTTCGGAGGAGAAGGATGTTCGAAGCTTTCCCGGAACCTCAGATTGAGCGCACCGGTGATCATCCGCACGGCCCGACCCTGGGGGTCCACATCGACCAACCGCGCAACCAACTGCCCGCCAGGCCCACTGGTCAGAACCTGGCAATGCAGGATCGGCAGGCCACAGATCTCCATATCATCCGTCATCGGATCGGTGAGCGCGACCCGGGCGCCAGCCGCCTCGGCGCCAGCAAGATCGAATGGGCCTGGCACGTCCTCATAGCGATCGACGCCCAGGGCCGTCGGGGTCCTGGGAGATGGATTCAGTTTCAGACGGCCGGCCCAACCTAGCTGATCTCCAGCCACGACGAGCTGTCCGTCATCGGTCATGGCCAGCGTCCAGTTCGGCGCGCTCGAGGAGGGCCAGCTTGACGCCGCCCAGCGGCCAGACCCGGTCAGACCCTGCGCGTCGGGCTCGCCGAGCCAGACCCGAAGCGGCGGGTCGTCCAGCACGCCGGTGTCGACCCCTTTCAGCCAATGATCGCACCAGCGCAGCGCCTCGCCCAGAAAATCGATCCGGGGACGGCGGCGGGCGAAATCGGGGGTCGAATGCTCCCAGGGGCCGATCAGGGTCCTGACCGGCCCGCGCCATGCGGCGGCGATCCGCAGGACCGAGGTCGCATACTTGTCCGCCCAACCGGCATAGAGCAGTAGCGGCAAGGCCGGCGCATCCGGCGCCATAAGGTCAAACGCCTTGCCGGCCCAATAGTCGTCCCGCGCCGGATGGGCCAGCCAGGGCTCGATCCACGGCCGGTTCGCGGCCAGCCGCGCCAACCACTGGTCCTTCCAGCCCTCGCCGAATTCCACCGGGTCCGGCGGCAGGGCGTTCAGGCTCAGCATCACCCCGGCCCAATCGACCCGCGCGGCGTAGAGCGCGCCGCCCAGATTGTGGATGTCGGTTCGCCAGCCGTCCTCGGACACGCCGCCGAGCACCAGGGCCTTCAGCGCCGGCGGTCGCCGCGCCGAAACCCGCAAGGCCGTGAACGCCGACCAGGACATGCCGCTCATGGCGATCTGGCCGTCGCACCAGGCCTGCCGCGCGCACCAGGCGATCACGGCGACGGCGTCGTCGATCTCACGCGGCAGGTACTCGTTGATCAGCAGCCCGCTCGACTGTCCGGACCCGGCGATATCCAGGGCCAGCACCGCGTAACCGTACTCCGCCCAGACGCCCAGATATTGTTCTTCCAACGGACGAAAGAAGTCGTATCCGCGATAGGGCCGGACTTCCAGGATGGCCGGAACCGGCGCGTCGCCCCTCGGCCGCCACAGATGCGCCGACAGCGACCGACCGTCAGCCATGGGGATACGGATGAAGTCTGATTTGGCCGTTTGGTCCGTCATCCCGGACAGATCTCAAAGCCTCTCCCGTTGGCGGATGGGCCACCGGATTCACACATCTGGCTGAGGACGATGCGGCGGCTAGGCTCCTCCCCCGTTGGGGGAGGGGGACCGCCTGCAAGGCGGTGAAGGGGGCCTTGCCGGAGAGGTCTCAGCGACTGTAAGGCCCCCTCAGTCGCTTCGCGCCAGCTCCCCCAACGGGGGAGCAGCGAGTTCCGCGACGATGTAAACGAGATGTGTGAATGCTGTAGCCCCCATCGAGGGGGAAGGGTTCGATACGGTATAGGCCGTGGACATTGGCGATCGTTGGTCACGCCGTCCGCGCCACGGTCAGGTTCAACTCCTCGATCATCCGATCCCGGATCACGAACTTGCGCACCTTGCCCGACACGGTCATCGGGAATTCGTCGACGAAGCGGATGTAGCGGGGGATCTTGTAGTGGGCGATCTGGCCGCGGCAGAAGACGGTCACCTCCTCGGCGCTGGCGTCCTCGCCGGGTTTCAGCCGGATCCAGGCGCAGAGTTCCTCGCCGAACTTCTCGTCCGGCACCCCGACCACGGTCACGTCCTCGATCTTGGGGTGGCGATAGAGATATTCTTCGACCTCGCGGGGTGAGATGTTCTCGCCGCCGCGGATCACCATGTCCTTGATCCGGCCGACGATATTGCCGTAGCCGTCGGCGTCGACGGTCGCGACGTCGCCCGTGTGCATCCAGCCCTCGGCGTCGAGCACCTCGGCGGTCTTTTCCGGCTCGTCCCAATAACCCAGCATGACCGAATAGCCGCGGGTGCAAAGTTCCCCCGGCTCTCCGATCGGGACAGTCTCGCCGTTCACGTCGACGATCTTGCACTCCAGGTGCGGCTGCACACGGCCGACCGTGGAAATGCGGCGATCGATCGGATCGTCCTGGGCGCTTTGGAAGCTGACCGGGCTGGTCTCGGTCATGCCATAGGCGATGGTCACGCCGCCCATGTGCATCCGCCCCATCACCTGGGTCATCACCTCGACCGGACACGGCGAGCCGGCCATGCAGCCGGTGCGCAGAGACCTGAGATCGAAACGGTCGAAGTCCGGGTGGGCCAACTCGGCGATGAACATGGTCGGAACCCCGTACAGCGCGGTGCAGCGCTCGGCCTGTACGGTCTGGAGCACGGCCACCGCGTCGAAGGCGTCGGCCGGATAGATCACGGTCGCGCCATGGGTCAGGCCGGCCAGATTGCCCATCACCATGCCGAAGCAATGATACAGCGGCACGGGGATGCACAGCCGATCGCCCTCCACCAAGCCAACGGCGCGGCCGACGAAATAGCCGTTGTTCAGAATATTGCGGTGCGACAGGGTCGCGCCCTTGGGCAGGCCGGTTGTGCCGCTGGTGAACTGGATATTGGTCGCCTCGCCAGGATCGATCCGCGCGCCGATCGTCGTCAGGGACTCAACCTCCGCAGGGCCGCCGAGAAGCGCGACCTCCTCCACATCGAGCCAGCCGGGACGCGGATCGCCGCCGATCTTGATGACGACGTTCAGATGCGGCAGGCGAGCCGCCGCGAGCCGGCCCGGCGCGCAGACAGCGACCTCCGGCGCCAGCGTCTCGACCATTCCCGCATAGTCGCTGGTCTTGAATCGCTCGGTGCAGACCAGGGCCTTCACCCCCACCTTGTTCAGCGTGTACTCGACCTCGGTCAGCCGATAAGCGGGGTTGACGGTCACCAGGATCAGGCCAGCCTTGGCGGCGGCGAACTGGGTCAGCGCCCATTCCGCCTTGTTCGGCGACCAGATGCCGATGCGGTCGCCAGGCACAAGACCCAGGGCCAGCAGGCCGGCGGCGAAGGCTTCGGCGCGCTCGCGCAGCTCCGCGAAGGTCCAGCGGACCCCCTGATGCACCGAGACCAGAGCTTCGCGCGTCCCCCAGCGGCGGGCGGCGGCGTCCAGCGCCTGGCCGATGGTCTGGTTCAGCAGGGCGGGCGTTTCGGCGCCGCGTACATGGCTCAATCCTTGGTCCATGCTGGGTGTTCCCCTGGGTGCTGTCGTTTTCTCAACGCGAACCTAGCGGATAAGCCAGGGCGTTGGCGCGCCCAAACCTCAGGCGGCGGCTATCGCCTCGATTTCGAGCAGCCAGGCGGAGTCGAATATTCCCGCGACGATCACGGTCAGCGCCGGCGATCGCTCTCCCAGCACCGACCGGCGCACCTCTGCGTTCTCGGCGCCAAAGCGTC
>Ga0302311_10004501_pt1 | contig 14984 bp, 18 predicted proteins | sample III_Palsa_N1_3_FD_200449 | JGI IMG/M metagenome (GOLD analysis project Ga0302311, IMG submission 200449) | Peat permafrost microbial communities from Stordalen Mire near Abisko, Sweden - III_Palsa_N1_3 | ecosystem: Environmental > Terrestrial > Soil > Palsa > Peat permafrost | place: Sweden... | reverse complement strand
ACCGCGCCGTCGTTCTTGTACTGGTAGCCGGCCTCGAAGGAGTCGATGTCTTCGGGCTTCAGCGCTGGGTTTCCCATCCGGAAATGCTGGGGGTCCTGCTCCACCAGGAACGGATTGAAGTCGGTCGGCGTCGGCCGGTTGAGCCGGTGGCTGTAGCTGAGGATCAGTTGCTGGCGGTCGTCGAGCTGATAGGCGAAGTGGGCCGAGGGCAGGGCGCGGGCATAGTCCTGGTCGGCTCGGATCGCCGTGGTGATGTCGTCGACGGCGATGTGCACCGCCTCGACGCGGAGACCCAGCAGGACGGTCCATGGGCCGAATGGCCGTTCGTAGGTGGCGAACACCGCATGAACGGTCTGATCGAAACGGTAGAGGTCGAACTCGGTCGGATCGGGCGTGGCCGAGGCGTCGCTGGAGCCGATCGAGCCGGCGTTGTCGAAGCCATCGCTGTCGAGGCGCAGGGCGTAGCCGAGCTTGAGGGTCGCCTTGCCGGGCAGCGGGCGGGTGTAGCCGAGGTCGGCCTGGGTGAGGTCTGACGTCGAGCGCGTGTCGATGCCCTGGAACAGGGAGGGCGCCGGCGGCAGGGTCTGGTCCTGGGTGAAGCTGTTCCCCAGCTTGTCGATCACCTGCTCGTAGCTGAGGCTGGCGGTGAACTCATGGCCGTCGCCCGGCAGGGTGCGGCGCAGGCCGGCGCTGATGCTGTCGTCGGTGCGGTGATCGAAGTTGTCGCTTACCCGGCCGAAGCTCTCCGCCAGGGTTCCGGGCGGATCGTCGCCGGTGAAGGCGGTGAGGTTGTGGTCGTCGTAGGTGACCGCGCTGTGGTTCAGGGCGGCGTTGAGGTGGGTGTTGGGGTCCGGGTCGTAGTCGGCGGCGGTGGTCAGGTAGACGGAGTTGACCCGTCCGCGCCCACGCGTCTCCTGATAGCTCTGCAGGTCCTCAGCGCCCGTCGCGCTAAAGTCGGTCTGGTGCTCGATGTCCTTGTTGTGCTGGGGATCGCGGCGGAGGGTGGCGCTGGCGCTGACGGTGAGCTTGTCGGCCTTGTAGGCGACGTTGGCGCCGGCGTTGGAGCGGCTGGCGGTGCCCTGGTTGGCGCGGAGGCTGCCGGACAATCCCGACTGCCGGGTCTTGCGGGTGATCAGGTTGATCACTCCGGCCGAGCCGTCGGACGCCATCTCCGCGGTGGGATTGGTGATCACCTCCACCCGCTCGATCTGGCTGGCGGGCAGGGCCTGCAAGGCCTGGCCCGCATTCGGGCCGCGGTAGAGGGCCGAGATCTTGCCGTCGACCATGATCACGACATTGCTGTCGCCGCGCAGGCTCACATTGCCCTGCGGATCGACATCCACCGAAGGGATGTTGGCGAGGGCGTCGGCGACAGACCCCGTGGTCGCCTGCAGGTCCTTGCTGATGTCGTAGCTGCGCCGGTCGATGGAGGTCCTGAGGCCGCCCGTGTGGCCGACGACGGTGACGGAGTCGGCCTTGCCCGGCGCGGGCTGGGACGTCGATGGCGGGGCCGGGGCCGGCGGAGACTGCGTGGTCTGTGCGGCGGCGGGCGAGCTGCCGAGGACGGCGCCGAGAGCGAGGGCGGTGGTCGGCCACGGGCGCGATGGACGGATGCGGATGATCGTCTCGGCTCCCTGGCTCGGCGCGACGGGCAACGCCTAAAGCCCTTTCCGCAAAAGTGGAATCCGGCATTTCGTCAATGCGGCCGGGTGCTTGCGTGAACCCTTGCATCGAGACCGGGAATAAACCGGCGGGCAGGGGAGTATTGTTTCGGGTTCACCACATTTTCTCCGGCAGGCGGTTAAGCACAACGCATGGTCCGATCCTCGACCTGGATGTCGGCCGTCCTGGCGATCGGCGCCGTGATCAGCCCGGCGGCTGCTGCGCGCGCCACCGACCTGGATGTGCTGGTGCGCGGACCGAGCGGCGCGCCGGTGGCCGATGCGGTGGTGACCGTGCAGACCGCCGAGCACAAGTCTTTGCCCGCCCGCTTCACTCAGCCCCTGGCCGTGAGCCAGCACAACCTGCAGTTTGAGCCCTTCGTCCTGGTCGTGCCGCTGGGCGCCGACGTGCGCTTTCCCAACCAGGATGAGGTCCGCCACCAGGTCTATTCGTTCTCTCCGGCCAAGACCTTCGAGTTGAAGCTCTACGGCAAGGATCAGACCCGGACGGTGCATTTCGACAAGCCGGGAGTGGTCTCGCTCGGCTGCAACATCCACGACCAGATGGCCGCCTATGTGATGGTGGTCGATACGGCCTATGCGGCGAAGACCGACGCCTCCGGCCACGCTGTGGTGCATGGACTGCCCGCCGGCGCCGCAGCGGTGCAGGTCTGGCATCCGTACATGAAGGCGCCGGACAATGCCCAGGCCTTCGACATGGTCATGCCGGCGACCGGGGCGGTGACCCATTCCGTCACGGCGGCGCTGCGCACCCCGCCCATGCGCATGAACGCCTACTGAGCCATGCGCCGCGGGCTCGCCTTCCTCGCGCTGGCGGCCAGCCTGATCTGGACCGGGCCGGCGGCGGCGCAGAGCGAGGCGGCGCAAGATGCTCCGTGGTGGGGAGACCTGTTCGGGCGCGACACCCTGTCGGGCATGCTCGATCTACGCCTGGTCGGCGCCGACGGCGAGGACTCCTTCCTGCGCGGCGGCTTCGGCAAGACCGAGGCGTCGGGCGCGGGTTCCGGCGTGGCGGTGCGCCCAATGGCCGATCTCGCCGCCCTGGCCTGGCGTCCGGAACTGGCCGACAACCTCAGCGCCTATGTGCTGGTGCAGAACCAGCCTTACCAATATCACGCGGTCGACGTGGCCGAGGCCTATCTCCGCTACAAACCTTTGCCGCGGCCCGGCCGGCTGAACTACGGTCTTCGCGCCGGCCTGATGTGGCCGCCGGTGTCGCTCGAGCACGACGGCCCGGCCTGGACCACCACCCGCACCCTGACGCCCTCGGCGATCAACACCTGGATCGCGGAGGAGATAAAGGTGGTCGGCGTGGAAGGAACCCTCGACGGCGAGATCGCCGGCAATCGGCTGGGCCTGACCGCGGCGGTGTTCGGCGACAACGACACGGCCGGGACCCTGCTCGCCTACCGCGGCTGGGCGCTTGACGACACCCGCTCGACCCTGTTCGGCCAGCTGGCCCTGCCGGCCGGACCGCCCCGCGCGGAGGCCTACTACGCTCAGGCCTCGCTGGAGCTCGACGGCAGGCCCGGCGGCTACATCAAGCTCGACTGGCGCCCGCCGGCGCCGGTCTCGCTGCAGGCGTTCTACTACGACAACGGCGGCAATCCGTATCTGTTCAAGGACGGCCAGTGGAGCTGGCGCACCACCTTCGGCGATGTGGGGATGACCGCCCGCCCGGCTCAGGACGTCGAGATCCTGGCCCAGGCGATGAAGGGCCGGACCTACTACGGCGACGCTGGCGGCCCGGTCAATCTCGATGTGGATTTCGCGGCGGCCTATGTGCTGGCGACCCGGGTGGTGGGACGCAGCCGTTTCACCGTGCGGGCGGACTGGTTCGAGACCCAGGACCAGTCCTACCTCGGGCAAGACCGCGGCGAGCGCGGCAAGGCGGCCACCGCCGACTACGCCTTCGCGCTGACCCCCCACCTCAGCCTGTGGATCGAGGCCATCCACGTGTGGAGCAACCGGCCGGCCCGCACCACGCTGGGGTTGCCGGCGACGGATCCGCAGAACGTGCTGCAGATCGCGCTGCGGGCGAGGTTGTGAGGGGGCGATACGTGCTCGATCGCCCCTTAACCGCGACTTCATGTCCTTGCATTAAGTCCTGACGGGACAAGGAAACTTCGGCGCGTGTTCAGACACCTCCGCACCAGACTGACGGTCCTGTACGCCGGCCTGTTCGTGGCCGCGCTGGCGGCGATCGCGCTCGCCGTCTACGCCGCGTCCGCCGCCAACGCCGAGCGGCTCGGCCGCGACCAGCTGGCCGCGTCGGGCGTGGTGTTCGATCGCCTGCTCGCCACCCGCATGGAGGCGCTGGAGGACGAGGCGGCGCTGCAGGCCCGCGACTTCGGCTTCCAGAGCGCCATCGCGACGCATGACAGCGCCACCGTGCGTTCGGCGCTGGGCAACCTGGCGTCGCGCCTCAACCTGAACATGGCCTTCGTCGTCGACCCGCAGGGGCAGGTGACCGGCCAGGACCCGGCGCTCGACGGACAGCTGCCGGCGGAGGTGGTGCGCGCCGTGCGGGCCTCGGATGATCCGGTGTCGGGCCTGTTCCGCGTCGGCGGCAAGACCTACGAGGGGCTCGCGGCCCCGATCCGCATGCCGGCGACCGCGGGATGGGTCCTGTTCGCCAAGGCCCTTGGCAAGGCCGACATGACCCAGCTCGAGCGGCTGTCGGCGATTCCGCTGCAGGCCACGGTGGTCAGCCGCGCCGCCGCCGGGGGCTGGACCAGCCTCGATACGGTTCATCCGCTTGCCACCAATCCGCGCCTGCTCTCGCTGCTCGATCGCGCATCGGCCCTGTCGCGTCCCGAGCGGCTCGACTTTTCCGACCGCGCCGGCGCTTCACTGGTGTTCGCGCACCGGCTGCAGGGGCTTGGCGACAGCGGCGAGACCTTGCTGCTGCGCTATCCGCTCGCCGACGCGATGAAGCCGTTCAACGGCCTGTTCCGGGGCATAGTGGTGATCGGTCTCGGCGGGGTGCTGCTGTTGATCCTCGGCAGCTGGGTGATCGCCAGCACCCTCACCGGGCCGCTCTCGACCCTGGGCGGCGTCGCCCGGCGGCTGCAGGCCGGCGAAAGCGATGCGCGGGCGCCCCTGGCTGGCGGCGACGAGATCGCCGCCCTGGGATCGGCCTTCAACGCCATGGCCGACGCCATCGCCGAGCGGGAGGCCAGCCTGCTGACGGCCAAGGAGCGGGCCGAGGCGGCCGACCGGGTCAAGGGCGAATTCCTGGCCAACATGAACCACGAACTGCGCACGCCGCTGAACGGGGTGCTGGGTTGCGCCAGCGTGCTGGTGGACACGCCGCTGGCGCCCGACCAGCAGCGGATGGTCGAGCTGATCCAGAGCTCCGGCCAGGCGCTGCAGCGCATCGTCGACAGCGTGCTCGACCTGGTCGAGCTCAGCGCCGGCGAGATCCGACTGGTGGAGACGCCGTTCGATCTCGGCGCCGTGGTGGCCGCCGTCGCCGCCGAGGCGAAGCGCGGGACCGCCGCCAAGGGGCTGGGGTTCGAGCTGCAGGGTGATCTCGCGGAGAACCTCTGGGTTCGGGGTGACGGGCGTCGCGTGACCCAGGTGCTGTCGAGCCTGCTCGACAATGCGGTCAAGTTCACCGATCGCGGGACCGTGCGCCTGGCGGTGAGCCGGGACGGCCCGGCCTGGCGGCTCCAGGTGCGCGACACCGGCGTCGGTTTCGATTCCAAGGACGCCGAGGCCCTGTTTCACCCCTTCCGCCAGGCGGACGGCTCGATGACCCGCCGGTTCGGCGGGGTGGGCCTGGGGCTCAGCCTGGCGCGCGATCTGGCCCGGGCCATGGGCGGCGAGGTCGAGGCGGACGGCAGGGTGGGCGAGGGGGCCTCGTTCACCTTCACGGCGCCGCTGGCGGCCGTCGAAGCGCCCATCGCCGTGGCTCCGCCAGTCAGCGCTGAGGCGGTGGAGGCCGAGGGCGAAGACTATCCCCCGGTCCGGATCCTGCTGGCGGAGGACAACCCGGCCAACCGCGCGGTGGTGGAGCTGATCCTGGGCGCCGCCGGCGTCGATCTTGTCAGCGTCGAGAACGGCGCAGAGGCGGTGGATGCCTTCGCCGCCCAGCCGTTCGACCTGGTGCTGATGGACCTGCAGATGCCGGTGATGGACGGCCTGACCGCCATCCGCCTGATCCGGGAGGGCGAGCCGGATGCGGCGCGCACGCCGATCATCGTGCTCAGCGCCAACGTCCAGGCCGAGCACGTGGAAGCCTCTGCCGCCGCCGGCGCCGACATGCACCTGGCCAAACCGATCGTCGCCGCGACCCTGTTGGGGGCGCTGGAGCAGGCGCTGGCGGCGGCTTAGCAGCCTCCGGCGGCGGCGCGCCCCCCCAATCCTCCCATGCTGCGCACGGGCTTTTCGGCGCTCATCCGCGCGCCAACCTTCTCCGACAAGGGTTAGAGCCCCAGCGCCTGGCGCCACGGGAACGCCGGGATGTGCGGCGCGGCCGGCTCCAGCCAGAGCGCCAGGACGACGGCGGCGAAGGCGAGCAGGCTGACGGCCGAGGCGCCGATCAGGTCGCGCTTCAGGGACGGGCGCTTCAGCGACAGGAGGCGCACGCGCAGCTCCAGCGGATGGCCAAGGGCGCCGGCCCAGGCGCAGGCGAGCCAGGAGCCCGAACCCTGCAGCTGGGCCTTGAACAGGGCCTCGCCATAGGCCTTGCGGCTGAGGCTGCGGTCCTCGAGCGCCAGGGCGTCGCAGGCCAGCTCCTGGTCGAGCCGGATGGCGCGGCGCGCGGCATGCACAAATGGATTGAACCAGAAGGCGATGCTGGCCAGCGCCACGAACAGATTGGTCACCGGGTCGCGCCGGCGCATGTGCGCCTGCTCATGGCGGCGGATCAGCCGGCGCTCGGTCTCGCTGAACCGTTCGGCATAGTCGTGCGGGACCACGAGACGCGGCCAGATCCCCACCACCGCCGGGCCGGCGAGGTGCAGGCGCTCCATCCGGCGGAACCGGGTCTCGGCGTGAGCGAACACGCCCGCGGTGGCCAGCGCGCCGGCGATCCACGCCAGCAGCATAGGCGCCCCGCCGAGGGTGCGGCCGAGCGCGACGGAGGCCGTCTCGAAGCCGTCGTCGAACCGGATCAGCGAGGGCCACAGGCTGGCGAGACCGGCCGCCACGGGGATCAGCCACAGTCGGTAAGCCAGCTGCGGTCCGATCAGCCAGCGGGTCCAGGGCCGAAGCAGCAGGACCAGCAGCACGCCGGCCGAGCCGGCCAGCTCCGCGCGCAGGGCCGCGGGGATGAAGACCTCACTCAGCATCGTCTTCGAGGCCGTCGAGCAGGGCGCGCAGGCGCTTGACCTCGGCCGGCTTCAGCGCCCGGTGCTTGGCGAAGTGGGCGACCAGGGGGGCGACCTCGCCGCCGAACAACCGGTCGAGCAGGCTCTGGCTCTCGGCCTGCACATAGTCGGCGCGCTCCAGCATGGCGCGGTAGACAGTCCGCCCGTCAGCGCGCTCGGACCGGATCGCCCCGCGTTTCAACAGCCGGTGGATCAGGGTCTTGACCGTGGCCTCGCCCCAGCCCTGGTCCTTCACCGCCTCGATCACCTCGGACGCGGTCAGCGGGCCCCGGGTCCACAGGGCCTCCATGATCTGGCTCTCGGCGGGCGTGACAGACATTTAATGAAGCTACGTCTGTAAATCGTTGCGGTCAACGGCCGGATCACACAAGCTCGGCGGTGGAGGAAGACGCATGAAGCCCATGATCATCGTACCGATGCTGGCGGCCCTGGCGCTGGCGGCCTCCACCGGTCACGCCCAGCCGCCCCAGCCTCCGCCGCCCTCCGTGACGTCCAAGCCGATGGACGCGGCCGAGCGGCGCGCGGTTGTGGCCAGGACCGCCGAGACCATGCGCACGCGCTACATCTATCCCGACGTCGGAGCCAGGGCGGCGGCGAAGATCGAGGCCGAACTCGCCGCGGGCCGCTACGACGATCTGACCGGGTCGGGCGTCTTCGCCCAGCGGCTGACCGACGACCTGTTCTCGGTGGCGCACGACAAGCACCTGCACGTGATGGCCACCGACGCGCCCAGGCCACCGATGAAGGCCAGCCCGCCGATGAAGCCCGGGCCGCCGCCGCCGCACGGCGAGGGCGGGGTGGTGCGCGCCGACCGCCTGCCCGGCGACATCGGCTATCTGGAGGTGGTCGGCTTCCCGCCGCCGGCCCTGTTCAGGCCGCCGGTCGATAGGGCGATGACCGCGCTCGGCGGGACTAAGGCGCTGATCATCGACCTGCGCCGGAACGGCGGCGGCAGCCCGGAGGCCGTCACCTATCTGGTCAGCTGGTTCGTGGGCGGAGCCAAACCGGTGCACATCAACGACCTGGTCTGGCGCAATCCCGGGACCGACACCTTCCGCACCGAGCGCTTCTATTCGGTCCCGACGGCCGGCAAATACCTCGGCCGGCCGATCTACCTGTTGACCAGCGACTACACCTTCTCGGGCGGGGAGGAGTTCTCGTACGACATGCAGACGCTGAAGCTGGCCACCCTGGTCGGCGCGGTGACCGGCGGCGGCGCCAACCCCGGCGGCCCCGTGCCTCCGATCGGCGACCGGTTCGACATGTTCCTGCCGGCCGGGCGGGCCCAGAACCCGATCACCGGGACCAACTGGGAGGGCGTCGGCGTCAAGCCGGACGTGGTCGCGCCGGTGGACGCGGCCCTGGACATCGCGCTGGCCAGGCTCGGCCAGACCACCGCCGAGCCCGATGTCGAGCGCCTGTCGCAGGCTCGCCTGTTCAGCGCCCGCACCACGGCGGCGCCGGGGTCCGAGGCGGCGCTGCGCCGGCTGCTGGACGGCCTGGCCAAGGGCGCGCCCGACTATACGGCCCTGGGTACGGACTTCGCCCAGGCCGTGCGCGATCGACTGCCGGCGATGCAGGCCGACTTCGACCGGTTCGGCGCGGTCCAGTCCGTGGCCTTCCGCGAGGTCGACGTCATGGGCGGCGACACCTACGAGGTGACCTTCGCCAAGGGCAGGGCCCAGGTGACCCTCCTGCTGCAAGCCGACGGCAAGATCGCCGCCATGCTGTACCGGCCGCTGTGAGTCCGGGCGCGGCGATTCCGTGGACGCCCGTTGCAAGGGCATGTTAGCCTCCCGTTCGGACCTTGGATCGGCGGGATGCGCTTTCAGTCGGGCGTCTGCGGGATGTGCGGGAGGGTGTCGGGCCAGCTGCGCGTCTGGACCCATCGCCAGGAGGTCGGCGTCCAATATGTTCCCCGCTACACGGTCGCGCTGATCGACGTGCGCCTCTGCCCGGACTGCCGGCAGGCGGCGCTTGGCGAGGCGGAGGCCGCGTCCGATACGCCCAGGGCGGCGATCGGCCTGGCGGGCGCCCTGGCCCTGGCGATCGGGCTCGTCAGCGTCGCCGGACCGCCGTTCTGGCCGGCCGTGTTCCGCTGGATCCGCGGCCCATCGCCCGAGGAGACCGCCGCCGCCGTGCAGCAGATGTACGGCGCCCCCGAGGTATACAAGCCGCGCATGCTGGTCCCGCCGACACAAGGCCAGGACGGTCGCTAAGTCGGGGATTTCCGCCGCCGCCGGCCGGTCGCCGCGGGGTCGACTCGTGCTAGCGTCCGGCCATGCTGGAAGCTTACAGTTCGAACGGCAGGCGGCTGGTCCGCGCGGCGCTCGCGGTCGCGTTGACCGGCTTTCTGATCAGTTGCGCTTCGGAGCCGGCGGCGCCTGCGCCCGCTGCAGCCACTGCGACCACCACAACGCCCGCGTCAGCGACCAGCAAGACTGCTTCGGCCAAGTCCGCCAAGACCAAAGCCGCCAAGGTTCCGAAGAATGCGGTGTTCGACGAAGCCTCGGCGATCGAGGCCGGCAAGGACGCCTGCCACCCGATCAGCGACACCTATGCCAAGGAGCACTGGCGCGCGCAGAACCAGCGCGGTGTCTGGCGCGTCTGGGTGACGCCGGTGCATTGCGAGGGCGGCGGAACCTGCCCGACCTACGAGGTGCACATCACCGCCTCGGACGGCGTGGCCGGTGAGTGCACCCAGCGGATCGCCTTGAACTAAGGGGCTCCGGCTACTTCCCGCCCGCGAACAGGGCCTTTGACAGCACCACGTGCACGCCCTTGTTGCGGTCGACCAGTTCGGTGATCTCCACGTCGCCGGCGATGCTCAGCAGCATGTAGGCGTCGTCGCGGGTCATGTGTTTCTCGCTGACCAGGAAGTCGATCATGTTGACCAGGGCCTTGCGCGTGGCGCGGCTGAGGTCGTCGTCGAAACCCATCGAGATGTAGCTGGTCGGGGTTTCGGCGCGTGGGTACTCGGCCTTGGCGCCCTTGTGCAGGATGAACTGGAAGGTCCCCACCAGCGAGGTCTCCATGGCGGTGATGTCGACTTCGCCATTGCCCTGGCCGGCATGGCCGTCGCCGACCTCGAACAGGCCGCCGGGGGCCCAGACCGGGAAGAACACCGTCGTGCCGGCGACCAGCGAATGGTCGTCCATGTTGCCGCCGATGATGGTCGGCGGTGCGGAATCGTAGCGGCCGAAGGCGGCCGGCGGGGCGACGCCCATGCTGCCGAAGAACGGATGCAGCGGCACCTCGATCCCCGGGCCGAAGCTGGCGACCATGCGGGTCTTGTCGAGCGGGATGATCTTCATCCGCGAATAGGGGAAGTCGTCGGTCAGGAAGCCCGAGCCGTAGCGGAAGGCGTTGTAGGCGTAGGGGATGGCCAGATCGATCTTCACGATCCGCACTTCCAGCGTGTCGCCGATCTCGGCGCCCTCCACATAGACCGGGCCGGTCAGGATATGGCCGCCGGGGCCGCGGTCCTTGACCTGGTCGAAGATGGTCTTGAGGCTCTGTTCGATCTGCGCGTCCGGCACGCCGGCCTTGGCCAGGGCCGGGGGGCTGGAGGTGATCAGGGTGTCGAAGGTCACCGTGTCGCCGGAATGGATCCGCAGCGCCGGCTTGGCCGTGGCGTCGTAATTGCCCCAGACCACGGTCTGCGGCGTGGCCGCCAGGGTATAGGTCTCGGCCTGCGCGGCGCCGGCCCCGGCGAGGGCGACGGCCAGCAGGCCTGCGCCTAGCTTGAAACCTTGGAAGTTCATCGGTCGCCCCTCGCGTCTTGGTGTGGCGGCATCCGTTGTTCTTGCGGACGGGCGAGGGCAACCCCCCTAACGGGTGGGCCGCGTGGACGCGGTGCGGCCTGCCTGCTAGCCGTGCACCCGTGATGGATGGCGCGGCGAACGAGGCGGTGCAGGGCGGTGTGTGCGAGGGCTGCGGCCGAGCGGCGGAGACGCTATCGCCGTGGCGCCGCTACGATCAGGTCCGCGCCCCACGCGCGGGCGTGGCCAACCCGCCGGCGCGGCCAGGCCGCACGGTCGAAACCATCCGCCATTCCCCCCGCTACGAGGTGCGGTTGACCGAACTGCAGTTCTGCCCCGAGTGCCATGCGACGTTGGCGGCGGAAGAGGCCGAGGCGCTGAAAGGCTCGCGCCGCGCCACCATGGTCCTCGCCGTGGTCGCGGCGGTCGTCGGCCTGGTCAGCCTGGCGGGGCCGCCCTTCTGGCCGGTGGTGGTCCGTTGGCTGGCGGGGGTATCGCCCGTGCAGGCCGCCGCCGAACGCGAAGCCGCCACGCCGTCCACGCCCTACAAACCGCCCAACCTGGTCCCGGTCACCGAGGGCGCGCCGCAGGGACGGTGAGGGACATCGGCCATCGCTTGCCTTTCTGTCACCGATTGGTTACACTATATTCGTGACTGAGGTCCGGCAGACAGCGACGTTCAGGGAGTGGCTGGTCGCCTTGCGTGATACCGTGGCGCGATCCGCTATTGCTCGACGGATTGACCGTTTCCAGCGCGGCAATCCTGGGGATGCGAAGTCACTGGGTGAAGGCCTGTTTGAGATGCGAGTCGACGTCGGCGCCGGTTATCGCGTCTACTTCGTGCAGCGCGGCGCTATCCTGATCGTTCTGCTCATGGGTGGCGACAAGAGCAGCCAGAGGCGGGATATCGAGAAGGCGCGTACTATGGCCAAGGATTACTGATCATGGCATCCGAACCAACCACGGCCTTCGACGCGGCCGAGTATCTCGATAGCCCTGAGGCGATAACGGCTTACCTGGCCGATGCGATGACCGATCCGGATCCCAGCGAGCTGATCCATGCGCTCGGTGTGATCGCCCGCGCCAAAGGCATGACCCAGATCGCCGAGCAGAGCGGACTTGCTCGGCCTGCTCTCTATCGTGCGCTTACCCACGACAGCCGCCCGGAATATGCGACAGTGATAAAGGTCATGCGCGCGCTCGGGATCGAACTCCAACCGGTTGTTGCTGGCTAAGCGCTGGAGCTGGCTGCGCGCGGTAAGATCGGGCCCGCGCTCAGAAACCAAGCCAACGCCGGACTCGGCTCAGACCTTGATGTCGAGCAGGGCGCCGGCCATCTGGTTGGCGGTGTTCACCACCGCGGCGTTGGCCTTGAAGGCCGTCGCCGCCTGGACTTCGTTCACCGCCGCCATCGCCGGATCTTCGGGCGTGCCCTTGGCGAGGGACGCGGCTGTGCTGTCGAGCTGGCGGCTCGCCGACATCATCCCGTAGAAGCCAGAGCTGATCGCATCCATGGCTGCGGTTGTGCGCTGGTCGGGTGAAGAAGCAGGAAAGGTTCATGGTTACGGCGGATCGTTAAGCTGTCAACCATCCGGATTTACTGTGTAGCGTCTTGCGTGTTCTGGGGCGTGGTCGCTCGCTCAGTCTTCTGCCCGAACGATACCCCGTTCTACATGTGGGACGATCAGGCAGTCTACTTCCGTCACCGGCTGGACTTCCCGATGTAGTCGGCCGGCGAGCGTCGTCTCTGCTTCATCAAGCGCGGCTTCGATCCGTTCAACCCGGGCGGCGCGCGCCTCGCGGCGTTCGGCGGCGGCGATGGTCTCGGCATAACGCCGGCCGATTCGCGCCCGCACCTCGGCCGCGCCGGGCAGGCCGGCCCAGAAGGCGAGCTCGCGGTCGCGGCGGCAGGCGAGTTCGGCCGCGGTGAAGACGGCGCGCGGACCCGAGCCCAGGGCGCGCATGGCGGCGCTCAACGGATGGATTTGCGGCCAGGCCTGGGATGCCGCCGCGAAAGTGGCGGGACTATAGGGCCGGCTGTGCAGGGGGTTGGTCATACCTATGCGTTACCAATAGTAACTGACCCCTGCAATCGATTTTCGTTACCATTGGTAACTATATGATCGACGATGGGTTGACTCGAGCAGGGTGGGGCGCGCTAGATGTTCCGGTAATGTTCTCATTCAGGAGTCTGGCGTGGGCCACCCCGTTCCCATCCTCGCGACGCCCGCGCCGACCCGCACCACGGTCTTCTGCGTGCTCACCTTCTGGCGCGACCGGCACAAGCTGGCCTTCGGTAAGCTGACCCAGTTCGCGTCGCTCGAGCCGGCGCTGAAGGCTGGCGTCCGGGCGTCGGTGAAGAACGCCGGCGTGGTGGTGCTGTCGCTCACCGGCAGCCCCGAGTTCGGCGTCTGGGACCCGCCGAGGCTCTACGCCGTCCACGGCGACGTTCCGGAGCTATCGAGAGAGGGCGGGTATCTGTGGGTATAGCGCCGCCCGATCCGCCGGAGTTGCTGTCGCGCGCCCGGGCTATGCGGCGAGAGCCCACACAGGCTGAACGGGTCATGTGGCGGCTGCTGAGGTCACGTCAGCTCGACGGGCTGAAGTTCAGGCGCCTGGTTCCGCTCGCAAGGATTCCGCGTCTTTCGCTTTTGGAACAAAGAGATCATTGAGGAGATCGAAGTCGTGCTGGAGACCCTCCGCACGCAACTCGCGAGCGCTGGATTCCCTCTCCCTTCGCGGGAGAGGAAGGGGCCCGCGTCGCCGCAGGCGGCGTGGGAAGGTGAGGGGCCGCGCCGCCGTTTCAGCCGCGGTCCTTAGCAGCGTCCACTGTCGCGCGGCCCCTCATCCTCCCACGCTGCTCCGCAGCGCGGGGCACTCCTTCTCCCGCGAGGGGAGAAGGATTTAGCTCCCCGTCCTCAGCAACAGTTCTATGGCCCGGGCGATGCGCTCCTGGTCTTCCTCGGGGGCGCTGTCGACCATTTCGGCGATGCGTTGGGCCTGGGGGCTCCAGCGGCGCTGATCGGAGTCGTCGATCCAGGGGGCGCCTTCGCCCTTCAGCAGCCATTCCCAGCGCACGCGCAGCCGCTGGGCCCAGGGGAAGGCCTGTTCGTAGCTGAGCGGGGTGTGCTTGGAGCTGCCGGGCGCCCGCTCATAGGCCGCATAGCCGTGCTCCGACAGGCCCACGGAGCCTGCGAAGGCCTTGGTGGTCGGATAGCGGGCGTCGCGCTGGCGCGCCCACTTCAGACGCGCGTGGGCTTCCTGCAGGTCGGTCCAGCCGAGATCGTCGATCGACTTTGTCACAGGGGTACGTTACCAGGAGATACGTTACTATGTGTAATCTTCTGCTTGCGGATTTTCGTTACTATATGTAACGTTCGCTCATGACCCCGCGCACCCACGACCTCACCGCCGCGATCCGCGCCCTCAGCCGGGGCGGCGTCGCTCCGAGCTACCAGGAGCTGGCGGCGGCGCTGAACCTCGCCAGCCGCGCCTGCGTGCACCGGCTGGTGCGCCAGGCCGAGCGCGAGGGGCTGGTCGAACGCCTGCCGGGCCGGGCGCGCACCCTGCGTCTGGCCGAGCCGGTGGTGGCGAATGTCCGCCGCCTCGCCGACGCCGCCCTGGCCGATCTGCAGCGCCGCATCGCCGACGAACTCGATCGCCGCCGAAGCCTAACTGAAATAAGAACAAATAGGGAACAATCATGAGCGTCACCCCAGAACAGGCCTTGCTGCGTACGGAGGCGCGGGCGGCCCGGCGTGCGGCGGACACGCCGGCGCGGCAGCGCTCGGCGGCGCGCAAGGCGCTGGAGACGGCCTTCACCGCCTATGTCGCCGAGCACGGGATGCATGCCGCTGGCGCCTGGGCCTCGGCCAAGGCCGGCCCGTTGATGGCGCATGCCCATCCGCGCGGCGCGGCCGAGACCGCCCTGCGCGCCCGCGCCGAACATCACTTCAGGAAGGTCCCGCATGCCCAGGAAGGTTAAGCCGAAATCGACCCCGAAATCTCCCGGCGAGATCCTCGCCGAGCTGGCCGCCCGCCGGGCGGAGGACCGCGCCCGTGGCCGCGCCGAGGGTCAGCGGCCCGAGACCTGGGGCGTCAATGTCGAGGCCCTGGCCGGACAGGACGACGTGCGGCTGGCGACCCAGGGCGCGCGCCGCGCCGCGGTGCAGAGCGCCCGGCGCGACGATGTGTTCGACCGGCTG
>Ga0302311_10004497_pt1 | contig 14991 bp, 13 predicted proteins | sample III_Palsa_N1_3_FD_200449 | JGI IMG/M metagenome (GOLD analysis project Ga0302311, IMG submission 200449) | Peat permafrost microbial communities from Stordalen Mire near Abisko, Sweden - III_Palsa_N1_3 | ecosystem: Environmental > Terrestrial > Soil > Palsa > Peat permafrost | place: Sweden... | reverse complement strand
CGTTGCGCTCGTTGAGCTCGAGGGACATCATCTCGAGCGCGCGCTCGATGAGCATGCGCTCCCCGTCAGTGTCTTCGTACGCCTGGCTGATGGATCTCAGAAGCGTCTCCAGCCCGCCAGGCAACGCGTCGCTTTCGCCGAATGCGCGCCGCAGTTGGCGTTTGAGCAGTTTGTGGAGCGACGAATTCATGTCTCTGAGAAGGTCGTGATCGTCATCGCCTGGTTGTGCAGCTTGTCGGCCATCGCTGGTTCATGACAGCAATAGCGCGCCCGCGCCGGCCGCAGTGAAGCCCTGCTACGACCGCCTCGCGATGCGCCCGGGATACCGACCGCACGGACGCAATGAATGCCCTGATGTCCGGTGGTGCAACCGCGCAGCGCGCAAACACCCCCTTTTCGAGCTGTCGGTTCTCAATCTCGGCGTCTCCAATTTCCGCTATCGATCCGTCCGCGAGCGGCGCGTGCCGCGGAAAGGAACTGACCAGACAATGTTTCGCGCCCGTCCGTTTCAAGTTCCACTCCGCGGGGACAACACCGCCTCGCCGCCCGAGCCGTCCGCTCGCAACGGCAGGTAGATGCTCACGGTCGTCCCGACTTGCAATTCACTTTCCACTTCAAGCACCCCCGCATGGTTGGAAACGATGCCGTGCGCCGCGGACAGTCCGAGCCCCGTCCCTTCGCCGACCGGCTTGGTGGTGAAGAACGGTTCAAGAACCTTGTCCAGCAAGTGCGGCTGAATCCCAACACCTGCGTCGATGACTCGCAGGCGCGCGTATCGCAACGTGGTGGTGGCCGACGAAGCGGCCTTCGGCACGGCAAGATCGACGATGACGCGGATGGCTCCATCGCGGCCCTCCATCGCATGGACGGCATTGCGAACGATGTTCAGCAGGACCTGCTCCAACTGCACCGGATCGACGCTGACGAGCCCGTCCTCGAGCAGTTCCAGCGCCAACGGAATGCCGGCGGGCACCACGGCGCGCAGCAGACCCTCGGCATGTCCGAGCAATGTGGCGAGCGCCATCGTCGACTTCGCCATCGGGGTCTGGCGAGAGAAGTCGAGCATCTGCCGGACGAGCGTCGCAGCCCGCGCGCCGGCTTCACCGATCCTGGCCAGGTTGCGCGCTTGGCGAGAGCCGTCGACGGCCTCCAGTTCGCATAACTGGGTCAAGCCGAGGATCGACGCGAGCAGATTGTTGAAATCGTGGGCAATGCCACCAGCCAGCGTCGCCACGGCGCGCAGTTTGTCGTTCTCGCGCAGACTGCTGTCGATCAGTTGCTGGCGGGCAATGTCGCGCCCGATGCAGAGGTGGCTGAGCACGTTTCCATCACGTGCGGTCACGGGCGTGACGGACCATTCGGCAAGAAATCGGCTGCCGTCCCGGCAGGTTTGTTCGGCGCGGATGACTTCGGCCCTGGCGGTGGGCAACGGCAGCTGCCAGACCCCCGCGGTGCGAGCTGCCGCTTCCAGCGCCGACCAGCCCGTTGCACGCGCGAACGCAGGATTGACTGTCTCGATTCGGCCGCGGGCATCGAACACCAGCACGAACGCATCTGTCCGATCGATGAGCGCGGCCAATTCACCCCGCTTGCGTTCGCTGATGTCCACATGCATCACCATGGCGCCGCGCGTCGCGCCGGTCAGGTCGTGCGCGCGTAGCGGCGTGACCGTCATCCTGTACCAGCGCTCCTCGGTGGGCGAATGGCAGGGATATTCAATCGAGGCCTCGATCGCACGCCCGTCGAGGACGGCTCGGATGTCTGCGGCCACCTTGCGGACGTCATCGGCACGATGGTCGGCGATTCCGTCGCACAGATCGAGATAGCTCAGCCCGACGCCGAAGTCCTGCGTCTGCAGCCCGTTCGCGGTGGCAAATATTTTCCATGCCGCGTTCACCGACCGGATGACACCGTGCTCGTCGAGCAATGCGATGTGCGCAGACATCGCATCCAGGATGTCGCTCTGGACACCCTCCAGCCTGAGAACCCGAGCTTCGCTGGCCAGCGGCCGGGATGCGACAGACTGCAGGCCAGGACTCGGTGCGAGAGTCTCGCTCACGAGGCAGGCGTCTCGACGGACAGGGCGTGTCGCAGCGCGGACTGCAGCTCATGGCGTGAAAACGGCTTGGCCAGTTGGCATGTGGCACCCGCAAGGAGTGCCGTCTGCAGGCTGAATTCCGGCGACAACACGCGTCGGCCGCCGGAGATGGCGACGATCGGCACCTGTGGTCGGCGTCGGCGCAGCTCCACGATGAGCCGTGCGCCGTCCATGCCGGGCATCAGAATGTCGGTGATGACGAGATCGATCGTCGCGCCAGCACCGAACTTCGCCAGGCCTTCCTCCGCGCTGGCTGCCCCACTGACCGCATGGCCGTCGAGTTCCAGAAATTGAAGCAAGGTGTCGCGCAAGAGTTCATCGTCGTCGATGAGAAGAACGTGGGCCATGGGTTCCGTCCGGATTCAGAAGAGTTCGATGCGTTGGGAAGGAGCGCCCGGCGCTGCGTCGGCAGCCGCGTCGGGATCCCGATGCAGCGCTTCCAGCGCGAGGTAGTTGGTCGCGAGCGCGCCGGCACGGCGGTCGATCTCGGTCGTTTCGATCTCGCAAGCGCCCAGTCGCGCGATGAGTTCGTCGAGCACGGCGTTGCGCGATTCGAATGCCGGCTGGACCCGGTCGACGATCTGCTTGACCACATCCTGGGTCTGCGCCGTGTCGAGCAGGAGTCCCAGGCCACGGTCCAGCTCGCAGTTGTGGCCGGTGACCGCCGTCATCAGCATCTCGTAGAACTGGCGCATGTCGACGTAGCCTTCGTCGAGCTTGAGCGTGAGGCCGCCCAGCCGCGCCGCCTCCGCCTCGTTGTGACGCGTGCGTGCCTCGAACTCGACGCTGTAGCCGCTCTGGACCGTCGTCACCAGCGCGCCGATGTCGTGGCTCACCTTTTCGGCAGATGCATTGGCTTGCGTGGCCAACCGGCGCACTTCGCCGGCCAGCACCGCGAAGCCGCGGCCCGCGTCACCGGCGCGCGCGGCCTCGATGGCGGCATTGATGGCAAGGATCTCGGTCTGGCGGGCGATGCCGCGGATCGTGTCCGTCATTTCGGTCAGGCCCTTGACCTCGGTCAGCAAGGCCTTGAGCTGGCCGCGCTCCTGGGCAATCTGCTGGGGCAGGGTCTGAACAAAGGCGGCGAGTTCGCGGATGATGTTGCTGTTTTCCTCGATGCCGCGCTGCATCGCCTCGCTTTGGGCATGCGCGTCGTCCAGGTAGCGCACGAGCCGGCCCGACATCTTGTGCAGTGCGCCGACGCGTTCGATGAAGTCGAGCGCCGTCTTCTCCGACAGCCCGACGGCGCGACAGAGCTGGTTCATGACCTGTGCGTCGAATTCGCGCAGGCCGACCAGGGCCTCGGAGCCGGCAGGCCCCGCCGGCCCGGACGGGCCGCGAACGAGGCGAAGAATCCAGGCGCGCAAACGCGCCGGGAAAGACTTGCGAGGGGAGTCAGGTTCGATCATGACGAGGCAGTCGGCTGATTGGGATGAGCTGTCGGTGTCGCGACCGCTCGGCTAGGAGGAGCAGCATGCGCATCAGGCGCCGGGCAGCACCTGGCGAATCACTTTCACCAGGTCGGCTGCGGCCAGCGGCTTGACCATCCAGCCGGTCGCGCCGAGCTTCTTCGCCTCGTCGCGCTTGGCCTGCTGGCTTTCGGTGGTCAGCGTCAGGATCGGGATGAAGCGCAGGACCTTGCGGACGTTGCGGATCAGCTCGAGGCCATCCATCTTCGGCATGTTGATGTCGGTGATGATCAGGTCTGGCTTCAAGCCCTTGGTGATCCGGGCCATCGCCTGTTCGCCGTCCGCGGCGGTCTCGACCTTGAATCCCGCCATCTCGAGCGAGCTCTTCACGCTCATGACCATCGTGGCGGAGTCGTCGACGACAAATATGGTTTTCATCATGTTTCCCTGTGGTTTGGATTTTCTGAATTCTTCCGGGCAGCGCGTCAGGCCAGGCCCAGCACGGCAGCCAGGTGCGGGTCGGCGGGCATGGCCTTGACCTTGGGGTGCAAGGCCAGCAGTACCTGCAGCACCGCACCATGCACGCTCGCGCACGCGCCAAGATGAACCGCCGGCTCACGCTGCTCGAGGAGCCACTGCGTCAGCGTTTCGGCGTCTTCCACTGCGACATGGCCCTCGAGGACAGCATGCTTTTTCAGGTAGCGAATCGTCATTGCAGCAATTCCTTCGGATTGAGCACCATCAGCACGCCGCCGTCGCCCATCAGGGCGGTGCCGGCGAAGCCGACCAGCCCCGCCAACACCCCTTCCAGCGGCTTGAGAATGATGTCGCTGGCCCCCTGAAAATGATCCACCAGGAGCCCCACGCTCTCGTTGCCGTGGCGGATCACCAGGACGGCCAGTTCGCCCTCCTCGTTGGGCTTCGGCGCCGCTTCCAGCGCCAGCAGCTCGTTCAACGCCCGCAGCGACACCACGCGACCCCGCAGCACCGTGGTGCGCGCCTGCTTGAAGTGGTGGATGTCGCAGGCGGGAACTCGAACGGTCTCGACGATCATGTCCATCGGAACGCCCAGGCGCCGACCGGCGCATTCGACCACCATCACCGTCGTGACCGCCATCGAGAGCGGCAGGGACAGGCGCAGCATCGTGCCCTGGCCTTGCACGCTGCTCAGCTCGACGCCGCCGTTGATGCGTTCGATCGCGGTACGCACGACGTCCATGCCGACACCGCGCCCGGACAGGTCGGAGACCTCGTCCGCAGTCGAGAACCCGGGCAGGAAGATCAGTTGCACCGCGTCGTGGTCAGACAGCGTGGCCGCCCTGTCGGCGGGAATGAGGCCCCGCTCGACCGCCTTGGAGCGCACGCGGGCGGCGTTCACTCCAGCACCATCGTCGTGGATCTCGATGATCACGCGGTCGCTCTCCTGGCGCGCCACGATGCGGATCGTTCCGGCAGGCGGCTTGCCCGCGGCACGGCGCACCTCGGGCAACTCGATGCCGTGATCCAGGCTATTGCGCAGAATGTGGATCAACGGGTCGGCCAGCGGCTCGATGACGTTCTTGTCCGCTTCGGTGTCCTCGCCCTCGACGACCAGGTTGACTTCCTTGCCCAGCTTGCGGGAGATGTCGCGGATCAGTCGACCGAAGCGCTGGAACACCGCGCCGACCGGAAGCATGCGCACCTGCATGATGGCGTGTTGCATGTCCTCCGCGATGCGGTTGATGACCGCGTATTGCGCCTTGATCTCGCGCGCTAGTTCGCGTTGCTGGAAGACCTCCTCGGCGCGCTGTGCCAGATAGGGCAGGCTGTTCTTGGCGACGACCATTTCGCCGATCAGGTCCATGAGCCGGTCGATCTTCTCCTGGCCGACCTTGAGCACCTTGGGAGCCTGGGTTGCGGAGCCCTCCTCGGCGCGCTGCGACGGCGCCGCAACGTCACGATCCCGGCCCGTCGGACCCGACATGCGTTCGTCCACGACGTCGCGTCCAATCTCGAGGGCAGGAGCATTGCCGCGGGCCCAGGCCAGCAGCGACGAGGCCGATACGCCCTCGGACAGATCCGCGAGCGCGGCGCTCGCGCCAGGTGTGGCCGTTTCGCCCAGGCAGGCGAGCAGACGGGTCAATGCGGTCCGGGCGGCACGCACTGTTCCCGTGGAATCGCCGGCGCGCGCCAGCGACTCGCACTGGTCGCTCCAGAGCGCTGCCACGCGATTCAGAAGCACGGGCGACTCGGGGTTCTCGCAGGGCACGTCGATCGCGACCGGGTCCGAACCCTCGTCGCGCCATGCCACCTGCTCGGCCACGCAGCGGAAATGCGACTCGACCTCGGCGCGAGGGGCATCGGTAGACAGCACAATGTCCAGGTTGCACTGATAACAGTCCCAGCCCGTACGATCCTCCCCCTGCGGCCAGGCACTCGCGCCGACGACGTCCAACTGGAGCAGTCCGGGTACCGTCCTGGCCAGCCGCCACGGATCCTCGCCCTTGAAGAAGCAACCGGGTTCGGGTAGGTAGTGGAGCGCCAGGACACCCGGCTTCGAGACGATCGCCGCCATGTCCAGGCGGTCGATCCAGGGCGCTGCCGCACCGGCGCGCGGGGCCGCTTCGGCCGCACCGGCCGCGGCCACGCCTGCCGACGCGTCCTCGCGCAAGAATGCACGCAGCGCCTGCGCATGTGCGGTGGAGCGCGCGTCGGCACCGTCCTCGATGCGGCCGTGGCGCTCGATCTGGTCGATCAGCTGCGCGCTGTAGTCCATCGCCTCGAGCAAGGCATCCGCAAGTTCGGCGCTGTAGGCGAGCGTTCGATGGCGCACCCTGTCGAGCAGGTCCTCGCCGGCATGCACGACGCGCTCCAGCGGCTTGAACTCGAACAGCCCGCAGTTGCCCTTGAGCGTGTGGACGGAGCGGAACAGGTCGTTGAGCAGTTCCTCGTTGGCGGGATCCTGTTCGACGTCGAGCAGTCGCTTGCCGATGGCCTCCAGGCATTCCCTCGCCTCGAGGATGAACTGGTCGAGCAGGTCGGATTGGCTCATGGCTTGAGTCCCTGGGAGGCGGCCCGGGCCGCCTTCCGGTCGCCGAGCAGCAACGCGGCGCTGAGCACGAGCGAGCGCGGCTGCGCCGGCTTGACGAGATAGCAATTGGCGCCCGCGTCGAGCGCTGCTTCCGCGTCCTGGCGTTGTGCTTCGGTAGAGACCATCACGACGGGGGCCTGGTGACGCGCGTCGAGTCGACGCAGTTCGCGCACGAAGGCGTAGCCGTCCATGCGGGGCATGTTGACGTCGACGACGTAGAGATCGAAGGCGCCGTCGCCCTCCTGCGCCTGGACGCACTCCAGCGCCTCGACGCCATTCAGGGCCTCGTCGATGTGCCAGCCGGCATCGCTCAGGATCTTGCGGTGGTACATGCGCACGGTGGCGGCGTCGTCGACGACGAGGATTCGATGCATCTTCATGCCTCCAGGGGCTTCTGGTAGACCATCGCGTCCGGAAACCGGCGCACGGTGTAGAGGGACGACATGCGACTCATCGACTCCGAGTGGCCCAGGCAGATGAATCCCCCCGGGCTCATGGAGTCGAACATCGCCTCGGCGGCAACGCGTCGCGACAGGTCGTCGAAATAGATCAGCAGGTTGCGACAGAAGATCACGTCGATGTCGCGAAAGCGACGGGTGTCGGCTGGCTCCGAAAGATTCACGCGGCTGAACTCCACCGAGTCGACGAGGTCGCGCGAGATACGCCACTCGTTGTCGCCGTGCGGCGTGAAATATTTCTTCAGGTACGGTGCGGGCAGGTTGCCCACGGAGCGCTGGGAGTAGATGCCGCGGTGCGCCGCCTTGAGCACGCTGGTGTCGATGTCCGAGGACAGTATCTCGACGTCATACTGGTCGATCTTCGCCCAGCGCTCCAACAGGTAGATCGCGATCGAATACGGTTCTTCCCCGGTCGAAGACGGGATCGACCAGATGCGTATGCGCGAGCCGGGGCGCTTGCGCGCCGCCACCTCGTCGAGCATGTGGTTCACGAGGCAGTCGAACTGGTAGGCCTCGCGGAAGAAGTAGGTCTCGTTGACCGTCATGATGTTGACGAGGTGCTGCAACTCGGCGCCGTCGGTCTCGAAGCGCAAGGCCACGAACCAGGCGCGAAAACTCTCGGCGCCCGTGCTCTCTATGCGTTCGACGAGCCGCTTGTCGACGAAGTAGCGCTTCGACTCGTCGAAGTGGATGCCGGTCTTGCGGTAGAAAAATTCCGCGAACTTGCGGAAGTCGGCGTCGGTGATCGCCACTGGCGGGCTGGCTTTCACGGCCAAGGTGCTGGTCCTCATGGCGCGCCGATCCGTTCGATAGCGATATCGACCGCGAAGGCGATGAAGGCGTCGTCGGCGAACCGCCGCGCGACGGCGCGCAATGCGGGCAGCGAGTCGACCGTCCCGACTTCCGCGAGCACTTCGAGAGCCGCGCCCACCACGTTGACGGCGGCGTCGTGCATCAGCACGCGCTCCAGCCAGGCCATCACGCCGGCGTGGCGCAGGTCGCCCAACAGGTTGACGGTGAAGATGCGTACATCGCTGTCGACGTCCTGCAGCAAGGCATCGATGTGCGGCGCCACCGCATCGGGCAAGCCGGACAGAACCTCGATCGCGCCATTGCGCAGGGCCGGGTCTTCGCTGCGCAGCAGCGGGATCACCGCCGTGACCGCGCCGGCGCCACCGAGTCGAGCCAAGCTGCTGAAGATCGCCGAGCGAACACCCGGATCCGCCTCGCCCGGCAGGCGCGCGCCGAGCACCGCCGCCGCGCGCGGCTGCGCGGCCAGATCGCGCGCCGCCCAGCGCCGCACCGCGGCATCCGGATCGGCCAACTGGGCGATCAGCCCGGGCAGGTCCCGGTCGTACTCACGCTCCACCACGGGGTGGAGAACGGATACGTTCGCCTGCTTCTTCAATCCCATCGCGACATCCCTCGAGTGTGTGCTGCGGCCGCGGTCATTGCAGCCAGTGGTGCAACTGTGCGGCGATCGCCGTGCAGGGCAGGACGAGCGTGGCGCCACGTCGTTCGATGAGTTCGTTGGGCATGCCGAAGACGACGGCGGTATCCGCAGACTCGGCGATGGTCTTGCCGCCCGCAGCGTGCAGTCGTGTCATCGCATCGGCGCCGTCGTTGCCCATGCCGGTGAGCATCACCCCGAGCAGTTGCCTGGATGGCAGGTTCTGCATGGCGCTATCGACCATGACTTCGACCGAGGGATGCCAGAGCACCGTGGGCGTCTCCGGTCTCGGCGCGACGTGCAACACGCCGACGCGGGCGGTGACCGTGATGTCGGTGCCACCGCGGCCGATGTAGACGTGGCCCGCCTCGATGGCCATGGCGGAGGTCACCTCCAGCACCTTGAGCGCGCACAGGCTGTCCATGCGACGGGCGAAGGTGTCGGTGAAATTGGCCGGCATGTGCTGGGCAACGAGGATCGGCCAAGGGAAGTCGGCGGGCAACCTGGGAAGGATGTCTTCAAGCGTTCGCGGGCCGCCGGTGGATACGCCAATGAGCACGAGGCCCGGCACCTGGCCCTTGCCACGCAGCGAAGGCACCGCGGCGGACGCGGCGGACGCGATCACGCGCGGCGGCGAGGGCCTCGGCGCAGGTGCGGGAACGGGCGGAACCGGCCTGGCTGCAGACCGCCGGCCGAGGCGTGCGCGCGACGCGGCGCGCACCTTGTCGAGCAGCATGTCCTTGATGTCGTCGACATGCAGGGAGATCGTTCCCCCCGGCTTCGGGATGAAGTCGACGGCACCCAGCGCAAGCGCTTCGAACGTGGCCAATGCGCCCTTCTCCGTCAGCGACGAGACCATCACGACCGGCGTCGGGCGCGCCGACATGATCAGCGACAGTGCCGTGAGGCCGTCCATCTCGGGCATGTTGATGTCCAGCGTCACCACATCGGGTTGCCACTGCACGACCATGTCAACGCCTTCGGTGCCGTTGCGCGCGCTGCGCACGTCATAGCCGGCTTCGACGAGCACGCCCATCAGCAACTTGCGCATCAGCGCCGAGTCGTCCACGACCAGGATCTTTTTCATGGCTGTCGGTCCGTCGCGCGCCGCTCAGGCCGCCCTGGCCACGAGGTCCTGCGCAGCCATGCCCGGCGACACCGCGGTCCCGATCTGCCCCACGGCCTGGATTTCTGGCCCCTGCAACAGATGGGTGGGATCGATCAGCATCACCAGCCGCTTGTCACCCTCGAGGTTCGCGACGCGACTGATCAGGCGACTCTGTTCCTCGGACATCAGCGGCGCGGGGACGATGCGCCCGCGCGGGATGCGCAGTACCTCGGCAACCGAATCGACGATGAAGCCCGTTCGCTTGCCGCCCAGGAGGTAGACCATGATGCGTTGGCGGTCATTGCGCTCGATGAGCGGCAGGCCGAGACGGCCGCGCTGGTCGATTACTGGCAGTACCGTGCCGCGCAGGTTGATCACGCCTTCCACGAAGGCCGGCGTGCGCGGCACGCGGGTCAGCGTCTGCGGCACGCGCACGATCTCCTGCACGCTCATGATGGGCACGCCGAATTCCTCGGCGCCAAGCCGGAAGATCACAACCTGGATGTCGTCGTCGGGTGGGACGCCGGTCTCGTCCGAGTCGTTGTTCAGGTTCATGTCCATGTCGCGGTTTTCCAGGGCAGCGTTGTCGATGCGGGCGTGCCGGGCGCCATCGAGCGCCTGGACGATGGCGGGCAGTCGCAGAAGCTTGTCCGCGGCGATGATGGACACCAGCCGCTTGCCGTCGTCGAGGCGGCAGATCGAAGAGATTTCCTGCAATTGCCCTTGGCCGGCCAGCATCCCCGGCATCGCATCGGCCTGGGCGCGCGGCACGCTGAGCACTTCCTTGACGGAATCGGTGACGAGCCCCACATCGAGGCCGCCGGGCAAGGACGTGACGACGATGCGCTGCTGTTCCGAATACGCGAGCGACGGCAGGCCGAACAGCGTGCGCAGGCTCACCAGCGGCAGCAGGCGCTGGCGCAGCGAGATCACACCCAGAACGTGGCTGGGCGCGTGTGGCAGTTCGCTGACAGTGGCAGGGAGTTGGACGATTTCCTGCACCTCGCTGATGTCGAGGGCGTACTCCTGGTCGGCAATGGTGAACGACACCAGGCGCAACTCGTCGCCGCGGACCTCGTCTATGACCTTGCCAGCGTCGCTGCCCAACGGGCTGCCCGTCTTGTCGCGGTCGCCGCCTCTGCCCGCTGCGACGGCGCTGAACTGGCCCTCGATCAGGCGTTCGAAGTCGATCGACAGCAGCATGTCGTGGCCGCTGCCATCGACGCGAGGTCGCCGGATCACGCCCTTGAGGTAGTCGACTGAGACGATGGTCTGGATCGCGTCGGCCGACTCGATCTCGGCCGGCTCGATCGTGACCACGCTGGCCACGCGATCGACCACGAAGCCCAGCGGCTGGCCGAGGTGGATGACGAGCGCGCGCGTGGCATCGTCGTTCGCGCGTTCGGCGCAGCCGAACAGGCGTCGGAGGTTGACGATCGGCAGCACGCGCCCGCGCAGGTTGGCCAGGCCGTCCAGCGCAAGCGGCGCCAACGGCAGGCAGGCCACCTCCGGCATACGGATGATTTCCTGGACCGGGGCGATGGGCACGGCGAACATTTCACCGGCGACGGCGAAGGTGACGTACTGGTTCGCATGACCGGCCGCGGGCTCGTCGACGCCGTGGCGCTCGATCTCGACGAGATCGCGCACGCCCCCGGCACCGTCTTCGGACGCGTGGATTTCACGCGCGGGCAAAACTGTGCTCATGGCACACCTCCTGTGTTGGAAGAATTCGGGAGAGGCCTGTTCAGGCGCTTTGCAATTCGTCGGCAAGCGAGGCGATTTCCTCGATGGCGGCCGAGAGTTCTTCCGCGCCTTGCGATTGCTGGCGGGCCGCGGTAGCGGCCTGTTCGGCGGCCTTCTCGGCCTGCGCGGCACCCGTGGAAACCTGTTCGACGCCGATCTTGACCTGCGTGACGGCGGAGGCGATCTCCTGGGCAGCCGCCACGGCGACCTGGTTGGCCTGCTGAATGTCCGCCACGTCGACTTCGATCCGGTTCAGGCTGATCGTGATGGCCTTGGCCTTGTCGACTTCGGCAAGTGCCGAACCGACGATGGCGCTCAGGTCGCGACCGACCAGGCCGATCTGGTCCTGGATCGCCTTCACCATGTCCTTGATGCGGTCGGCGTTCTCCGCCGAATCATGCGCGAGGTTGCGGATGTCGGTCGCCACCACCACGAAGCCCTTGCCGTACTCGCCGGCGCGTGCCGCCTCGATGCTGCCGTTGACAGCCAGCATGTTGGTCTGGATGGACACCTGGGTGATCGCATCGACGATCTTGTCGATCTTGCGCGACACGAGCTCCAGCTCCTTGACCTGCGCGATGCTGGTCTGCGTCGTGTCCACGTTGCTCGTGATGCCGCCGATGAGACGGTCGATGTTCTTCTTGCTTTCGCCCATGAGGGTGCGGATCGCGATCGCACGATCGTTGCCCTGGTTGGCACGGTCTTCCGCGATCTGGGCGCCTCGCTCGATCTGGCTGACGGCCGCGGCCGATTCAGTGCTCGCGGCGGCCTGGGTCTGGGCGCCCCTGCGAATCTCGTCGAGCGCGACCAGGATCTGCGCAGCAGAACGGTTGATTTCCTGCACGGCGCTGGAGAGCTCTTCTGCAGAGCTGGCCACTTCCTCGGCACTCTTGGCGATGTCCGTGGAGTTCTTCAATTCATCGGCGATCTCCGACAGGCCGAGCGCGGTCTGTTCGCACTGCGACAGCGCCGTCGTCTGTTCTGTGACGGTCTTGTTCGCTTCTTCGCAAGCCGACGACTGCTCGGTCGACGCGGCGGCGATCTGCTCGGCGCCCTTGAGCGCCTGCTGCGCAGCGATATTGCTCTGCTGGGCTGCCGTGACGATATCGGCAGCACCCGTGGCGATGTTGGCGGCGTCGCCGCGGATCTGTTCGAGCTGCTCGAGGATCTGCGAGCTCTTCTCGACTTCGACCCGGACCGCCTCGGCGCCCTCGTTGATGCCTTCCGCGATGGTCTTGACCTCGCCCTGGATCTGGCCCACCAGATCCTGGATCTGCTTGGCGCTCTTTTCCGAGGTCTCGGCCAGGGTGCGCACTTCGTCGGCGACGACTGCGAAACCCTTGCCATGCTTGCCGGCACGCGCCGCTTCGATAGCGGCGTTGAGGGCCAGCAGGTTGGTCTGGTCGGCGATGCGCGCCACGGCCTTGACGATCTCGCCAATGTTGGCGGCCTGGCGTTCGAGTTCGGCGACCATCTTGACCGACTGCGCCTGCCGCTCCGCGGCGGTGGCCACGTTCTTCACGGTGGAGGCGACTTGGGCGTTGATCTCGCCGGCCAGAGTCTGCATGCCTTCCGCGGTGCGCTGGGCGGTTGCCACTGTCGTCATCTGCCGGGTGATCGATCCCGAGATCTGCGTGATCGCGGCGAGTGATTCCTGTGCCGCGCCGGATGCTTCTTCGGCGCTGGTCGCGATCTGCGCGGCTGCGCGCTTGAGCTCCTCCGCCGCGGACGCCGCTTCGTTGATGCCGGCCGAAAGTTCGCCCGACGCCGCTGCTACGCGTTCCGACGCCTGTTGCTGTTTGGCGAGCGTGCGTGCGCGCTTGCGCTGCGCATCCGCGTCGATGGCGACACGCCGGGGAATACCGGCCGCGACGGCCTGCATTGCGGGGGGAACTTCCTGGCTGGTCGAGGACTTGCGGAGGAGGGACATGCGTGCTTTCGGGAGGGAGTGTGCATCGGGCCGCGGCACGCATTCACGCACGCCGTCGACATCCCGGATGCTGTTCACCTGGTGTCTCCTGACGTGCTGCCCGGCCCCGGGCCTTTCGTGGCCATGGATCGACGAGGAAGTCGCAGGGAACACCGGTCACCACCGGGAAGACCACATTTCACAGCGCGACGGCACTTCACACTCCGCGGACATACGCCGCAAAGCCCGATCGAGGCGGCAGCATCGAACTTGGCAGACCAGAGATTCGATCGCCCGAGACGGCTGTCCGCGGGTCGAGAGCCCTTCATGGCTGGCGCGACCCTTCGAGCGCCCGTGGCCGCGACGTGGCCGCGGGCCATGCGCTGCGTCCGAGGCTCCGCTAGGGAACCTCTGCAAAACACCGGGCGGACCCTTGTTGCTTGAGGCCGTGTGAGCGCTGAGAATTGAGGCCATGAAGCAAATCAGCCTGGGCCTCAACCTGTCGACCAAGAAGACACGCAAGCGCGAATTCCTGGAGCAGATGGAGAAGGTCGTTCCGTGGGCCGTGCTGGTGGAGATCGTCGCGCCGCATTGCCCGAAGTCCAAGACCGGCCGGCCGCCATTCCCGATCGAGACGATGCTGCGGGTTCACTACATGCAGCAGTGGTTCGGCCTCAGCGATCCGGCAATGGAGGAGGCGTTGCACGACATGCCGCTCCTGCGCGAGTTCGCCAAGCTCGACGGCGTGCTGGCTCGATTGCCCGACGAATCCACGATCCTGCGCTTCCGCCACCTTCTCGAGAAGCATGACCTGGCACCCGACATGCTGCGCGTGGTCAACGACTTGCTGCAGCACAAAGGTCTGCTGCTGAAGACCGGTACTGCCGTGGACGCCACGCTGATCTCAGCGCCCAGCTCGACCAAAAACAAGTCGGGCGAGCGCGATCCGGAGATGCACCAGACCAAGAAGGGCAACCAGTGGTATTTCGGCATGAAGGCCCACATCGGCGTCGATGCGGAATCCGGCTTTGTTCACAGCGTGGTCGGCACGGCGGCCAATGTCAGCGACATCACGCAAGCCGGTGCGCTGCTTCATGGCGAAGAGACGGTTGCCTTCGCTGACGCGGGCTACCAGGGTGTTCACAAACGGGCTGAGGGCGTAGGGCCAAAGTGGCACGTGGCAATGCGACCTGGCAAGCGCCGGCAACTCGATCTGACCCGAAAGAGCGCACGTCTGCTCGATGAAATCGAACACCTCAAAGCCAGCGTCCGGGCCAAGGTGGAGCATCCGTTTCGAGTGCTCAAGCAGCAGTTTGGCTACGCGAAAGTCCGCTACCGCGGCCTGAAGAAAAACACTGCTCAGATCATCACGTTGTTCGCGTTGAGCAATCTCTGGATGGCGCGACGACAGCTGATCGAGGTGTTGGCATGACTGCGTCCAAAATCGACCGCAGCGTCGATTTCAGCAGTGTTTTCGAGCCTGCAGGGGATCGACGATAGGCGTTTTGGCGCATCGATAGCCCCGAACGACGGCCAGAGCAAGTTCGCGATCAAAACTTGCCGTCGGATCCGCGTTTTTCAGACTGTCCCTAAGCAAGTTTGCGGCCAACGGGATGCCGCGGGGCGTCGGTGGAGCGATCATCTCTCTGGCGCGAACCGGATGTGCGATCGACCACACCCGGGACAAGAGACGGAGCACTGAATCGGCCCGGGTTCCGTGGAGGCCAGTTGGTTTAAGTCAGG
>Ga0302311_10004493_pt1 | contig 15000 bp, 15 predicted proteins | sample III_Palsa_N1_3_FD_200449 | JGI IMG/M metagenome (GOLD analysis project Ga0302311, IMG submission 200449) | Peat permafrost microbial communities from Stordalen Mire near Abisko, Sweden - III_Palsa_N1_3 | ecosystem: Environmental > Terrestrial > Soil > Palsa > Peat permafrost | place: Sweden... | reverse complement strand
CTTGGGTGCTGCCGTCGGGTCGCGGCAGGAACTACTGGGGGTGGCGGGCTACTTGGAGACCCAGACACCGGTGAGGTCGACGAACCAGGACTGCGGCTCGACGAAGCCGTGGACCTTGGGCGACAGCGCCCGTGGGTCGCGGTCGTTGACCACGAACAGCCAGGGGGCGTCCTTGGTCACCTGGTCCAGGGCCTTGGTGTAGTCCTGCTGACGGGTCGTCTGGTCGAGGGTGGAGGAGGCCGCCGCGAACAGTCTGTCCACTGCCGGGTCGGAGTAGTGCCCGGTCCAGAAGGGGCTGCCGGTGCCGAGGAAGAGCGGCAGCAGCGACTCGGACTGGAACAGCGTGGTCGACTGCGCGAGCGCGTCGGAGCCTAGGGTGACCTGGCCCTTGGCCTCGTCGCTGAGCTGGGTGGACCAGTCGGTGGTGCGGATCTTCACGGTGATGCCGACGGCCGCGAGGTCCTGCTGGATCGCCTCGGAGATGGGCACCGGGAGCAGGTTCCCCGATCCGGCGGTCGGCACGGTGACGGTGCTGCTGAAGCCGTGCGCGAGACCGGCCCGGGCCAGCAGTTGCTTCGCCTTGGCCGGGTCGTAGGAGTAGAGGTTCCCGGCCGGGTCGTAGGCGAGGGTGCCCTTGGGTGCGGCCTGGTAGGCCGGTCCCGCGGTGCCGTGCAGCAGGTCGTCGGCGATGGTGTGGCGGTTGATGGCGTAGTTGGCGGCCTGCCGGACCAGGACGTTGTTCCAGGGGGCCTTGGACTCGTCCAGGATCCAGTACCAGATGTGGTCGTAGCTGTTGGTGTCGATCCGGGCGCCGTCGGACCTGAGCCGGCTGATGTCGTCCGGGTTCGGGTAGTCGATCATGTTGGCGCCGCCGGAGAGCAGCGCGGCGGTGCGGGCCGCCGGGTCCGGCAGGGCCTTGACGACCAGCTTGTCCAGCTTGGGGGCGCCGCGCCAGTAGTGGGTGTTGGCGGTGAGGTCGACCTCCTGGCCGGGGGTCTGTGAGACGAAGCCGAACGGCCCGGTGCCGACCGGGTGCTGGGCGAAGCCGGTGTCGCCGTACCTGCGTACGGCGGTGGGGCTGGCCATCAGGATGTGGGTGAGGTCGTCGGTGAAGTGCCCGTTGGCGGACTTGGTGACCAGCACCACGTGGTCGGCGTCCACCTCGTGGTAGGAGACGATGTCCCCGGCGTACTCCTGGGCGGCGGCGCCGAGCGCGGCGGTGTAGTAGGGGCTGCCCTTCTTCAGGTAGCGGTCCAGGTTGAAGATGACGGCGTCGGCGTCGAACGGGGTGCCGTCCTGGAAGGTGACGCCCTTGCGCAGGGTGAAGGTCCAGGTCCGGTGGTCGGGGGCGACCGTCCAGGAGCTGGCGAGGGCGCTGGTGACCGGTGCGGGCGCGTCGGCGTCGTCGGTGAGGTCGTAGCGGGTGAGCCCCTCGTAGATCTGGAAGCTGACCAGTGCGGTGCCCTCGTAGCCGGCGCCGCCGAGGATCGTGTCGGTGTTGGGCAGGGTCCCGGTCGCGCCGATGACCAGCGTCCCGCCGCGGCCGGAGGCCGATCCGGTGGACCCGGTGGAGGCGGCGGTGGAGGCCGAGGAGCTGCATCCGGCGGTGCCGAGGAGCAGGAAGAGGGCGGCGGTGAGCAGCCGGGCTCTGGAGCGGGCGCGGTGCTGCGGGGCGGTGGGGCTGTTCATGGTGCTTCCTCGGGTTCGCTGGTTCGGTGACTGAACGGTTCGGTGACTGGCGGGTTCGCCGGCTCAGGGGTGCGGCGCGGCCGGTGGCGGCGGGGCCGGGGTGGTGGCGGACGCGGCGAGCAGCGCCTGGGTGTACGGGTGCTCCGGGCTGTCCCACAGCCGCGCGGTGGGGCCCTGTTCGACCACCTGCCCGTGCCGCAGTACGACCGCCCGGTCGGCGAGGTGCCGGACCACGGCCAGGTCGTGCGAGATGAACAGGTACGCGGTGCCGGTGGCCTGCTGGAGCTCGGTCAGCAGGTCCAGTACCTGCGCCTGCACGCTGCGGTCGAGCGCGGAGGTCGGTTCGTCCAGGACGACCAGCTCCGGCCCGGTGGCCAGGGCACGGGCGATGGCGACCCGCTGGACCTGCCCGCCGGAGAGCTCGCGCGGGTAGCGGCGGGCCAGTGCCGGGTCAAGGCCGACCTGCTGGAACAGCGCGGCCGTACGCTCGGCCCGGTCGCGGGGCGGGGTGCCCAGCGCGGCGAGGGCGAAGGTCACGGCGTGGCCGGCCCGCAGCGCGGGGTTGAGCGAGCCGCTGGGGTTCTGCGGGACGAACTGGAGCCGGGTCCGTACCGCCCGGGCCCCGCGTCCGCGCAGCCGGTGCGGGTCGTGGCCGTCGAAGCGGACGGTGCCGGTGTCCGGGGCGGCCAGGCCGAGGGCCAGCCGGGCCAGGGTGGACTTCCCGGAGCCGGACTCGCCGACCAGGCCGATGGTCTCGCCCCGGGCCACGGCCAGGGTGACCCCGTCGACGGCGGTGCGGACGTCGCGACCGGCCGCGAAGCGCTTGACGACGCCCTCCAGCGAGAGCAGTGCGGCGGTCATCGGCGGGCTCCCAGCTGTGTGCCGACCAGTTGGCTGGTGAAGGGGTGGTCGGGGTTGGCGAGCACCTGGGCGACCGGTCCGGTCTCGATGATCCGTCCGGCGCGCATCACCGCGACCCGGCCGCCGGTCCGCAGCGCCACCCCGAGGTCGTGGGTGATCAGCAGCAGGCTGACGCCGCGTTCGGCGCGGAGCCGGCCGAAGAGGTCGAGCACATGCGAACGCACCAGCGCGTCCAGGGCGGTGGTGGGCTCGTCCGCGATCAGCAGCTCCGGTTCGCAGCACACCGCGAGGGCGATGGCGGCGCGCTGCCGCAGGCCGCCGGAGAGCTCGTGCGGGAAGCTGCGGGCCACCCGCTCCGGGTCGGGGATGCCGACCGACTCCAGCAGGCCCGGGACGGCGGCCCTGGCCACCCGGCGGCCGTCGACCATCCCATGCCTGCGCAGCACCTCGGCCAGCTGGGCGCCGATGCGGCGCAGCGGGTCGAGCGAGGCGGTGGGGTCCTGTGGCACGTAGCCGATGCGGCGGCCCCGGACCCGGGAGAGCTCGCGTTCGCCGAGGGTCAGCAGGCCGGTGCCGGACAGGTCGATCCGGCCGGTGGTCCGCGCGCCCCGGGCGGGCAGGCCGAGGATGCTGCGGGCCACGGTGGTCTTGCCGCTGCCGGACTCCCCCAGCAGCACCAGCGCCTCCCCGGGGGCGACCTCGAAGGTGACCCCGTCCACGGCAGTGGTCCAGCCCTTGCCACCGAAGTGACGAACCGTCAATTCATGGACGGAAAAAGCGGGAACGGTCATCGCACGGCCCCCGTCCGCAGTCCGCCGCCGGTTCCGGAGCGGCGGCGCAGCGCCTCGCCGAGGGTGTTGAAGACCACCGAGACGGCCAGGATCGCCAGTGCGGGCAACACCGCCACCGCCGGGTGGCTGAGCAGGCTGGGCCGCAGTTCGTCGAGCATCGCGCCCCATTCGGCGGTCGGCGGGGACACGCCGAGGCCGAGGAAGGACAGCCCGGCCGCGTAGACGATGGACAGCCCGATCAGGGACGAGCAGTAGACCAGGACCACCGGCGCGATCACCGGTACGACCTGCCGCAGCGCGATGCCGACCCGCCCGGCGCCGCTGACCCGGGCCGCCTCCAGGTAGGCGGCGGTCCGGATCCGCTGGACCTCGGTGAACACCACCCGGGCGACCGAGGGGGTGAGCACCACCGACAGCGAGAGCACGACCGCGCCCAGGCCGGTGTCCAGCAGCGTGGCGACCGCCATCGCCAGCAGGATGCCGGGGAAGGCGTACAGCACGTCCAGCGAGCGCAGCAGCGCCTGTTCGGTGAACCGGCCGCCGAGTCCGGCGGCGATCCCGAGCACGCTGCCGAGCGCGCCGGCCACCGCCACCGGGACGAGGCCGCCGGTCAGGGACGGGCGGGCGGCCCAGATCAGCCTGCTGAGCACGTCCCGTCCCTGCCCGTCGGTGCCCAGCAGGTGGCCGGGGCTGCCGGGCGCCAGCAGCCGGTCTTGGAGCAGGCCGGTCGTCGGGCCGTAGGGCGCGACCAGGGGTGCGGCCAGGGCCAGCAGCACCAGCAGCACGGCCAGGGTGAGCGTAACGGCCAGGCCCGCGTCGCGGCGGATCCAGTGGCGGACCCGGCGGGAGTACCGGCGGATCGGCGCGGGTGTCGCCGCGGTCATGGTCGGCGTCATGGTCGGCTCCGCACGCGCGGGTCGATGAACGCGTGCGCGGTGTCGACCGCGATGTTGACGCCGACGAAGCCCACCGCGGCCACCAGCACGCCGCCCTCGATCACCGGCAGGTCGCGGGCCGACAGCGCGTTGTAGAGCAGTTGTCCGACGCCGGGCCAGGAGAACAGCGTCTCCACGAAGACCACCCCCTCCAGCAGGTAGGCCAGTTGCAGGCCGCCGATGGTGAGCAGCGCGGGTGAGGCGTTGTGCAGGCAGTGCCGCAGTACCGCGGTCCGGCTCAGGCCGCGGGCGCGCAGGCTGTCCGCGAGTTCCCCCTCGACCAGGTCGCCCAGGGCGGCCCGGAACACCCGGGCGGTGAGTCCGAGCGGTACCAGCGCCGCCGCGACCGCGGGCAGGACCAGGTGCCGCGGCAGGTCGGCCGGGCCGCCGTCGCCGAAGGCGTCGTGGGTGCCCCCGGCCGGGAGCAGCTGCCAGTGCACCGCGAACACCGCGATCAGCAGCAGTGAGACCGAGTACTGCGGGGCGGACACGAACAGGGTGCTGAGCGCGCCGGACACCCGGCCGACCGGGCCCCGGGGGCGGATCGCGCCGAGGCCGCCGAGCAGCACCCCGCCCGCCAGTACCAGCAGGAAGGCACTGCCCGCCAGCAGCAGCGTCTGCCCGAAGGCGGGCAGCAGCAGCCGCAGCACCGGGCGCTGCGCCGAGATCGAGGTGCCCAGGTCGCCGTGGACCGCGTGCCACAGCCAGGAGGCGTACCGCACCGGCAGTGGCCGGTCCAGGCCCAGCCGCCGGGTCAGCTCCCGGCGGGCGGAGGGCGGTGCGCCGGGGCCGAGGAAGGCGCCCACCGGGTCGCCGGGGACCAGGGCGACGGTCGCGAAGACCACCACGGTCACCCCGAACAGTGTGGGCACGGCGAGCAGCAGCCGCCGCAGCAGGAACCGTCTCATCGCGGAGCGCCTGCGGGGGCGGGGACGGGTGCGGGCATGGGGTCCTTCCGGAACTGGTACGACTGCGGTGACTGGTACGACTGCCGTGAGCGGACGAGGGGTTGGCGAAACGGGGACGAGGGGTGCCAGCAGGGACGGGGCCACGGGTGCGGTCCCCGGGCCGCCCGGCCGAAGGGGCACCGGAGCGCTTGTCCACTGCCTGGAAGCTTGCAGAAGAGTGGGCGCGGCAACCAGGCAGGCGTTCATGCTGTTACCGGTGCTCATAGGATCAGCGGCCGGGGTACGCCGACCGCCCTCCCCGGCGGTCACATGTGACCTTGCCTGCGATGAAGCGCCGAACTACGCTGCCAGCCATGACCATCCGACGAACCGACTTCACGCTTGTCGGCATCGGCGGTTCATGGCATCGCAGATGCTTCGACGAGCTCTGTCCCCGGCGCGCCCGGCGCTGACCGCCCCGCACCGACGCCGCGCGGCAGCACCCCTCAGCCTTCCTCCCGTGGTCCGATCCCCGCGCCCTGATCCGGCGCGGGGCTTCTGGCGGTCCCCGGCCGCTCCGTAGCGTTACCGTGGAGTCGCACCTGGAGCGGGAGGCGGTGGTCACCGTCGACAGCGCGGGTCAGTACCAGCACTTCCACGCCGCCACCTTCGGCGACTACTACAGTCGACTTGTCAGCCCCGAGCGGCGCGCGGACTTCTTCCACGCGGTCGGCGAAGCGGCCTGGCGACGCCAGGCCGAACGCGGATCGGTCAGCCGGATGCCCGTCCGGCTGTGGCGGCTGACCGCGGCCGGCTGACGACGCCCACCGCCGCCCCATCCCCAACGAGGAGCCACCTCATGTCAACTCCCCTCGCCAGTCAGGAACTCGGCGCCTTCCTCCGGGCCCACCGCGAGCTGCTCAAGCCCGCCGAGGTCGGCCTGGTGGCCACGGCCCGCCGACGCACCCCCGGGCTGCGCAGGGAGGAGGTGGCCTCGCTCTCCGGGGTGGGCCTGGCCTGGTACACCTGGCTGGAGCAGGGGCGGGTGACCGCCTCCCGCCAGGTGCTGGAGGCGGTCGCCCGCGCCCTGCGGCTGGACAACGCGGGGCTGCGGCACGCCATGCGGCTGGCCGGCTACCACGAGTCCGCCGAGGACCGGCTCCCGGCCGGGCTGGCCGCCACCGTGCAGCCGGTGCTGGACTCCTGGCCCGACAGCCCGGCGGTGCTGCTCGACCGGCACTTCGACCTGCTCTGCTGGAACACCCCCTGGAGCGCGCTGTGGGGCGCGCCGGAGGCGGTCCCGGCGGAACGCCGCAACCTCATGTGGCTGATGGCGGCCGATCCCCGGCTGCGCACCGTGCTGCGCGAGTGGGAGCCGCTGGCGATGAACATCTTCCAGCACTTCCGGGCCCAGGCCGGCCAGTCGCTCGACCACCCGCGCACCAGTGAGGTCTACCGCCATCTGGACCAGGACGCACCGGAACTGCGGCACTGGTGGGCCTGCCACTCGGTGGCGGACCTGACCGCCCGCACCCTCACCGTCGAACCGACGGGCCTGACCCCGATCAGGCTGACCCTGTCCTCGTTCCGGCCGGTGGACGACCCCTCGGCCCTGGTCCTGCTGTTCACCCCGCTCACCCCCGAGGACCGAACCGCCCTGGCCACGCTCACCAGCCAACCGCTACGCGCGGTCGGCGACCGCTCACCCGCTCACCAGTCCCTGGTCGCGATCAGTTCCTCGGCGTCCGCGTCCTTGAACCCGTAGGCCGACGAGACGAACCAGAAGTCCTCGGCTATCTCCTCCCGGGCCACGGTCTCGATCCCGCTCCCGGCCGCCTCGAACTCCGCCTCAAGCTCGTTGAACTCCTCCGTCGCCGCCTGCGTGAGCAGGTACAGGGCCGCCAGATCCGGCGGCTGCTCCGCCTCGATCCGCTCGCACAACCGCAGCAGGACCGCCCTGCCCAGGTCGAGGACGTGGTCCGGATAGTACGCGTCCGCGTACAGCCGCGACAGGAACGCATGCTGCGTCACCTGCTGGTTTTCGATCGGCATGATGCCTCCCCCTCCGCTTCGGGAACCTCGGTGCCGATCCTGCACCAAGCCACTGACAGACGGACGTAGAGTGACCGGGTGATCCGGGTACCAGCGGCGTTCGCGCAGGCCACCATCGCCCGCGAGGGCGCGCCCGGAGCGGCCTGGCTCGCCGGACTGCCGGCGGTCGTCGAGGAGTTGCTGGGGCGCTGGGACTGCGTGCCGGACGGCGCGGTGATGCACGGCGGGGTCGGGGTGATCGTCCCGGTGCGGCGGGCGGCGGGGGGCCGCGCCGTGCTGAAGGTGTCGTTCCCGCACCCGGGCAACGTCCACGAGCCGGACGCCTTCGCGGCCTGGGGCGGGCGCGGAGCCGTGCTGCTGCACCAGCGTGACGACGCGAGTTTCGCGATGCTGCTGGAGCGGGTCCGGCCGTCGGCCCTGGCCGGGGTCGAGGACGGCGACACGGCGCCCGCAGCGGACCCGGCCTGGACTGGCTCACCGCGTTCGTCGACCGCCTGGCGGAGTTGCTGACCGAACCGCCCCGGCCGTGACTGATCAGCAGCTCAGCCCACGTCGTTGACGAAGGCCACGATGTCGCCCAACCCGGGGTTGCAGCCGTCGGTGGTGTCGACGTCGATCCAGGGGGCGTCCAGCGAGACCCGGTCGAACCCGTCGTGGATCACCGCGTGCGCGGCCGGATCGTCCGGCGGGGAGTCCGCGTGCGCGCGGCGCAGCGGGTTGTCCCACAGGCGTCGCAGCTGCCGTTGCCGGGCGACCTCGGCGGCGACCACGCAGTGGACGACCCGGATCCGCGCCAGTTCCCGCAGCGGCTCCAGGCCGGGCCGCCACAGCCGGTCCTGGAACGCCGCCTCGGCCACCGTGGTCACTCCCGCCCGCAGCAGCAGCTCCAGCACCCCGAAGAAGACCGGCAGCGTGCGCCGGCTCAGCACGTCCCCCGGCCCCGGCGTGAACCCCGGGGCGGCATGCACCATCCCCTCCTTGATCTCGTCCCGGTAGATCGCCGGGCATCCGAGCCGCCGCGCGATCCCGTGCGCAAGCGTGGTCTTCCCAGCCCCGGGAGGCCCGCTGACAACAACAAGCGCGGGCAGCGAGGGCATGGTCACCCACAAGTATGAGCACAGAACACGAGGTCGCCACACCCGCCGGAGATCTTCGGCCAGCTGGCCCGCACGATCGCTCCCAGTGGCAGCCACACCAGGTTCGCCGTGCATCCGGACGCCCTCACGGCCGTCATGCAGGGCGACTGGTGGTACCGCGGCGAGTACCGGGTCACCGCGACACCCAGCGGCGCCGAAGTCTCGTACACCGCTCTCCGCAGCCGCACCGAACCCCTTAACCCAGCACCCGACGCGATCGAGCCGCCACTGCGACCAAGTTGAGCCCACCGGTCCCGCACCGCCCTGCGGAGAACCCTGAGGAGCCCGGTCAAAGAGGTGCCACAGAGACAGCCCGAAAGTCACCACTGATCCAGTCACCGCCAGCGACCACCGCACCAGACGTGTCACTTCTTACCACCTGAATCTCTGTCAACTTCTTTATCCCGGAAGAGAATTGTAGTACAGCTGGCCCAGTGGCGCGGCGCGGGATTCAAGCACCCGACCACGGAGAACGCAGGTGACGGCCCCCCCGGACGAACAGTTGGAAAGCGTGTTGTGGGTAACCCCTCACGAGTTCCCATCTCCTATCTCCCACCGTCACTCCCAGGGCGAAGCCGCCACTTGAGCCGACCTGGAATGATTTACGCCTCCGGGGCGACGCCGAGGGATCGTTCCGCGTTGTCGACGAGTTCCTTGTAGGTAAGCACCTCTACCCGGTTCAGGTGCGTGTTGAAGATCCTGAGCGTCTCGTTGATCTCGTCCTCCGGCACCTCTGGCTGAAGCGCAGGGTGCCCGATGAGGACGAGGGCGCTCGCGCGACGCGTCTCGATGCCGAACTCATCTCGCACCCGCTGCCTGTTCTCGTCGAGGTCGACCAGATAGTTGACGGCTTGGCCAACGGCGTCATGCACCTGGGCAGTAGGCACCCAAGCATTGCGGTGCCTCTTTACCAGCGAATGCCCCAGGCTCATGGCGCGCTTGAGCTCAACGATCTGGAGAGCCCCATCACCACGGACGAGCGGAATGTCGATCTCGTCGCCGGGCACCAGCCGCCGTTTCACGGCTTGCCCAACGAAGCGGCCACCGAAGATCCAGTGCTGACCGTCCAAGGCCCGCTGAAGGGCAAGCTCGGAGGCGGTCGGATCCTCTACTGCCTTGCGGAGGGCGGCAAGCCCGGCAGAGCGCCTTTGAAGCTCAGCGGCCTTGAGGACTATCTGCCCGTCCTTGTCATTGACCAGAAGGGCTAGGGCATCAGGCGACGTGACGATGCGGCGAGCAGCCTCGGCGAGATCCTCTACATCAACTCGCTCCTGGAGCACCCGTTCCAGCCAGACCGCCGTCTCCGCCCGCCCCCGGAGGATCCGGTAGCGACCGGGCCGATCCGGCGGCGCATCCAGGAACTTTACGTCTTCACTCAACTTCCTGATGTAGGCAAGCAGTTCTTCCCCATCGGCACCTGGATGAGCTTCGAGGAATTCATGGCCGGCCTCGCGGACATACCCGAAGTTGATACTGAGTATCCCCGCTACGAGCTTCCGAAGAGAGTCGTTGCGCACACCGTCTTGGAAAAGCCGATACCTCTCCTCGAAATCAGGCTTCAGGATCCGACCCTCCGTGTAGTCCATGGAGTCCTGTAGAAGCCGCACGACCTGCCACTCGTTCGCGCCGGCTGCCCGGGAGCGAGCCGCTGCCAGTAGGCGCACAAGTTCATGGCCGCCCCTGCGGTTTCGACCGCGACCACCTGCCATGTGCGCGATGACGGAGGCGATCCCAGCCTTGACCTCCGCATCGGCCGCCTCTTGCAACACAATCTCCAGTTGTAGTTCCAGCGTCCAATCGGCTCTACTCGTCATGCGGGTGACTGTAGTGAGAGACCCTGACAGTTGAAGGGTGCATTGCCACGCGAAGGCCAAGCGGTACCGCCCGGTGGTCGGCGCATCCTGGGCGGCGTGGGGTGGGCCTCGCGGATCGGCGACGACTGGGCCGCCTGGGAAGCCCGTGCGCGGCTCGCGCCGACTGACGGGGCGGCGCCGGGTCAGCGGATGCCCGCGCGGAGGCGGGCTTCGGCTGCGCGGGTGGTGGCGGCGTTGGCGGTGGACGATGGGCGCAGGGCCAGTGCGGCGAGGGCTGCGCCGAGCAGGGGCGGGGCGGTGCTGACCAGGGGGCGGGCCGACGGGGCCCCGGCGAGCAGTCGGCCGGTGACCCGGGTGAGCAGGCGCTCGTGCCGGGCGGCCAGGATGCTGCCGCCGAGGACCACCTCCACGTCCTGCCGGTCCAGGCCGAGGCGGCGCAGCACGCTGAGGGCCATGCCGGCGACCTCGTCGCCGAGGCGGTCCACCAGCGCGGCGGCCGTGGGGTCGCCCTGGTCGCAGCAGGTGAACACGGCCGGGCACAGCTCGCTGAGCCGGAGTTCGGCCAGCTGTCCCCGGCGCAGCGCGAGGGCCACGTCCGTGACCGTGTCCAGGCCGAAGTGGGCGGTCACGGCGGCGCGCAGGGCGGTGCGGGGGCCGCGGCCGTTCTCGTCCCTGGCGGCGTGCCACAGGGCGGCGGCACCGAGGTCGGAGCCGCCGCCCCAGTCCCCGGAGATCTTGCCCAGGGCCGGGAAGCCGCTGGTGCGGCCGTCGGGGGCGACGCCGACGCAGTTGATGCCGGTGCCGCAGACCACGGCCACGCCCCAGGGCCGGGAGGCTCCGGCGCGCAGCACGGCGAAGGTGTCGTTGTCGACGTGCTGCGCGGTCGCCCAGCCCCGGGCGGCGACGGCGCGGCGCAGTTCGCGGACCTCGGCCGGGAGGTCCGCTCCGGCCAGGAAGGCCGCGATGCCGTCGGCGGTGGTGCGCGGGGAGAGCCCGGCAGCGTCCAGGGCCTGGGTGCGGAGCCCGGACAGGACCTCCATGGCCGCGTCCATGCCGACGACCTGGGGCCGGAATCCGAGGCCCCGGGCCCGGCCGAGGAGGGTGCCGTCGGCGGCGATGACCGCCACGTCGGTCTTGCTGTTGCCGCCGTCGGCCGCGAGCAGGAGCCCGCCGGGAAACTGTTCCGGCATCAGGCCCACCGCAGGTGGGAGCGGTTGGCGGCGACGATCCGGTGGGCCAGCCGCTCGGCCGGGTCGATCTGACCGATGAGCGGGTGCGCCAGCAGGGCCTTGGCGACCCGGTCGAGGCCGCCCGGCAGGGCGGCGTCCAGGGCGAGTTCCTCGTAGGCGGTGACGTGGGCGATGAGTCCGGCGAACAGCGGCTCGACCGGGGCGACCGGCAGCGGGTCCGCGCCGTGGGCGCCGATCCGGGCCGGGACCTCGATCACCGCGTCGTCGGACAGGAACGGCAGGGTCCCGTTGTTGCGGACGTTGGCGACCCGCACCTCGCCGGTGTCGGCGGTGAGCGCGTGCACCAGCTGGACGGCCGCCTCCGAGTAGTAGGCGCCGCCGCGCTGTTCCAGCAGCGCCGGTTTCTCGTCCAGGGCCTGGTCCGCGTAGAGGCCGAGCAGGTCGCGTTCCATCGCGGCGACCTGCTCGGCGCGGGTGGGGGCGCCCAACTGCTCGGCGAAGACCTCGTTGTGGGCGTAGTAGTAGCGCAGGTAGTACGAGGGGACGGCGCCCAGCCGGCGCACCGTCTCCAGCGGCAGGTGCAGCCGCTCGGCCAGCGCCTGGCCGTGCTCGGCCAGCAGTCGCGGCAGGACGTCGACGCCGTCCAGGTAGACCGCGCGTTCCCAGGTCAGGTGGTTCAGGCCGACGTGGTCCAGGGTGATCCGCCGGTGGTCGACGCCGAGCCAGTCGGCGAAGGTCCGCTGGAACCCGATGGCGACGTTGCACAGGCCGACCGCCTTGTGGCCGGCGTCGAGCAGGGCTCGGGTGACGATGCCGACCGGGTTGGCGAAGTCCACGATCCAGGCGTCGGGCGCGCGGTTGGCGACGCGTTCGGCCAGTTCCAGCACCACCGGTACGGTGCGCAGCGCTTTGGCCAGGCCGCCCGCGCCGGTGGTCTCCTGGCCGATGCAGCCGCACTCGTGCGGCAGCGTCTCGTCGATGTGGCGGGCGTCCTGGCCGCCGACCCGCAGCTGGACCAGCACCGCGTCGGCTCCGTCGATGCCCGCGTCGGGGTCGGCGGTCGCGGTGACCCGCGCCGGGTGGCCCTGCCTGGCCAGGATCCGGCGGGCCAGCGGGGCGATCACCGCCAGCCGGTCGGCGTCGGGATCGACCAGCGCGATCTCCTGCGCCGGGAAGCCCAGCCGGGCCAGGCCGTCGACCAGTTCGGGGGTGTAGGTGGAACCGCCACCGATAACGGTGATCTTCACGCTGCTGCTCCTCGTCGGGGCGGCGCCTGTGGTGAGGGGGCCTGCCTCCGGAAAGATACTGACCACTTATTGACCAGTGCTGCCATCCTGGGTCATCATCTGGTGAACGTCAAGCGACGCAAAACTGCCAGGCGCAGCCCGATGAAACCATGTCAGGAGGTAGCATCCCCATGACCTGACCCATAGCCGTAGAGGACTGGTAAGTAAATGGTCATCAATGAGAGTCGCCGGGAGAAGCGGGAGCGGATCCGTGAGCGGCTGCTCGACCTGGTCGAGGAGACCCGCGACGGCGCGCCGATCCCGGCGGAGCGTCAGTTGTGCGAGGAGCTGGGCGTGTCCCGGCCCACGCTGCGCTCGGTGGTCGACGACCTGGTCCGGGACGGTCTGCTGGTCCGCGAGCACGGCCGGGGCGTCTTCGTCGCCAAGGCCAAGATCGCCCAGGACCTCACCCACAGCTCCTCCAGCAGCACCATGGAGGTCGGCGCCGTGGACGGCACCTGGACCAGCCGTACGGTGGACTTCCGGGCCACCGTCGCCGGACCCCGGATCAGCCACCGGCTGCGGGTCTCCCCCGGCGAGCCGGTGCTGCGGATCACCCGGCTGCGGTTCGTCGACGGCGACCCCATGTGCCTGGAGACCCTGCACGTCCCGCAGGCCCTGGTACCGGGGCTGACCGCGCGGGATCTGGAGACGGAATCCTTCTACCAGCTCCTCGGCAGCCGCTTCGGCGTGCTGCTCACCGACGCCTCGCAGAGCATCGAGCCGACCGTGGTCGACCAGACCGAGGCGGAACTGCTCGGCGTGCCCCTGCACGCCCCGGCCCTGCTGTTCGAACGCGAGACCCGGGACGCGGACGGCCGCGTGGTGGAGTTCACCCACTCCGTCTACCGGGGGGACCGCTACCGCATCCTCACCCGGCTCTCGCTGGCCGCCCGGCCGGAGCGGGGCCAGGTGCTCGGCGGCTCCTGGACGGCGGCCTCCACCGTGCCCGGCGCGGACACCCTGGTGCTCGACCCCTACTGGACCAGCCGGGGCTGACCCCCGGCGGGACACCGCAGCACACCAGCGCACCACCCCATCGAAGGGATGGACCATGCTTCGTCGCGCCCTGTACTCCGTCGCCGCCTCCGCCTGCGCGGTCGCCCTCTGCACCGCCGCGAGCGGTGCGGCGGCCACCGCCGGGCACCGGACGGCCACCCGGGACACCGTCGGGAGCACCGCCGGGAAACCGGCCGCGGTCACCGCCGGTGTCGAGCTGGAGACCTGGCTCTACCCCGGCTCCCCCGGCGACTCCCAGTGCTCCGCACCGTCCGAGTACGCCGACAACCGGGTGATCGACGGTGCGCTCAAGCCCGAGTACTGGACCGTGACCGGCAAGGGCAAGGTGTCGCTGGAGACCACCGCCCAGGGCCTGTGCAACGCCTACAGCGCGGCCGATGTCGCCGATATCAAGGCGCACTCGGCCTACCAGTACCCGACCGTCTCCGGGATGACCACGGCCGACGTGCACGCCCTGGTCAGCAGCTCCGCGAACCGCAAGGCGGCGGTCACCCAGCTCACCTCACTGGTCTCCAGCGCCGGTCTCAGCGGGGTCGACGTCGACCTGGAGGACTACTGGTCCTGGAGCTCGGCCGACTTCGGCAACTATCTGACCTTCCTCGGCCAGCTCGCCACCGCGCTGCACGCCGACGGCAAGAAGCTGCTGGTCGACGCCCCCGCGATGACCGCCGATGCCTCCTTCTACAACTACGCGGCGGTCAGCGCCGAGGGCGTGGACGAGCTGGAGATCATGGCCTACGACGAGGAGTTCGACACCGCGCCGGGCGACACCTGCCTGCCGATCACCCCGCTGAACTGGCTCAAGCAGGTCACCCAGTACGCCCAGAGCCAGGTGCCCGACCCGTCCAGGCTGGTCATCGGCCTGCCGTCGTACGGCATCAGCTCACCCGACCCCTGCGACCTGAACAACGTCACCGGCAACATCCAGTACAGCCAGATGGAGCAGAGCCCCGGCTTCTCCACCGCCCCGTCCGTCATCGCCGCCCGGCGCGACCCCTCCTCCGGTGAGATCCGCTGGATCGACAACGGCACCCTGTACGACTACGTCGACAGCACCGCCCTGGACGACAAGCTCGCCGTGCTGACCTCGCTCGGCGTCACCAAGGTCTCGGTCTGGTCCCTGGGCGGCGGCAACCCCTGGTTCAGCGGCTGACAAAGGGAGTTGCGGGCCCGCCGGGACCGGCGACGGTGGTGAGCACCGGCCGGTCCCGGCGGCCCGGCCGGTCAGTCCGTGAGGTCGATGGCCAGCGCCGGGCAGATCATGGCGGCCCGGCGGACGTCCTGCTGGACCTCCTGCGGGGGTTCGGGGTCCAGCAGGACGACGATGCCGTCCTCGTCC
>Ga0302311_10004488_pt1 | contig 15006 bp, 12 predicted proteins | sample III_Palsa_N1_3_FD_200449 | JGI IMG/M metagenome (GOLD analysis project Ga0302311, IMG submission 200449) | Peat permafrost microbial communities from Stordalen Mire near Abisko, Sweden - III_Palsa_N1_3 | ecosystem: Environmental > Terrestrial > Soil > Palsa > Peat permafrost | place: Sweden... | reverse complement strand
GCCGATGCGGATGAGGGTCGACCGCCCCCATCAGACCCGCCCAGGAATGATCGGCAGGATCACGTGCGACGGCCGATCGCTGTCCGCGAAGACCGTGTTGCGGGCGATGCGCCGCGCCAGACCGGTTCCCTCCGGCCCGCCGGTATTGGGATTGACGTCAAAGCGCGGGAAATTGCTCGACGAAATATCGAGGCGGATGCGATGGCCGCGCTTGAAGAGGTTTGAGGTCGGGAAGGCCTCGAGTGTGATCTGGTAGACTTGCCCGGGTGTCATCGGGCTCGGATCGGTCCATGAATCGCGATACCGGCAGCGCAGGATCGCGTCGGTCAGGTTCAGGGCGTAACCATCGGGATAGTCGTCACTTGGCGGGTAGAGATCGACGAGCTTCAGCGTGAAGTCCGTATCGGATCCATCCGAGGCGACCCACAGGTGGACGATGATGGCGCCGGTCACCTCGATATCCTCCCCTAGCGGCTGAGTCTGGAACACCAGCACATCGGGCCGAGCGTCGAGCGGCAGGAAAGGCGGGCGGGCGCCGTAGACGCCCGGCCCTGTGCGCTGATCGAATCCGCCCGCATACATCAACGGCTCGCCAGAAGTGACCGACCCACCGATCGTCGGCACGGGGTTGTTTGGATCAAAATCGAAGCTGATCGAGGCTTCGCCCGCGCCGGGTGTGGCTGGTGAAAGGGCGCCGGACGCGTGCAGGTAAAAGGGCGTCTCGCGCCGATCCGGGATCGGCCACGCGTTCTCGGAACGCCACCGGCCGCCGTGATCGAGCCGGCCTTCGGCCGTCTTGCGGCCTGTTCCCCCGCCCATGATGAACAGGCGCACGGGCGGGGAGGACCGCCCGCCTGGCGCGCCTTTCAGCGTATGCTCGAACCAGTCGAGGCGCGTGTGGAAGATGTCCTCGCCAGCCAAGGCGTCGATGGTCGCCGCGGGCCCGAACTCGACATCGCCGGAATGGCTGGTTGAACGGGAGCCGTGCGTCCAGGGCCCCATGATGAGGCGCACCTCCGCGCGGCCCTGACGGCTCAGCCCGACATAGTTATCGACGGCGGTGCGCGAATAGGCGTCGTACCAGCCGGACATGTGAGTCTGGGCTACGTCGGCGAAGCGGTCGTAGTAGCCTTCGGCGTAAAGGCCGACTCGCTTCCAGAAGTCGTCGAAGCGGCCGTGCTCCCATTGTTCGTAGACATAGTCCTCATAGCCCGGCAGCAGGCTCAGCGGCGTGTGACCCCGCTTCCACGGCATGCTGGCGAACCAGGCTTTCAGGTCGATGTCGCCGAGCGCGCGCTTCAACCTCGGGTCCGACTGCGCTTCCTTGCTCTCCAGGCCGAGGTTGTAGGCCCAGGTCACCTGCTTCAGCTCGAAGGCGCCGCCCTGGCGGATGCCGTCCTGGAAGGCGTTGGAGAAGCCGCCGCAGTCCACGAACATCGATTTAAGGATCGGCGGGCGCAGGCAGGCCAGAGCCACCTGGGTGTGAGCGGCATAGGAAAGGCCCATGGTCCCGAGCCGGCCGTCGAACCATGGCTGGGCCGCGAGCCAGGCGCAGGTGTCGAACCCGTCGGCCCCCTCGTTGACGTACTTTATGAACTCCCCCTCGGAATCGTAGCGGCCACGGCAGTCCTGGAAGATCACCACGAAGCCCTGGCGCACATAGGTCTCGGCCACCTGGAGCTGAGTCTCCGGCGTGGCGCTCGCCGCCGTGATGTTGCGAAAGCTGGTCAGAATCCGGCCGTAAGGCGTGCGCTCCATGATGGCCGGGAATCGGCCTTCGACGGGGCGCCCGTTCCGGCCCGGACGATAGATGTCGGTGGCCAGATACACGCCATCGCGCATCGGCACGCGCACGTTGCTTTCGAGGACCGGCTCGTAAGTCTCGGAAATCGCCGAACGCTCCGGCGCTGCGGCGGTGAGGCTAAGTGCGAGCCCCGCCTGGGCGAGGGTTCGCCGAGTCCAAGCGGACGGCGCGTCAAATTCGGGACCGGACATGGGCCTGACCTCCCAGCGCCAAGTTGCCGACGGCTCGAGCCAATTGCCAGACTTGTTGGACGGCAATCTGCGCGGCCGCATCGTTGTGGACGTCAGCCGACAGGTCTTCGCTCCGCCAGGACGCTCACGGCGTGCGAGACATGGCGCTGGCGCGATGGCGGGTCATCCAGGCCCAGGCGGTTTCGATCATCGAGTCGAGGTCAGGCAGCTGTGGCGTCCAGCCCAGCGCCTCGCCGGCTAGGCTGGCGTCGGCCACCAACACCGGCGGGTCGCCCGGTCGGCGGCCAGCGGGTCGAGTCGGAACCTCCCGGCCGGTGACGCGCCGGGCCGCCTCGATCACCGCCTTGACGCTGGCGCCGCGGCCGACGCCGAGATTGTAGGCGGCGAAAGCGTTGGGGCCGGCCCGGTCCAGGGCCGCGACATGGGCGGCGGCGAGATCGCAGACGTGGATGTAGTCACGCACGCAGGTCCCGTCCGGTGTCGGGTAGTCGTCGCCGAAGATATCGATATGCGGGCGCAGGCCGGCCGCGGCCTCGAGCACGAGCGGCAGAAGATGGGTCTCCGGATCGTGCTCCTCGCCGAGTTCGCCATCCGGATCGGCGCCGGCGGCGTTGAAGTAGCGCAGGGCGGTGACGCTGAGGCCGTAGGCCCGTGACGCGTCGCGCAGGATCTCCTCGGCCATCAGCTTGGAGCGGCCATACGGGTTCACAGGCTGTTGCGGCGCGGTCTCGGCGATCGGGGTGACGGCCGGCTCGCCGTAGGTGGCGCACGTGCTGGAAAACACAAAGCGGCCGACTCCCGCGGTGCGCATTGCTTCGATTAGGCTGAGCGTGCCGCCGACGTTGACCCGATAGTAGAGATCCGGCTGTTCGACCGACTCCCCGACATAGGCCAGCGCGGCGAAGTGCATCACCGCATCCGGCCGGTGGGCGCGCATGACCGCGGCGAGGCGCGAGGCGTCGAGAAGGTCGCCGTGTTCGAAGGGTCCCCAGCGCACGGCCCAGCGATGCCCGGTACGCAGGCTGTCATAGGCGATCGGTGTGTGGCCGGCGGCCGCCAGGGCCTTGCAAGCGTGGCTGCCGATATATCCGGCGCCCCCGGTGACCAAGACCCTCACGACCCTCTCCATTCAGGCGCAGCGGCGAGACAGCAATCATCCCTTGCCGCCCCGCACAAGGCGTCGCGCGATCTTGGGGAGTCAGAACTTCTCCGACCACGGCCGCACATCCAGCTCGAGCGTCCAGGCGCTGCGATGCTGATTGTGAAGGGTCCAATAGGCCTCGGCGATGGCGTCGGGGTCGAGCATGCCGTCCGGACCGCGCTCGGCCTTCAGGCCCGGAACGCGACTGAGCAGCCGGTCGCCCTCGATGCCGCCGTCGACGACGACATGGCCGACGTGGATCCCCTGCGGTCCGAACTCCCGGGCGATGCTCTGGGCGGTGTTGCGGACCGCCGCCTTGGCCGCCGCGAAGGGCGCGAACCGGGCGCTGCCGCGCAGGCTCCCGCTGGCGCCGGTGAAGATCAGGCTGCCGCCGCCATGCGCCAGCAGGGCCGGGATGGCGGCCTGAGCCAGATGAAAGCCGCCGAGCGCATGTTCGCGCCAGTGCTGTTCATAGTCTTCGGCCGTGACCTGGAGAAACGGTGAGGGCCGGTTGCCGCCGGCATTGTGGACGGCAAGGGCCAGAGGAGCGAGCCGCTCCGCCGCCTCGACGAACCGCGCCGCGTCCTTGGCCAGGGCGGCGTCGCCGGTGATCGCCGCCGCGGTCGCGCCGCTGGCTTGCAGCTCTGCCAGGGTGGCGGCGAGCTTCTCCTCGCTGCGTCCGGCGATGGCGACCGGGTAGCCGCCGGCCGCGAACCGGCGCGCGATGGCGGCCCCGAGACCGCGAGACGCCCCGACGCCGACCACCAGCGCGGCGCCGCGCGGGGCCCTCCATTCCGAGTTGTCCGCGGACATCGTTCGTCTCCCGAAAGCCTGCACACAGCTTAGAGGTTCGGCGCCGCGCGGCTGAGCGACTTATCCTGATGCCGTGGTCAGCGCCTCTGCAGGGCCGTCGCCAGGGCGAGGACGTGTTCGGCCTGCTTGAGATGCGGCTGGTCGAGCATCTTGCCGTCCAACGAAGCGACGCCCGCGCCGGCCTGAAAGGCGGCGACGACCCGCTCGGCGTGCGCGACGTCCTCGGCCGACGGCGCGAAGGCCTCGTTGATCGGCGCCACCTGGGCCGGGTGGATGGCGAGCATGCCAGAAAAGCCCTCGCGCTGGGCGGCCCGGGCGGCTCGCCGGAGACCGGCCTCGTCGCGGAAATCGGCATGCAGGGTCTCGATGGCCTCGACGCCGGCCGCCTTGGCGGCGATCAGGCAGAGCGAGCGCACGACGCGGTAAGTGAACAGGAATTCCCCGTCCTCATCGCGATTTCCGACTGCGCCGAGCGCGGCGGAGAGATCCTCGGCCCCCCAGGTGAGAGCGATCAGCCTGGGCGGCGGCTCGGCGTAGCGCATCAGACCCAGCACCGCGGCCGGCGTCTCGGTGGCTACCGGCAGCAGCTTGATTACGCCGGCCGGCAGGCCATGCGCCGCCTCGCGCGCGGCGATCCGACGATCGAGCTCGGCGAGCGCCGCCGGCGATTCCGCCTTGGGCACGACCAGGCCGATCGGCGCGGCCGCCACCACGGCGTCGAGGTCGGCCTCGCAGTCGGCGGTGCCGATAGGATTGACGCGCACGAAAAGGGCCGGGCCGCCCGCCGCGAGCGTCAGATAGTCGGCGGCGAGTCGCCGTGCGGCGGGGCGGTTCGCCGCCGCGACGGAGTCTTCGAGGTCGAGGATCAGGGCGTCGGCCCCGGCGGACTTCGCCTTCTCGAGCTTCCGCTCGCTGTCGGCGGGGACGAAGAGCAGCGAACGCAGGAGCATCGGGCATTCATTCCGTGCGAAACAGGTCGGAACGGTCATAGCCGGCCGCAAACGTCAACACGTGTGCGAGGACCCGATGTCGGACAACCTCTTCGACCTCACCGGCAAGATCGCCCTGGTCACCGGCGGCAGCCGCGGCCTGGGGCTCGAGATGGTTCGGGCCTTCGCGAGCGCCGGCGCCGACGTGGTGGTCGCCAGCCGCAAGCTTGACGCCTGCGAAGCCGCGGCCGACGAGGTGCGGGCCCTAGGCCGCGAGGCTCTGGCCGTCTCCGCTCACGCCGGCCGTTGGGACGATCTCGATCGCCTGATCGAGGCCGCCTACCAGCGCTTTGGCCGCATCGACATCCTGGTCAACAACGCCGGCATGTCGCCGCGCGCGCCCTCACACGAAGTGACCGAGGCCCTGTTCGACTCGGTGGTCAATCTCAACTTCAAGGGCCCGTTCCGCCTCGCCTCGCAGGTCGCCAAACGCATGGCCGATGGCGAAGGCGGCGTGATCATCAACATCTCGTCTTCGGGCGCGCTCGTCCCCCTTCCCGGCGTCGTGCCCTACGCCGGCGCCAAGGCGGCCCTCAACGCCATGACCGTCTCCCTGGCTCACGAGTACGGCCCGAAGGTCAGGGTGAATACGATCTCCGCCGGCCCTTTCCTCACCGACATCGCCAGGGCCTGGCCGGCGGAGGCCCGCGAAACCGCCTCGAACGCCCTCGGCCGGCCCGGCCGACCGGAGGAGATCGTCACCGCGGCGCTGTTTCTGGCCAGCCCCGCCTCCTCGTTCACCACCGGCGCGATCGTGCGCGTCGACGGCGGCATGTCCTGAACCCTGGCGCGACCCTCCGAGGGCGACTATGACGGGATGAATTTATAACTCATTGATTCGTTCGCCATGGACATCCCCGTCAAGGACACAAAGGCGCTCGGGTCAAAAGGCGAGCGGACGCGCCGGCGCATCCTCGACGCCACGCTGCGGCTCCTCGCCCAGCGGCCGTTGTTCGAGGTCCGCGTCACCGACGTCACGCGCGCAGCCGGCGTCGCCCAGCCCCACTTCTACGCCTATTTCGCCAGCCTCGAGGACGCGCTGCTGGCCGCCGCGCACGAGGTCTCGGGCGACGAATTGAAGGTCCATCTGGAACCTGACTGGTCGGGCGAGGCGGGCCTCGCTCACGCCCGGGCCCTGGTCGAAGCGGCGATCGCCTTCTGGCGCCGCAACAAGGCCATCCTGACCATCGTCGGAGTCCTGGCCGACCGAATGCACGGCCCGTTCGCCGCCGTGCGGGCCGACCAGATGCGCACGGTCTTCGGCGCGTTCGAGGACAAGATCCGGCACGCCCAGGCGACGGGCAGCGTCTCCGAAGCGATTTCGCCGCGCCTGGCCGGCTACGAGTGCGTCAACATCCTGGGATCCACCGGCGCCAAGTACGACCTGCTCATGGCCTCCGGCTTCTCTCATCGCCGCCTGGTGGAGACCACCGCCCGGCTGCTGCACATGATGGTCACCGGCGAACGGGCGCCGACGCCGAAAAATCGATAGATCGTAAAATCGATCAACCGGCCTGGGTCGTCTCCGGCAGGCCGAGGATGCGCTTGGCGACGATGTTGTTCTGGATCTCGAACGAGCCGCCGTAGATCGACATCGCCTTGCCGAACAGCCAGCCGCGTACGGCCTCGATCTCGCCGGCTGCGAATGCCTCTCCCTCCCAGCCGAGACCCTGTGCGCCCATGATCTCCAGGGTCAGCTCGGCGCGCGTCTGGGCGACGTGGGTGGCCGAGTTCTTGAGCACCGAGGCGGCGTTGCTCGCCCCCTCCCGCGCCTCGGCCCTGGCCCTGGCGAGCGTCAGGGCGTGGGCCCGGGCGTCCATGAGATGACCAGTGAGGCGGCTGCGCAGATCCGGATCGGTGAAGCGGCCCGCGGCGTCGGTCTCCAAGTAGCGCCTGGCGGTGTCGACCAGCGACGTCTCGCGGGCGCCTGGCGGCCCGCCGGTCTGGCTGGCCCGCTCGTGCTGCAGGAGGCGCTTGCCCACCGTCCAGCCCTTGTCGACCTCACCGAGCAGGTCGTCCTTGGGCGCCACGGCGTCGGTGAAGAAGGTCTCACAGAACGGCGAGGCGCCGGAGATCAGTTGGATTGGCCGGGTCTCGACGCCCGCCTGGCGCATATCGATGAGGAGGAAACTGATCCCGTCGTGCTTGGGGGCCTGCGGGTTGGTCCGCACCAGGGCGCCGCACCAGTCGGACCACTGCGCGCCGCTGGTCCAGGTCTTCTGGCCGTTGACCAGCCAACGGTCGCCCTTGTCCTCGCACTTCATCTGCAGCGAGGCGAGGTCCGAGCCGGCGTTCGGCTCCGAATAGCCCACGCACCAGCGCACCTCGCCGCGCGCGATCGGCGGGATATGGCGGCGCTTTTGCTCTTCCGTGCCGTAGTCGAGGATCGTCGGGCCGATCATGGTTATCCCCATGCCGGCCAGCAGCGGGTTGAAGGCCCCGATGCGGGCCATCTCCTGCTGCAGCACGCGCGCCTCTTCCCGGCCGAGGCCGCCGCCGCCGTATTCCGCCGGCCAGGTGGGCGCGCCCCAGCCCTTGGCGCCCATGCGCTGCTTCCACAGGGCGAGGTCGCCTTCCGCCGGGCCGCCATCCATCAGCGCCAGAGCCGAGAGCCCCACCAGCGAAGCGGGGAAGTTGGCTTCCAGCCACACCCGCGCCTCGGCGCGGAACTCGTCCAATCTCGTCGCCACGTCCATCGCGCTTCCGATCCCGTCCAGCCTGCAGCGAAGACTAGATCACCTCACCCAAGGGCAAGAAATGCAAAAACTGGGCGCAAGGGCGTGCAAAGCCGCCGCGCTCCACCCGCGATAACAAGATGCAAATCCAAACGAAGGGCCGCACCGGCCCACGGGGAAGAAACATGACGCATGCAGGCTGGGCCCGATCGGCGATTCCGTTCCTGATGTGCTGCGTCTCCGCGCCCGCCTTGGCTGAGGCGACGAACGGGCCCGCCGCCGGCCCTTCGACCGTGCAGGAGATCGTGGTCACGGCTCAGCGCCGCGAGCAGTCGATCCTGAAGGTGCCGGTGGCCGTCACCGCCCTGCCTGCCGCCACGCTGGAGACGCGTGGGGTCACCAAGTCGTCGGACCTCGGCAGCGCCGTCCCCAACCTCGAGGTCAACAGCGCCTTCGGCGACACCCAGCCGAACTTCTCGCTGCGCGGCGTCAGCGTGGCCAACGAGTACAATTCCAATCAGGTCTCGCCGATCGGCGTCTACATCAACGACGTCTACATCGTCAGCCGCACGAGCCAGGGCATGGGCTTGTTCGATCTCGACCGCGTCGAGGTGCTGCGCGGCCCGCAAGGCACGCTATTCGGCCGCAACACCACCGGCGGGGCGATCAATTTCATCACCCGCGAGCCGAGCCTCAGCGGCTCCAACGGTTACGTCCAGCTCGGCTATGGCAATTTCAACACCTTTACATTGCAGGCCGCCGGCGAAACGACCCTGGCCGGCGACCAGGTGGGCGTACGCGCCGCGGTCAACTACGCCGTTGGCGACGGCCAGTTCCAGAACGTGTTCCCGGGCGGCAAGGACCCCGACTCGACCGACACCCTGCAAGGGCGGTTGTCGGTCCGGATCCGGCCGGACGGTTCGCCGCTGGACATCAAGCTTGTCGGCTACGGCGGCCGCAACGACCCGACTCAGGCGGCGGTGTTCGGCCTGTTGCCCTATCGCCAGGGTCTCAACTTCTTCCAGGTCGATGAGAACCGGGTCGGCAACAACAAGACGTCAGCCTACGGCGCATCGGCCAATATCTCCTACGCTATCTCACCGTCGCTCAAGCTGATCTCGATCACCTCATGGGACGGCGGCGAGCAGAACCTGCAGCAGGCGGCCGATGGCTCGCCGCTCGACGTGCTGGACATCAACTGGCGCTCGCGCTTCGACCAGGTCAGCGAAGAGGTGCGCCTCAACTACAGTTCGAGCCTGCTGAACCTGATCGCCGGCGTCTACTACGGCGCGGACGAAACCGTGACCGACAACACCTTCAACATCGGCAGCGTGCTGGGGCCGGGCGTCAATGGCGGCTTCTTCCAGCACTTCCATCAGGCGCGGCAGTCCTATGCGGTCTTCGCTCAGGGCGATATCAATCTGACCCACAAGCTCGTGCTCACCCTCGGCGTTCGCTACACAGACGATCGTATCCAGTACGGAGACGGTTCGGCCGACCTCTTCCTAGGCAACGTCGGCGGACCGCAGACGCCGCTGGCCACCACCGTCCCCTGCCCCGGCCCGGCCGGGACCTGCGCCTATGATCCGACGGCGCGTTTCAGTCTGAAAGGTTTGAGCGACGCGCCCACGGGTCGGGCGGCGCTGAGCTACACCTTCGATAACGGCGTCCTAGTCTACGCCAGCTACAACCGCGGCTATCGCGCCGGCGCCATTAACGGCGGCGGCTACACCTCTTCGTCCGGCATCACCTACGTCCAACCTGAGACGGTCAACGCCTACGAGATCGGGGCCAAGGGGCGGTTCCTGGACGGCCGGCTGACGCTGGCGTTGGCGGCGTTCTACGACGACTATCGCAACCAGCAGTTGCAGGATACGCGCGCCGGCCCGGTCTCCTTCCTGATCAATGCGCCGAAGTCGGAACTCTACGGCGGCGAGGCCGAGGCGACCTTCCGCGTCACCCCGGCCTTCAGCCTCTACGGTGCGCTCGGTCTGCTGCACGCGACCTATCAAGAGTTAGAGCTGCAGGACACCAACCTGGCTGGCGATGACCTGCCGTTCGCGCCGCACGTCACCGCACAAGCGGGCGTCGACTGGACACTCGCACACCTGGCGGACGGCAAGCTGATCTTCTCGCCGAACGTCAACTATGTGAGCCATCAGTACTTCTCGCCGTTCGACACCATCAATGCGGTCGGCTCGGCGCAGGACAACGCCGAGCTGCAGCAGGGCGCCTACGCCAAGGTGAACGCCTCGCTCGCCTGGCGCCGCGGCCCCTTAGTCGTGCGCGCCTGGGTCGACAACCTCTTCGACGCCAAGGTGCTGGGTTACGGCCTCGACCTGCGCGGGGCGGGATTTCCCTACAACTTCCTGGTGCCTGAGGCGCCGCGGACCTTCGGCGCCGACATCCGGATGAGCTTTTGATGGCCTTCGCCCCGGACCTGCGCGATCCCGACCTCTACGTCGACTGCGCCCCGCATGAGGTGTTCGCCCGGCTCAGGCGCGAGCAACCGGTCTACTGGAACCCGGAGGCCGACGGCGCGGGTTTCTGGGCCCTGACCCGCCACGCCGATATCGTCGAGGTGTCGCGTCAGCCGGAACTGTTCTCCTCGGCCCACAAGAACGGCGGCCACCGAATCTTCAACGAGCACGAAGCCGGCGTCGCCAGCGCCGGCGAGGCGGCGATCGGGGTGCCGTTCATCTCCCGCGACCCGCCGGACCATAGCCAATATCGCAAGCTCATCATGCCGGCGCTGACGCCCAAGCGTCTCGAGGGCATAGAGCAGCGTGTGGCCGAGCGCTGCGCCGCGCTGCTGGCCGACGTGCCGCTCGATGAGACGGTCGACGTCGTACCCCTGCTTTCGGCCCCCTTGCCCCTGCTGACGCTGGCCGAGCTGCTGGGAATCTCCCCAGAGCTGTGGCCGAAGCTCTACGACTGGACGAACGCGTTCGTCGGCGAGGACGACCCGGACTTCCGGCGCTCACCGGAGGCGATGGCCCAGTCCATGGGCGAATTCTTCGCCTTCTCGCGCGAGCTCTTCGATCGCCGGCGCGCCGAGCCGGGCCATGACATCGCCACCCTGCTGGCCACTGCCGAGATCGACGGGGCGCCGATCCCGTTCAGCGAGTTCGTCGCCAACCTGATTTTGGTCCTGGTGGGCGGCAACGAGACAACGCGCAACTCGCTGAGCCACACCCTGGCCGCCTTCGCCGCCAACCCGGGACAGTGGGACCGCGTGCGAGCCAATCCGTCCGTGCTCGGTCCGGCGGTCAAGGAAATGGTGCGGCACGCCAGCCCGGTCATGCACATGCGGCGGACGGCGACGGCCGACACCGAGATCGGCGGCCAGCGCATCGCCAAGGGCGACAAGGTGGTGCTGTGGTACATCGCCGCCAACCGTGACGAGGCCGTGTTCGAGGATCCCGATCGCTTCGACGTCGGCCGCAACGCCGCCCAGCACGTCGGTTTCGGGACCGGACAGCACGTCTGCGTCGGCTGGCGTCTGGCCGAGCTTCAGCTTCGCGTCGCCTTCGGACAGCTGGCGCAAAAGGTGAAGCGCATCGAGCAGATTGGACAGCCGCGCCGCTTCCGATCAAACTTCATCAATGGGCTGAAGAACCTCGACGTCAGACTGGTCTCGGCCTGAGGGAGCGACGCATGGGAACCGTCTGGAACGGAGAAGCCATCATCGCCGACGCGCTCGGCCGCGCGCCCGACATCCAGATCGGGGCCAAAGCCGAGGGCTGGCGGCTCAGCCGCTGGCGGCAATTCGTCGGCAGCTACACCCTCCCGGCGCTCCCTGACCCGATCTTCGTGGTCCACATCGCCGGCAAGCCCACCGTCCGCACCTGGGATCGGGACGGCTGGAGCGAAGCGAGCTCATTTCCCGGATGCGCCACCATCGTGCCCTCGGGCCAGCCGACCGGCTGGCTGGTGGACGGCGAGCTCGACGTCGTCACCCTCAGCCTCGCTTCCGACAGCGTGCGGATGGCCACGGCCAGCGAGCGATTCGAGCGGATGCGGTTCGCCTTTTCCGATCCGCTCGGCGTCGCGCTCACCCGCCAGGTCCTGGGCGAGCTCTACGCGCCGGCCTCGCCGGAGCGGGACGTCTACGTCGGCGCGCTGGTCGGGGCGCTTCGGGCGCACATGTTGCGCGGCCCCGCCTCGCAGGCCGGCGAGATCCCCACGGCGGCTTTCTCCGCCTACCGGCTGCACCACGTCATGAACGGCATCCTGCAACGCCCCGAAGCGGCGCACAGCGTCGAGGAGATGGCGGCGATCGCCGGCGTCACGCCCTCGTACTTCTGCCGGATCTTCAAGAAGGCCAACGGCGTCAGCCCGCATCAATATGTGCTCAAGGCGCGGTTGGAACGGGCCCAGCAGCTGCTTGCCCAGGGCGATCAGACCATCGCCCAGATCTCGGACCTCCTGGGGTTCACCAGCCAGGGCCATTTCACCCGGGTCTTCAAACAGTTCGCCGGGCGGACGCCCAGCGAGTTCCGGCGCGTCGGCCGGGCCAACTGAGCGGGGCGCCGCATGGACATCAGGGTCGCCGTCGCGCGGGCGCCGAACGCCCCGTTCACCCTCGAGGCCGCCACGCTCGAGGATCCAAGGCCCGGCGAGGTGCGAGTGCGCATCGCCGGCGTTGGCCTCTGCCACACCGATCTCGTGGCCCGCGACCAGCTCATCCCGATTCCCTTGCCGGCGGTGCTGGGTCACGAAGGGGCCGGTGTCGTCGAGCGCGTCGGCGAGGGGGTGACGGGCGTCGCGCCGGGCGACACCGTGGTGATGAGCTTCGCCAGCTGCGGCCACTGCAGGCGCTGCGCCGCGCATCTTCCGGGCTACTGCCGCGAGTTCTCCCCGCTCAACTTCGCCGGCGTCCGGCCCGACGGGAGCTCGGGCGTCCACATCGCCGGCCAGCCGGTCTCGGCCAACTTCTTCGGCCAGTCCTCCTTCGCCAGCCACGCGCTGGCGCTCGCGAAGGACGTGGTGAAGGTGAGGACCTCGCTGCCGATCGAAGAACTCGGGCCGCTCGGCTGCGGCCTGCAGACCGGGGCCGGCGGCGTGATCCGCGCGCTCGCCCCGCCGGCAGGCGCCTCGATCGCCGTGTTCGGCGGCGGACCGGTGGGCCTGGCCGCGGTGATGGCGGCGAAGATCCGTGGCTGCGATCCCATCCTCATCGTCGAGCCGATCGCAGGGCGGCGGCGTCTGGCGCTGGAACTTGGCGCGACCCACGCCATAGACCCTGCGGCCGGCGACGTCGCCGCCGCCATCCGCGCCGTCTGCGCGGACGGCCTCGACTTCGCCTTCGAGACCAGCGGCCGGCAGGAAGTGGCGGAAGCTGCCCTCGCCAGCCTGGCCAGCTACGGCCTGCTGGGTCTGGTCGGCGTGCCGCCGCGCATCGACGCGACACTGGGGATCAACCTGGCCGGCCTGATCACCTTCGGCCATCGCATCCACGGGATCATCGAGGGCGACAGCGACCCGCAGACCTTCATCCCGGAATTGATCGCCCATCGCGAAGCCGGCCGCTTCCCTTTCGAGCGCCTGATCGCCACCTACCCGTTGGATGACATCAACAAGGCGATCGCGGCGCAGCTGCGCGGCGACTGCGTCAAGGCTGTCCTCATCCCCTGATCCGCGAGGCCCCGATGAACTTCGACCAGGACTTCACCCTCACCATCGATGGCCGCGGGGTTGCCGGCGACGGCCTCTTTGACGTGGTCAATCCGGCCACCGAGGCGGTCATCGCCGAGGCGCCAGACGCCTCGCGCGCCCAGCTCGATGCAGCGGTAGTGGCGGCGCGGAAGGCCTTCCCGGCCTGGGCGGCGACGCCGATCGCCGAGCGCAAAGAGAAGCTCCTCGCCCTGGCCGGCGCGATCGCCCAGCACAGCGAGGCCCTCAAGCGCCTGCTCACCGCCGAGCAGGGCAAGCCGCACGCCGACGCCTTCGCCGATGTCATGGGCGGGGCGGCCTGGCTTCAGGGTGCGGCGACCCTCGACCTTCCCGAGACCGTCAACGAAGATACGCCGGAGCGCCGCAGCATCACCCGCCACGCCCCAATCGGCGTCGTCGGCGCGATCGCACCCTGGAACTTCCCAGTGCTGCTGGCGATGTTCAAGCTCGGACCGGCCCTGCTGGCCGGCAACACCGTGGTGCTCAAGCCATCGCCGTTCACGCCGCTCACCACGCTCAAGATCGGCGAGATCGCGCGCGATATCATGCCGCCGGGCGTACTTAACGTCGTCAGTGGCGGCGACGATCTCGGCCCGTGGATGACCTCTCACCCCGGCATCGACAAGATCAGCTTCACGGGTTCGACCCAGACGGGCCGGCGGGTCATGGAAAGCGCGGCCTCCAGCCTCAAGCGGATCACGCTGGAGCTCGGCGGCAACGACGCCGCCATCGTGCTGCCCGACGTCGATGTGGAAAGGGTTGCTGAGCAGCTGTTCTGGGCCGCCTTCCGCAACACCGGCCAGATCTGCATCGCCACCAAGCGGATGTACGTCCACAAGGACGTCTACGAGCCGTTGAAGGAGGCCCTCGTCGCCTACGCCGCCACGGTGAAGGTGGGCGATGGCGCCGAGCAGGGAACGCAGCTCGGGCCGATCCAGAACAAGCGGCAGTACGAGCGCGTGCTCGACCTCATCCGCGACAGCCGGGACAAGGGCTACAAATTCGTGATCGGCGGCGAGACCTCGCCGGCGCCCGGCTACTTCGTGCCGGTGACCATCCTCGACAATCCGCCCGAGGACGCCCGCATCGTTCAGGAGGAGCAGTTCGGGCCGGTGCTGCCGCTGCTAAGGTTCGACAGCATCGAGGAGGCGGTCGATCGCGCCAACGCCAGCGACTATGGCCTTGGCGGCTCTGTCTGGTCGGCCGATCCCGACAAGGCGCTGGCAGTGGGCGCGCGCCTGCAGACCGGCACGGTGTGGATCAACGAGACCCAGTACGTCACGCCACTGGCGGCGTTCGGGGGCCACGGCCAATCGGGTCTCGGCGTCGAGGGCGGCCTCGAAGGCCTCCTCGAGTACACCAACCCGCAGACCATCGTCGTTCGCAAGGGCTGAACCCCGCTGGCGTCAGTGGGAGACCGGATGGGTGGCGGCACCCTCGGGGGTCCGGCGACCGAAGCCGATCAGGGTCGCATCGGCTCCCGCAGCATGAGCGCCGAGCGCTTGCACTGGGCGACGATCTCACCCCTCTGGTTGATGGCGCGGTGAGCGAAGAGCACGATACCGTTCTGCGGCCGCGACTTGCTCTCGCGCAGCTCCAACACCTCGGTCTCGACGTGCAGCGTGTCGCCGTGGAACACCGGCTTGGGAAAGCGCACTTCGTCCATGCCAAGATTGGCAACGGTGGTGCCGAGCGTCGTCTCGCCGACCGAAATGCC
>Ga0302311_10004487_pt1 | contig 15008 bp, 14 predicted proteins | sample III_Palsa_N1_3_FD_200449 | JGI IMG/M metagenome (GOLD analysis project Ga0302311, IMG submission 200449) | Peat permafrost microbial communities from Stordalen Mire near Abisko, Sweden - III_Palsa_N1_3 | ecosystem: Environmental > Terrestrial > Soil > Palsa > Peat permafrost | place: Sweden... | reverse complement strand
ACCAGAACGGCGCGACGGGCAGGAGGCGCAGGAACACGATATAGGAGAAGGCGTCCCGCCGCAGGCCTTGCTCGATCCGCGCCGCCGTAGGTCCGGCGCGCTGGCGGATGAAATCTCCCGCCGCGGCCCGGCAGACCAGGAAGACGATGGTGGCGCCGACCGTGCAGCTGAACGCCGCCGCGCCGCCGCCAAGCCAGGCGCCGAACAGCAGGCCGCCGGTCAGGGTCATCACCAGGGCCGCAGGCAGGGAGAAGGCGACGACAAGGGTGTAGACGCCGACATAGACCGCCAGACTCAGCCAGGGTTGAGCATGGACGGCCGCTTCCAGGGCCTGGCGGCGGTGGGCCAGTTCGTGCAGCGACAGATGCCGGGTCAGGCCGCTGGCGAAGGCGGCGATCACGGCCGCCAGAATCAGCAGCGCGGGACCAAACCGCCGGACCAGCCGCCAGGCGGTCATGAGGCCGACGCCGCTTCGGCGATCGTGCTGAAGCCGTCGGCGCGCAGTCGTCGTGAGAGGTCGCGCTTGATCTGAACGACCAGGCCGGGGCCCTGGTAGATCATCGCCGTATAGAGCTGCACCGCGCTCGCGCCGGCTCTGATCTTGACGTAGGCGTCCGCGCCGGACGCTATGCCGCCGACGCCGATCAGGGCGATCCGGCCGCGCGCCGCCTCACGGAACTGGCTGAGCACGCGGGTGGACAGGTCCATCAATGGCGCCCCCGACAACCCGCCGGTCTCCATCGCATGCGGCGACAACAGGTGCGCCGGGCGCGACAGGGTGGTGTTGCCGACGATCAGGGCGTCGAGGCCATGGGCGATGGCCGCCTCGGCGACCTGCTCGATCTGCGCCCGCTTCAGGTCGGGCGCGACCTTGAGGAACACCGGCCGATGACCTTCTTGCGCCTGCAGGGACCGCCTCGTCTCGGCGATCCGGCCCAGCAGGTCCTTGAGCGCGTCGCCGCTCTGCAGGTCGCGCAGGCCGGGCGTGTTGGGCGAGGAGATGTTGACAGTGAAATAGTCGGCCAGGGGCCAGAGGCGGGTCAGGCCGGTGACATAGTCGCCGATCCGATCGGCGGCATCCTTGTTGGCCCCGACGTTGGCGCCCACCACGCCCTGTCGCGCACGGGCGGCCAGGCGGGCGGCGTAGGGCTCAAGGCCGCCATTGTTGAACCCCAGCCGATTGATCACGCCCAGGTCCTCGGTCAGGCGAAACAGGCGCGGGGTCGGATTGCCAGGCTGGGGCAGGGGGGTGACGGTGCCGCACTCGACGAAGCCGAAGCCCGTGGTCAGCATGGCGTCTGGAACCTCGGCGTTCTTGTCGAATCCGGCGGCCAGGCCGATGGCGTTGGGCAGGCGAAGGCCGGCGATATCCACCGCCAGGTCGGGCGTGGGCGTCTGGCGCGCCTTGGGGCCCAGTCCGGCCTTCAGCGCGGCGATGGTCAGCCGGTGCGCCATCTCCGGGCCCAGCCGCCGCAGCGCCCGCGTGGCGAGACTGTGGGTCAGGCTCATGGCGTAAGCTCGCCCAGGTCGGGCGCGCCGTCCGGGCCCAGAGCCAGCGGCCGGGCCGATACCGCCGCGGTGGTCGGCATGGGGCCATACAGATGGGGAAACAGATCGCCGCCGCGCGACGGCTCCCATCGCAGCGCAGCGCCGAGGCGCCCAGTATCGACCGCGACCAGCATCAGGTCGGACCGGCCGGTGAAATAGCGCCGCGCGGTCTCCGCCGCCTGGCTGGCGCTGGAGAAGTGGATGAAGCCGTCGGCGAGGTCGACCGCCGAGCCCTTGAACACGCCTTCGGCCAGGGCCGCGTCCCAGGCCGGCCGGTCGAGCAGCTTGTAGATCAGGCTCACAGCACTCCGCCGCCGTGGTCGCGTGGGATCATCACCCGCTCCAGCGACCAGCCGCCGTTGTCCTTGCCGGAAAATACCGCCGCCGCCGAGGTGGGGAATGAGTCCAGCATCCCGCTGTCGTCCAGCGCGGCGTCGCCGGCGCAGGCGATCGCCAGCTCGTGCAGGCCGGGATTGTGGCCGACGATCATCAGGCAGCCGGCCTCGTCGCCCGTGGCGTCCACCGCGTGCGCCAGATGATCGCGCGACGCCAGATAAAGCCCGCGGGAAAATTCCACGTTGGCCTTGGGAAAGGCTGGCGCGAGCTCTTCCCAGGTTTCGCGGGTGCGGCGCGCGGAGGAGACCAGCACCAGATCCGGGACAAGTCCGGCTTCCGCGAGCACGCGCCCCATCAAGGCGGCGTCGCGCCGGCCACGATCGGTCAACCCGCGCTCCAGATCCCCGCCCAGGGCCGAGACCGAGTCGGCCTTGCCGTGGCGCAGCAGAATCAGCCGTTGCATTCCATCTCCCGGAGCCCCCGAACCCGTCTTGTGCCTGAACGGGCGGCGGGAAGGAAGCCGGCCGTTGACAGGCGCCGTTGACGGGGGCGGTTGACAGGAGAAGCCCTTGGCGGTCCAAGGCGCGCATGAGCCGAGATGTGGGTCCTTTGCCATTGGTCGGAGCGGACGGCGGCCTGATGCGCTTCGGGCCGGACAAGCCCCTGCGGCTGGACTCCCGCGCACGCCTCGACGGGCTTGAGGTCGCCTACCGCACCTATGGCCGCCTGAACGCCGACCGCTCCAACGCGGTGCTGGTCTGCCATGCCCTGACCGGCGACCAGCATTGCGCTGGCGAGCATCCCTCGACCGGCAAGCCCGGCTGGTGGAACCGGGTGGTGGGTCCCGGCCTGCCGCTGGATCCGGACAAGCATTTCATCATCTGCACCAATGTCATCGGCGGCTGCATGGGCTCGACCGGGCCGGCGTCGATCAACCCGGCGACGGGACGGGTCTACGGGCTGTCATTCCCGGTGATCACCATCGCCGACATGGTCCGCGCCCAGGCCATGCTGGTGGAGGCCTTGGGCATCGAGACCCTGTTCGCGGTGGTCGGCGGCTCCATGGGCGGGATGCAGGCGTTGCAGTGGGCGGCGGACTATCCGGAGCGCTTGTTTTCGGCGGTCTGCATCGCCAGCGCCCCGCGCCACTCGGCCCAGAACATCGCCTTTCACGAGGTAGGGCGGCAGGCGATCATGGCCGATCCGGACTGGCGCGGCGGCGCCTACGCCGAACAGGGCGCGCGGCCGGAAAAGGGCCTGGCCGTCGCGCGGATGGGCGCCCACATCACCTATCTGTCAGAAGCGGCGCTGCAGCGGAAGTTCGGCCGCGAGCTGCAGCGGGACGGCCTGTCCTGGGGATTTGACGCCGACTTCCAGGTCGAGGGCTATCTGCGCCACCAGGGCGCGGCCTTCGTCGACCGGTTCGACGCCAACAGCTACCTCTATATCACCCGGGCGCTGGACTATTTCGACCTGGGCCAGGCCCACGGGGGCGTGCTGGCCAACGCCTTCGCCCGCGCGCGGGACGTGCGGTTCTGCGTGCTGTCCTTCACCTCCGACTGGCTCTATCCGACGCCGGAGAGTCGCATGATCGTCAAGGCGCTGAATGCGGCGGCGGCGCGGGTCAGCTTCGTCGAGATCGAGACCGACAAGGGCCATGACGCCTTCTTCCTCGATGAGCCGGTGTTCCACGGCGCCCTTCGCGGCTTCCTGGACTCGGCCGCGTCGGCCAGGGGCGCCGGATGACCGCGACCGCCCGCGAGGACTTTCGCGAAATCCTGCGCCTGGTCCGCCCCGGCTCGCGGGTGCTGGAGATCGGTTGCGGCGAGGGCGCCCTGCTGGAGCTGCTTGCCCAGGAAAAGGATGTCGACGGCCGGGGTCTGGAGATCAGCGCCGAGGGGGTGTCGGCCTGCCTGGCGCGGGGCCTGGCCGTGGTGCAGGGGGACGCCGACGGCGATCTGGCCGACTATCCGGCGGACGCCTTCGACTACGCCATCCTGTCCCAGACCTTGCAGCAGATGCGCGATCCCCGGCGGGTGCTGACCGAACTGTTGCGCATCGCCGAGCGGGCGATCGTGTCGGTGCCGAACTTCGGCCACTGGCGGGTGCGCTGGGCCCTGGGCGTCAGCGGCCGGATGCCCGTGACCCGCGACCTGCCCGATCCCTGGTGGCGCACCGCCAACATCCATCTGTGCACCCTGCGCGACTTCACCGACCTCTGCGCCGATCTCGGCGTGCGGATCGAGGCTTCGGCGGCGCTCACGCAAGGCAAGCCCGCGCGGCAGATCGAACCGTTGCGGGCGGTGGAGAATCTGCGCGCGGAGCAGGCGCTGTTTCTGCTCAGTCGCCAGGGGGAACGGGCCACGCCGGTGCGGGCAGGGACGTCCGCGGACGATCTGTTCGGGGGGTAACTCAGATTGATGTCATCCCGGCCGCAGCGCAGCGGAGAGCCGGGATCGCCGCGCGCGCTGGTAGGCTGATCGATCCCGGATCGGCCTTTCGGACCGTCCGGGATGACAGGGCGCCTAGAACAGGAACCTGGCCAACGCCCGGGCGTCGTAGCTCTGGAAGTTGCCGTGGTATTCTTCGCCCGCGTCGGCGGTGAAGTCGGCGAACGGACCGCCGGCGCGCAGCCCAAGACGGGTGAGCAGGCCGCCCTTGTCCTGGAAGTTGGCGTTCAGCGTGAAGTTGGTGGAGCCGCTGGCGAAGTGTGCGGTGGTCGCGCCCGGTCCGCCGTAAACGACTCCCCGCCAGCCGACCATGATCTCAGGCCGGTATTTGATCGCGTCGCCGAAGGTGGCGCCGAACACCATATCAACCTGGGCCGAGGCCTGCTGGCTGGTGCGCGGCGCGACCGCCAGGTTGAAGGCCGATCCGCCGCCGTGCTCGGTGTAGCCTTGCTCGAACAGGGCGATGTAGTCGGCCGAGACTTCGGGCCGCAGATAGAACCGGCCGAACTCGATCGGCGCATTCAGCCCCACCTGGCCGGAAATCAGCCCGCCGACCCACTGCGCCGAGGCGGTTCGCTGCAAGGTGGCGGTGGTGGCCGGCACGTTCGGATTGGTCAGCGACTGCGGGTTGGGCCCGGTGTCCAGAATCTGGCGCTGGCTGTCGAACCAGGTGACGCCGCCGTCCAGGCTGGCGTTGGCGTTGACGCCCGTGCCGCTCGATCGCCAGTAGACCCCGCCTTCCAACAGCGAGCCGGCCATATGGCCATACGAGTTCTGGCCCGCGTCGGTCACCTCGGTGCTGAGGAAGGCGCCGGAAATACCGACGACGCCGTTGCCTCGCGCGCTTTCCACGCCCGCCGACACGCCGAAGCCGCCGGCGTCATAGCCGGCGCTGTCCGCGTCGCCCTGGTGGGTGAGATAGCCGATTTCCTGCACCCAGCCGCGGGTCTGGTCAGTCTCAAGCTTCAGCGGATCGGTTTCCTGCTCGCGGATGATGGCGCGCTGGCCGATGGCCATGCTCTCGAACGGGCCGCCGGCGAAGTCGGGCAGGAACTGGTCGTATAGCTTCTTGAAGCTCGACTCATTGTTCTTGCTGAGCAGATCCGCCTCGATGTCCGGGTCGGTGGAAAAGGCGTTGTAGATGGCGTTGTAGGCGGCGGCCTGATTGCCATTCAAATTGAGTTCGGCGGCGGTGGCGCGGGAGACGTCGAAGGTCAGGGCGTCGGCCTGATAGGTGGTGTCCAGAGTGACGTGGTACAGATACGGGGTCTGGCCGAGGGTGAAGTTGCTGAGCTGACCGGCGTCGGCGGCGTTGGCCAGGAGGACGACAAAGTGGTCCGGTGAGCTGGCGGTAGCCGTACCCGGGACCACCGACAGAAGGTTCAGGCCCACGGTGGCGCCGCTGGTCACCGTCAATGCGCCAGGATTGGCGGAGACGTTGAACTGGGTGTTCTTCAGGGCCTCGGCGTTGGCGGGGTCGGCGGAGAATATCAACTCTCCGGTCGCGCCCACGTTCACTGTCGGCGTGGTGAAGGTGGTTCCGGTGACATTGAGCACGTTGAGCGTGCCGTCGCTCACATCGATCGCGACCGCGCCGCCGCTACCGACGATCAGACCGCCCTTCATGATCGCGCCGCCGGCGATGTTGATCTGGTTGCCGGTCGAGACGCCGGCGGAGGTGCCGAACGAGACGTCGCCCGTCAGCGTGCCGGTGTTCAGGTTCAGGATCCCCGCACCTGAGCCGAAGATCACGTCGCCAGTGATGGACGGCGAAGTCGCGGTCGTTGTTCCATCGGAGGCGGTTACGGTGCCGGGGTTCTGTGTGACCGTCACGCCCACGGTGTTGGCGGCCAGGTTGATGGCCACCGCGGAGCCGGTGACCGTGTCGGTGGCGTTGGCCGGGTTGAATGACGCCGAAATGGTGTTGGTGTTGGTGATCGAGGTGATCGCGCCGGCGTAGTCCAGAATGGCGGTGGCGGTGCCGGCGGTGCCGCCCTGGGCGATAACGACGTTGTTGCTGAGGATGTCAGTGGGCCCGATCGCCGCGGCGATGACGCCGTTGTTGGTGATGGCGATTCCGCCCGTGGCGCCCGCGTCGATCTCGATCGCCGTGACCTTGGGCAGGTTGGTGGTCTGGTTGGTCAGCGAAATCGCCGTGATCGATCCGGTGACGTCGATCTTCGGCACCGTCGCGCCGGCGCCAATGTCCAGGCCGATGGCGCTGCCATTGCCGTAGGTGGTCGGGATGGTGCTGCTGCTGTTGCCATAGGTCGACGCGCTCACCGACCCGCTGATGCTGAGGCCGCCGACGATGTTGACGGGCAGGGTGGCGACGCCGTCATAGGATCCACCGATCTGGACACCGGTGGCGTTGACATTGTCGTAGACGCCGGAACTGCTCACCGCGCCGCCGATAACGACGCCGTGCGTGTCGCCGCTGACCGCCGAAACGTTGGTGGCGGTGGTCCCGTTGCCGATCAGCAGGGCCGGCGCGTCGCCGTAGGAGATCAGCGTCCCGGCGTTGATCGCCGCGACCGTGCTGGTGGCCGCGACTGCGGCGGTGATGTTCAGTCCGCCGCCGACATTGCCGCCAAGCCAGAAGGCCGGGCCGCCCTGCTGCATTTCGGCGGGGGTCTGTTCGATCAGGGCGATGGTGGGGATGCCGAACTCGGTGCGCGGCGTTGTGTTGCGGTAGCCGGTGGTGGTCACCGATCCACTGAAGGTGATCGCGCCGGTGGCGCCGTCCTGAATCGCGACACCTACCGCGTTGCCGCCGGTGGAGGTGAAGGCGCCGGACAGCTTGATGTTGCCGCCGACATTGCCAGTTGTCAGGATGTCGTAGCTGGTGTCGGTGGTCCCGAGGTTGCCGCCGGTGACGGTAATCCCGCCGGTGACGACGATGTCGCCGACCACGCTGGTCAGCACGGCGATGCCCGCGGAGTTCTCGCCGACCACGGTGATCGAGCCGCCGGAATAGAGCGCCGTCACACCGCCGGCGTTGTTGGTGGTGTCGGCGACGCCGGTGAAGGTCCCTGGTCCCGAGATCAGGATGCCGTACCGGCCGGATCCCGAGGCGTACTGGCCCAGCACGCCATTTTCATGGTCGACGACGCCGTCCTGGTTGACGTCCGTGGACGTGTCGGTCTCGCCGATCGTGATGGTGCCGGTGTTGATGATCTCGCCGGTATGGCCGCCGAAGGCCTGGATCCCGATGGCGTTGTTGATCCCGGTCGCCGCGATCGTGCCGTTGTTGGTGACGGTGTTGTTGCTGTTGAGGGTCACCGCGACGGGCGGGGTCGCCGTGCTGGGAAGGGTGATGGAGCCGCTCGTGCCGATGGTCACATCGCCCGCCGCCAAGGTCGCGAGCGGCGTGGTCGAGGCGTCATTGACCGTCGTCTGGGCGTGAGCGAGCGAAGCGGCGAACGCGAGCGGCGCCACGGCGGCGGCGACCCAAACGTATTTCATAAAGCCAACTCCCCTCGGCGACACGCGACATACTCATACACAAGCTGCGCAGACCGATCACTCTTTCGGTCGGGAAAATGTCAGCTTCATGTCGACACTGTTGCACCTCGCCGCGCGAGGCAAGCGTGTCCTTAGAGCGCGATAGCCTTGAGGGGAAGCGAGATTCGCCGGCTAACGCGCCCTAAGGCACGGAATGGAGGCGCTTTTCGCCGCGGAGGGCGGCAAATGCGCCTGACGCGGGAATCAGCCGGCGATCGCCATGGCGTCGCGTTCGCCAGTGCGGATGCGCAGGGCCGACTCCAGGTCGCTCACGAACACCTTGCCGTCGCCGATCTTGCCGGTGTTGGCGGCCTGGACGATGGCTTCCACCACCTTGGAGACCAGGTCGTCCGAGACCGCGGTCTCGACCTTCACCTTGGGCAGCAGCTTCACTTCGTATTCGGCGCCCCGATAGACCTCGGTCTTGCCCTTCTGACGGCCGTAGCCGCGGACTTCGGTGACGGTCAGGCCCGAAGCGCCGGCTTCGGTCGCGGCTTCGACGACGGCGTCGAGGCGGCTGGGTTTCACAACGGCTGTGATCAACTTCATGGCGTGTTCCTCCTTATTGTTCACGAGGCGACACATAGGCCGATCAGCCAAGATGGCAATCAATTTACGATGTAAATAACACAATTTACAGCGTAAATCGAGAATTTCACCGATCCGGCGCGATCTTCTTTGATCGTGAGCTGGAAATCGGCTGCAGCGCGCCGGGGACAAACACCCGCACGGGCATCCGCCGCCCCTTCGGCTTGACCGCGAAGGTCTGCTTCACCGCCTCCAGCAGGATCAGGCCGGAAAGCCCCGGCCACAGCCGCGCGCCGATCTGCTCGAACCCTTCCGCCCAGGGCGCCGTCCACTGCAGGGGCGGCGCGAACAGAGCGCGTGACCAGGCTGTCGGTTCCAGCTCCGCTTCGCGCACCAGGGTTTCCAACTGGCGGCGGGTGAAGGGCTGACCGTGGCCGAAGGGGGTCTGTTCCACGTTCGACCAGATCCCGCGACGGTTGGCCGCAGCCACGATCACGCGGCCGGACGGCGCCAGCACGCGCCAGACTTCGCGCAATACGGCCAACGGATCGTCCGCTTCCTCCAAAGCGTGGATCACCAGGATCCGGTCGAACATGGCGTTGGGAAACGGCAGCGACCGCTCACCCACCAAGAGCGAGGTGACGCGGGCGTCGCCAGGCCAGACCTCCACCCCTTGCGCGGCCGGCATGGCGGCGATGACGCGCCGGGCGGCGAGGCGATAGCCGCCCAGATAGGGCGTCGCATAGCCAAGCCCGAGCACATCCAGCCCGCCGGCGCCGTCCCAGGCCTCGTCGATGCGCCGGCTGATCATGGTCCGCGCGGCGCGGCCGAGGGGGCTTGCGTAAAATTCCCGAAGTTCCAGAACGTCGCGGCGCATGACCTGCCAATGCGTTAGGTTGAGGGCGACCTGAGTTTACGCCGCCCTGAGCCGAGCGGGTTGAGGAAAAGTGCGAAGCGATTTTCCGCTCGCAACCCGCTCTAACGTTTAGAGTCGATCACGTTCGTGATCGGGGACCGAAATCGGAGACCACGATGCCGCTGACCGTTCGCCAATTTCCCTGCCTTTCAGACAACTACGGCTTCCTGGCCCGCGACGAGGCGACCGGCAAGACCGCCTGCATCGATACGCCCGACGCCGGGGAGATCCTGAAACAGCTCAAGACCCTGGGCTGGACGCTGGACCTGATCCTCAACACCCACTGGCATCCCGACCACGCCGGCGGCAACGCCGAGATCAAGGCCGCGACCGGGGCGACGATCGTCGGGCCACCCGAGGTCGAGCGCATCTCGCCGGTGGACCGCAAGGTGGCGGACGGCGACATCGTCGAGCTGGGCGAGACCCGGCTTGAGGTGATCGACACCGGCGGCCACACCCTTGGCCACATCACCTATTTCGACGCCGCCGACCAGATCGCTTTCGTCGGCGACACCCTGTTCGCCCTGGGGTGCGGGCGATTGTTCGAGGGCACGGCCGAACAGATGTGGACCAGCCTCTCGCGCCTGGCGGCCTTGCCGGACGAGACGGCGGTCTATTGCGCCCACGAATACACCGCCTCCAACGCCCGCTTCGCCCTGTCGGTGGACGACGGACCCGCGCTGAAGGCTCGCGCGGCCGAGGTGTTCGCCGCCCGCGAACGCGGCGAGCCCACGGTGCCGACCACGATCGCGCGCGAGAAGGCGACCAATCCCTTCCTCCTGGCCGGCAGTGCAACCCGGTTCGCCGAGGTTCGCGCGGCGAAGGATGTGTTCAAGGGGTAGGGGGCCGGGAACAGGAGGATTTGTGGCAACCAGCGCTGGCCCCCTCCGTCGCGTCGCTTCCGCTACGCTTCAGCGACGCGCCACATCCCCCCCTTCGCTCGCATGGGAGGAGAAGCAGGTTCGAACCTTCTCCTCCACCGTTCTTCACGGGGGAGGTGGCGCGAAGCGACGGAGGGGGCAAGCGCCGAGGCAGCGATTCAACTCCAAGCCAATCCGCTTTAAGACGAGCCGCCCCTACCGGCGCATCACTACATCGATCCGGCGCGAGGATGGCCGCCCGGCAACGCCTCGGTTGGGGGCGACAGTGATCTGCAGCACGCCGTCGCTGAACTTGGCGGCGGGAGCGTGGCCAGGCAGGTACACCACCCGGTTCAGCTTCAGCCCGTCCCGCGTCTTCTTGTCCAACCCCGCGATCGCCTCGGCGGTGACGCTGGCGGCGTCGGCGATCAGATAGGCCGACTCCGGCGTCACATCCGGCGCGTCGAACACCACCAGCCGCTGCAGGGCGTGAGAGGCGTGGGCGCTGGCCTGGGCGAGGCGCTGCAGCAGGGCGGCCGGCGACAGGATGGCGAGCGGCCGGATCGGCGGCGCCTCTCCCTGCAGCGCGACGGCCGTCCCGCCGGGGCTTTCCATCGTGAACAGCGTCAATCCGCCCAGCCGAGTGGCCCGCAGCATCGGCTCGCCAAGGTCGTTCTTATAGATGGTGTCGCCGCGCGGACCGGGCTCCGGTTGCAGCACCCAGATCTCCTGGCTGGACTCAAACCGCATCAACGGCGGCGAGGCCGCGCGGTCGAAGATGAACGCCTCGCCGCTGTCGGGCGCGTATATGGCCACCGGCGGCGCGGTTTGTTCGACCTGCTGGTTGTGGTGACGTCCACCCAGGAGCAGATCGCTCAGGCTGCGAGGCCCGGCTTTCGCCTCTGAAGTGATGCACGCCGCGGCCAAACCGCAGACGACAAGCAGGCCGAGCGGTCTGGAGCGTCTCATGCCACAGCGGATGCGCTAGGAGTGGGGCGCTTTTTGGACACGGCCAAGGCGATATCAAAGCGGCCCCCGCCAGGGACCCGGTGTTTCAGGCAGCCATGTACTGGCCGCCGTTCACGGTCAAGGTGGCGCCGGTGACGAAGCCAGCGTCCTCGCGGGCCAGGAAGGCGACGCAGGCGGCGATCTCGGCGGCGGTTCCAAGGCGGCCGACCGGAATGCCGGCGATGATGGACTTCAACACCTCCGGCGCCACGGCCTGCACCATCTCGGTGTCGATATAGCCGGGGGAGACGGCGTTGACGGTGATGCCCTTGCGCGCGGTTTCCTGGGCCAGGGCCTTGGTGAAGCCGATCACCCCAGCCTTGGCGGCGGAATAGTTGGTCTGACCCATCTGGCCCTTCTGGCCGTTGATGGAGGAGATGTTGATGATCCGGCCGTAGTTGCGCTCGCGCATGCCGTCGATCACCTGCCGGCTCATGTTGAAGATGGAGGCGAGGTTGACGAAGATCACCTCGTTCCACTGTTGCGGGGTCATCTTGTGCAGCATGGCGTCGCGGGTGATGCCGGCGTTGTTGACCAGCACGTCGATGGGGCCAAGCTCGGCCTCCACCAGTTTGACGGCCGCCTCGCAGTCGGCGAACTCGCCGACATTGCCCTTGACGATCATCACGTCGAGCGCCTTGGCGCAGGCCTTGGCGGCCTCCTCGTTGCCCGCATAACCAACCGCCACCTTGAAGCCGTCGGATTTCAGCCGCTCGGCGATGGCGTAGCCTATCCCGCGCGTTCCGCCGGTGACCATTGCGACACGGGCCATAGTTTCCTCACCTGTTATCTGGTTCTGCGCCTTCTTAGCCGGGCGCGGGTCTCATAGAGACCGAAATGTTCGCCCGTCGCAATAAAACGCAGCGGATCGGCAATGGTCGCAGGCGCACTATTTTTTCACCGTCATCCCCGCCCTTGTGGCGGGGACCCATGGTTCGGTTGAGCGCAAGCCGCTGCCGCTGGCGGCGCTGAGGAATGGGTCGCCGCCACAAGGGCGGCGATGACGGGGTGGGTTGCTTTGTTTGAACCCTCAGGGACGCTCCACGCACATGGCCACGCCCATGCCGCCGCCGACGCAGAGAGTCGCCAGGCCCTTCTTGGCGTCACGCTTTTGCATCTCGTAGAGCAGGGTGGTGAGGATGCGCGCGCCCGAAGCGCCGATGGGGTGGCCGATGGCGATGGCCCCGCCGTTGACGTTGACCTTGGAGACATCCAGGCCGAGCTCGCGCACCACGCTGAGCGATTGGGCGGCGAAGGCCTCGTTGGACTCGATCAGGTCGAGGTCGGAGACCTTCCAGCCGGCCTTTTCCAGCGCCTTGCGGGTGGCCGGGATCGGGCCCGTGCCCATGATCTCCGGATCGACCCCGGCGTGGGCCCAGGAGGCGATCAGCGCCAGCGGCTTCAGGCCCCGGCGCGTGGCCTCGTCCTCACTCATCAGCACCAGGGCCGCGGCGCCGTCGTTGAGACCCGAGGCGTTGGCGGCGGTGACGGTGCCGTCCTTGGTGAAGGCGGGCTTGAGGCTGGCGACGCTCTCATAGGTCGCGCCCAGGCGGATGTATTCGTCCTTGGAGACGATCACGTCGCCCTTGCGGCCCTTGATGGTCACCGGGGCGATCTCGGCGTCGAAGCGGCCGGAGGTCTGGGCGGCCTCGGCCTTGTTCTGCGAGGCGACGGCGAAATTGTCCTGGTCCTCGCGGGTGATCTGCCAGCGGGCGGCGATGTTCTCGGCCGTCTGGCCCATGTGGTAGCCGTGGAAGGCGTCCCACAGGCCGTCCTTGATCATGGTGTCGGTGAAGGAAAGGTCGCCCATCTTGTGGCCGTTGCGGACGTTGGCCGCGTGCGGCGACTGGCTCATGCTCTCCTGGCCGCCGGCGATGACGATGCCCGCGTCGCCTTGCAGGATCTGCTGGGCGCCCAGGGCCACCGCGCGCAGGCCTGACCCGCACAGCTGGTTCAGGCTCCAGGCGGGGCTTTCCACCGGGATGCCGGCGTTGACCGAGGCCTGGCGGGCCGGACCCTGGCCGGCGCCGGCCTGCAGCACCTGGCCCATCACCACCTCGTCGATATCCGCAGGCTGGAGGCCGGCGCGCTCGATCGCCGCCACGATGGCGATCCGGCCAAGCTCATGCGCGGGCAGGCTGGCCAGGGCGCCGTTGAACGAGCCGACCGGTGTGCGGGCCGCGGATACGATGGCGATCTTGCTCATGATGGTCTCCTCCGGGAGAGCGTTCGGGGCGCCGGGCTTTGGGTAGCCTGGGGACCTCTACGTTATGTAGGGGCCTTCAGAAAGCCGGCAATGTTCAGTGGCAAAACGACGACACCCTAAGTCAAAACGACGACTGGCGCATCGGCGCCGCATCCGCGATACTGCAGTGCGGCGTAACCATAAGCCTTGCGCGTCGGCGAGGAAACCTGAGGGGCAGAATGTCGGAGACTGAACAGGCCGGCGCCGCGGGCAACGGCGACAAGGTCGTGATCAAGAAGTACGCCAACCGCCGGCTCTACAACACCCGCTCCAGCGCCTATGTCACGCTCGAACACCTGTCCGAAATGGTCAAGGAGGGCGTCGATTTCGTGGTCTATGACGCCAAGACCAACGAAGATATCACCCGCTCGGTTCTGACCCAGATCATCTTCGACGAGGAGAACCGCGGGGGCGCGCAGAACCTGTTGCCGATCCAGTTCCTGCGCCAGCTGATCCGCTTCTATGGCGACTCCATGCAGGCCTTCGTGCCCAGCTATCTGGAGATGTCGCTCAACGGCTTCACCCAGCAGCAGGAGCGGTTGCGCGGCCAGGTCGCCGGCGCCATGGGCGTGGCGCCCGGCATGGTGTTCCTGGAAGAGCAGGTGCGCCAGAACCTGGTGCTGTTCGACCGGGCGATGAAGATGTTCACCCCCTTCGCCTTCGCCAAGCCTGAGGACACCGCCCCGCCGGCGCCCGCAGCCGAGCCCGCCAAGGCCAGCGAAACCTCCCTCGACGATCTGAAGCAGCGTATGGAAGAAATGCAGGCGCAGATCGCCAAACTCGCGGCAAAAGAGTAGGGCGCGCACGCGTTCTTAACCCTGCTGGTGTAAGGCTGCGGGCGGATTTCCTCCCAGCTCCTGATACGCCCTAGCTAAGACCATGTCAGATTCCGATGCGCCGCCGCCGCGCTCCCCGTCCCGTCGCCGCAATATCCGCCGTGGCGGCGCTCAGGATCGTCGCGCCGAGGGCGAGGCGCGGGCCAACCTGCCCGCTGTGATCGCCGTCACCAGCGCCGGCTCAGCCAGAGTCACGGCGGCCAAGGCCGGCCTCGACCAGGTTTCCGAATTCACCGCCCAGCTGATCGGCCAGGGCGTCTCCAAGCGCGGCCTGCGCGGCGGGCCCGAGACCCTGGACAAGGCGCGATCCTCCTACCTGGGCGCCGAGTATTCCGGCGACGCCGACCGCCGCCCCCCCACCGGCCGGATCACCAAGACCGATATTTAGGCGCGCCGTACGTGGTGGATCACCACTGCGGGCACGGGCGGGGTCGCTGTCTACCTATTCAAACGCCAAGGCGCGAAGGACGCAAAGGAAAGCGCGCAGCGCAACAAGACCTGAGTGCTGTCTGGCCGATTGGCGCGCGGGCTTAAGCCCGCCTTGGCGTCCTTCGCGCCTTGGCGTCTAAACGACTGCCTTGGCGCCGCGCGCCAACATTACGCCTTCCCAATCCCGTCCAGCTTGGCCAGCGCCACGGCCGGCAGTTTGAGCTCGGCGGCGGCAAGATTCTCGCGCAGGTGAGCCAGCGAGGAGGTGCCGGGGATCAGCAGCATGTTCGGCGACCGCTGCAGCAGCCAGGCCAGCGCCACCTGCATGGGTGTGGCGCCCAACTCGCG
>Ga0302311_10004486_pt1 | contig 15014 bp, 8 predicted proteins | sample III_Palsa_N1_3_FD_200449 | JGI IMG/M metagenome (GOLD analysis project Ga0302311, IMG submission 200449) | Peat permafrost microbial communities from Stordalen Mire near Abisko, Sweden - III_Palsa_N1_3 | ecosystem: Environmental > Terrestrial > Soil > Palsa > Peat permafrost | place: Sweden... | reverse complement strand
TCCACCGGAGCCCCCGCCCCCGCCGGGCCCTCGCTCGGTGACCTCGCCGCGCGGCTGCCCGCGCTGACGCTGCGCGACGAGGAGCGGCTCGGCCGCCGTCTGGAGGGCCTGCGCAAGGTCCGCGAACCGGAGAAGCGCGAGCGCCAGCTGGCCGCGGTCACCGGCGAGATCGAGGCCGCCGAGCTGCGGCTGGCCAACCGCCGCGCCTCGATCCCGACCCCGACCTACCCGGAGTCGCTGCCGGTCAGCGCCCGCCGCGAGGACATCCTCGACGCGATCCGCGACCACCAGGTCGTGATCATCGCGGGTGAGACCGGCTCGGGGAAGACCACCCAGATCCCCAAGATCTGCCTGGAACTCGGCCGCGGTGTGCGCGGCCTCATCGGCCACACCCAGCCGCGCCGCATCGCCGCCCGCACCGTCGCCGAGCGTGTCGCCGAGGAGCTCGGGACCCAGCTCGGGGAGACCGTCGGCTGGAAGGTCCGCTTCACCGACCAGGTCGGCCAGGACACCGCCGTCAAGGTGATGACGGACGGCATCCTGCTCGCCGAGATCCAGAACGACCGGCTGCTGCGCCAGTACGACACCCTGATCATCGACGAGGCGCACGAGCGCAGCCTCAACATCGACTTCATCCTGGGCTACCTCAAGCAGCTGCTCCCCAAGCGCCCCGACCTGAAGCTGGTCATCACCTCCGCGACCATCGACCCGGAGCGCTTCGCGAGCCACTTCGCGGACCCCGCGACCGGCAAGGACGCCCCGATCATCGAGGTGTCGGGCCGTACCTTCCCGGTCGAGGTCCGCTACCGCCCGATCGTCGACGACGCGGTGGACGGCGAGGACGAGGACGAGTCGAGCGACATCGACCGGGACCGGGACCAGGTCCAGGCCATCTGCGAGGCCGTGGACGAGCTGGGCGACGAGGGACAGGGCGACATCCTGGTCTTCCTCTCCGGCGAGCGGGAGATCCGTGACACCGCCGACGCCCTGGAGAAGCTGAACCTCAGGTCCACCGAGGTGATCCCGCTCTATGCGCGGCTCTCCTCCGCCGAGCAGCACCGCGTCTTCCAGCAGCACAGCGGCCGCCGCATCGTCCTGGCCACCAATGTCGCCGAGACCTCGCTGACCGTGCCCGGCATCCGCTACGTCATCGACCCCGGCACCGCGCGCATCTCCCGCTACAGCCACCGCACCAAGGTGCAGCGGCTGCCCATCGAGGCGGTCTCGCAGGCCAGCGCCAACCAGCGCAAGGGCCGCTGCGGCCGTACGTCCGACGGCATCTGCATCCGGCTGTACTCGGAGGCGGACTTCCTCTCCCGCCCCGAGTTCACCGACCCGGAGATCCTGCGCACCAACCTGGCCTCGGTCATCCTGCAGATGACCGCCGCCGGGCTCGGCGACATCGCCGCCTTCCCGTTCCTGGAGCCGCCGGACCGCCGCAACGTCAAGGACGGCGTGGACCTGCTGCAGGAGCTCGGCGCGCTGGACATCTCCGGCAAGGTCAACCGGCTCACCCCCGTGGGCCGCAAGCTCGCGGCCCTGCCGGTGGACCCCCGGCTGGCCCGGATGGTGCTCGAGGCCGAGCGCAACGGCGTCTGCCGCGAGGTCATGGTCATCGCCGCCGCGCTGTCCATCCAGGACCCGCGCGAGCGGCCCGTCGAGAAGCGGGCGCACGCCGACCAGCTGCACGCCCGCTTCACCGACCCGACCTCGGACTTCCTGACCTATCTCAACCTCTGGCGCTATCTGAAGGACCAGCAGAAGGAGCTGTCCTCCAGCCAGTTCCGCCGGATGTGCAAGTCGGAGTTCCTGAACTACCTGCGGATACGGGAATGGCAGGACATCGACGCGCAGCTGCGCCAGGTGGCCAAGTCCCTCGACATCGCCATCGGCCACCCCTCGGACGAGGTGGACGGCGACGCGGTCCACCGCTCGCTGCTGGCCGGCCTGCTGTCGCACATCGGGCTCAAGGACGCCGAGAAGCAGGAGTACTTCGGCGCCCGCAGCGCCAAGTTCGCCATCTTCCCGGGCTCGGCGCTGTTCCGGAAGACCCCGCGCTGGGTGATCGCCGCCGAGCTGGTCGAGACCTCCCGGCTGTGGGCGCGCATCGCCGCCAAGGTCGAGCCCGAGTGGATCGAGGAGCTGGGCGCGCACCTGCTCAAGCGCAGCTACAGCGAGCCGCACTGGGAGAAGGACCGGGGCCAGGTCGTCGCCTTCGAGAAGGTCACCCTCTACGGGGTGACCCTGGTCGCCCAGCGCAAGGTCGGCTACGGGAAGATCGACCCGGAGCTGTCCCGGGAGCTGTTCATCCGCCGTGCCCTGGTCGAGGGCGAGTGGCGCACCCACCACCGCTTCTTCCACGACAACCGCAAACTCCTGGACGAGGTCGAGGAGCTGGAGAACCGGGCGCGCCGCCGGGACATCCTGGTGGACGAGGAGACGCTCTTCGACTTCTACGACCAGCGCATCGGCTCCGAGGTGGTCTCCGGTGCGCACTTCGACAGCTGGTGGAAGCAGACCCACCGCAGCCGCCCCGAACTGCTGACCTTCACCCCCGAGTTGCTGGTCAACGACAACGCGGCCGAGGTCACCGAACGCGACTACCCCTCGGTCTGGCAGCAGGGCGACATCGAACTGCCGCTCACCTACCAGTTCGAGCCGGGGACCGAGCAGGACGGCGTCACCGTCCACATCCCGCTCACCCTGCTGAACCAGGTCCGCCCTTCCGGGTTCGACTGGCAGATCCCGGGGCTGCGCGAGGACCTGGTCACCGCGCTGATCCGCTCGCTGCCCAAGGCGCTGCGCCGCAACTTCGTCCCCGCCCCGGACTTCGCCAAGCACGTGATGCTGGGCCTGGGCACCGGCATCCCCGGCAAGGACGAGAAACCGCTGGTCGAGCTGCTGGAGTGGCAGCTGCACCGGCTGCGCGGCATCCCGGTGCCGCGCGACAGCTGGAACTACGACGGGGTCCCGGACCATCTCCGGATCACCTTCAGGGTGGTCGACGACAAGGGCCGCAAGCTCGGCGAGTCCAAGGACCTGGAGGCCCTCAAGCTCGACCTGCGGGCCCGCACCCAGGCTGCGATCGCGGAGGCGGCCGGCGGGCTGGAGAAGAAGGGCCTGACCGACTGGACGATCGGCGAGCTCCCGCTCACCTTCGCCCGCAAGCGCGGCAACCAGACGGTGAAGGGCTATCCGGCACTGGTCGACGACGGCGCGTCGGTGTCGGTGCGGCTGCTGGACACCCCGCGCGCCCAGCAGCGCGCCATGCTGGCCGGCACCCGCCGACTGCTGCTGCTCGGCGTCCCCTCCCCGGTCAACTCGATCCAGTCCCGCCTCGGCAACGGCGCCAAGCTGGCGCTGGCCGCCAACCCGCACGGCAGCACCGAGGCGCTGTTCGCGGACTGCCTCACCGCCGCCGCCGACAAGCTGATCGCGGACGCGGGCGGCCCGGTCTGGGACCAGGAGTCGTACGCGCATCTGCGTGACGCGGTCCGCGCGGAGCTGTACGACACCACCGCCGACACCGTGGTCAAGGTCGCCAACATCCTCGCGGTCAACCACCGGGTGGCGGAGCGGCTGAAGTCGATCGGCAACAGCCTCGCCCTGATCACCGGCCTGACCGACATCCGCGCGCAGCTCGTCGAGCTGGTCCACCCGGGCTTCGTCGCCGACACCACCCACCGCCGGCTGCCGGACCTGCTGCGCTATCTCAAGGCGGTCGAGCGGCGGCTGGTCAAGCTCCCGGACGACCCGCACCGCGACCGCGACCGGACCAGTGTGATGCTGCGCATGCGGGACGCCTACCGAGCTGCCGGCCGACCGCCGCGACGAGGAGGGCACGGTCGCGGTCCGCTGGATGCTGGAGGAGCTGCGGGTCAGCCTGTGGGCGCAGCCGCTCGGCACCCCGTACGCGGTCTCCGAGCAGCGCATCCTGCGGGCGATCGAGGCGCTGAAGGGATAGGTCAGCCCTGCTGCTCCAGCACCGGCCGCAGCCGGGTCAGCAGCTCGTAGAGCACGGTGCGCTCCTCCTCGCTGAGGAGGTCCAGCGCCTCGTGCGTGGTCTGCATGTCGTCGCGGACGGCGCGGATGGCGGCCGACCCGGCGTCGGTCGCCACGACGATCTTGATCCGGCGGTCGTTGGGGCTGACCTCGCGGCGCACCAGACCGCGCAGCTCCAGCCGGTCCACCAGGCCGGTGACATTGGAGGCGTCGCACACCAGCGCCCCGGCCAGGCCGCGCATCGGCAGCGGACTGCGCACCAGCACCGCGAGCGCCTTGGCCTGCACGGACGTCAGCCCGTGGCGGGCGGCGACGGCGGCGAAGTCCTGGTAGTACGCGGCCCCGAGGGCGGCGAACTCCTCGATGAGGTGCGCCTTGGTGGGGGCGGGCAGGGCGGTGTCGGGGGTACGGCTCATGGAGCCGAGCATACTCTCATCACTTGACATCATCAATTATCCATATTCGCCGCCCATTCCCTCGCCGCCCGGGCAGCGAGCGCATCCCTCCGCGGACCCGCTTGACTGTTCCCCAGGGGCAGACGGCAGTGTCGGTCCCGCGAAGAGAGGTGAACCGTGGACCCCGCCCCGCCAGGACCCGACGAGCAGCTGCTCGGCATCGGCGTGTTCGCGCGCCGCTCGCGGCTGTCGCTCAAGGCGCTGCGCCTGTACGACCGCCTCGGGCTGCTCGTCCCCGCCGACACCGATCCGGTCAGCGGCTACCGCCGCTACCGGGAGCGGCAGCTGGCGACGGCGCGGCTGATCGCCCGGCTGCGGCAGATCGACATGCCGCTGGCCGTGGTCGGCCAGATCCTCGCCGTGCCCGGCCAGGACGCGGCCGAACGGCTCGCCGCGTACTGGGAGGACGTGGAGCGGCGGATCGCGGGGCAGCGCGGGCTCGCCCTCTACCTTCGCAGCCAGCTGTCAGATGGAGAAGGGACGTCGGACATGTTCGAGATCAGGACCAGGGAGGTACCCGCACAGCGGGTGCTGACCGAGCAGCGGCACGTCGCGGCCGACGAGCTGCCGTGCTTCATCGGCGAGGCGACGACCCGGCTGCTCAAGGCCGCCGAGGAGTTCGGCGGCATGGCGGGCCCGTCGCTGGTGGTCTACCACGGCGAGGTCAGCGAGGACGGTGACGGCCCGGTCGAGGTCTGCGTCCCGGTCGAGCCGCCGCCCGGCGCGGAGACCGGCCATGTGGCGCTGCGCGAGGAGCCCGGCCACCGCGAGGCCTACACCCGCATCATCAAGGCCCAGGTGCAGTTCCCGCAGATCCTCATGGCCTACGACGCGGTCTCCGCCTGGTTGGCCGCCCACGGCCACGAGGCCACGGCCGCGCCGAGGGAGGTCTACTTCGCGGACTGGACGGCCGTCGGCCCCGACGACGAGGTCTGCGACATCGCCTTCCCCTACGCCTGACCAGAGCCGTGCCTGACCACGGCCGTGCCTGACCACGGCCGTGCCCTTCAGCGCAGAGCGGCGACCCGTCCGTCCGCGAGCCCGTCCCTGGCCAGCAGCAGCAGGACGGCGTCGTCGCGCAGTTCGCCGCCGGTGTGGCGCAGCAGGTCCGCGTAGACGCGGGCGACGGCGGTCTCCAGGTCCCCCGCGCAGCCCGCGACCAGCGCCGGGGCCCGCTCCGTGAGCGGGTAGAACGCGCCGTCCGCCCTGCCCCGCGCCTCCACCACCCCGTCCGTGCACAGCAGCAGCACATCCCCGGCGTGGAAGGGCACGGTCCAGGGGACGGGGGCCCCGTCGGCCATCCCGGCGAGGCCCAGCGGCACCCAGGGGTCGGGCGGGTCCAGCACCTGCGCGCTGCCGTCGGCCGAGACCCGCAGCGGCGAGATGTGCCCGCGGTGCAGCAGTTCGACGGTTCCGTCGGCGCCGAGCCCGACCAGCAGCGCCGTGGTGAACTCGCCGACCGGGACGTGCCGGGACACGCTGGTCTCCAGCCGGCGGGACACCCCGGTCAGCTCCGACTCGTCGTAGGCGGCCTCCCGGAAAGCGCCCAGCACCACGGCGGACGCCTGGACCGCGCCCAGGCCCTTGCCCCGCACGTCGCCGATGATGGCCCGCACGCCGTAGGGGGTGTCCAGGACCGCGTAGAGGTCACCGCCGATCTGCGCGGAGTCGGCGGCGGAGACATAGCGGGCAGCCAGGCGGACGGCGCCCACATGGGGTCCCGGTGGGCGCAGCAGGGCGCGCTGCGCCGCCTCCGCGACGGTGCTCACGGCGACCAGGTGCCGGGTGCGGTCCACCCGCAGCCGGGAGATCAGGGCCCCGGCCACGGTCAGCGCCGCATAGGCGATCAGCGTCCCGTAGAACAGGCGAAGGTCATGGGGCTCGTCCAGGCCGTCGTACTGGCTGAGCAGGGCGAGCAGCACCATGCCCACGCCGCTGACCAGCACGAGCTCCAGCGGATAGAGGGTGAGCGCGGCCAGTGGCGGGACCACGGACATCAGCGAGGCGAGATAGGTGTCCCGGCCGGCCATCACATCGATCACCGGTACCGCGGTGAGCGCCGCCAGCGGCATCAGCACCCGCACCCGGAAGGGGGCGCGGAGCAGCGCGGCGTCGTCACGCAGCCGCAGGGAGGACGAGGGGGCGAGCGCGCCGGGCACGTCGTCCGGGTCGTCGGTTTCTCGCTGCTCCACAGCAGCGAATCTATCGGAACAATCAGACATCCGACACATCAACACATAGTTCCGATAATCATCGGCAATTAGCCCGGACAGTGCCATAGTGCTGCCGATGACTGCCTCCGAGAAGCCCTCGCACGCCCGGCCGGGACCACCGGTCCGCGCCCGGCACTGGGTCACCTGGTTCTTCGGCGGACTGCTGCTCTGGCTGGCGGCGGTGCTGGTCACCTACTGGACCGACAACTCGAACCTGCTGCCGACGGTCATCCTGCTGGGCAGCTTCCTGGTGCCGGCGAGCTTCGTGGTGTGGGCGCACGAGCGCTACGGCACGGACATCGGCACCGACAGGATCATCACCTGCTTCGCGGTCGGCGGGATCATCGGCGTCCTCGGCGCCTCGCTGCTGGAGTACTACCTGCTCCCCAGCTCCGCGTGGATCTACGCGGGCGTGGGGCTGATCGAGGAGGCCGTGAAGGCCTGGGCGCTGATCCTGATCACCCGGCGGATCCCCGGCTCGGGGCTGCGCCACGGCCTGGTCCTCGGTGCGGCGGTGGGCTTCGGCTTCGCCGCCTTCGAGAGCGCCGGCTACGCCTTCAACGCCGCGCTCACCGAGCAGGGCCTGTCCCTGCACGACCTGGTGTCCACCGAGATCCTGCGCGGCGTGCTCTCCCCGGTCGGCCACGGCCTGTGGACGGCGATCATGGGCGGAGTGCTGTTCCGCGAGCGCAGGAACAACCATTTCGTGTTCAACCTCCCGGTCGTCCTCACCTACCTCGGGGTCTCCGCGCTGCACGCGCTGTGGGACAGCTCCCACGGCATCGCGGTCTGGATCGTCGCCAAGCTCACCGACAGCGGCATGCAGCGGCAGATCTTCCAGCTGGGCTACTTCCCCAACCCCACCCATGAGCAGGTGCGGATGTTCACCGTGTTCTCGACGGCCGGCCTGGTCATCGTGGCCGCGCTCGGTCTGTTCTGGCTGCGGGTGCTGATCGCCAACGCCCGCAGGGCGGGCCACCGCACCGACCCGCACCGGCCCTGACCTCCCCGCGGCGGAGACACGCCAGCGGCGCCGACAAGCGGACGAGGCGGGGCAAAGCACCCGCCGCTGGCTACTCTCTGCTTCGACGTCCGCATGCGCGGGCGTCGGCATCCCCCCGACCGGGAATACCCCCCAGGGGTATGGTGTTCCTGCCATCGGAGCACCGCGCGCAACGATCATCCTCCAGGAGGAAAACATGTCCACCGTCGTCTTCACCGTCTCCGGCATGAGCTGCGGCCACTGCGAGAAGTCGGTGAGTGAGGAGTTGGGCGCACTGCCCGGAGTCACCGAGGTCAGCGCCGACGCCAAGTCCGGGACGGTCACCGTCTCCTCCCACGAGCCGCTCGACGTCGACGTCGTCCGCGCCGCGGTGGACGAGGCCGGCTACGCGCTGGTCAGCCGCGCCTGACCGACGGCCAGGAAGCGATCGAGAAGGCGACCCGAAGGAAGGCGCAGCATCATGAGCACCGCGACCCCCGGCATAGGCACGCACGAGTCGACGGCCGCCGCCCCGCCCGGTGAGCGGGTGGAGCTGGCCATCGGTGGCATGACCTGCGCCTCCTGCGCAGCCCGCGTCGAGAAGAAGCTCAACCGGATGGACGGCGTCGAGGCGACGGTCAACTACGCCACGGAGAAGGCAAGCGTCGTCCATACGTCCGGGGTCACCGTGGACGAGCTGATCGCCACCGTCGAGCGGACCGGCTACACCGCCGCCGTGCCGCAGCCCGATCCCCCGGCCCCGAACCCGGACCCGGCCCCGGCGTCCGGCGGCGAGGCCCCGGCACGGCCCGACCCCGCGCTCGCCGCGCTGCGCACGCGGCTGCTGGTCACCGTCACGCTGGCGGTCCCGGTCGTGCTGCTGGCGATGGTCCCCGCGCTGCAGTTCCGGGACTGGCAGTGGCTGTCCTTCGCCCTGGCCGGGCCCGCCGTCGTCTACGGCGGCCTGCCCTTCCACCGGGCCGCCTGGACCAATCTGCGCCACGGCGCGGCCACCATGGACACCCTGGTCTCCCTGGGCACCGTCGCCGCCTTCGGCTGGTCCACCTGGGCGCTGTTCCTCGGCACCGCGGGCAGGCCCGGGATGACCGAGGGCTTCAGCCTCGGCATGATGTCCTCCGCGGACGCCTCAGGCACCCTCTACCTGGAGACCGCGGCCGGCGTCACCGCCTTCATCCTGCTCGGCCGCTACCTGGAGGCCCGCGCCAGGCGCCGCGCCGGAGCGGCGCTGCACGCCCTGCTGTCGCTCGGCGCGAAGGACGCGACCGTGCTGCGCGACGGACGCGAGGTCCGGGTCCCCGCCGCCGACCTGGTCGTCGGCGACCGGTTCGTCGTCCGTCCCGGCGAGAAGATCGCCACCGACGGGGTCGTCGAGGAGGGGGTCTCCGCCGTGGACACCTCGCTGCTCACCGGCGAGTCGGTACCCACCGAGGCCTCGCCCGGCGACGCCGTGACCGGCGCCACCGTCAACTCCGGCGGCCGGCTGGTGGTCCGGGCCACCCGGGTCGGAGCGGACACCCAGCTGGCGCGGATGGGCCGGCTGGTCGAGGAGGCGCAGAGCGGCAAGGCGGCGGCCCAGCGGCTCGCGGACCGGATCTCCGCCGTGTTCGTGCCCGCGGTGCTGGCCGTCTCCCTTGCCACGCTGGCCGCCTGGCTGCTCGTCAGCGGCAGCGCCACCGAGGCGTTCACCGCCGCCGTCGCCGTCCTTATCATCGCCTGCCCCTGCGCGCTGGGACTGGCCACGCCGACCGCGCTGATGGTCGGCACGGGGCGCGGGGCCCAGCTCGGCATCCTCATCAAGGGCCCCGAGGTCCTGGAGTCCACCCGCGCGGTGGACACCGTGGTCCTGGACAAGACCGGCACGGTGACCACCGGTCAGATGACGCTGCTCGCCGTCCACACCGCGGACGGCGTGGAGGAGGCGGAGGCCCTGCGGCTGGCCGGGGCGCTGGAGCACGCCTCCGAGCACCCCATCGCCAGGGCCGTCGCCGAGGCCGCCGCGCGCGGCGGGGAGCTGCCAGGCGTCAGCGGGTTCCGCTCCGTGCCGGGACGGGGCGTCCAGGGCGTCGTGGACGGCCATACGGTCGTCGCCGGGCGCGAGCAGTTCCTCGCCGACTGGGCACTGCACCTCTCCGCGCCCCTGGCGGCCGCCATGGCCGCCGCAGAGCAGGCCGGGCGCACGGCGGTCGCGGTGGGCTGGGACGGCGCCGCACGGGCCGTCCTGGAGGTCGCCGACGCGGTGAAGCCCACCAGCGCCGAGGCCGTCGCCCGGCTGCGCGGCCTCGGCCTGCGGCCGGTGCTGCTGACCGGCGACAACCGCGCGGTCGCGCTGGGCGTCGCGGCCGAGGTCGGCATCCCCGCCGACCAGGTGATCGCGGAGGTCCTGCCCGAGGACAAGGCCGCCGTGATCCGCCGACTCCAGGCCGAGGGACGCACGGTGGCGATGGTCGGCGACGGCGTCAACGACGCGGCCGCCCTGACCCAGGCGGACCTGGGGCTGGCCATGGGCACCGGCACGGACGCGGCGATGGAGGCCGCGGACCTGACCCTGGTCCGGGGAGACCTGCGGTCGGCGGCCGACGCCATCCGGCTCTCCCGGCGCACCCTGGGCACGATCAAGGGCAATCTGTTCTGGGCCTTCGGCTACAACGTCGCGGCGCTGCCACTGGCGGCATTCGGCCTGCTCAACCCGATGATCGCGGGTGCGACGATGGCCTTCTCCTCGGTGTTCGTGGTCACCAACAGCCTGCGGCTGCGGCGCTTCCGCCCCGCGCGCTGACCACGCTCGCGGCAAGGTGAGAGGAGAGTCACATGCCGCTACCGTAACCTTCCGGCCCTGTCGGCGTGTTACAACACGTGGACCGGGGGAACGCGGGCCAGTAGCCTGTCGAACCCACGGTCGGAGTTCCGGCGGACTCCGGCGTCGGCCGCCGTCGCTGGACGGCCGACGATGCACGGCGCGCGTACGACCGGGTCGGTTGAGCGGCCTCCCTGGTCGTACTGCGCGCCGTGCACACACGCCGCCGGACGAGAGCACGGACAAGAGCACGGACGAGGGGCCCCGCCCGGCACAACCGGCGGGGCCCCTCGTCTCGGCTCAGTGGATCGCGTCAGCGCGCCTCGATCGGCACGTAGTCGCGGATCTCGACGCCCGTGTAGATCTGCCGCGGGCGGCCGATCTTGTTCGTCGGGTCAGTGATCATCTCCTGCCAGTGGGCGATCCAGCCCGGCAGCCGGCCGAGCGCGAACAGCACGGTGAACATGCTGGTCGGGAAGCCCATGGCGCGGTAGATCAGGCCGGTGTAGAAGTCCACGTTGGGGTAGAGCTTGCGCGAGATGAAGTAGTCGTCGGTGAGGGCGTGCTCCTCCAGCTTCAGCGCGATGTCCAGCAGCTCGTCGGACTTGCCCAGCTGGGCGAGGACATCGTGGGCCGCGCCCTTGATGATCTGGGCGCGCGGGTCGAAGCTCTTGTAGACGCGGTGCCCGAAGCCCATGAGCTTCACGCCGTCTTCCTTGTTCTTCACCTTGCGGATGAACGCGTCGACGTCGCCGCCGTCGTTCTTGATGCCGGTGAGCATCTCCAGCACCGCCTGGTTGGCGCCGCCGTGCAGGGGGCCCCAGAGGGCGTTGATCCCGGCCGAGATGGACGCGAACAGGTTGGCCTGCGAGGAGCCGACCAGGCGCACGGTGGAGGTCGAGCAGTTCTGCTCGTGGTCCGCGTGCAGGATCAGCAGCTTCTCCAGGGCGCCGACCACGACCGGGTTGAGCTCGTAGTCCTCGGCCGGCACCGCGAAGGTCATCCGCAGGAAGTTCTCGACGTAGCCGAGGTCGTTGCGCGGGTAGACGAAGGGGTGGCCCTGCGACTTCTTGAAGGCATAGGCCGCTATGGTCGGCAGCTTCGCCAGCAGGCGCAGCGCCGAGAGCCGGCGCTGCTCGGCGTCGAAGGGGTTGTGGCTGTCCTGGTAGAACGTGGAGAGCGCGCTGACCACGGAGGACAGCATCGCCATGGGGTGGGCGTCCCGGGGGAAGCCCTGGTAGAAGCGCTTGACGTCCTCGTGCAGCAGCGTGTGCTGGGAGATGTCGTGCTGGAACTCCGCGAGCTGGTTGGAGTTGGGAAGCTCGCTGTTGATCAGCAGGTAGGCGGTCTCGAGGAAGGTGCCGCGCTCCGCGAGCTGCTCGATCGGGTAGCCGCGGTAACGCAGGATGCCCGCGTCGCCGTCGATGTAGGTGATCGCGGACTTGCAGGCTGCGGTGTTGCCGAAGCCGTTGTCCAGGGTGGTCAGGCCGGTCTGGCTGAGCAGCTTCGAGATGTCGAAGCCCGCATTGCCAACGGTGGCGTTGACCACCGGGTACTCGTACTCGTTGCCGTGGTAGCCGAGTACTACGGAGTTGTTGTCGCTCACGTCTTCCCTCACCAGCGAAATGAACCTCTTCAAGGGGTGCCCTGACTTAGTACTACCATCGTCCATTCGAGCGACATAGAGCCAACCGGGGTGACCCAAAAGAGCTGTGACCTACAAAATCACCCGGCTCCAGCCTTCACTTCCTGACAGCGGCGGGAGGCTCCCCCGCTCAGCCCGAGCGCAGCCGATGATCCAATGCGGTGTGGCGGCGACCTGCGGAAACGGCCCGCACCGCCTGGGCCAGCGCCCGTCGGGACCCGACCAGCACGACGATCTTCTTGGCGCGGGTGACCGCTGTATAGAGCAAGTTTCTCTGGAGCATCATCCAGGCGCTGGTAGTGACAGGGATCACCACGCAGGGGTACTCGCTGCCCTGCGACCGGTGGATGGTCACGGCATAGGCGTGCGCCAGTTCGTCCAGCTCGTCGAAGTCGTACGGGACCTCCTCGTCCTCGTCGGTGAGGACGGTGAGCCGCTGCTCCTCCAGGTTGAGGGCGGTGACCACGCCCACGGTGCCGTTGAAGACGCCGTTCGCGCCCTTGTCGTAGTTGTTGCGGATCTGGGTGACCTTGTCGCCGACCCGGAAGGTGCGGCCGCCGAAGCGCCGCTCGGGCGTGTCCGGGCGGGAGGGGGTGACGGCCGCCTGCAGCAGGGAGTTGAGGTTGCCCGCGCCGGCCGGGCCCCGGTGCATCGGTGCCAGCACCTGCACGTCGCGGCGCGGGTCGAGGCCGAACCTGGCCGGGATCCGGCGGGCCACGACGTCGACCGTCAGCCCGGCGGCGAGCTCGGCGTCCTCCTCGGGGAAGAGGAAGAAGTCGGCCAGGCCCTCGGTGATCGGCGGGACGCCCTCATTGATCCGGTGGGCGTTGCTGACCACGCCCGACTGCGCCGCCTGCCGGAAGATCCGGGTGAGCCGGACCGCCGGGATCGGGCTGCCCGGCGCCAGCAGGTCCCGCAGCACCTCGCCCGCACCCACCGAGGGCAGCTGGTCGACGTCCCCGACCAGGAGCAGGTGCGCGCCCGGCGCGACGGCCTTGGCCAGCTTGTTGGCCAGCAGCAGGTCCAGCATGGACGCCTCGTCCACCACCACCAGGTCGGCGTCCAGCGGACGGTCCCGGTCGTAGGCGGCGTCACCGCCCGGCTTCAGCTCCAGCAGCCGGTGCACGGTGGACGCCTCGCAGCCGGTCAGCTCGGCCAGGCGCTTGGCCGCGCGGCCGGTCGGCGCGGCCAGCACGATCTTGGCCTTGCGGGCCCGGGCCAGGGTCACGATGGAGCGGACCGTGAAGGACTTGCCGCAGCCGGGGCCGCCGGTGAGCACCGCCACCCGCTGGGTCAGCGCGAGCCTGACCGACTGCTCCTGCTCCAGGGCCAGGTCGGCGCCGGTCTGCCGCTTCAGCCAGGCCAGGGCCCTGGTCCAGTCGACGTCGGCGAAGCTGCCCAGGCGGTCCTCGGGCGTGCGCAGCAGCCGCAGCAGCTGCGCCGAGAGGGACAGTTCGGCCCGGTGGAAGGGGACCAGGTAGACCGCCGTCAGCTGCTCCCCGGCGGAGTCGTCCCCGGCCCCGCCGCCGTGCTCGGCCGGGAGCTGCTCGCGCACCACCCCCTCCTCGGCGACCAGCTCGGCCAGGCACTCGATGACCAGCCCGGTCTCCACGGCGAGGAGCTTGACCGCGTCCGAGATCAGCCGCTCCTCGGGAAGGAAGCAGTTGCCCTGGTCGGAGCTCTGGGAGAGGGCGTACTGCAGCCCGGCCTTGACCCGCTGCGGGCTGTCGTGCGGGATGCCGACGGCCTGGGCGATGCGGTCGGCGGTGAGGAAGCCGATGCCCCAGACGTCGGCGGCCAGCCGGTAGGGCTCCTCCTTGACGACGGAGATCGAGGCGTCGGCGTACTTCTTGTAGATGCGGACGGCGAGCGAGGTGGAGACGCCCACGCTCTGCAGGAAGATCATGACCTCCTTGATCGCCTTCTGCTCCTCCCAGGCCGCGGCGATCATCTTCGTGCGCTTGGGGCCCAGCTTGGGGACCTCCACCAGCCGCTCCGGCTGCTGCTCGATGACGTCCAGGGTCTCGGTGCCGAAGTGCTCGACGATGCGGTCGGCCAGGCGCGGGCCGATGCCCTTGATCAACCCGGAGCCCAGGTAGCGGCGGATCCCCTGGACCGTCGCGGGCAGCACCGTGGTGTAGTTCTCGACGGTGAACTGCTTGCCGTACTGCGAGTGGTTGCCCCAGCGGCCGTGCAGCCGCAGGCTCTCGCCCGGCTGCGCGCCGAGCAGCGCGCCGACGACGGTCAGCAGGTCGTTGGCGCCGCGCCCGGTGTCGACCCGGGCGACGGTGTAGCCGGTCTCCTCGTTGGCGTAGGTGATCCGCTCCAGCACCCCCTCGACGACGGCGAGCTGGATCTGCGGAGCAGCCTGACCCTGGGGCTGGGACCGTGCGGCCATGCCGGCGCCTCCTTCCTCGGCCTCCACTGGGCACGCGCGTGGGGGAACCGTACCGCCCGGCTCCGACAGGCAGGTTCGACCTGCCCCGAATCGTCGGTGACGGGCGGAAAGAGCAACGGGAAGAGTTCGGCATGGGGCACTGTTGTCGGGGATACAACGCTGCCCCATCCCGGAGGTCCCGCATGTCCCTGTACGACATTCCGCTGCACACCCTGGCCGGCGAGCCCACGACGCTGGGTGCCTACAAGGGCAAGGCCGTGCTGCTGGTGAACGTCGCCTCCAAGTGCGGCCTCACCCCGCAGTACGCGGGCCTGGAGCGGCTGCAGCAGCAGTACGGAGAGCGCGGCTTCACCGTGCTCGGCGTGCCCTGCAACCAGTTCGGCGCCCAGGAGCCGGGTAGCCCGGAGGAGATCCAGACCTTCTGCTCGACGACCTACGGCGTGAGCTTCCCGCTCTTCGAGAAGATCGACGTCAACGGCGAGGACCAGAGTCCGATCTACGCCG